>Ga0247725_1001250_pt1 | contig 13505 bp, 14 predicted proteins | sample OKSTACKMCFT3sol_FD_183021 | JGI IMG/M metagenome (GOLD analysis project Ga0247725, IMG submission 183021) | Subsurface sediment microbial communities from gas well in Oklahoma, United States - OK STACK MC-FT3-sol | ecosystem: Environmental > Terrestrial > Deep subsurface > Rock core/Sediment... | reverse complement strand
CAGCAGGCGGCCCAGCAGCGCGCCCAGCCAGACGCGCGGGCCGTAATAGGCGACCGCGGCGAGCGCGACGCCGGCGGAGGGCCAGAAGGCCGTCCCCGCGCCCGGCACCACGGCCCAGCGCAGACTGACCACCGCGCCGACGCAATAGATCAGAGCCAGACTGGCGACCAGCAGCCATTCGCGAAGCGTGCGAGGCGTGAGGTTCGCGCGCTCGAGTCCGTCGAGTAACGACGTCACGCGCTCCGCTCCCGGCCCGTCCTCACTCGCAAAATGCCGTCCCCTCAGGTCACCGCTGTCAATCTATGCCCTTCAGGCGACTCGTCGCCAGCGGCGTTCTCCGGAGACGACGAAAAGTCGCCGGCGGCCGCGTTGAAGACCCGCCCGGCGATGCACCTTTACGTTGACAGAAAAGTTAATTCGCGCAAAGCTTGGAATAAGCGCGGGGGCGCGGGGTCGCGCTGGACGTCGTCCAGCTGAAGATTCTCGGTCTTTCTGCGCCTGTACCCGAAAAGTAGCCGACCAGTCCGCGTCTCAGTCGCTTTCGCTCGCGCACGGCTGCGCCGCGGCGCGCGTGATGCTTCGCGTCCGCCCCTTTCTCGACATGGATCGCCGATGAGCATGCCGCTCAAGCAGGTCGCCCAGATCGGAGAGTACGGCCTTCTGGCCGTGCTGGCGGCGCTGGCCGTCGTTCTGCTCTATCGCGGCCTGGCGAGCGGCCGTTTGCGCCAGCTCGTGGCGGGTCCGGACGGCGCCGGCCCGAGCCCGGCTCGCGTCCAGGCCCTGGCCATCACGGTCGCCTTCGCCGGCTACTATGTGACCGAAGGCCTGGGGGCGCTGGCGCAAGGCAAGACGAGCTTGCCGGACATCCGCCCCGAGGTTTTGTCGGCCCTGGGCGCCAGCCTGGGCGTCCACCTGGGCGGCAAGCTCTATGAGCGCCCGACAAGCCCCCCCGACGCCAAGAAGACCCGCCGCAAGCCCCGCCGCCCCCGGCGGCGCGGCAACTCCCAACCCTGACCCTGACGGAGATCCGCCATGCCCGCCACCCCCTGGTCCGCCCTCGCCTACATCGTCGGCATCGCCGTCGTCGTGATTATCCTTGGCTTCGCCGCGGTCGTCGTCTGGCGACTGATCAGGACGAAAGGCGTCCTGGACGGCCTCATCGCCGAGCCGACCGACGCCGAAGCGGTCAAGGCCATCACCTCTGCGTTGCAGGCCGCCAACCCGGCGGCCAGCCCGGCCGAGGTTGCCGCCGCCATCCGGAGCGGCGCGGCCAAGGCCAGCCTCTCACGCTTCCAGTTCCTGATCTTCACCTTCGTGGTCGCGGGGCTCTTCCTGCTGCTGTCGATCGAGGCCGGAGCCTTCGTGGAGGTGCCGCCGACGGTCCTGGGCCTGATCGGCCTCAGCGGCGGCAGCTTCGTGATTTCCAAGGGCATCTCCAACAGCAGCAATTAGCGGCCTCGGGCCTGGGAGACACGCCATGATCCGCTCGCTTCTCGGCGGCGCCGTCCTCGCCGCCGCCCTGGTCGCCGGGCCCTTCTCGCCGGCCGCCGCGCAGAACGCCGCGCCTGACGGCGCTCCGACGGCCGCCTGCCTGTCGCGGTTCAAGCCCGTGGCCCTGCCGGTCCATCGCGGCGACGACGCGGCCGGCCAGCAGATCCTGATCTGCCGCCCGGGCTATGTGCTGTCGTTCAACAAGGTCACCCGCAATCCCGACTGGGTCGTCGAGCGCCTGACGCCGGCGGCGCTGAAGGGCGGCGCCAAGCGGTCCGACAAGTTCCTGACCGACACCGCCGCCCAGGGCTTCAGTCCAACCGCCCAGGACTACAGCGACCCGGCCAACCCGCGCGACCGAGGCCACCAGGCGCCGGCGGCCGACTTCAAGTTCAGTCAGCCCCAGACCAACGACAGCTTCTACATGACCAACATGTCGCCGCAGGTGGGCCCCGGCTTCAACCGCGCCCAGTGGCGGTTCCTGGAAGAAGACGTGCGCGCGGCGGTGCTGTGCGGCGGCCACGAGGATGTCATCGTCATCACCGGCCCGATCTATGGCTCAAGCGGAACCTGGATCGGGCGAAACAAGACCAAGATCCTGTCGCCGGCCGCCTATTTCAAGATTCTCTACGATGTCAGAACCGGTCGGGCCGTGGGCTTCCGGCTGGACAACAAGGCCTACAAGAAGACCCCGACCGACACCTTCATCGCGCCGATCGCGGATCTCGAGGTCGAGACCGGCCTGAACTTCTTCGCCGACCTGTCCCGCCGCGACCAGAACCTGCTGGAGCGGCGCAAGGGCGTCTTCTGGGGCCACGGCCAGGCCTGCGCGAACACGGTGAAGGAGTAAGGGGCGAAGGCGCACGCCCCCTCCCGCCACTCTGCCGCCATTCCCTGTCAGCAGGCCCCCTAGCCGCCGGCCGTCCGCGCGCCTACCTTGGGGGCATGCCTCGCAGCCCAAACTCCGGCGTTTCGGACGTCTCCGCGCCCTTCGTCATGGACACCCTTGGGGACACCGTCGCCGACGTGGCGGCCGGCGTCATGCCCATGCTCTGGACGCCGCACCGGCCCGCGCGGCCGGACAAGACCGAGGGCGGCCGCAAGTTCAAGCTGGTCAGCGACTACCAGCCCGCCGGGGACCAGCCGACGGCCATCGCCGATCTGGTCGAAGGCATCGAGCGCGGCGACCAGGACCAGGTGCTCTTGGGCGTCACCGGCTCGGGCAAGACCTTCACCATGGCTCAGGTGATCGAGCGCACCCAGCGCCCGGCCCTGATCCTGGCCCCGAACAAGACCCTGGCCGCTCAGCTCTACAGCGAGATGAAGTCGTTCTTCCCGGAGAACGCGGTCGAGTACTTCGTCAGCTACTACGACTACTACCAGCCCGAGGCCTACGTGCCCCGGACCGACACCTATATCGAGAAGGACTCCTCGATTAACGAGCAGATCGACCGGATGCGCCACTCGGCCACCCGGGCGATCCTGGAGCGCGACGACGTCATCGTCGTGGCCTCGGTGTCGTGCATCTACGGCATCGGCTCGGTCGAGACCTACACCGCCATGACCTTCACGCTGGAGGTCGGGCAGCGGGTCGACGAGAAGCAGCTGATCGCCGACCTGGTGGCCCAGCAGTACAAGCGCAACGACCAGGCCTTCGAGCGCGGCGCGTTCCGCCGCCGCGGCGACACCATCGAGATCTTCCCCGCCCACTACGAGGACCGCGCCTGGCGCGTGACCCTGTTCGGCGACGAGGTCGAGGCCCTGGCCGAGTTCGACACCCTGACCGGCAAGAAGACGGCCGACCTGGAGATGATCAAGGTCTACGCCAACAGCCACCACGTCACCCCGCGCCCCACCCTGCGCCAGGCGATCATCGCCATCCGCCAGGAGCTGAAGGAGCGGCTGGAGTGGCTGACCGCCAACGGCAAGCTGCTGGAAGCCCAGCGGCTGGAGCAGCGCACGACCTTTGACCTCGAGATGATCGAGACCACCGGCTCGTGCGCCGGCATCGAGAACTACAGCCGCTATCTGTCGGGGCGTAAGCCGGGCGAGCCGCCGCCGACCTTCTTCGAATACATCCCCGACAACGCCCTCCTCTTCACCGACGAGAGCCACCAGACGGTTCCGCAGATCGGCGCCATGTACAAGGGCGACCGCAACCGCAAATGGACGCTGGCGGAGTACGGCTTCCGCCTGCCCTCGGCGCTCGACAACCGCCCGCTCAAGTTCGAGGAGTGGGACGCCATGCGGCCGCAGTCGGTGCATGTCAGCGCCACGCCGGCCGACTGGGAACTGGAGCGGGCCGGCGGCGTCTTCGCCGAGCAGGTCATCCGCCCCACCGGCCTGATCGACCCGCCGGTCGAGGTGCGCCCGGTCTCCAAGGACAACGCCAGCCAGGTCGACGACGTGGTCGACGAGATCCGCCAGACCATCAAGAAGGGCTACCGCACCCTGGTCACCGTCCTGACCAAGAAGATGGCCGAGGACCTGACCGAATACCTGAACGAACAGGGCATCCGCGTCCGCTACATGCACAGCGACGTCGACACCTTGGAGCGCATCGAGATCATCCGCGAGCTGCGGATGGGCCATATCGACGTGCTGGTCGGCATCAACCTGCTGCGCGAGGGCCTCGACATCCCCGAGTGCGGCCTGGTCGCCATTCTCGACGCCGACAAGGAAGGCTTCCTGCGGTCCGAGACCTCGCTGATCCAGACGATCGGCCGGGCCGCGCGGAACGTCGACGGCAAGGTCATCCTCTACGCCGACCGGATCACCGGCTCGATGGAGCGGGCCATGGCCGAGACGGCCCGCCGCCGCGAAAAGCAGCACGCCTACAACCTCGAACACGGCATCACGCCCGAGAGCGTCAAGCGCGACATCAAGGACATCCTCAACAGCCCCTACGAGCGCGGCGACCGCGTGCTGGTGCCGATGGGCATGTCCGAGACCGACGACCGCCCGTTCAGCGGCGACAACTTCAAGGCCGCGCTCAAGGACCTGGAGGCCAAGATGCGCGAGGCCGCCGCCAACCTGGAGTTCGAGACCGCCGCCCGCCTGCGCGACGAGATCAAGCGCATGAAGCTGATGGACCTGGAGTTCGCCAACGAGGTCCTGGCCGCCACCGGCGACGAGGTCGACAAGTCCGCGCCCAAGCGCCTGCGCGCCGAGATCCGCGAGGAGAAGGCCGCCGAGTTCCGCAAGAAGCGGCGCTAGGCTTGGCGAGCGACGCGCCCAAGGCCGGCCCCGCGCCGGAGCCCTTCCAGGCGACCGTCGGGCGCAAGGCGCTCGGCGTGGCGCTGGCGTTTGGCCTGACCCTGCTCGGCCTGTTCGGGCTGAACGCGGTCCAGACGCTGCTGGACAAGCCGAACGAGGCGGTCGTGGCCACGATCCCGGACGTCCTCCTCCTCTGGCGCGAGGAGGAGCCGTCGGCCTATTTCTGGGCGTTCGTGCTGATCGCCTTCCCGCCGCTGGCCCTGATCCCCGGCGCGTTCGGCGTCAGCCATCGCCAGTTCATCCCGCTGATGTCTCCGCGCAAGCGGTGGGCGATCGTCGCCGTGTCGGCCGCGCTCGTGGCCGCCGGCGTCGGCGTGGGCGGCGTCTTCGGCCGCGCCGAGGTCGCCGTCGCCACGCCTTTCGGCGTCAGCTGGCTGAAGGACGGCAGGCCACAGGAATACTGGTCCTGGGGCGCGGCCACCAGCATCGCCGCCGCCTGCGTGAAGGGCGAGAAGGCGGGCGACTTCGCCCTGAACTACGACGTCGCCTTCCCCTCCGGCCGCGAGGCCAACCTGGCCCGGCCGGAGGACAAGATCGCCGACCTGGTCCCCCGCCTGGCGGTGCTGGACGCGCGCCTACGGGCGGGCGGCGTGCCGCGGTTTGTCAGCGTGGAGCCGGGGTGCGTGGAGAAGGTAGGACGGCCGCTGCCGCGGGCGGAGCGGGAGACGCTGAGGGCGGTGGTGGGAAGGTAGGGGTGAGGCGTCAAGCGCCCCTCCTCCCCTCTGGCGAAAGGGAACTGGCGAACGCTGGTGGAGGGGGCGGCGCTGGCCGAAGCCCGCAAGCCATGCTAGGTGTATATTCCCACGAGAAGATACACATCATGCGCACCAACATCGTCATTGATGACGCCCTGATGACCGAGACCCTCAAGGTCACGGGCCTCAAGACCAAGCGCGAAGCTGTCGAGTTGGGCCTCAAGACCCTGCTCAACCTGCGCCGTCAGGCGGCTATCCGCGCGCTGCGCGGCAAGCTAGCCTGGGAGGGCGACCTCGACGCGATGCGGATCGACGAGGCTTGATCCTCGTCGACTCCAGCGTCTGGATCGACTTCTTCCGAGGCGTATCCACGCCCCAGGTCGAGCGCCTGGACAACCTGCTGGGCGCGGAGCCCCTGGCGGTCGGCGACCTCATCCTGACCGAAGTGCTGCAAGGATTCACGCGCCAGAAGGACTTCGACCAAGCCCTGGCGGCGCTGAGCGCCTTCCCGATGATCGAGATCGGCGGCCACGACGTGGCGCTCCAGGCCGCCCGCAACTACCGCGCCTTACGCGCCTTAGGCGTGACGCCCCGCAAGACCATCGACACCCTTATCGCGACCCGCTGCATCGAGGGCGGCCACGCCTTACTGTTCAGCGACCGAGACTTCGAGCCGTTCGTCGAGCACCTAGGATTGGTGTCGCGGATGGGTTGAGGGCAGCACCGGCCGAGCATGTTATCCCCACTTGCGGCCATGCATCCCAACGCGCAAGCTACAGCTGTCGCTAAAAGAGGCATAAGGCTTTAGGTTGCAAGATAGCATCTTCCGGCGCCCGTATATCTGAATACAATGACATATAGATCAGGGGAGATTGATATTGCGGTCTCAAAAGATATATCGAATTTTCGTATCTGGACCGTCTGATGTTGCCGAAGATATAGAGATCGCAAGAGAGACTATTTCCGAAATATCTATGTTGACAGCCCCAATGGGCTTTCAGTTTGAGACATTTTTCTGGGCAAATGATGCTACTCCGGGGATAGATCTTGAACCCCAGGCCCGTATCAATGATCAAATTTCAGCTTACGACGGATTTATTGCAATTTTAGGCTCTAAACTTGGGTCCCCGACCAAGGAATTTGAGTCTGGAACAGTGGAAGAGATAGAGCGAGCCATCGCATCATACGAAAAAAGAAAGTTTCTCAAAGACTCCATAATGATACTATTTAAAGAAATAGATCTTAACTCAAGCAGCCCAAATTTGCTATCCGTTATTAAAGTACAGGAATTCAGAAACAGCATAGGATCAAGGGGAATCCTATTTAAGGATTTCAAAGAACACTCGGAATTAAGAAGCCACATATTGAGAAGCTTTGGCCTAATTATAAGCAGACATATTATCTCAGGCGGGGTCACGTCAGAATATACTGAAAATACGAATCCCCCTCAATCAGAACCTGAACTTCCATTGGAGGCAGAAGAAGAGCAAGATCCCCATAGTGACCTCGGCCTCATCGATCTTGACGAGCTCACCTCCATAAAGATGAAGAGATCCACTGAAATCGCGCAAGCGATCAGCGCCGCCGTGTCCGAACTCGGAGAACGCGTCTCATCCCTCACGGAAGAACTACAGATCGCAACCCAAATTGGAAATACTCAGGAAATAAAGAGAATTGTTAATTTGGTATCTAACGAAATGAATGACTGCGCGGGAGCTTTGGAAAAAAATACCCCACAACTTCAAGATAGCTTCCAATCATCTATGGAATCGGCCAAAAAACTTCTGGAAATTAGATTATCCGATTTCCATTCCGAAGGATCTGAAGATCCCAACATTGAAATGGTAGAGGCAATTTCAGGAACCCTCGCCACATCAAAGCAAAATATTATTATATTTGATGAATTTCAACAGAATTTGCAGTCCGTACCAAGACTAACAAAGGAAGTAAACCTTTCAAAAAGGTACCTGCTAAAAGAAATAGGAAACCTAATATCCGTATTCGAGACCATAGAAAAAGAATGCGAAGATTTCATAAAATTCTACCAAGCCCTATAGACGCTGGCAGGGCGCAAGCGCGGCATTCAGCCTGGCCGCCAACGTCGAAGGCAGAATCTCGTCAGGACCTCTAACGACGCCACCGTCTCGCCCGCCCCCCCCCCTACTCCTCCACCATTCCCCGCAAAGCGTCGGACCGCGAGCGCCACAGCGTCCGCTGAAGCCGGGCGAAGGTTTCCAGGCGCTAGAGGCCTTCGGGGTCGATGGCGCAGCGGCGTTCGCGGCCGACCTTGCGGGTGCGGATCAAGCGGGCGGCCTCCAGCACCCGGATGTGCCGGTCAAGGCCGCTGAGGGTGATGCCGAGGGGCTGGGCCAGTTCGCCGATCGACTGCTCCTTCTCCATCAGCGCGAAGAAGACGCCGCGCCGGCCCCGCCCTTCCCTAAGCCGCCACCGCCTCGCCGCCCGTCGCCACGATCTCGTAGCGGTCGTCCACCCAGCGGCCGACCAGGCGGCCGGCGGCGTCATGGATCCAGACCTCGGCGTCGTTGTCGTGGCAACGCGCCTCGGCCGCCAGGGCGCGGGCGCGGCGTTCGGCCTGGCCGCCGGTGTCGAAGGTCATCACCTCACCCGTCGAGGTGACCTTCACACACCATCCCCCATCGAAGGGGGAGACCACGAAAATGCTCCGCATGGGCTCTCTCCGTTCCAAGGGTTGCTTCGCTTGAGGGTCAAGGAAGCACCTTGAACTTAGGAACCCACCCGCCGGTTCCAAGACCCCTCCCATGAGGGTCCGGCATGACGGCGGAGAAGGTCCGGGCGGGCCTGGCCGCGTCCCGCTGGACGGCCAAGGCCATGCCTGCTGGAGGCCCAGCCCGCTCCCGCCGTCGCCGAGGCCGGAGTTGGTGATCGGGGCCGGCCTCCGCAATCCGCCGGCCAATCTGGGCTTGCTGGAGGCGTGCTGAACGCCATTCGCCGGGCCGCGCCGGGGGCGCAGATCGCCTTCAGCACCCGGCCCGACGACACGGACGCGGCGGCGCTGCGCTGGGTCGGGCGGGAAGGAACCGCGAGGACGGCCGCTCGTTGCTGCACGGCTCTGGAGACGGCCGGGGCGCAGCGCCCTGGACGAGCCCCATGATCTCGGAGCCCTCGGACACCTACGACGCGATCGTGATCGGCGCCGGCCCCGCCGGCCTGACGGCGGCCACCTATCTGGGCCGCTTTTACCGCAAGGCGCTGGTGCTGGACGGCGGGTCCTCGCGCGCCAGCTGGATTCCCGAGAGCCACAACACCCCCGGCTTCCCGCAAGGGGTCGGCGGCGAGGCGCTGCTGGCGCGCCTGCGCGAGCAGGCCGACCGCTACGGCGCCGAACGTCGCGGAGGCCGGGCGCGGAGCCTGGTCCGGGGCGCGGACGGCTTCGTCCTGGCCTTCGAGGGCGAGGACGCCCCCGACCAAGATCTTGGCGCGCCCATCACCGTGCGCGCGCCCTTCGTGCTGCTGGCGACCGGCGTGGTCGATCGACTGCCGGCGCTGGAGGGCGTGGAGGACGCGATCCGCGCCGCGCGGGTGCGGCTCTGCCCGATCTGCGACGCCTACGAGGCGACCGGCCAGCGCATCGCCGTGCTGGGCGACAGCGAGCATGGCGCGCGGGAGGCGGCGTTCCTGACCACCTATTCGCCGGAGGTCACCCTGCTGGACCTGAGGCCCGACGCGCCGACCGAAGGCGACGGCGTGTTCGCGCGGCTTCCCGCGCGGCTGACGGACATCGCGCTGGGCCCGGACGCCGTCACGGTCGCCGCTGGCGACGCGCGGAGGGTCTTCGACTGCCTATACCTGGCGCTGGGCTTCGACAGTCAGCAGGACATCGCCCGACAGGCGGGCGCGGCGCTGGACGAGGACGGCCGCCTGGTCGTCAGCGCGCACCAGCAAACCTCGGTGAACGGGCTCTACGCGGCCGGCGACGTCGTACGCGGCCTCAACCAGATCGCCGTCGCCACGGCCGAGGCCGCGATCGCCGCGACGGACATCCACAATCGCTTGAGGGCGCGGGAGGGGAACAGCACCGCGTCGTCCGCTCAATAGCTGTGTCATCGGGAATTTTGGCGCGACGATGAGGGGCTCGCGCTCAGTGCGTTACAGCGCCGGTTGCGGCTCGGGCTGGCCGACCGAGCAGATCTCGACCCACACCTGGTGCAGCTCGCTCTGGGTGTCGCGCGCCAGGGCGGCGCGGCCGTTGACGACGATATAGGGCTGGAAATCGGCGCTATCGCCCAGGCGAACCTCGCCGCAGACCGCGACACGGCCCTGGCGATGCTCGATGTGCTCGTTGCGGAAGCTGACGTTGTCCCAGGTCTCGAGCTGGCGCTTGACGGTCCACTGGGCCCCGCTCAGCTCCATCTGGCGGATGCGCGGCAGGGCCAGGGGCGTCTCGATCTGGGCGGACTTGGCGCTGGGATGGTAGCCGATCGCCATGAACGCCACGAAGGCCAGCAGGATCAGATAGGGCGCGAGCGAGCGGACGAGCGGCGTCCGGAGCGTCGGTCCTTCCGCCATATTTCCAGCCATCGGAAATCTCCGCCTCTCGTCAAGCCAGCCCCTCGGGGGAGAAGGGGCTGCTCACGTAAAACGTCGTTAACACGGACCTATGCCAAGAACCACAGCCGCCTGACCCAAAATTAGTAATATCGAGGCGGCGTCGCACAGCTTTGAGTGTAATTAAAATCACACTCGCCGCGAGAACGAGCACTGGATCATACTATATTTCAGATCGCCGTTATCTGCACGGCGACCTAATGGCGCACGGCACAGCTTGCCGAACGCTGTTCAACGTTTTGAAGCGGCCTTGCCCTTTTCTCGGCGCTCGTTGGCGGCGATCTGGCTGAGGATCAGCAGGGACGAGGAATAGTAGTCCTCGTTCTGGATCATGGCGGGCGAAGCCTTGCCCGTCAGGGTCAGGTCCGCGACGCTGGCCATGCCGACCGGCGCCGCGAACGGGGCGACCTCGCCGGTGCGGACATCGATCCAGGCCGGGGCGGGCTTGCCGGCGGCGCGGAACGAGGTCCACCAGCGCTTGACCGGATCCAGAGCCGGGTCGCCGCAGCGTCCCGACCAGCACATGTAGAGCGGCACGCGCACGGCGTCGAAGCCGAAGCGCGGCGGACGGTCGGGATCGGTCCACATGGCGCCGGCGGTGTCGACCTTCACCCAGTCGACGGGGAGGTCCGTCGCGCCGAAGCGGGCGTCGCGGATGGCGCGCAGGGCCTGGTCGCGCACCATCGGCCACGGCGACTTGGGCTCGCGCGCGGCGAAGGCGTCCAGCGCGGGCATGATGGCGTAGGACGGGTTGAAGGTCATGCCCTGGGCGTTGACGAAGCCGTCGACGCCGGGAACCAGCAAGGTGCGGGGCCCCTGCTTGACCAGCAGCTTGCTGAGGATCGCGCTGCGGATCTGGGCGCTGGCCTCGAGGTACTCCGGACGCTTCCAGCGCTCGCCGCCGCGCAGCAGGGCCCAGGCGATCAGGAGGTCGCCGTCCAGCGCGTTGTTGGGGTCCGGGGTGTGCAGGTCGCCCGTGGGGATGTAGCGCCACTTGAACAGGCGCGTGTCCGGACGCGACAGGGTCTTGTCGGTCCACGTCCACAGGGCCTTGAAGGTCGCCGGATCGTCATAGGCCGTGGCCATGACCATGGCGAAGCCCTGCCCTTCGGAGTGGCTGACATTGCCGTTGCCGGTGTCGACCACCCGCCCGTCGGGCTGGAGGAAACGGGTCTTGTAGTCCGCCCAGTTGCTGGGCGTCGGCGCGGCGCAGGCGCTCATGGTCACCGCCTGGAAGCCCAGGACGGCGGCCATCAGCAGCATAACGCCTCGCCTAGAGGCCATAGGAGAATTCCAGGACGTCATCGCTGGCGCCCTCGCGGTGGGTGGCGGTCATTTCCGGACGGCCGCCCTGGCTCTGCATCCAGACGGTGTAGACGCCTTCCAGGAGGGCGGCGAAGGCGCGGCGCCAGTGGCCGCTGGCGTCTTCCAGGTGCTGGCCCGGATAGGCGCGGTGACGGATGGCGATGGCGCTGTCGGCCAGGGCCAGCGAGACATAGCCCCAGTCCATCTCGGCCAGCGCCACGTTCAGCGACGCTTCCAACTCGTCCAGCGTCTTCACCGGCGGCAGGGCGACCGAGCGCGACACCCGCAGACCGATCTGGCGGTAGAAGCCCCACGCCTCCTGGGCGCTGAAGTTCTCGAACAGCTCGTCGGCCATGGCCAGCATGACCGCGCGCCACTGGGCGCTGAACTGGCGGGCGGCCAGGTAGCGCAGGTCGGCGGTGTCGGCGACCTTGGCGGCTTCCGGCGCGGCGGCTCGGGCGGAAAGGCTCTTCAACATCGGTCGTTCCTATTGGCTGGACAGAATCCGCCGCAGATAGAAGCGGAACTTGTATTCGTTGTAGGCCCCGAACGTGTCGAGCGAGGCCTCGCCGCCGGCGGCCGAGCCGCCGCGGAACTTGTACTCGCCCGAGAGCAGGCCGGTCAGGCCGACGCCCGTCTTACTGGCCGAGTCGTAGCGGGCCAGGATCGTATTGTCGGACGCGGCGTAGGACTCGATGGCCTGCTGGGCCGCCGGGCTGTTCGGGAAGATCGGCGAGCTGTCCTCGCTGTACGACTGCACGCCGATGCTGAAGGCGGCCTTGGCCCGCCAGCGCTCCCGCTCCTTGGAGTACGACACCGGCAGGGCGACGCTGACGAACTGCTGCGGGCTGAAATAGCCGCCCTGGCCGAAGCTGAAGAAGCGCAGGTTCTTGTCATAGGCCTGCATATTGGCGTTGAGGCCGATCTGCAGCTGGTCGCCGTTGCTGTCGATGGGACGGAAGTAGGCCCCGGCGTTGATCTCGTAGCCGGTGTTGCTGGTCACGTTGTGACCGATCAGGCGGCGGTAGGCCACGTCGGCATAGGCGCCGGCCGAGCCGAAGTTCGCCGAGGCGCCCAGGCTGGCGCCGCGCCGGACCACGCCGCCCCACTCCACGCCCGTCAGCGGGTCGCGGTCTCCGGAATAGGCCAGGACGCTGTCGGTGATCGGACGCTGCTCGACCGTGGCCCGGACCTGGGCCTCGCCGATGTCGAGGCGCCCTGTCAGGCCGCCCGTGAAGCTCTTGCGCATGAAGCCCAGCGGCGTAATGCCGGCGTCCAGCGAGATCGGACCGGAGTCGTAGAACATCGACACGCCCGCGCCCGCCCGGCTGCTGCTGTCGAGGCTGGGCAGGACGATGGTGTTGCCCGCGACGATGGCCTCGGCGTTGACCAGCGGGTTGGTGCCGATAATGGCGATGGTCGACTGCTTGGGCGCGCCGGCGCTGATGACCACCGGATTGACCGCCAGCCCCAGGCGTCCGATGCCGAACGGCGAGATCGAGGCGGCGATGCGGGTGTTGGCCTCGAACAGTTGGCTCGTGCCCTCCTCACCGGTGCGGGCGCGCAGATTGGCCGCGCCCTCGAACTGCGGCGCCGTCGACTGGCGCAGGGCGGCGATCTCGCGACCGACCTTGGCCGGCAGCGGCGCGTTGGCGGGCAGAGGCGCGTTGGACGCCTTGGCCGCGTAGGCGCGCGGCGGCGTATAGGCCGGCGCGGGCGTCGGCAACGGCGCCAGCGAAGCCGGTCCGGCGGCCGCGTAGGGCGAGGCCGGATAGGCCGGCGCCGAATAGCTCGGCGTCGCGGCGGCCGCATAGCTCGGCGCGACCGGCGTCGGAAGCGCCGGCGGGTTCGAATTGGCCGGCAGGCTGGCGCCGATCCCCAGGGTCGACGGATCGCTCTGCGGCGAGTTCGAGGGAATGGGCGCGTAGCTGGACGCGGGCGCGTAGCTCTGGGTCGGTGCGTAGCTCTGGGTCGGAGCCGGCGCATAGGACGCATAGGCCTGAGGCTGGGCCGCGGCCGCGCTCGGAAGCTGCGGCAGGGCGAAGGCGGGGGCCGAGGCCGAAGCCGCGGGCGCGCCGTAGGTCGGAAGGTCGGCGGCCTGGGCGATCGCACGGGCGGCGAACGGGTTCGGACCCAAGGCCCCGCCGACGC
>Ga0247725_1001248_pt1 | contig 13512 bp, 7 predicted proteins | sample OKSTACKMCFT3sol_FD_183021 | JGI IMG/M metagenome (GOLD analysis project Ga0247725, IMG submission 183021) | Subsurface sediment microbial communities from gas well in Oklahoma, United States - OK STACK MC-FT3-sol | ecosystem: Environmental > Terrestrial > Deep subsurface > Rock core/Sediment... | reverse complement strand
GACCCGGCGACGCCGATCGCCGCGCCGCCCAGCGCCGCTATCTCGGCCGCGACCCTTTCGGCGGCCTCTGGCGCGAGATCGTTGACGACCACCTTGGCGCCCTGGCTGGCGAGATACAGCGCGTGGGCGCGGCCAAGCCCGCCGCCCGCTCCTGTGACGATCGCGATCCGTCCATCGAGCAACATCGATAACTCCTTTGGTTCGCGAGCCGAGGCTCGCTGTGTGTTCACGGGCTCGTCAGGGAGCGTTTTGTCGAAAGAGCGTCCCGCCCGACGTCCTTCAGCCGGCGCCGTACTCGGATCGGAGCCGGAGCTTGTCGATCTTCCCGGTCGCGGCCAGGGGCATGCGCGGCAGGCGGTAGACGGCGTCGGGAAGCCACCAGTTGGCCACCCGCCCTCGCAAGACGTCCAACAGCGCCTCGTCGCTGATATCGCCCTGCGCCTCCACCAGGAGGATCGGGCGCTCGCCCCATTTGGGATGGGATCGGCCGATCACCGCCGCGTGGGAGACCTCCGGCAGAGCGCAGACGATGGCTTCGATCTCGGCCGGGTTGATCCACTCGCCGCCGGACTTGATCAGGTCCTTGGACCGGCCCGTGATGATCAGGGCGCCTTGGTCGTCGATGCGCGCCAGATCGCCCGTCGGGAACCACCCCTGCGCGTCTGTCGCGGGCGCCTCCTGCCCGAAATAGCGAGCGACGACCGAGGCGCCGCGCACCCGAAGATGGCCCTCGACGCCACGTTGCCGCGGCAGGGCCGCGCCGTCGGCGTCGGTGAGCAGCAGGTCCACCCCGACCGCCGGCCGCCCCGCCACCGCAGCGTCGCCCGGCGCCGACAAGGGCGCCAAGACTCCGCAGGGCGACAGTTCGGTCATGCCCCAACTGGTCTGCACGCGCACCCCCAGCCTCTGCTCCAGCCGCGCCATCAGCGCGGGCGGCATCGGCGCGCCGCCGACGATGATCCGTTTCAGCGACGGGAGGGTCAGGCCCGTCTCCTCGAGATGATCCATCAGTCCGGACCAGACCGTGGGAACGCCAACGCCGATCGTGACGTCTTCGGCCGCGATCAGCCGCGCCAAGCTTGCCCCATCGGTGTTGCGGCCAGGCAAGACCAGCTTCGCGCCGACGGCCGGCGCCGCGAACGGCAGGCCCCACGCATTGGCGTGGAACATCGGCACCACGGCCAGCACCGCGTCGGCGCCTGAGATGGCCATGCCGTCCGCCTGCAAGATCCTCAGGGTGTGCAGGTAGCTGGAGCGGTGCGTGTAGGTCACCCCCTTGGGCGCGCCGGTGGTGCCGGAGGTGAAACAGAGGCCGCAGGGCGCCGTCTCCTCGAACCCTCCCCAGGCCGCGCGTCGGCCTTCCGCGTCGATCATCGGCGCCAGCGCCTCGCCGCCCTCCGCCTCGCCGTCAATGATCAGCAGACGCGTCAGTTGGGGCGTGAGGTCCTTGATATTCCGGGCCAAGACGGCCAGGTCGGCCGAGGCGATCACGATCCTCGCCTCCGATTGGACGACCATCGCCGCCAACTGCGCGGCCGTCAGGCGCGGGTTCAGGGTGTGGCACACAGCGCCCATGCCCATGATCGCGAACCAAGCCTCGACATGGGCCTGACTGTTCCAGGCCAGTGTCGCCACACGGTCGCCGCCCCTCACGCCGAACGCCTCAAGCACCGCCGAGACCCGCCGCGCGCGATCCTGAAGATCGGCGTAGCCCGCGCGGTCGATCCGACCGTCCTCATGCGCCGTCGCCACCTGCGCGTTTGGCGACCACTTGGCGGCGTGGTCCAGGAACTTGTCGAGCGTCAGGGAAAAGGCCTGCATCTCGCCGTCGATTATCGGCACTGAGGAACTCCAGGGGGCAGCGGGGGCGAGATGACGCCGACATTCACAAACCAGGGGATGTCGCCCTGGGCCCGACGGCGGCACACCACGGCTTCGTTCAGGGCGTACATGCCCGGCCGCAGGCGCTCTCCAGCGCGAGGTTCGTCGGCGAAGACCATGTAGGCGCGGTCGGCGCCATAGGGCCTCCACGTCGGCGCGTCGGCGGCGGTCGGGACGCCGGTTCTGGCGAAGGCGGTCCAGTAGCCGATCATCGCCGTCGAGAGCCTGGCCTCGCCGGGCGTATCCGGAATCTTCGGCCAAGCCGGCGGCGTGTTCGCCGCCGTGCCGAAGACGTAGGGCAGTTCGGAGGCGTGGAAGCCATGCAGGCCGGCGGCGTCGGCGGCCGGATAGCCGTGATCGAAGTAGTACAGGTACCCGGGCGCGCCGGCGGCTGTCTGCTTGACGACCAGTCGCTCGGCCGTCCAGCCATAGAGCGCGTCGCGCGGCGCCAGCAGCACGCTTTCAGGCACGTCGTCTGACGGATAGAGCTTGAGGAAATCATCGGCCAGGTCGCCGTAGCGCGCCCGGATTTCCTTTTCGTAGGTCGCCGCATCGGCCGGCGGTGGGGGGGCCAGGATCCGCAACGATCGGATTTCGCCGCTGTTGAAGCCGGCCAGGATCGGCACGCGCGCCTGTTCTCCAGCGTCGAACGTCTCGACGAGCTGCTTGGGCAAGACCTTGCCGTCGACGGCGCCGAACGTCTGGAAGCCGGCCATCAGGGCCGAGGTGGTGATCGCCTCGGCGTCCATGGCGCGCAGATCGGCCAGGCTCTTGGCGCCCAGCTTCGCCGCGGTCGTCGCGCCCATGGTCTCGGCCGGCGCGAGGCCGAATTTACGCTCGCGCAGCGGCGGCGTGGAGATCATGTAGGCGCTCTGAGCGATCGCCTTGTGGAACAGTCCGCGCGCGGGCGGCGAGGCCATCAGGTACATGACGCTGAGGCCGCCGGCGGATTCTCCCGCGATCGTCACATTGGCCGGATCGCCGCCGAAGGCCGCGATGTTACGCCGAACCCACTTGAGCGCCGCGATCTGGTCTAGGAGACCGTAGTTGCCCGACACATGGTCAGGCGACTCGGCGCTGAGCTCGGGGTGGGCGAGATAGCCCAGCACGCCCAGGCGGTAGTTGACGGAGACGACCACGACGCCCTGCCTGGCCAGGGCCGCGCCATCGTAGAGACCCTCGCTGCTGGAGCCGCCGATCAGCGATCCGCCATGGATCCAGACCAGGACGGGCGCCCGCTCGGCCCGGTCCGGCGTCCAGATGTTGAGCGACAGGCAGTCCTCGCTGAACGCCCTCAGCGGCGAAGCATAGATGCTGCCGGCGCGCGGCTTGGGCTGCCAGCAGGCCGGGCCATAGTCCAAAGCGTCCCGCACGCCCTTCCAGGACGGGGCCTCGGCCGGCGGCTTCCAGCGCAGCGGTCCCACGGGCGCCGCCGCATAGGGGACGCCCTTGAACACCCGCAGGCCGCTCGCCTCGACGCCGCGAACAGCGCCGGCCGGCGCGCGGACGACGGGCTGGTCGGCCCGAACGACAGCCGGCGCTCCCGCCAGGGCCGCGAGGGCCAGAGCGAAGACCGATCCCAGGGCGCGCTTGCTCATCGCCCCCTCCTAGAACGCATAGCCAAGGCGCACGCCCGCCGTGCGCGGCCGCATGGTGGCGAAACGGCTGGCCAGGAACGCCTCGGGATGGACGTAGGTGATCGAGTGATCGTCGAAGAGGTTCTCGACATAGGCCCCGATGGTTGTCTGGCCCATGGCCACCGCGAAGGTGGCGTTGACGTTCTGATACGAGTCCGTGAACCCGTAGGTCGGGCTGGTCGCCGTGGGCTGTCCCGGCACGTGGGGGAACGAGCCGGGGTATGAACCGACGTGCTGCAGCACCACCGACAGGTTGGCCTTGGCGTTCGACGTCAGGTCCCAGCCGTAGTTGACGAACAAGGCGCCCTGCGCCTTGGGCGAGGCGAGCCGCGCGCCCACGACCGCGCCCGAGATCGCGGCCTCCGCCGGGCTCAGTTCGGTGACCTTGGCCTCGTTGAGCGAGCCGTTCAGGCCGATGGACAGGCCCTTTGCGGGATAGGCCAGGAGCTCGAACTCGATCCCCTTGCTGCGCGCCGCGCCGATGTTGGTGGCGAACTGAACACTGTCGGAGACGCGGTTGGCCTGGACCTGGATATTGCTCCAGTCGATCAGATAGACCGCGACGTTGGCCGCCAGCCGACCGTTCAGGAAGCGCCCCTTGGCCCCGAGCTCGTAGTTGACGAGATCGTCTGAAGATGCGCCGTTCGGGATGATCAGATCGCTGGGATTGACCAGGCTGGGCCGGCCCGCGAAGGCGTTGACCACAGGCGTCCGGAAGCCGGTCGAGACCGTGGCGTAGGTCGTCAGCGCCAGCGACGGCTTGTACGACAAGCTGACCTTGAACGACGGCTTGCTGCCCGTGGCCTTGACGCCGGTGGCCGCCGCGATCGGAACCAGGGTCAGAGGTCCTCGGATTCCCAGCAGGGCGTTGGTCAGATAGGCGCTGTTATAGCCGCCGGCCTCGGTGAAGCCCTGAGAGTCGACCTTGCCATAGCGGACGCCGCCGGTCGCCCAGACCTTGTCGGTGAAGTGATAGGTCAGCTGCCCGAACGCCGCCTTCTCGTGCGACAGGAAGTGGGTGTACTGGCGCTGATAGTACTCGTCCGGCAGGCCGGTGATGCCCCGCGCCGTCAGGAACGCCGGGTTGGAGCGGTAGAAGTAGTCCACGTCCAGACGGCGATCGAGGTAGAAGCCGCCGACCACCCAGTCGATCTTGCCGCCGGGATCGGAGGCCAGGCGCGCCTCCTCGACGAAGGTCTGCTGGTTGGCGTTCGCATCGAGCGCGAAGGCGATCGCCCCGCCGAACGTGCCGGCCAGGTCGACATAGAACTTCTGGTCGAACTTGGAATAGGTCGACGAGCTGGTCAGGCGCGCGCCGTCGAACTGGTAGTCGACCGTGACGTTGTGGGTGCGCAGCTTGCCGACAAACAGGTCCGGCCGATCGGAGATCCGCTTCTCGCGGCCGAGGGCCGGGCTGATCATCGATGAGTCCTTGGGGTTGCTGTCCTCGTACGAAAACAGAGCCTTCACCGACAGACGCTCGTTCGGCTTCCACAACAGATTGGCGCGGCCGCCCCAGTCGACCAGGGTGTTGGAGTTGTGGACCTTGGTGCCGACGTTATCGAGATAGCCTTCCTCGTGCCGGTAGAAACCGACGACGCGAAGCGCCAGCTTGTCCTCGACGATCGGCAGGTTGAGCATGCCGTTGTAGCGCTGGCGCAGAGAGTCTGAGCCGGTCAGGCCGTAGTCGACCAGGGCCGCGCCCTCACGGCTGGAGAGGTTCGGCGCCTTGGTCAGGATGCGCAGCGCGCCCGACAGCGAGCCCGAACCGAACAGCGTGCCCTGGGGACCGCGCAGGAACTCTACCCGTTCGACGTCGAACAGGTTGGGATCCAGCACCGTTGTGTTGCCGATGGTCGAGATCGGCAACTCGTCGATATAGACCGCGACCGTGCTCTGCAGGTTGGCGCCGTAGCCGTTGGTGGCGATCCCGCGCGCCGTGAAGTTGTTGAAGTTGGCGGTGGCCCGGTTCAACACCACGCCCGGCGTCTGGCGCGCCAGGCCCTCGTAGCCGACAATGCCCTTGGCGGTCAGCTCCTTCTGGTCGAAGGCGGTGACGCTGAGCGGCACGTCCTGGAGCTTCTCCGGACGGCGGGTGGCGGTGACGACGACTTCTCCCACCAGTTCGGCGTCCTTGCGGTCGCCCCTCCCCTGCTCTCCCGCGCCGGCCACCTGAGCCAGCGTCGGCGTTGTCGAAAACGCGACGAGCGCGACGGCGCAAGCCGACGCCAAAAGCCCTGCCTTCATGGCGTTCACTCCCCAGGCGCGTCGATCGTTCCGCCGTCGACGTCGTGGCGGCACGGTGGCGGCGAACCGTCCGACTGTCAACACTCACTCTCATGAGTGTGAATGTTGACGAGCGAGCACGATTGACGTCATCCTCAGGGCAAGCCAAGCCCGAGAACGGGCGTCCGGGAGGAAACCTTGAACGATCTCGCGCGCACCAGCGACGCGGCCGCAGCCGCGCGCTCAGACCGTCTCCTCCCCGTCCCGGACCGCAGAGCCTGGGTGGTTCTGGCCATGCTATGGTTCGTCTACGTCCTGAACTTCCTGGACCGTCAGCTGATGTCGATCCTGGCCAAGCCGATCCAGGACACTCTGAACGTCACCGACGGCCAGCTGGGGCTGATCGGCGGCCTCTACTTCGCGATGTTCTACTGCTTCATCGCCATACCGGTCGGCTGGCTGGCCGACCGCACAAACCGAGTCGCGGTGCTCAGCCTGGCCTGCGGAATCTGGAGCGCGGCGACCGTGGCCTGCGGCCTCTCGCGCAGCTATGGCGAGTTCGCCTTCGCGCGGATGACGGTCGGTTTCGGCGAAGCCGGCGGCGTGCCGCCATCCTACGCCATCATCACCGACTACTTCCCGCCGGGGCGTCGCGGCACGGCGCTCGGGATCTACAATCTGGGGCCTCCCGTCGGCGCGGCTCTGGGCATCGCCTTTGGCGGCGCGATCGCGGCGGCGTTCAACTGGCGCTATGCCTTCATCGTCCTGGGCCTTGTCGGCCTGATCGCCGCGGCGGTCCTGCCCCTGCTCGTCAAGGAGCCCCGTCGCGGAGCGCTGGATGGCGTTGGCGCCAAGCCGGAGAAGGCCGCCTTCTGGCCGACCTTGCGCATGTTCTTTTCGCGCCCGACTCTGATGCTGGCGGCCCTGGGCAGCGGCGCGACCCAGTTCGTGACCTATGGCCTGGGGAACTTCACGACGCTGTTCCTGATGCGCGAGAAAGGCATGACGCTCAGCGAGGTGGCCGTCTGGTACGCGCTGGTCGTCGGCGTCGGCATGAGCGCGGGCATCTACGTCTCGGGCCGGGTGATCGACCACTTCACGCGCAAGTCCAAGCTGGTCTACGCCATGGCTCCGGTTATCTCCCTGAGCTTGGCGATCCCCTTCTACATCGGCTTCGTCTGGGCGCCGACCTGGCCGATGGCGCTGGCCTTCCTGATCGGCCCGACCTTCCTCAACTACTTCTACCTGTCGTCGGCGGTGGCGCTGGTTCAGGAGGAGGTGCGTCCAGAGCAGCGCGTGATGTCCGGAGCGCTGTTGCTGCTGGTGATGAACTTCATCGGGCTGGGCCTTGGCCCGACCTATGTGGGCGCGGCCAGCGACTTCTTCCGCGCCAGCCATCCGCACAACTCGCTGCAGATGGCGCTGTTCACGCTGGTTCCGATCTACCTCGTGGCGGTCGGCCTGTTCCTCTGGCTGGCGAGGATTTTCCGAAGGGCGGAGGCGCGCCAGGGCGCGTGACGCCCTACCCCTTCAACGCGATGAAGCCCGCGGCCATGAAGCGGGCGATCCGCTTCTTGATCGCCGGAAAGTCGTCGGAGTGGCAGAGGCCGCCCGACAGCCGGTCGATCCGCCCGGTCCGCGCCAGCGTGTTCATCAAGGCGCCCGACACGAAGTGATAGCCCCAGAAGATCTCCTCGTCGGCGTAGTCCGGCAGGGCGCGCTTGAGAATGCCGACCAGCTTCAAGACCACCGGATCGAAGTGCTCGTCCATCAGCGCCGCGCCCTCGGGCGTATTGCTGACCCGCGCGCAGAACGCGGCGTAGTTCATCCAATGCTCGCCGCCCTCGTAGTAGAGGTCCAGGTCGGTATCGAGGAAGGCGTGCAGCGCGCCCTCGACCGTCGGCTTGTCGCCGGCCGCCTGCTCGTACTGCTCCAGGGCGATCATGCGTCGGCCTGACGTCACGCCCGCGCGGCGAGCGAACACCGCCTCGAACAGATTGGTCTTGTCCTTGAAGTAGTAGTTGAGAAGCGTGGTGTGGATGCCAACCCTCTGGGCGACATCGCGCAGGGTCACGCCGTAAAGGCCATTCTGCGAGAACAGATATTCGGCCGCGTCCAGGATCTGCTCCAGGCTCTGGGCGCGCTGCTCGGCCTTGGTCCGCCTCGCCTTGCTCTCTCCCGCCAAGCCATCCTCCTTGTCGCTCCCGTACGTCGGGTAGTAGGGCGCGGCGCGCGCCTGTCAATCGTCCGCGTCACAGCCGACATCGCGCGGATACGACCTCATGACCGAACAATGGTCATTGACGTACCGGCATCGATACCACAACACTCACTCTTGTGAGAATGAGCGTTACAGACTCATTCAACGGGAGGGATCGCATCATGAAGATCGGGCTTATGGGCGCGTCGGGCGCCGCGCTGCTGATGGGGCTGGCGTATCTAGGCGCACCAGCCCTGGCCCAGGAACGATCGGGCCAGGAGCCATCCACGCAGGTCGAGGAAATCGTCGTCACGGGATCGAACATCCGGGGCTCGGCGCTGGACGCCGCTCTCCCCGTCGAGGTTTATTCGCAAGCCGACCTTGAGAAGCAGGGCTCGCCCACCGCTCTGGAATTCGCCAAGAGCCTGACCATTTCGGGCCCAACGACCGGCGAGTCCTACTACTTCGGCGGCCCGGCGCTGGTCGGTTCGGTGAACTACAATCTGCGTGGCCTCGGGGCCGACAAGACGCTGGTCCTCCTGAACGGCCGGCGGATGAACCAGAACACCGCCAACGTCCCGTCCATCGCCCTCGCCCGCACCGAAGTGCTGAAGGACGGCGCGGCGGTGATCTATGGCGCGGACGCCACCGGCGGCGTCGTCAACTTCATCACCCGCGACAAGTTCGTCGGCCTGGAGGCCCAAGGCCAGTACAAGCACATCAGGGGCTCGAAGGGCGACTATTCGGTCGGCGTAATGGGCGGGATCGGCGAGGACCGGGTCAACCTCCTGGTCTCGGCCGAGTACGAGCATCGCTCACGTCTCAACACGATGGAACGCGACTTCACCAAGGCGTCGCTGAACCCGGTCACGGGTTACAACCCCGCGCCGTGGTCCACCCTGACAAACCTGACCGGCTGGATCCCGCGCGGCGCTCTTCCCCCCACGCCCAGCGCCACCGATGTCGGCGAATGGGGTCCGGCCGTGGGCGGCATCATCTCGGACTTCACGCCCGCCAGCTGCGCGGCGGTGGGCGGTCGCTACGACAACAACTTCACCTGCGCCTACAACTACATCCCCTACTACCGGCTGGTGGAGAAGCAGGACATCTATCGGCTCTACGCCCAGCTGAAGGCGCAGATCACCGACACGATGAAGTTCCACATGGACGCCTCGTACGGCAAGGTGACCTTGCCCCAGGTGATGGGATCGCCCGCCCAACCCGTCTCGCGGGGACCGGCGCTGGCCACCGGCGCGGTGAACCAGTTCTACGTGCCGATCACCAACCCGTTCGCGGCCGAGTTCGCCGCCAAGAACGGCGTCGTCGGCGCCCAGGGCTTCACGCCCGTGACCTACCGGCTCTTCGGCCACGGCGGCAATCCGTACTATTCAGGCGGCGACGGCTTCGGCGTGGCGGACCGCATCGACAACAAGGTCTGGCGCGTGTCGGCCGGCCTCACGGGCGATCTGGGCGATCTCGCCCCCTTCGCCACGCAGGTCGGCTACGAGTTCGTCCTGACCTACAACGACGCCTACAACTACAACACCCACGCCGACACCATCGGCTATCGCCTCCAGGAGGCGTTGAACGGCTTCGGCGGCCCCAACTGCCGCGCCACGGATCTGGATCCCAGCCGCTTCGGAACGCAGAACGCGGCGGCCGCCGGCAAGAATGGCTGCCAGTACTGGAACCCCTTCTCGAGCTCGTTCAAGGGCCAGCCCGTTCGCGGCTTGGCCAATCCGAACTACGTCGCCGGCAAGGAGAACCCCGAGGACCTGGCGCTGTGGATGTTCGACCCGCGCGCGGTCGAGACCCTCAGCCACAACTTCACGGCCGATCTGGTGTTCAACGGTCGCTCCGGCGTCCATCTTCCCGGCGGCGACATCGGCTGGGCGCTCGGCGCTCAATATCGCTCGTTGGCCAATCGCGTGAACGTGCCCAGCGCCTTCAACAATGGCTCGATCCAGTGCGAGTGGCCCAGCAACACCACCAGCGCCAACGGCGCCGGCTCGGGCAATCTCGGCCCGACGCCCCTGCCGACCACCGATCCGAACTTCCGGGGCTGCACGCCAGACGCGCCGGGGCCGTTCGTGCTGTTCGCCCCGACCCTGCCCAGCCAGGCCGAGCAGAGCCAATACTCGCTGTTCGGCGAGCTGCAGATCCCGCTGCTGTCCAACGTCGATATCCAGCTGGCGGCGCGGCGCGAGCGCTTCTCAAACGACCTGGGGGCCACGGTCTATAAGGTCTCGGGCAAGTGGAACGTCTGGGGTCCGCTCACCCTGCGCGCCTCGTACGGCACGAACTACCAGACGCCCCCGCTGGGCGTGACGCCCGGCGCCATCACGGTGGCGGCCCGCACCTACACCGTGGCGGCCAGCAACTGGCTGGCCGCCCAGTTCATCACCGACTCCGACCTCAAGCCCGAGACCGCCAAGAGCGGCAACATCGGCGCGATCTGGCAGAGCCGTGGTCTGGCCGACGACCACGACTTCCGCTTGATCGTCGATTATTTCGACATCCGCACCAAGGACCAGATCGGCCAGGTCGCCGATCCGAACCAGATCGCCAGCCTTGTCTTCAACGGCGCCGGCGGCACGATCACCACTTGCGATGTCGCCAAGCAGCCGCTGCTGGCGCGCATCAGCTTCAACAGCGGATGCACGGTCGGCATGAGCGGCGTCGGGACCTTCAACGCCGTCTCCACGCGTTACGGCAACGGTCCGGGCCAGACGACAAAGGGCTTCGATATCCAGGCCAAGTACGGCCTGCCGCTGGGCGAAGGCGATCTGGACATCGACGTCACCGCCACGCGGGTCACCGCTTTGCGGACCGGCCCGACCACGCTGGACGGCGTCACCATCTCGACCGGCGACGATCGACTGGGAACCCTGAACTTCGCCACCTTCGCCCAGGCGGCGCCGAAGTGGCGCGCCAACCTCGGCGTCAACTACGCCCTAGGCCGCCAGAACTTCCGCGTCGGCGTCAACTTCGTCTCGGCGGTCAAGGACGAACGCCCGGGCGTCCAGTATGGCGAGAACGGCAAGGACTGGGTGACCACCGATTTCACCTATCGCCTGCGGCTGGGCGACGACATGGCCCTGACGCTGACGGCGGCCAATATCTTCGACAAGGACCCGCCGCCGGCTCAGGAGGAGTTCGGCTACGACCCCTGGACCGGCAATCCGCTGGGCCGGACCTTCGAGATCGGCGTCAAGAAGTCCTTCTAATTTCCCCACCTCGCGCCTGGCGGATGACCCCGGTCATCCGCCGTTTTTCCTGAAGGCGACCGCGCGGGCACGCCTATGGACGGGCGCGCGGTCGGCGAAGACGTCTATGAGGGCTCCGCCAATACGGTCAGATCCCACGACGCAAGCTCAGGCGCCTGACCAAGCCAGCGCGAGTCGCTTCTTGGAGACCGCGCCGGCCTGCAGCGCCAGCCTGTCGAGCGCGGGACGCTCGGTCGCCCGCGCGCCGGCCGCTTCCCGACCAATAGGCAAAGCGCGAGCCCAAGGCACGACATCGCGCCCCTGCGCCGGCATCACTGGCGCCCGCCGATGCGGACAGCGCCCAGCGACGACAAACAGCGGGCGCGAGTAAATCAGCGCCAATTGCCGACTGAGGTAAGTCTCCAGGAACGCGATGTTCGCGGCGACGCCTCCCCACCTTGGGGAGATTGCGCGCACTCGGCTCCGCAACGATCATCTGCGCATGGAAGCATCCTGCCCATGCCCGAAGATTATGATTTCTAACGCAATCGCTTCAAAGCTTGAAAGGCACCCAGCGACGATCGTTCTCTAGCACCTCGAACCGGCGGTCCACGGGCGGAAACGCCCGCTGGGAGCAATCCGAGCGCTCGCAGATCCGGCAGCTGACGCCGATCGGCGCCGAGGGCCCGGACAGATCGAGACCATCGGCATAGACCAACTGATCGGCGTACTGGACCTCGCACCCCAGCCCCAGGGCGTAGCGGCGGTCGGCCTCAAGATAGGCCCCGGACGGCTTCACCACCCCCTTGGCGACGCAGACATAGCGCAACCCGTCCGGCATCTCGGCCAGTTGCACCATCCACGCGTCGGGTCGGCTAAAGGCGTCGTGCACGTTCCACATCGGACAGGTCCCGCCAAAGCGCGCGAACTGGAAGCGGGTGGCGCTATGGCGCTTGGTGATGTTGCCGGCCCGATCCAGCCGCACGAAATAGAACGGCACGCCTCGCGCGCCGGGCCGCTGCAGGGTGCTCAACCGATGGAAGACCTGCTCCAGGCTGACCTGGAAGATCAGGCCGAGCTGTTCGATATCGTGACGGACCTTACGCGCAGTCTCGCGGAAACGGCCGTAGGGCAGCAGCAGCGCCCCGGCGGCGTAGTTCAAAAGGCCCGTGCGACAGACCTGGGCGGCGCTCTGGCTGCGAAACGAAGCCGCCTCCAGCTCGGCCTCGACCACGTCGGCCAAGGTCATAGCGGCGATTTGGTAGGCCATCTGGAAGCTTCGCGTCGCCGCCGGCTGCACCGCGCCCAGAACCAGGACCTTCGCCTGGGGATCGTAGTGGCGCAGCAGATCCAGTTCGCGCGAGCGTTCCACCCGCACGCCCAGTCGCCGGGCCAGATGGCGCTCCAGGGCCGCCTCTCCGCCCCCCTCGGCGAGCGCCAAATCCTCGGCCAGGGCCTCGGCCGCGGCGTCCAGCGCGTGGATGTAGTTGTCCTTGTAGTGGAAGAAGTCGCGGACCTCCTCGTAAGGCAGCAGGGCGCTGGCGGCGACACGCTCGTCCAGCGAGACGGCCTCTTCGGTCTGCTTGAGACGCTCGTCCAGCTGCCGATGCGCTCTGTGCAGCGCCAGATAGGCGCGGGCGAAGTGCGGCGCGTTGCCGACCACCTGCTTGATTTCGGAAAGCCCCGGGGCCTGCGCTCCGCCGACGAGATCGGCGACGGCTTCGCGCAGGTCGGCGATCAGCCGCTGGTCATCGGCCGCGTCCAGGGCGGCGGCGTCGACCTCGAACACGCGCATGGCGTCAATCAGCACTCGCGCGGTGACCGGCCGCTGGTTGGCCTCGATCTGCGACAGGTAGCTCGGCGATAGACCAAGACGCGCCGCGCAAACCTCCAGCGTCCAGCCTCGGCCCTGCCGCAGGCCGCGCAAGCGGGGCCCGATAAAGAGCTTCTCACGCATCTTCGCAACTTTGCAATTTCGCAGAAATCACCACCACAGACTCCCCGCGAACGCCCGATATCCTTGATCATAGTCTGGACGAGTTTTTCAACTTCGCCAAATTGCGATGCGAGGACGGCTTTGCAGTCCATCCATTCGAGGCGTGTCGCGTGCAGCACATTCTCAACGAACTCGACCGTCGTCGCGAGCAGGCCAAGGCCGGCGGCGGCGAGGCGCGGGTCGCCGCTCAGCACGCCAAGGGCAAGTTGACCGCCCGCGAGCGGATCGACCTGCTGCTCGACGAGGGCTCGTTCGAGGAGTTCGACATGTTCGTCGAGCACCGCTGCGCCGACTTCGGCATGCAGGACCAGAAGGTGCCCGGCGACGGCGTCGTCACCGGCTGGGGCACGATCAACGGCAAGGTCG
>Ga0247725_1001247_pt1 | contig 13522 bp, 8 predicted proteins | sample OKSTACKMCFT3sol_FD_183021 | JGI IMG/M metagenome (GOLD analysis project Ga0247725, IMG submission 183021) | Subsurface sediment microbial communities from gas well in Oklahoma, United States - OK STACK MC-FT3-sol | ecosystem: Environmental > Terrestrial > Deep subsurface > Rock core/Sediment... | reverse complement strand
GATAATGAGAACGCCATTAACCTGATGCCCGAAATTGAGTGGGCATCGCGGGTACTGGTTAGCTCGATCTTATCGCCAAAAGATATGACCAAGCGGGAGTTGATCTATAACATCGACCTCGATTGGATTCCTCCCAGTGCAAAGTCTGCTATCTTGGAGCAAGTCAAGAAAGACATGGAACGTGTCTATGACTACGGAGACAGTCTGTACTCCATCTTCAAGGACGCCTTGTTCACCAAGGGCTCTCATCCTCGCCTGGTGCTCCCAGAAGCTGCTGTGGACCGTATCATCAACAGCGGTGAGACACTGACCATGGAGAGTCTGAGTACTCTGTACGACAAGGATAAAAAGACACTCAAGCGCAAGGGTTACTTTGGTCCTCATCCTCGTTCGTCCGAGGTATCTGGTCCTGGCTTCGTGACCATGGAGTCATACGCCAAGGCTCGTAACATTAATGGGTCTGAGTCTTCTGATGAAGCGTTCATCATTGAGCTGGACAAACCCATTGAAGAGGGTGATAAAAAGATCGCATCTGTGGTGCTGGAATCTATCAGCATCACCGACAACTTCGAAGCATTAAAGCTGCCTTCTTATCTGGAAGTGATCGCTGCTAGTGAGCGTCAGAAACTGGCTGGGCGACCTGAGATCGACTTCGGTGATATGAGTTTCGCGACTGGTTCCTCCACGAACGAATCATTCATCAAACCTGAACCCAAGTCCAAGCACGCTAAGCTCCAACCCAATGAGTTCCGCAACGCAGTCTACAAGGGCGCACCAAACAACATGGTGACTCACTTGCAGATTCCTGGCCGGGATTCCCTCAAGCGCCGCTCTGTGGGGCGTCCATTGGTGTTGTCTCTGCCTCCTGAGGCAGTGATCCCAATTCACGTTCCTGGTGATCCACGCCGCAAGCTGGGTTATCTGATCATGATCGGAGAAAATGGTCACCCCATCTCTCTGGAAGCAGCGGATCAAACTATTGCTCGTGGTCGTGCGATGTTCAATAGCCTCAATGGCTCTAACTCTACTGGCAAGGATGCCATGGGTTCGATGATCATCTCTAAGGCCGCACGTAACCTGACTGGTGGCCAGCAAGTTACCAAGTTCCGTGAGCTGTCCAAGATCTTTGAGCAGTTGGTGGAGGATAACATCTTGCCACGTCTGATGGCTGGTGCTTATCCAGGTGGCGCGGAGATCGCCGATACCGCTGACCTGTACACATTGATGCTCAGCCGTACACTGTGCTCTATGCGTACTCGTCTGGTGTTTGTGCCTGCTGAAATGATCACGTATTTCGCATTTGACTTCCATTCTAACGGCATGGGTAAGTCTTTGCTGGATGCCAACAAGATGCTGATCGCTTTCCGCGCAGGTCTGTTGCTGACTCGTATGACTGGCGAGATGCGTAACTCGATTCCTCTGACCAAGATCACGATGAAGTTCGATGATGATGATGCGGATTGGGAAAAGGCATGGGAAGAGGCAGCTGATGCTATCACTAAGACGCGTCAACCACAATACCCTCTGTCTACCTTGGCTATCAATGACTTGATGGACTGGGTGCACCGTGCTGGCTTTGTGTGGTCGTTTGAAAATCACCCACGCATCCCTGATACAGGCTTTGATTTCGAGAAGATCCATCATGAGAACCCATTGCCTGACAAGGAGTTCTACGATGGTCTGGGTCGTCAGATCTACATGGGCTTCGGTATTCCTCCTGAGCTGATGGATTCGACCTACGATCCTGAGTTCGCTATTGCTGTGGCTTCTCGCAACATCATGTTCACACAGACCATCCTGGAGCACCAAAAGGTAGCTTCTGGTTTGATGACTGAAGACCATCACCGTCTGATCCTGTCTGATGGTATCATGCTCAATGATATCGTTGGTGTGGTGAAGTCCAAGTGGGGTGAGATCACTAGCAAGTTGCCTGATGAGCAAAAGACTGCGTTCGAACATGATCCGATGCGTTTCGCCATTGACCTGGTGGAGACTATTGTGACTTCAATCACAGTGAGTCTGCCTGCTCCTGATGCAACTACGCTGGAAAACCAACGTGAGCGCTTCCAAGAGTTCAATGACTTTGTGGACAATGCACTGAACAACTTCATCTCGGATGCTATTATCTCTCCTGATATTGCTCCTGAGTTGGCCGGTAAGATCACAGCTATGCAACCAGTCATTGCTGCGGCTATCAAACGTAAGTACATGGCGGACAATAACATCCTGCCTGAGCTGTTTGAGATCTGTCAAGTGGATGAAGAAGGTCGACCCATGTTCGATCTGCTGCAAATCACTGAAGACTATCTGTCTGGACTGGCTGTCAACGTCATGAGCTTTGCTAAGGCACTGGCTCCTATCGAAGAGAGCGTCCGTAAAGACTCGGAGACACTGAACCTAGGTAACGATGCTGCCGCAGGCGGCGGAGGCTGGGGAGGTGATTCCGGAGGTGGTAGTTCTTCCGGTGGCGGAGGCGATGAATTCGGTCTAGGAGACATGGACATGAGTCTGAATGCTCCCGCTGAAGAAGGTGAGGCTGGAGGTGAAGGCACCGGTGAGACTCCTCCTGGAGAAGACACCACACCACCAGAACCAACAATCTAAGCAAAAAAGAAAGCATATCCCACACACCCAGCGCAAGCTGGGTGTGTGGGACTATGTTTGATTAATGTTTATACGGACTCAGGATGATAACATCCTTGCGTCCCGGATAGGTACTGACACGCATGACATTGCGATCACGAGTGACCATCAGACGCAGAGAGTTCTCCAGCTTACCAGTTGCCTGCAGGGCACTGATATCCAGAGCAGCTCGGATGAAGCCTTGGCCGTCGGTCGCCATGATGGCCTTACTGGTATTCAGCTCAAAGCCCAGCTCTTCCATGGTGAATGGAATATGCGTGACGATGTAGGACAGCGGCATCACACAGAAACCACCGACCCCTTCTTCCATGTCCTGGGTTTTCTTGACGCTTTCCACTACTTCATGTTCGGGAAGCAGAGCTTCGCGCAGATTGCCGTTGAGCTGAGTGAAGAACACCAGCATCGCATTGATCAACTCATTGTTACCAGTTGCCTGGATGGTACTGAGCAGCTCATCGAAGTCTTCAACGATCGAGGTTGTGACATCGCCAGCTGTGACCTTGAGGACATCTCGGAAGTAAGCATTGACCTCGCGTGTCAAGATGCGATCATAGAACGCCACGGCTGCACGGATATCCGTAGCGAACGCAGCTTCGCGAGGAGCTTGCGCTGCCGCTGCCTTGACATTTCGCAAACCCTGTACCACCTCCTTGAGAGTTCCCGCTTTGCCCAGCACTTTGCGGATATCGCTCAGATGAGTGAATCCGGACATGGAGTTATCCACGATACCGAACGTATGGATGATCTTGCGCTCACCAGCTTTGTTTTCACCGGAGCGTTTGATGATCTCATGCGCTGCTTCGTCAGACACGAAGTTGGTCAGAGATTCCACGTTCGAGCAAACGATCGCTTCATCCAGGACAACCACATGGTCCTTGATTGCTTCGGAGTCAGTGCTGCCGTCAGTGACTGCTTGAGCCAAAGACAAAGTACGCAGGACTTCTTCCTTCATGCTGGTCTTAGGGGTGTCCTCATCTAGGCCGTAAACGCGGGAATGTTCTTGCTGGTTCATAGTTGTTTCATTCAAAATTGGGAAGCTACCGATGATGCCGCGGAAAGCCGGGATAGGCTCAACGCAACGCCCTGGTTGAACAGTGCTGGTAGTTTCCACAGGTGCTGGTGGAGGGGGAGGGGGTGGTGTCATCTCTGGTGGAGGCGGCGCAGGTGGAGCTGCTTCATAACTGGTCGCCCGGTTATTCATGACATCACGCTGCACACCACCATAGTCTCGATTGTCCACTTGTTGCGGAACAAACCGATAACCATTGTCATCGACACGCTGACGATCGATGAAAGAGCGGGAGCCTTCCATCATTCGACGCTGCATAGGGCGATCTGTCGGGTTTAGATCATCTCGGCGGAAAGCGCGGGGTTCCACCGCATACTCACCACCGGCATCGCGAGCCGAGACATTACGCGCGACTTCACGACTGCCGCGATAACCCATACTGGATCCAGAAGAGGCACCGGCATATTGCGAACGGAAGTCGCCACGACTGCTGGAGGCTGTCGTACGAATATCGCGCGCATCTGCGTTGTGCATGTTATCCAGGTCTTGGACCAGCTTCTGATATTGACCGATATTGGTGTCAAGCGCCCGCATCATCCGTGCGTCACCGGAGCGCGCGCAGATCTCTTCCAGATCAGGGAAATCCAGAACCTGCTTGCAGCTGTGCAAAGACACAGCGTCGGCGATGTTTCGGATCAAGTCCTGATCAGGAGTCCGGATACGACGTGTCGCATACAGCATGTCGATGAACTCAGCCACGAACTGAACCAGACGTTCAAAGTCACGGTTCATGAAGTCGCGATCGCTCATCATATTGTAATGGAAAGTTCGCAGCAGGTTTTGCTCGGCCTTTTCCGTTACTTCATTCGCTGTCTCCATTGCGATGATGTCGAGGAATGGATCGATGTCCCGCGAGATACGCAGGTTGGGTGTATGACGCCATGTCCGCTCGTCATACATGATGGGGCGATTGGACAATCGGTCAACGTCGAATGGGAGTCGCATATTGGTTTCCTTTTATTTAACCTAGGTTATTTGTCGTCAAGCTTAGACTTTGTTTCTGCCAACAACCCAGCGAGTTCTGGATTGGGAATGATCGATCCTGTTTTGAGATCAATTCTCATATAAGGATTACCGTTAGCGGTTGGTACCGGATTACCCTTTGGCAAGAAGAGTAACGAGCCGCCTTCGATCTGGGAGACATCTAGATAATCCGCTTCACTCATACCTCGGCGTCCCGAGGATTTTGCACCGTTGACCTTTTCCTGCTCAGATACTTTTGACGTGATACGGGGGTACCACAAATCTGCGCTGTAAGATACCGGCTCTAGTACTGTGTTGTCCCCTTGCAACTTGAAGATAGCACCAGAGTTTAGTTTGCGGGATAAGACCTGTTCCAAATTCGTAAACAATCCACCGTTGCCAGTTTCATCCTGGGCCGGACGCTTACGCTTTGCAGCATGCTGCATCGCATATCGCGCTTTAGTCAACGCATAAGTCACATGTCGCATGACGTGATACATCACGTCATAATACTTTTCGTAGATGTTACCTGCTCGATCATTCTCTGCGAGAAGATCCGGGAATCGCATCGAGAGCATCGCAGCCAGGTCGTAGAAGTCGCGAACTTCATAACCCTTTTCAGACAGTTTGTCTATAGCGAACTCATCGACGAAATCATCCAGAGATGTCAGATGTTCGGTCATCTGACTGAAGATACGACCGATGGTGTACTGACCACCAACCAAGATAAAGCCCAGCAGGCGAATCCAGTTGTTGGTGTTGTCCATATCTTCCACAGTCACATGACTAGGGAAGTGGTCGATGATGTAGAACAACTCAGAGACCAAGGAGATCGTCTGTTGGTTCCACTTGTCCCGGCGTACAGCCATTTTGATGTTCGTCGGCTCGTACAGCGACTCCACCACGCCAGCTGGCTTGATGTGAGTGTGTGCAGTAGAGACGATGACCCAATCACTAGCGGGGAATTTCTCCTCTGTGATTTCTTGGGCTGTTCCGATCACTGGGACGTGTCCCAGATATTTCTTGAACATCTCGGTATATCCGTAACGAATCAGCAGATAGTGCGTCATCACGGATACAGCCTTGGTGGTCAAGGTACCAGGAGCGGCTTTCTTTGCAGAAGTCTTCGCATCATAGATTGCAGAGTGCACCACGAACGTAGTCTTGGTCTCACCGTCAACCTTAATGGAGTAACCGTTGCGAAAGAAGTTCTTGCGAGTGCCGAGCATACGCACAAACAACAAACGATTGCCAGGGGAAATCACTTTGTTGGTCAAGACCATCTTGATATGAGACAGCGTCCCGCCAAGATTGATCAAGCTGCCGTCACGGCAAAATGGTAGCTCAATGTATTTGGGCTTGAATGGCTCAAGGCGTCCACCGACCCACATGCCTAGCTTGAGTTTGATCATGTACAGATCAGACGGCGCATAGTCATATTGGCGTCGATTGGTTTTCATCTTGGTTCGTTCGCGGAACTCCTCTTCAGGAGTACACAATTCGTAACCCAGATATTCCACACCAGGCACACAGCCGTGAAAGTTCCGGCGAGCAACAGCGTCGATATATTCGGTCGACCCCTTGAGCATCACCGTTGCTAAACCTCGCATGATATCGGGGTTTAGCTTGGGTGTAATCTCTCGGCAGATCATCTCGTTGACACTGTGGACTCGATGACTCATTGATCACTCCTTTATTGATTTACCAATTTGATAATTGTGGCAAGGGCTGCAAGAATTGCGGCAAATGACGTAGCCAATTGCGCGGCTATTTTGAGCCCTTCATGATGATTAGCGCGCTCACTCGTTTTATTAATAAACTCCTTGCGCTCTGCTGTGTTGATCCGCTCCCTGATATCTTGCACCTTCATTCGGTGCTCGGCTTCTGAGATGGTTTTCTCAGCCTCCTTGATTTTCTCAGTAGCGTTCTTGATATACGTCGGGCAAGAATTCTGAGCAGCTGCTTCAGTTTTAAATACGCCGACCGTATGACCCTCTTCAAGAGAGACAAGTCTGGTTGAAAGTGCTCCAGTCTCTTTATCTTTCTCAGTCACAACAATCGTCGGTGCCGTGACAGAACTGTCATACTGCACGATCAAAGGTGTGATGCCGTTAAAGTCAGAAACATAGACGTACATATTTTCGTAGCTGCGCTTGTTGTCAAGCACTTTGATCTCGCGGAAATAAGTACCCCCATCCTTGGAGTTCTTGAGCATATGCATTTGTGAAGAAGTCAAGCCACACACACTGGGATGGTAAAGATCTCCGCGATACTTCAGCTCCCGATACAATCCATCATGAACCTCGCGATACTCGATCATAGCAACGACAACATCCGCTGCTTCGATATACGTGGCCTTATCTTTGGATAGATCGGTGATTTTGATCTCCTGTACTGTGAAACCAGTTATAGGAGTAGGTAAGCCGTCAGCGATGGGCTTTACCTCTTTGTAGATGTTTTGTCTCAGGCCGTGTTCTATGAACTGCTGATGAGGTGACTCTGCACTTGGACTGCGAGAGCACAAACCAGTGTAAGCATTGACCGTGTCCGTCGCAATCTCATCTATACGTCCTCGGTGGTGCTGAATCAATGCAGATGCATCAAAACTATTGAAGCGAATGACATAAAGATTGTCAGGCTTCATCCAAGGTAGACGAGGAATACCGCTAAGTCTGCGATCTACATTCTTAGCGGCGATAATGATCGGCATACCGACAGCGTCCTTAATAATAAGGTTCTGTTCGGAAGTGTTTGCGTAGATCACGCCAGAATTGACATGACCAATTTCGATCGATTTGGCCTCAGCTGCGCTTAGCGCTACTGGGCGGCAATGTCTTGTTAGCAAAACATTGTTATTGATGGAGCGGTTGATCTCGATAAGCTGGCGTTCGTGTTCGCTCAGTTCAGAGTAATGCTGCATATAAAACACTTTCTAGTTTTTTGAAGCTGTCAGATATGCAGCAATACGCCGCGATATCTCAAGTAGAGTATATGCGTCTATATATTTTTAGAAAAGGCATCAAACTTCCCTACTACCACGGCTTGTGCCGTGGTAGTAGGAAGAGTGATTACTTCTTTATCTTAGCAGCAATTATCTCAGTCACGCCTTCGAAGATGTTCCGAATTGCGTAACCACTTACGATAATCAAAAGTATCGTAGCGAAAAGATTCCAGCCACTGGAGAAACAGAACTTCAAAATCTCAAGCATAGTTAGCTCCTTTTACAGATCGTCAATATTCAGACTGGTCAGCGCGCCGCTCTTCTTGATAGCCACAGTTTGGTAATTACCGCCCTTGCCTTCCATGACTGCTTTTTGCTCACGGTTCAGGTTCAGGAAGTTATCCATCATAGGCAAAGGATTGCGTGTGATCACAGGTACATTCGTCACGATACCCAGCTCATTAGCCACATCAGTAGCTGCGTAGTATTCGTAATCAGCGCCCATTTGCTCAGTCATTCCGACTTGCTCACCGCCGATCTGGAATTGACGAGTATTCCAAGTCACTTCATTGTGAGCAACTTCTTCGATCAGGTTACGAACCAGAGGTTCGATACGCTTCATGGATGCGCGGCGCTCGGGGATCGTCAGCTCATGTTGGATGATGCGACGAATTTGAGGGATATGGGTACCCCATTCATCGACAGCGATCTTCTGCACAGTTTGACCAATAGGCACAAACATGCTCTGGAAGAACAGAGCAGCCGTATTGGCGAACGAAGGCATGAACTGCTGACGCTCCAGGCAGAAGATAGCGCACAGCATCAGCATCAGTGCATCCGATGCTTCTTCGCTACGCCAATCGACCATACCCAGTTGCATCTTGGCACCGACCTTCATGACGTGATCGAACACCTCAGTGATGTAGTTGACACGACGCATAGTGTCTTGGTCGCGGTGGATGCGCAGGATTTCACGCATGCCATCAGGCACCGAGATCTTCACGCATTCGGAGTACGACAGCGCATGCAGGTTCTCGTTCTCGCCTTGCTTGACAAACCACAGCCACGCATCCGAGCAGGGTTGGAATGGAGCGACCATGGGAACCAGGGAATTCGCCGCTGCACTATCACCCGACCATTGCCAGCCGATGTTGTTCTTCATCATCTCGCCATGCTTGGGATAGCGTGCAAAGTCAGCACGGGCATTGACCAGCTCAAACTCCAGCTCGTCCCAGTCTTGGCGCTTGAGCAATTTATATGTACTGAAGACATCTTCGTGTACACGATGAACAGAGTCGATCAGTCCGCGTTGTCCCTGTAGGAACATAGAGCCGCGTTGGAACTCGTAAATTGCGTTCTGATTAAAGGCCAGATTTTCTTGAGTCATTTATTACTTCCTTTACCACTGGACGACGGTTCCTTGACAAGGTAACTATCGAGTTTTTGGTTGATTAATTTAACGATATTTTCGCCGATTGATGATTGAGGTACTTTTTGATCTAAGTATCCAGCAGCCATCATATACAATGTTCGCTCTGTCGGTAATATGATCGCTAGTAATATCAGAATAACTCCGATCATCGTAGCGATCTGACCCCGGCGACTCTCAAGGGGATATTTTTCACGGGTAGGCTGACTGATATTATCAATCGATGCTACGCCTGAAATAAGTAAGATAACCACCAATATCATTATTCCAACCAAAGCCAGAATACCTATAATTTTGTTAGCAGTGGCTGCTAAATAAATAAAAATGGCAAATTCCATATCACCTCTGAGAGTCGGTTATGAAAAGGGTCTAGTGTTACCTAGACCCTTCGTTTTTGCTTATGCGCCGCAGACCCCATCAAGCGTACAAGAGGCTCCAGCTTGGAAACCGTCGTCCTGTACACTTTCAGCGACAGCAGGATTCAGTTGGATTTCCTTTTGCTTGCCGCCTTGGTCCGTCAGTGAACGGCCATAGTACTTGGACTTCATGCCAACGCGATGACGCCAGACTGCGCGATTGAGAAGCATCTCCTCAGTCACCTCAGTATTGACGATACGGTTCATGTAGTCGTCTGCGGAAATGCCTTGGTCTGTGAACTTCTGGCAAACACCGTAGTAGATGTAGATTTCCTCATCGGTGTAATCATAGGCATTGCCGTAAGCATGTCCCATGATGTCGTTATCCAGCGCCGCCCAGCTGGTAGCGGACGATCCATCCGACTTATCCATCGACAAACCAAGCAATGGGTAAATCGAGTTCGAGCCATTACCCTTACGAGTAGCTTGCTCGCCGGGCATATGTGCCACCAAGCACGAGAAACGAATGCCCTTGTTCTCAACCACGCGACCGCGCAGATTCTCCCAATCGAAGTACAGGGTGTTGTCGACGTACTTGTCGATGTTCTTGTTGTAGGAATCGATAGGCATCCAGCCATCCACCCACTTGGTGCGATGCATCCAAGGAGCGTTGCCGCGTTCCACGCCCAGCTCCAGAGCCACTTCGATACAAGCGTACATATGACGCTCATTGAGCATGTGCCAAACATGCAGACCTTCAGGAGTGTTGATTCGTAGTCCCAGCTTGGCCAATAGCGTGGCCACGCCAGACATACCTACCGAGCAGTTGCGACGAGAGATGGCTTGAGTCTTAATTGCAGGGAAGTGGTATTCGCTGTTGTCGATAGCGTAGTCAATGATTTCCATCATCGAGCGCACTGCGCGTTTGTATTCATTGAAACCCAGCTTTGGATCACGAGGATCGAAAGGCAGATTATGAATAGCGATCGAGCCGATGTTGCAAATGCCCACTTCACCCTTTTCAGGATTACCTTCCGCATCGTACAGATCTTGCAGATCCATCCAGGGATTGGTAGGTGTCATCACTTCCACACACAGATTGGACTGACGCAGAATGTCCTTGAAAGGAGTGTGACGATTCATCTCAGCGGGATTATTCCAAAACACCGTCGAGACTTCCAGCTCTTGAGCCAAGAACAGATTCAGTGTCTTGCGAGCACTGCGGTAGTCCTTCTTGAAGTTGGGATCAGCTTCGTACTTAGCGTACAGTTCTTCAAATTCAGTTTGATCTGCCTTGAAGAAAGCCTGATACAGATCAGGAGCCGAGAACTCAGTGAAAGTGAAGTATTGTTCGTCACGAACAGCCTTCTTAATGAAGAAGGCATTGGTTTGATATGTCACATTGACGCGACGCTCACGCACTTCCACAGGAGTGCGGGGGTTTTGCAGCATGGCGTTCTGCTCAGCTTCAGGATTGAAGATGGTATCGTACAGATTCAAAGCGCCGCCGCGCATGCCTTGTTTGTTGGCAGTTGTCGCACCGATATAGAATCGGTCATAGTTCAAACGACCAGCGTGTTCGACTCGACCGCCGTCAACTGGATCACCAGGAGCACGCACCGATGCTTGGATACCCAGGCCACCAGAGGCCAAAGTCATCATGTAACCAATCACACCAGCCACTAGGATCGACTTAGCGTCGTCAGTGGATGCAATCAGGCAGCAAGAAGCCATACCGTAGTGGTTGGTACCCAGTGCCGAGTAGTTAGGTGTGGGAGGATTGACTGTGTCTTTGACCAACGAGTCATACAACTCTTTGATGCGGGACAGGCGAACCACAGGCTGATCGTTTTCACATACAGCCATGGCCATGCGAATGATCGTGAATTGTGGTGTCTCATACACCTTGTCAGTCACGCGGTCACGCAACGAATACTTCTTGTAGTACTGCTCGACTTGGGGGTAAGCCATGGTCAGATTGGCTTCGTGGTTCAAGATGAACTTGTCGATGTAGTCCAGCTCTTCATCACGGTATCCCAGGTTACGGGACAGGCCAGCGGCATGAACTTCTTTCAGGTGGTCCTTCAGGGAAGGATACTTGTCACCATGAAGCAGCTTCATCAGGTACACTGTGTACAGTCGACCAGCCATCAGCATGTAAGGCCATCCGTCATCCGTAGCGCCGCGTGTACGCAAAGCAGTGATCAGAAACATCTGCCACTCTTGGGTAGTCATCTTCTCAGGCGCCGCAGAGCGAGCGCTCATTACAATCGAACTCCAGTCAAGGCGATCAGCGATATCCTTGGCACCCCAGATGAGCCAGTGGTTGGTCTTTTCTGGTGCGAAATCCTGTTCCTGTCCGCTGCGCTTGATCAATGTCTTCAACATTTTGACTGTTTCTTTCTAACTTCTAAAAGGGTTGAGAGGGAAATTTAGGGGAGTCTTACCTAAAGATTTTTGAAGTCTTTTAGGGTTTATCCACACTATACTCTTACCACGAACATTGTCGCTTTAATCGCTCTATGGACGATGTTTACCCTAAGACAATGCAAGGTATAGGTGGGTGTGTTTTATTTGGTTACAGAGGGTTTTCAGTGATATCTTCTCGACGTTGGTTGTGCTTTTTCAATAGCTCTTGTCGCTCAGCGAAAGACAAAGTTCCCAGTGTGTTTTTGAACTTAGGCACAGGAGTTCCGCCAACAGTCTTTTCGCCTTCAAACACTTGCTCCAAGTGCTTGATGGTATCCTTTTCTTTTTCCGCAAACTCCAAAATACCTTCGAACGCAGAGCGTGCTGTCTTGGAGCTTACGTAAAACGGAGTCTTGTCCTCAGAAGTAATCATCTCCACCAGAAGGCGGATGATGGACTTATTATAAACCCAATTCTGAGCAGTCCAGTTATAGAGCTTTTGTTTGATTGTCAAGCCAGGAAGAATATGGACTGAGCCTAAGGGAGGAAATCCCAGTTGCTCAGCAGCCATATAGGAGCAGTACTTTTTAGTTGTGATGACGATGTGACGCATGGTTGTTTACCTTGTAGTTGAATGAACCTTTGGTCCGCAAAATATCAAGGGTGTATTTGAAGATTTAAAAAGAGCGAACAAAAACGCACATCTCCCCTAGACCCGTTAAGGTCTAGGGGAGAGTGTCTTAGCTTTCAGGCTTCAGGATCACCGAAGCCGTCGTCCGCTAGCTCTTAGGGAGCTGGATCGGGCTGGGGCTCAGCGGGAGGATTTTGGTCTTCCACGTTCAGAGTGATCTTCTTCAGGGCTTCAGCGATGTTGGTCACATCGATGGACACCATGATGGGGCAAGCGCAGTAGTGGCGATAGCGAGGCTGCACTTGGGTCTCACGGTTGTAAGCACCAGTACGCATCAGGTTCGCAACCAGAACGTGCTCAGGCGACCAGAACAGGTAGCCGAAGTTCAGGTAGTTCACGTCGGTGCCGCCGTCGTCGGTGATGAAGACCATCTTGATCTTACCACGCATACGGTAGTCCAGCACAGGAACCACGATCAGTTCGAAGTCCACCATGGTACGCAGTTCACCGGGTTCGATGATGTAGCGCGCGGTCACGGGGTCAGTCACCAGAGCCACCTTGGGCTTAGGAGCAGTACCACCGCTCAGTGCATCGCTAGCAGCCTTGTACTGAGAATCAGTGTAGGCGTGAGCCAGGCGGTTGCGCAGGGTCGCCACGATAGCGGCCTGGATGTCAGCGTTACGCTCGGAAGACTTCAGCGAGTCCACGATCTTCAGCATGTCCAGTTCTTCGTGGTGGTAGTAAGGCAGCACGTAGTGGCGCCCAACGCCCAGGGTCGAAGGAGCGGAGAAGCTGTCGTATTGCTCAGGATCCACCACGGTAGCAGCCAGCACTTCTTCGGTATCGAACAGGGCAGTGATGCCTTCGTTCATGATACGGATGCGGGTAGCCGACATCAGGGCGGTCAGGTCAGCTGTGTCTTGGTCGGTAGCACCGGCAGCAGGACGTTCAGCGGCGATAGGATCGCGCCATGGCACCACGACGTTCTCAGCGAACTGACGGATGTTGATCAGCTGGCCGCGTTGACGACGGTCAGCGTTCGAACGGAACGCACGCAGGGTGAAGCCCACTTCCTTGGCAG
>Ga0247725_1001246_pt1 | contig 13558 bp, 10 predicted proteins | sample OKSTACKMCFT3sol_FD_183021 | JGI IMG/M metagenome (GOLD analysis project Ga0247725, IMG submission 183021) | Subsurface sediment microbial communities from gas well in Oklahoma, United States - OK STACK MC-FT3-sol | ecosystem: Environmental > Terrestrial > Deep subsurface > Rock core/Sediment... | reverse complement strand
GGCTGCTGCTGAGCAGCGGGTTGACCAGGTGGGCGACGATCATGCCGACGATGCCATCGGCCACCGGCGCCACCTGCTGGCGGATCAGCGCGAACTGCTCCAGCAGCACCGCCAGCGGGATGCCGGAGCGGTGCAGTTGCACCCCGGCGTTGAAGATGCGCGGGTTCAGCACCCGCAGGTGATCCCCGGCGAACTCCACCAGCCCCAGCTCGCGGGCGCGGTCCAGGGTGTCGTCGGTCAGCGCCTCGCCGAACAGTGCAATCAGCTCGTCGAAGCCCAGGCAGGTCGGCTCCGGCTGGCCCCAGGCCCCGGCGATGGCAGCGTCCAGGCCCAGCACATGGGCCAGGTCGCGCCCCTGCTCCCAGGCCTCCAGCAGCTCGCGGATGCTGGCGATGCTGTAGCCGCGCTCCAGCAACTGGCCGATCAGCAGCAGCCGCGACAGGTGCCCGCCGTTGTAGATGCCCACCCGCCCGCGACGCTCCGGCGGCGGCAGCAGGCCCCGGTCCTGGTAGGCCCGCAGGTTGCGCACGGTGGTGCCGGCCTCGCGAGCCAGTTCGTCGACGGTGTACTCCGCCGCCTCGGGCGGGGCATCCCCCTCGGCTGGCGTACGGGCCAGCAGGCGGGACAGGAAGGGTTGGGGTGTCTTCATGGGGGCGGATCATAGCCCCGCCCCCGGACCGCCAACAACACGCCCACCCCGCCCCATCCTATGGCTGGACTTGCTGCCGCCCCTTCCTCGCAGAAGCGCGCAAAGCCAGGTACGGCAAGGCCTTCAGGCGGGCGGTAACGGGGTAACGCTGCGGGCGCGGCAACTGGCCAGGCGCCGGCGTCTCACTGACAATCCGTGACATCGCCTGATGTCACGATTCGTGCCCCAGGCCCACCTCACGCCCGGGAGCACGCCCATGAACGCACCCCTCAACCTCGAACCCCAACGCACCCTCGTCCAGGGCGATGGCGTGCGCCTGGCCACCTACCAATGGGGCAACGCCCAGGGCCCGGTGCTGCTGCTGGTGCACGGCTACCCCGATAACCACCGGGTCTGGCTGCCGCTGGTGCGCGAACTGGCCGCCGACTACCGGATCATCGCCTACGACGTGCGCGGCGCCGGTGACTCCGAAGCCCCCCGGCGGGTGCGGGACTACCGCCTGGTGCACCTGGCCAACGACCTCGAAGCGGTGATCCGCACCCACAGCCCGGACCGCCCAGTGCACCTGGTGGCCCATGACTGGGGCTCGATCCAGAGCTGGGAGGCGGTGACCGATCCGCGCTTCGAGCCGCTGCTGGCCTCCTACACCAGCCTCTCCGGGCCCTGCCTGGACCACGTCGGACACTGGATGCGCGCCCGCTTCGGGCGCCTCGCCCCACGCGGCTGGCTGCAGGCGCTCGGGCAACTGGTCAGCTCCTGGTACATCGCCTTCTTCCAGACGCCCTGGCTGCCGGAACTCTGCTGGCGGCTAGGTCTGGCGCGCGCCTGGCCGGCCGTGATGCGGCAGATGGAGCGCATCCGCGAGCCGGAGCGCAACCCGCACCAGTTGGCCGACGGCCAGCACGGGGTGAAGCTCTACCGCGCCAACTTCATGCCGCGCCTGTTCGCCGCTCGCCAACGCCCCACCCGGGTACCGGTGCAACTGGTGGTGCAGACCCGTGACCGCTACGTGCGACCCCAGCTGTTCGACGGCCTGGAACGCTGGGCCCCGGATCTGCTGCGGCGCGAGGTGGACGCCGGCCACTGGCAGTTGCTGGCCCGCCCGGGTCGCCTGGCAGCCTGGTTGCGGGCCTTCGTCGAGGCGAGGGAGCACGACGCCGGGCGCTGAGCGCCCGGCTCTCAAGCCGCGCCGCCCTTCAGGCCGGCCACGCCCGCCACGATCAGCACCACCGACAGCCCCTTCACCGGCGTGAAGGACTCCCCCAGCAGCACCACGCCGAGGATGACGGTGCCGAGGCTGCCGATGGCCGTCCATACCGGGTAGGCGACGCTCACCGGCAGCACGCGCATCGACAGGGTCAGGAAGTAGATGCCGGCGACAGCGGCCACGATCACCAAGGCGCTGGGCAGCGGCCGGGTGAAGCCCTCCGCGTACTTCATGCCCATGGCGAAGAGCACCTCGAAGACGGCGGCGACCAGCAGGTATGTCCAGGCCATGGCGGGCACCTCAGAACACCTCGGCCAGTTCGACCAGGGCACGCTCGGCGCGCAGGTAGGACTGCTCGAAGGCCGCGCCGCCGAACTCGTCGTTCTCCACCGCCACCACCGTCACGTCGCTGATGCCGATGTAGCCCAGCACCGTGCGCAGGTAGGTGTCGGCATGGTTCATGTGGGCGTTGGCACCGCCCGGCCCGTAGCCATGGTCACCCCGGGTGGTGATGACCAGCGCCTTGCGCCCCAGCACCAGCGGCGTATAGGGGTTGCCCGGCCGCCCCGGATCGAAGTCGAAGGTGCGGCGGATGCGCACGATCTGGTCGATCCAGGCCTTGACCCCACTGGGCACGCCGAAGTTGTACATCGGGGCGGAGATCACCAGGCGATCAGCGGCCAGCAACTCATCCACCAGTTGGTCGCTCAAGGCCAGGTCGGCTTTCATCACCTCGCTGCGACTCTCCGGCTCGGGGTGGAAGGCGGCGGCGATCCAGCCTTCGGTCAGCGGGGCGATGGGGGCTCGTCCCACCTCCCGTCGCACCACCTGGCGCTCGCTGCGCTGTGCCTGCCAGGCGGCAAGGAAGGTCTCCTGCAGGCGGCGCGAGTGGGAGCGCTCGCCACGGGGGCTGCCTTGAATGGAAAGAATTCGGCTCATCTCTGACTCCTGGGTGCAGTGGGCTCATCAAGGCCGGTGACCGGCCCCGGAACAGGAACTAAGCTAGGTTTCGCCGCATTCGCGGACAAATGAGCGTTAGTTCATATAGATGAATCCATTTCACCCATGGAGATTGCATGTTCGCCAACCTGCCCCTCACCGCGCTGCGCACCTTCGAATCCGCCGCGCGCCAGCTGAGCTTCAAGGCGGCCGCCGAGGAGCTGGCGGTGACGCCGACGGCGGTCTCCCACCAGATCCGCAGCCTGGAGGGCTGGCTCGGCGTGCCGCTGTTCGAGCGCCTGCCCCGCAGCGTGCGGCTGACCGCCTGCGGCCAGCAGCTGTTCGGCAGCCTGCACGGCGCCCTGCTGGACGTGAGCCAGACCCTCGATCACCTGCGGCCCCAGCCCAGCAGCGGCCAGCTGACGATCTCCACCACCCCGGCCTTTGCCGCGCTGTGGCTGATCCCGCGCCTGGGGCGTTTCTACGCCGAGTACCCGGCGATCCGCCTGCGCCTGGACACCAGCAACACCCTGGTGGACCTGCACCAGGACGCGAGCATCGACCTGGTGATCCGCTACGGCACCACGCACTACCCCAGCCTGCACAGCCAGTGCCTGCTGGATGAACGCTTCGGCGTCTACGGCGCGCCCGCGCTGGTGGACAACCTCGGCAACCAGGTGCCCACGCTGATCACCATCCGCTGGCGCAGCCCACAGCTCTACGAGCTGGGCTGGAAGGCCTGGTGCCAGGCCGCCGGCGCGCAGCACCTGCTGGAAAGCGCGCCACAGCGCGAGTACGACGAGGAGCACTACGCCCTGCAAGCCGCCATCGCCGGCCAGGGGTTGGTGCTGGCGAGTTCGATCCTGGTGTCCGAGAGCATCGCCAGCGGGCTGCTGGTGCCCTACCGACCCGAGGTCAGCGTCGAGGGCGCCGGTTACTCCACTCTGTGCGTGCCGGGTCGCGAGCGTCACCCTCCGGTCAAGGCGTTTTCCGACTGGTTGGGCCGGGAAGCGGGGGCCGTACCGCCTCCGGCCTGAAGCCGATGCCCGTAGCGCGGGCAAAAAAAACGGCCCAGGTCGGGGAGGACGTGGGCCGTTGAGGCGCTATCGCAATCGTCAGGCGGGGTCTTCGCCCCGCTGGAGGACGCCGGTCAGGCGCTGGCGTCCTGGTATTCCTTCTCGGCGGCGTCGAAGCGCTTGATCATCGAATCCGACGGCGCGGCGCCGATGCGGCTGAAGATCAGGATGCCGAGGGTGGCGAGGATGAAGCCCGGGATGATTTCGTACAGGCCGGTCCAGCCGAAGAAGTTCTTCCACAGGATCACGGTGACGGCGCCCAGCACCATGCCCGCCAGGGCACCGTTGCGGGTCATGCCCTTCCACACCAGGGAGAGGATCACCACCGGGCCGAAGGCGGCGCCGAAGCCGGCCCAGGCGTAGGACACCAGGCCCAGCACCTTGCTCTCGGGGTTGGAAGCGATGGCGATGGCGATCACGGCCACCAGCAGCACCATGGCGCGGCCGACCCAGACCAGTTCGTTCTGGCTGGCGTTCTTGCGGAAGAAGGCCTTGTAGAAGTCTTCGGTCAGGGCGCTGGAGCACACCAGCAGCTGGCAGCTCAGGGTGGACATCACGGCCGCCAGGATGGCGGACAGCAGCACGCCGGCCACCCAGGGGTTGAACAGCAGCTTGGCCAGTTCGATGAACACGCGCTCGGGGTTGGCGGTGACCGGGCCGGCCACGTCCGGGTGAGCGGAGAAGTAGGCGATGCCGAAGAAGCCGACGGCAACCGCGCCGCCCAGGCAGGCGATCATCCAGGTCATGGAGATGCGGCGGGCGTTGGGGATGGACTTGACCGAGTCAGCGGCCATGAAGCGCGCCAGGATGTGCGGCTGGCCGAAGTAGCCCAGGCCCCAGGCCATCAGCGAGATCACACCGATGAAGGTGGCGCCCTTGAGCATGTCGAAGTGGGCGGCGTCCTGCAGTTCGATGGCGGCGAAGGTCGGATCGATGCCGCCGTTGATCATCATCACCACGACCGGGGTGAGGATCAGGGCGAAGATCATCAGGGTCGCCTGCACGGTGTCGGTCCAGCTCACCGCCAGGAAGCCACCGATGAAGGTGTAGGCGATGGTGGCGGCGGCGCCGGCCCACAGCGCGGTCCCGTAGGACAGGCCGAAGGTGCTTTCGAACAGGCGGGCACCGGCGACGATGCCGGAGGCGCAGTAGATGGTGAAGAACACCAGGATCACCACGGCGGAGAAGATGCGCAGGATGCGGCTGTGGTCTTCGAAGCGGTTGGTGAAGAAGTCCGGCAGGGTCAGGGCGTTGCCGTTGTGCTCGGTCTGCACGCGCAGGCGGCCGGCCACCAGCAGCCAGTTGAGGTAGGCGCCGACGATCAGGCCGATGGCGATCCAGGCCTCGGACAGGCCCGAGAGGTAGATGGCGCCGGGCAGGCCCATCAGCAGCCAGCCGCTCATGTCGGAAGCGCCAGCGGACAGCGCGGTGACGAAGCTGCCGAGGCTGCGGCCCCCGAGGATGTAGTCGGACAGGTTGTTGGTGGAACGGTAGGCGGCCAGGCCGATCAGTACCATGGCGGCGATATAGATCACGAACGTGATCAGCATCGGGTTGCTGAGTGTCATGGGGTCTCCCCTGCTCGTTTGTTGTTATTCGGGAGCTGAGGGTGATCTGCTCCCGTGGTGATTGTTTGGCGACCGCGCGTGGCGATGACCGCTTGGCTTCTCGACCCTGTCGGCCAATAGCCGATTCACGTCCGATCGAACTTCAAGCGAGGCGATCCGGCCCCACCCGTCATCGAAGGCCCTGCTCATGGGGAGCGGCCCTCGCGAACATGTACAGAAATACCTGGCCTCTTGGCTGACGCACCGTCCGCCCAGGACAGTGCGTGGATTAACCGCTGCGGGGTGACGGGCGGCCACCTCATCGGACATGGGGCCCGTTCGGGTACAGCGCCTGCACGTGGAAAGGCGTGATTCCCGGGTGCGCTACCCGTTGGTCTTCATGACCATCGCGTTGGATTCAGTACAGCCCAAACCGTCGATGAAGGCGGGCTGAAAATCAGGAAGCGTGGAATGTAGAGAGGTGGCACCTCGACTTTCTTACACAATCCTCTGATTTCATTTCCGGATAGTCCGATAAAGGGAACTTTCTGCCAAAAGGTGCAACCGGCTACTCGTCAGAGCAGCCGGCACTTTGGCTCAGAAAGCCAGGCGCACGCCCATGGTCAGGTTGCGCCCCGGGAGTAGCACCTCGTCCTTGATGAAGGAGCTGTGGTTGCGCCCTTCGGCATCCAGCAGGTTGCTCCCCTTGAGGTAGAGCTCGTAGTCGGCCATCTCCAGCTTGCCGGTGTAGGTCAGCGCGGCACCGAGCATGTTGTAGCCGCCGGTACGGGTCTCGTAGTCGGCGAGCTGGTCCTGGCGCTGCACGCGGTAGAACTCCAGCTGCCCGGCGAGGGCCGGTGCCAGGCGCTGATCGAGGCGGATACCCAGGCGATCGGCCGGGATACGCGGCAGGTCCCCGCCGCCGCTGCGCAGGCGGCCACGCACGCGGTCGCCGAAGAGCGTGACGTCGGTGTCATCGCTGAAGCGATAGCCCACCTCGCCCTCGGCGCCGGTCAGCACGGCATCCTGCTGGCGGTACTGGATCTCGCGCATCTCGCCGCCGATGTCGCGCCCGGTATCCGCCGCGTAGATGAAGTCATCGATCTGGTTGCGGTAGACGCTGAGGCTGAAGTGGGTGCGCCCGGCGAACTTGCGCAGGGTCAGTTCGACGTTCCGCGAGGTCTCCTCGCTCAGGTCCGGGTCCCCCAGTTCGACGGTACGGGTCGCGGCGTGGGGGCCGTTGGCGTACAGCTCTTCGGCGGTGGGCAGGCGCTGGGAGCGGGACAGGGAGAAGCCGAGGGAGTATTCCGGCGCGAAGGTCCAGACCGCCCCGGCGGACACGGAGGTGCCGCGGTGCTGGCGGCTGCGCTCCCCGCGCGCGGAGATGTCCTGCCACTCGTGGCGCAGGCCCAGCTCGTAGCGCCAGTCATCCCAGGTGTACTCCTCCAGCAGGAACAGGCCGTGGTTGCGGGTCAGGCTCGGCGGCACATAGGCCTCTTCACCCAGGGCCTGGAAGTCCCGGCGCGAGCTCTGCCCGCCCAGCACGCCACGCCAGCCGAACAGCGGTGCGTGGGTCAGCTCCAGGCGGGAGTCGTAGGCCTTGTTCTTGAAGGTGGTTGCGGCCACCCCGCCTTCCATCTCCTCGTGCTGGTAGTCGCTGTAGCCCCCTCGTACACGGGCCAGTTCGAAGCCCGGCAGCGGGTCGCTGTACTCACCGCGTACGTCCCAGCGCTTCTGCTTCATGTCGATGTAGGGCAGCCCGCCCTCCTCATGGTCATCGTGGGCATGGCCGTGCCCATGGGAACCGCAATGCCAGTCGCGCGGGCCATGGGTGTGGCAGTGGGCATGTTCGTGGGCGAGCAGGCCGTAGCGATTGTTCTGCTCGGTGTAGGCCAGGCCCAGGTAGCCGCGATCCCCGATCCAGCTGCCCCCCAGGGTGGCGCTGTCGGTGTCGTTGTAGGCCCCGGTCTGTTTCGAGGAGCGCGGGTCGCCGGCCGCACCGGGAATGTCGTAGGCGTTGGCTTGGCGCTTGAGCCCCTCGATGCGCCAGGCGAACGGGCCGGTGCCGATCGTCAGGCCACCGGCTCCGAGCCCCTCGTCGGCCACGGTGTTGCCGCGCAGCTCCAGCTCGCCTTCGTAGCCCTTCTCGGGGAGCGCGACGGGAGTCTTCTTGTCGATCACGTTCACCACCCCACCGATGGCGCCGCCGCCATACAACAGGGTGGCGGGGCCCTTCAGCACTTCGACGCGTTCCACCAGCAACGGCTCGATCGCCACGGCGTGGTCCGGGCTGACGGTGGACGCATCCAGCGTATCCACGCCGTCGCTCAGGACCCGCACCCGCGCGCCGTCCAGCCCACGGATCACCGGGCGGCTGGCGCCGGGGCCGAAGCTGCTGGCATGCACCCCGGGCAGGCCGTCGAGCGTCTCGCCGAGGGTCGCCTCGCGGCGCAGGCGCAGGGCGTCGCCTTCCAGCACCTCGGCGGGGGTCGTCATGTCGCGGGTTGCGGTGGAAAGGGCGCTGGCGCGCACCACGCTGGGCTCCAGCTCCAGGGGCGATTCGGCTTCGGCTGCCAGGGCCGCCGGCCCGGAGAACAGGGCGATGGCCAAGGCGAGTGGAGAGCGGATCGGTTTCATCATGGGGTCCTCGAATAGTCGTCGGCGCGCCACCTTGCGCGCCTGTCAGGCGGATGGACGTGCGACACAGGCAGGCTGCGTCGGGTCGCCACTATAAAGCGTTATAACGTAACAAATAAGAGCGAATCGCATTGACCGGCAATTCACTGACAAAGGCTTTGGAACGGGCCTTACGGCCCTGTCAGGCGTGGTCGCGCAGTCGCTTCGGCGTCAGACCCAGGTGACGGCGCATGGCGGTGGTCAGGGCGCTCTGGCTGGAGAAGCCGCATTCCTCGGCGATGCGCACCAGGGCGAGGTCGCTTTCGCGCAGCAGGCGGGAGGCGCGGTCGAGGCGAGCGCGCAGCAGGTACTGGTGGGGCGTCAGGCCGACGCTGTCCTTGAACAGGGCGTGGAAATGGCTGGGGCTGAGGCAGGCCACCTGGGCCAGCTCGGCCACGCTGATGCGCCGGGCCAGGTTGTCGGCGATGTAGGCATCCAGCGGCTCCAGGTCGAGGCCCTGGTTGCTGCGCCGCCCACGCTCGCCGAACAGCCGCAGGTACAGCGCGCGCAGCAGGACACCGCCCAGGGCACGGGCCAGCAGCGGGTCGTCGCCGTAGCGCTGCAGCTCGGCACCGGCGTAGCTCAGCAGGTGCTGGAAGTCGGCGTCGAGGTCGGGGAAGCGGGGGATGTCGAACAGGCGCTGGAGCAGCTCGCGGTCCTCGCTGGCGGCCTCCGGCGCGTTGAGGTCGAGGATCAGCATGCGGTTGTCGCCGCAGCCGGCGAAGACGTGCTCGGTGGTGCCCGGCACCACGCAGGCGCGCATGCGGCACACCTCGCCACCGCGGCCACCCACTTCAAAAGCGGCGCGGCCAGCCAGGGACATCACCAGTTGATGGTGGTCATGGGCATGGGCGTGGGCCTGTTCATCCAGGCGTTGCAGGCGGGCGACGAGCATGGCAGGGGTTGCTCAAAATTTGCGCATTTTAAACAAGCGGCGCTCGCCTGCCCAGCACCACCGGGCAGGCCCCCGCTTCGACGTGCCGGTTGAAAAGCCTTCGGAGCCGCCCCATCTAGCCTGCATGCCCCACCCCAAGCCCATTCGTTTCCATCAGGTGCCCAATGAGCGATCAGGAGATCCACGCCACTCTCGTCGATGACACCAGTGCCACCAGTACGGGCCTGGCGCTGCCCGGCCAGACGCTGCCGGACACCGTATACGTCATCCCCATCCACAACCGCCCGTTCTTCCCGGCGCAGGTGCTGCCGGTGATCGTCGAGGAGGAGCCCTGGGCAGAAACCCTGGAGCTGGTGGCCAAGACCAACCACCACAGCCTGGCGCTGTTCTTCGTCGACAGCCCGCCAGGTGACCCGCGCCATTTCGACCCCAGCACCCTGCCCGAGCACGGCACCCTGGTGCGGGTGCACCACGCCACCCGCGAGGGCGGCAAGCTGCAGTTCGTGGCCCAGGGCCTGTCGCGGGTGCGCATCCGTGGCTGGCTCAAGCGCCACCGCCCGCCCTACCTGGTGGAGGTGGACTACCCGCGCCCGCAATCCGACCCGCGCGACGAGGTTAAGGCCTACGGCATGGCGCTGATCAACGCCATCAAGGAGCTGCTGCCGCTCAACCCGCTGTACAGCGAGGAGCTGAAGAACTACCTGAACCGCTTCAGCCCCAACGACCCGTCGCCGCTCACCGACTTCGCCGCCGCCCTCACCACCGCACCGGCCACCGACCTGCAGGAGGTGCTGGACACCATCCCCGTGCTCAAGCGCATGGAGAAGGTGCTGCCGATGCTGCGCAAGGAAGTCGAGGTGGCCCGCCTGCAGAGCGAGCTGTCGGCGGAGGTGAACCGCAAGATCGGCAAGCACCAGCGGGAGTTCTTCCTCAAGGAGCAGCTGAAGCTGATCCAGCAGGAGCTGGGCATCACCAAGGATGACCGCAGCGCCGACGCCGAGCAGTTCCGCCAGCGCCTGGAGGGCAAGACCCTGCCGGAGCAGGCGAAGAAGCGCATCGACGAGGAGCTGAACAAGCTGTCGATCCTGGAGACCGGCTCCCCCGAGTACGCGGTGACCCGCAACTACCTGGACTGGGCCACGGCCCTGCCCTGGGGCGTGTACGGCAAGGACCGGCTGGACCTCAAGCACGCGCGCCAGGTGCTGGACCGCCACCATGCGGGCCTCGACGACATCAAGAACCGCATCCTCGAATTCCTCGCCGTCGGCGCCTTCAAGGGCGAGATCGCCGGCTCCATCGTGCTGCTGGTGGGCCCGCCCGGCGTCGGCAAGACCAGCATCGGCAAGTCCATCGCCGAGTCCCTGGGCCGCCCCTTCTACCGCTTCAGCGTCGGCGGCATGCGTGACGAGGCCGAGATCAAGGGCCACCGTCGCACCTACATCGGCGCCCTGCCCGGCAAGCTGGTGCAGGCGCTGAAGGAAGTGGAGGTGATGAACCCGGTGATCATGCTCGACGAGATCGACAAGCTCGGTGCCAGCTACCAGGGCGACCCCGCCTCGGCCCTGCTGGAGACCCTCGACCCGGAGCAGAACGTCGAGTTTCTCGACCACTACCTGGACCTGCGCCTGGACCTGTCCAAGGTGCTGTTCGTATGCACCGCCAACACGCTGGATTCGATCCCCGGCCCGCTGCTGGACCGCATGGAGGTGATCCGCCTGTCCGGCTACATCACCGAGGAAAAGCACGCCATCGCCAAGCGCCACCTGTGGCCGCGCCTGCTGGAGCGCACCGGGGTGCCGAAGCAGCGCCTGGCCATCACCGACGCTGCGCTCACCGCGGTGATCGAGGGGTATGCGCGGGAGTCCGGCGTCCGCCAGCTGGAGAAGCAGCTGGGCAAGATCATCCGCAAATCGGTGGTGCGCCTGCTGGAGGAGCCCGAGGCGAAGATCCGCATCGGCAACAAGGACCTGGAGCCGCTGCTGGGCACGCCGCCCTTCCGCAAGGAGCAGGTGCTGGCGGGCAAGGGCGTGATCACCGGGCTGGCCTGGACCAGCATGGGTGGCGCCACCCTGCCCATCGAAGCCACCCGCATCCACACCCTCAACCGGGGCTTCAAGCTCACCGGCCAGCTGGGTGACGTGATGAAGGAGTCGGCCGAGATCGCCTACAGCTACGTGAGTTCGCACCTCAAGCAGTTCGGCGGCGACCCGACCTTCTTCGACCAGGCCTTCGTGCACCTTCACGTACCGGAAGGCGCCACGCCCAAGGACGGCCCCAGCGCCGGCATCACCATGGCCAGCGCCCTGCTGTCCCTGGCCCGCGACCAGGCGCCGAAGAAGGGCGTGGCCATGACCGGCGAGCTGACCCTAACTGGCCAGGTGCTGCCGATCGGCGGTGTGCGTGAGAAGGTCATCGCCGCGCGGCGGCAGAAACTCCACGAGCTGATCCTCCCCGAAGCCAACCGGGGTGCCTACGAGGAACTGCCGGACTACCTGCGCGAGGGCATGACGGTGCACTTCGCCAAGCGCTTCTCGGATGTCGCCAAGGTGCTCTTCGGCTGAACCCGCGGTGCCTACCCAGGGGCCGGAGCAGCGGATATGCTGCACCGGCCCTTGAACGATGGAGCCGTCCATGCGCCTGAATCCCCTCCCCCGCCTGCTGCTGCCCGGCGCCCTCGCCCTGCTGGCCGGCTGCGCCCACGAGTCGACCACCCTGCTGGTGCAGGAACAGGACCGCTGCCCCCTGGAGCTGGACAAGGGCCAGACCCTGGTACTGACCCTGCCGAGCAACCCCACCACCGGCTTCCGCTGGGTGGTGAAGGACGCCGCGCCCGGCGTGCTGCACAGCCTCGGCCCGGAGGTCTACAACGCCCCCGAGGACGCCGGCCTGGTCGGCGGCGCCGGGGAATCCACCTGGCGCTTCAGCGCCGCCCAGCCGGGCGACGGCCGCCTGCTGCTGGTCTACCAGCGCCCCTGGGAAACCGACGTCGCCCCGGAGCAGACCTTCGACTGCCCCGTCCACGTGGAGTGACGGCGCAATCGGCGAGCCGCCCTGGCGCACGACGCCTGGCGGCCCGACCGGATGCTGAAGCAAAGTGCGCCCTCCCCTTCGATGGAGCGGCCCCATGCCTGCCCTGCTGATCGGCCTGACCGGCGCCTGCGCCTTCCTCATCGGCCGTGCACTCGACCTGCCCTGGCTGTGCTTCGCCAGCAAGCCGCTGCCGGTCATCGCCCTGATGCTCTGGCTGCGGGATGCACCGGCCGGCGCCTACCGCAACCGCGTCGCCCTCGGCCTGGCGTTGTGCCTGCTGGGGGATGTGCTGCTGCAATGGCCCGGCGACCTGTTCGTCCCCGGCCTGGCGGCGTTCCTGCTGGGCCACCTGTGCTACATCGCCGCCTACCTGAGCGACAGCCGCCGCCTGGCGCCACTCGCCCTGGTGGCCTGCCTGGTCTATGGCGGCGCCATGTTCGCCCTGCTCGGCAGCGGCGGCCTGGGGCCCCTGGCGCTGCCCGTGGCGCTCTACGCCCTGACCATCAGCACCATGCTCTGGCGCGCCCTGGCCCGCACCGGCGAGACCGGGATAGCGCGCGGGTCGGTGCTGGCCGCCGTGGCCGGGGCGTTGTGCTTCGTGGTCTCGGACAGCCTGCTGGGCATCGCGCGCTTCGTCGGCAGTTTCCCCGGTGACGGCTACGCCATCATCCTCAGCTACTGGCTCGGCCAATGGGGCATCACCGCCTCGGCGCGGTTCAAGGCGGGCACGGCCGCCAACCCGACGTAGCGGCATTTGGGGCGGCGGGCAGTCTTGGCTAGAATGCCGCCCTTTCCAACTGCTGGTACCGGCCCGTGAAGCAACAACCCGACCGCATCTACGCCACGCCCCAGGCCCAGGTGGCCGACTTCGCCTTCAACGAGGACGTGGTCCGGGTCTTCCCGGACATGATCAAGCGCTCGGTGCCGGGCTACCCCACCATCGTCGAGAACATCGGCGTGCTGGCCGCGCAGTTCGCCCAGCCCAACACCCCGCTCTACGACCTGGGCAGCTCCCTCGGCGCCGTGACCCAGGCCCTGCGCCGCCACGTGAAGACCGAAGGCTGCCGGGTGATCGCGGTGGACAACTCCAGCGCCATGGTGGCGCGCTGCCGGGAGTACCTGCACGCCCAGGACGCGATGTTTCAGGAGCTGCTGCCGGTGGAGGTGCTGGAGGCGGACATCCTCGCCCTGGAATTCCAGCCCACCAGCCTGGTGGCGCTGAACTTCACCCTGCAATTCGTCCCCCGCGAGCGCCGCCAGGAACTGCTGGGGCGCATCCGCCAGGCCCTGTTGCCGGGTGGGGCGCTGATCCTCTCGGAGAAGCTGCGCTTCGAGGACGCCGGGGCCCACGCGCTGCTCACCGACCTGCACATCGCCTTCAAGCGCGCCAATGGCTACAGCGAGCTGGAAATCGCCCAGAAGCGCAGCGCCCTGGAGAACGTCATGCACCCGGACAGCCTGGAGGAACACCGCGAGCGTCTGCTCGCCGCCGGCTTCTCCAAGGTGGTGCCCTGGTTCCAGTGCCTCAACTTCGCCTCG
>Ga0247725_1001245_pt1 | contig 13558 bp, 10 predicted proteins | sample OKSTACKMCFT3sol_FD_183021 | JGI IMG/M metagenome (GOLD analysis project Ga0247725, IMG submission 183021) | Subsurface sediment microbial communities from gas well in Oklahoma, United States - OK STACK MC-FT3-sol | ecosystem: Environmental > Terrestrial > Deep subsurface > Rock core/Sediment... | reverse complement strand
CGCATTGTAGCTCCTTACGGTTAGTTAGCCTCGGGTGAGCTCGACCAGACTCGCATAGAGGCAAGGAACGTTCTGGATGGTCGAAGGGGCGGTATTCTAGGGGTTTCTTGGCGTTAAAACAAGCAGCAATACTGATTTTTATCAGGCTATAGCGGCAATTTCCCGGGGATATTGCTTTTTTTCTAAAACGGCCCCATAACAAAAGCAATTGAACAGAAAATGGACAAGGTAATGGCTATGAGTTTCAGAACTGAACGCGACAGTATGGGTGAAGTGCAATTACCAGCAGAAGCCTTGTATCAGGCACAAACACAGCGCGCTTTGGATAACTTTCAAATCAGCACTTTGACTATGCCGCCAACTTTTATTAAAGCTGTGCTTCGAGTGAAACAAGCTGCAGCGGCTGCCAATCTAGAGCTGAAGTTACTGGAACCAGCGATTGCCTCGGCGATCAATTCTGCCGCAGAACAACAACGGCTTGAACTGGATATGGCGCACTATCCTATTGATCTGTTTCAGACAGGATCTGGCACCAGCACCAATATGAATGTCAACGAAGTACTGGCGACTTTATCCAGTAAAAGTTCAGGTTTTGCTGTCAGCCCTAACGATCATATTAATTTGGGCCAAAGCAGTAATGATGTGATCCCAACGGCCATTCATTTAAGTGCTGCAGTTGCCAACCATCAGTTGATTGAGACTCTGACCAGGTTGGAAACTGTAATAGCCACTAAAGCTCAAGAAGTTGGGCATATTGTCAAAACTGGCCGCACTCATTTGATGGATGCGATGCCTGTTACTTTTGCGCAGGTGTTATCCGGCTGGCAGGCTCAAATCGCCCATGCACGGCAGCAACTGGAGTTTACCCAGCAGCAGGTATTGGCATTGGCTCAGGGCGGCACAGCAGTGGGTACTGGTATCAATGCCCACCCGGATTTTGCTGCATTGTTTTGTCAGAAGTTAAGTCACCAGACAGGTTTAGACTTCAGACCCAGCTCTAATTTCTTTTTCAGTTTAGGCTCACAAGACTCTATTGTGGCATTGTCAGGTGCGACCAAAGTACTGGCTGTGGCTTTAATGAAAATCGCCAATGACTTACGCTGGATGAACTCAGGCCCACTGGCAGGTTTAGGCGAAATAGCCCTGCCGGCTTTGCAACCAGGCTCTTCCATTATGCCGGGCAAAGTGAACCCAGTGATCCCTGAAGCCGTGGCCATGGTGGCGGCCCAAGTGATTGGCAACGATGCTACTATTACAGTGGCGGGCCAGTCCGGTCACTTTGAGCTCAATGTGATGTTACCCGTCATAGCCCATAACATCTTGCAAAGCCTGGAGCTGTTAAAATCAGCAAGCTCAGCCTTAGGCGAAAAAGCTATCGCAGGTTTTACCGTGCAAACAGACAAGATTGACGAGGCTTTATCGCGTAACCCTATTCTGGTGACTGCACTGAATCCATTGATTGGTTATTTAAAAGCCGCAGATATTGCCAAACAGGCTTATAAAGAAAAACGTCCTGTGATTGATGTCGCAGTGGAGCAAACCAGTTACAGCAGAGCAGAGTTAGAAAAGTTATTAGATCCGGCGCTTTTAAGTCAGGGTTAAATGGGTCAGAGCCTTGGCTCTGACCCAGATATCAAACTTTATTCACAAACCAGCGATTTATCTAAACCGCCAACTCGAGGGTCAGAGCCTAAGCTCAGACCCCGCGCTGACGCACTGCTTCAAATAAGCAGATACCAGTCGCAACCGATACGTTTAAGCTGGAGACAGAACCAAACATAGGGATCTTCATCAACGAGTCACAGAGCTCGCGGGTTAAACGACGTAAACCATCGCCTTCAGCTCCCATAGCTATGGCTAAAGGGCCATTCAGCTTCGTTTGATAAATCGTAGTTTCAGTTTCGCCGGCAGCGCCTACCACCCAAATACCAGCATCTTTTAACTCACGGATAGTGCGGGCTAAGTTGGTCACTGTAATAAAAGGCACCACTTCTGCAGCACCACAAGCCACTTTACGCACCACAGGCGTGACTTTGACTGACCTGTCTTTTGCCGCCACTACAGCATGCACGCCTGCAGCATCAGCGCTACGTAAAATAGCGCCTAAGTTATGCGGGTCGGTAATGCCATCTAAAATCAGAATAAAAGGACTGGATTGTTCTGAGACAATGCGGGCTAAATCCTGCTCATTGCCTGATTGCTGAGCACGGGCTCTTGCCACCACTCCCTGATGCTGCGCACCATTGACCTTTTCATCTAAAGCTTTGCGGTTGCAGTACTGCACTGACACGCCAAAATCACGGGCGAATTTCAGCAGCGGCTGTAAACGCTGATCGTCTTTGTCTTTTAAGATAAAAAGTTCAAGAACATCTTCCGGCGCACGTTCAAATAACGCACTTACCGCATGAATACCAAATACAAAATCTGCGCTCATCGCAACCTCAATTGAAATAGCAAAGCCCGGCGACACCGGGCTTTGGTTTAACTGTTGGCTAGTGTAGCAAAAACACTAGCCTATTGCTTTTGCTACTTACGCTTACGCGGTGCTTTACCTGGCCGCGGACCTGCTGGGCTTTTCGCTGCAGGACTTTTCGCTGCCGGTTTACTGCCCGCTGGCTTTTTCGCTGCAGGCTTTTTACCCGCTGGTTTCTTGCCCGCTTTAGCTGGAGCAGTTTGTTCAACTCCGGCTTTGCGGGCGCCTTTTTTGCGCATCGAGGCTTTTTCTTCCGCTGGTGTCATAGCGGCTTTTTTACTGGCACTGATTTTACGATTGGACGTAGTGCGTTTTTCCATACCCACTATGCCCAAATCAATTTTGCGGGCTTCCAGATTCACCGCCAGCACTTTGACTTCAATCAGATCGCCCATTCGATATTGCACATTGCTATGCTCACCACGAAGCACCTGACGCTCAGTATCAAAGTGGTAGTAATCATTCTGAAGCGAAGTGACATGCACTAAACCTTCGATATAAAGATCTGTGATCCGGACAAACAAACCAAAGTTTGTCACAGTCGACACCACACCTTTGAAACTGTCGCCAATGTGATCCTGCATATACTCACATTTCAGCCAATCAGCAACTTCACGGGTTGCATCGTCAGCACGGCGCTCCGTCATCGAACATTGTTCACCCAAAGGATGAATTTGTTTTTCAGTATAGCCTTTAGGCCCTGTGACTTTCTGACCCTGAGTTTGCAAAATGGCTTTAATAGCACGGTGCAATACCAGATCCGGATAACGACGAATAGGCGAGGTAAAGTGTGCATAAGCTTCTAACGCCAGACCAAAGTGCCCCAGGTTATCGCCCTGATACACAGCCTGCTTCATTGAGCGCAGCATCGTAGTTTCAATCAGCTCTTTATCCGGTCTGTCCTGCAGTTTTTGCAATGTCAGCATCAAATCCAAAGGCGTAGGTTCCACTGGCAGATTAGCTTCAATACCTAATTCAGCGAGGAAACGTCTGAAGTTAGCAAAACGATCGCCATCCGGGCGCTCATGCACGCGGAACAAGGCAAAAGCCTCATGTTTTTCAATCAGCTTAGCAGCCGAAACGTTGGCTAAAATCATACATTCTTCAATGATCTTATGCGCTTCGTTACGGTGAATTGGCACTATCTGTTCAATTTTACGATGGCTGTTAAAGATAAAACGGGTTTCGACCGTTTCAAATTCAATAGCACCACGTTCAGCCCGTACTTTCGCCATTTGTTTATACAGCGAATACAGGTTGTCGATATTGGTTAAGTTAGCTTCATACTGCTGACGTAACTTAGGATCGCCTTCTAAAATGGCGTGAACCTTGTTGTAGGTCAGACGAGCACTGGAGTGCATCACAGCTTCATAAAACTGGTAACCGTCCAGTTTGCCTTGTTTGCTAATATGCATTTCAGCGACAAAGCAAAGCCGATCTGTGTGCGGATTCAGTGAACATAAACCGTTGGATAACACTTCAGGCAGCATAGGTACTACGTGATCGGGGAAATACACCGAGTTACCACGGTCCAGCGCTTCTTTATCAAGCGGTGTATCAGGCAGTACATAAGCACTTACATCCGCAATAGCGACCCATAAATGCCAGCCGCCATCGGCTTTGCGTTCACAGTACACAGCATCATCGAAGTCACGGGCATCTTCACCATCTATGGTAATTAAACCCAATTGCGTCAAATCAACACGGCCTACTTTAGCTTCTGCAGGGACTTCAGTGCCATAACCTGCCACTTGCTGTTCAACAGCTTTGGAAAACTCGTGGGGAATTTGGTGGTTACGAATAGCGATTTCGATTTCCATACCAGGCGCCATATGTTCGCCCAGCACTTCAATCACTTTACCTACCGCGTTGACTCTTTTGCTTGGACGTTGGCTGATTTCAACCAACACCACCTGACCATGACGGGCTGCGCCTTCTTCACCTGGTGGTATCACAATGTCCTGGCTCAAACGTGGATCGTCTGGTACCACAACACCTAAAGCGAAATCTTTAAAGTAGCGGCCCACTATAGGTTCATTACGTGGTTCTAAAATGCGGACTATACGGGCTTCGATTTTGTCGCGGCTGGCAAAATCGCTTTTCGACGCCAGCACCACGTCGCCATGCAGCAGACGTTTCATTTCAAAATTAGGGATAAACCAGTCTGGCCCACCTTGTTCCAGCTTTAAGAAGCCAAACCCATCGCGGTGACCTAATACTGTACCTTTGACTAAATCCAGATCGTCAACCAGACCATAACGTTTGCTTTTGTTAAACAGCAACTGGCCGTCACGTTCCATGGCACGTAGACGTTTTTTTAGCGCAAACAGCGCTTCATCGTCTGTCAGCTTTAATTCAGCGGCTAACTCTTCAAAGTAGGCAGGTTGTTGCCGCTGCTTTAAGTGTTCGAGGATAAATTCCCGACTTGGGATGGGGTTTTCATATTTTTCTTGCTCACGCGCAAGATGCGGATCTTTGACCGTCATGTTTTCTCTTTTTCACTAATTCAGCCTGCAGTGTAGCAGTCGCAGGTGAATTTTTCACTACAATGGCTTTTTAGCCCTCGTTAGCACAGCACCCGGCATTTTATTCGCCAGCTGAGCTAACAGCTGTTGCACCTGTTGGTGCGTTTTTGTGTCGGCGATCACTGAGTGATGCAACCAACGGTAACAATCTTCCATATCCAAAGGACTGGCTTCGCCTTTGATCAGCATTTGAGCAAAACGCATTTGCGCTTTTAAATTGCCTAAACCTGCGGCTTCTCGCAGATATAACACAGCTTTGCTGTTGTCACGCTGAACAAAACGGCCTGTATGATAATAACGCCCAACTTGCTCCAGCGCTTCCGGCAAGCCCTGGGACGCCGCCTGTTGCATTAAGTCCCAGCCGCGCTCAACATCTTTTTTTACACAAACACCAAAGGCCAGCATATCACCATATAAAAACTGATAAGCCGGCACTTTCATCACATCGGCCCTGGCCTGAATATCACTGACCAGCTGGCATTCGTCTTTTTGTACCCGCTGCAAGTGACTATTTTGTTTAATTAAATCCAGCAGTTCATCCTGAGTATACAACTGCACTACAGCCACTTCCTGCGCTTTAGCGCCAGCAGAACAAAACAGCAGAGCAGCGCCCATCAGAATTAGTTTTCTTTTCCAGATCAATGAAACCACTTTATCACCTTGCCAGCCTGATACCACTTACAACTCTAGCAACTAATACGCCAACATATCTAATGCTCTGAGCCAATTTTACTACTGTTGGAACTAGGGAACTGACTCACAGCGTGTTGTATATTTTGCTCCTGCGATACTTTAACACTACATTCATTGTTCTTCACATAGTGCATAGCTTCTGCCAGTAAAGGATCGGTCGACACGCCCCAATTTCCGGAAATAGCGTCTTTGACCTTGCATTCTGCAGGCAGGCCGTCCACAAAATCTCCCTGACCTAGCGCATTAAATGTCTGAAAATTCACAGCTGTCACTACTTTGTCACAGATCTGAACAAAGTGCATGCCATAAGGTTTACCGCAAGTTTTTTCGCCTATGGTAACCACATCAACAAAAGGACTTAACGCATTGATCAGCATCTCGCTGGCAGAACAAGTTGTAGCGGAGGTCAGAATAAAGACTCTGGTTAAATTCAGTGAATCAGAAGCTGACCCGAGGCTAAAATCAACACTTTTGTTGCTACTTGAGTTTTTGCTGTTGTACTTGTACTGGGCAAAAGTTTTGTTTTTCACCTGACTCCAGGCCAGTTGTGAAGCTAACTGATTTGCCAATTGGATCAATCCACCGCTGTTGTACCGTAAATCTAAAACGAGCTCCTGCACAGCCTGAGCGGAGAAATCTCTGAATGCAGTGATTAACTCCAACTCCGTTGGCTGAATAAACTCGTTAAGCACCAGGTACCCAACTTTACCCTGTTGGCTGTCGATCACTTGCTTATGCAATATAGAATTAGTTTTTACGCTGGTTTTGACAAGCTGCTGTGTACGTAAACTTCCATCTTGTTGTCGCCATTGATAAGTACGGGCAATACCAGGCTGATTTGGCCCATACATATCGTTATAAGTTGCTTGCCCTGCTTCAATCTCTGCGAGCCAGACTGCAATACTTTTATTCTCTATAGAGATAATCCTGTCGCCTCTTCGCATCAATGCTTTATCTGAAGGACTATCCATGAACACATACCTTACCAAAAGGCTTTTTTTATCCTGACTAATTTCAGAAGACATACCAACACCATAGTAAGTGGCGTTCACGTAGTTGTCTTCATAGTCTTGTTTGGTGCTAACAAAGCTAAAACGATCCTGCGGCGCAACTACAGCAGCAAGCAACGCAGAGGATGTGGCAAATTCCTTATAATTGACTGTCGCAGGAAGTTGGGTATTCCAATAGTATTTGTCTTGCAGATACTCAAAGAGCAGCTGATTTTCTTTTTCTATGGCGCACTGGCCAATCTCACCGCCAATAACTTCAAGTTCTTCCGATTCAGGCTCATTACAGCCAGCTAATACAAAGAGTAAAACTAAATACGCAAGATTAGTAAATTTCATGTGTTTATGTCCCTATTTTTCACTATAAAACAGTAACATAAACAAGGCTAAAGAAACACTTTAGCAACAAAAAATTTAACTATAGCTAATGCAGAATCAAACGTTTTGAACGACTTTAACAGCTGTAGCTGGCCTGAAAGGTGAACTACAAAATTGGTAAGCCGAATAAAAAAACGCTGCACAAGGCAGCGTTTTTTTCTATCTACCGTAATTAAACGGCAAATGGGTGACGCAGCGTGATGGTCTGAATACGATCCGGGCCTGTTGAGATAATATCAATAGGTACACCCGTAATCTCTTCCAGACGAGCGATGTAGTTGCGAGCTTCTACTGGCAAGTCTTCCAGCTTCTGTACACCAAAAGTGCTTTGAGTCCAGCCCGGCATTTCTTCAAATACCGGGGTGACGATTTCATAGCCTTCAGCAGCCATTGGCGGCACATCAGTGATAGAACCATCAGCAGCCTGGTAGCCAGTACAAATCTTCACAACACTTAAACCGTCTAATACGTCGAGCTTAGTTAAGCAGAATCCGGAGATACTGTTTAACTGCACAGCACGTTTCACTGCAACAGCGTCAAACCAACCACAACGGCGTTTACGGCCAGTGGTTGCGCCAAATTCATGGCCTTTCACACCTAAGTGTTCACCCACTTCACAGCTCAATTCTGTTGGGAATGGGCCTGAACCAACACGGGTGGTGTAAGCTTTTACAATGCCTAACACATAGTCTAAGTAACGTGGACCAAAACCAGCACCAGTAGCTACACCACCAGCAGTAGTGTTAGACGAAGTCACATAAGGGTAAGTACCGTGGTCAATGTCTAATAAAGTACCTTGGGCACCTTCAAACATGATTTCTTTACCGGCTTTACGGGCTTTATCCAGTAAATCGGTCACGTCTACTACCATAGGCTTTAACACTTCAGCTATAGCTAAAGCGCTGTCTAAAGTGCTTTGGAAATCAATAGCATCCACTTTGTAGTACTGAGTTAAAGTGAAGTTATGTAAATCCATCAGAACTTTCAGCTTTTCAGCAAACAATTCTGGATTAAACAAATCACCTACACGCAGACCACGACGCGCTACTTTGTCTTCATAGGCTGGACCAATACCACGACCTGTAGTACCAATTGGCTTATCGCCACGGGCTACTTCGCGCGCTTTATCCAAAGCCACGTGGAAAGGCAGGATTAACGGACAAGCTTCGCTCAACAACAGACGCTCTTTTACCGGAACACCTTTTTGTTCCAGCATCGCCATCTCTTTTAATAAAGCTTCAGGGGATAAAACTACACCGTTACCTATCACACATTTTACGTTTGCACGCAGAATGCCTGATGGAATTAAGTGTAATACCGTTTTTTCACCGTCTATTACTAACGTATGACCGGCATTATGACCGCCTTGATAGCGCACCACATAGCTTGCCTTGTCAGTTAACAAGTCAACGATTTTTCCTTTTCCTTCGTCACCCCATTGGGTTCCGAGTACGACAACGTTTTTGGCCATGGTTCCTACATCATGGAGAAAAATTAGGCGGGGATTCTACCAAATTAACAACCAAAGTTCAGCGCGATTAAGAAAAAAAAACCAGATATTTTCTTTCTGGTTCTTTTTCAACAACTAAGAGGGCTTTAAACAGCTAGGAGACAAAGAAAAACAGCAGCAAAACACCAGCTGTCACTAGTATTCCACCCAGTTGTTGCATTTGCGCTGTGGGCTGCTCTGCGATTTTTTGCAGATAGCAGCGCCATTTATTTGGAAACAACATCGGCCCCAAACCTTCGATGATCAGTACCAGCCCTAAAGCAGCCCACCAGTAATCAGCCATTTAGCGGATATCCTTCAGGCAACTTAAGTTATAATCAGCCGCATTGTGGTACAAGGCAAAACCAAAACGCAGTCTGTCCCCCCGATAATCTGTCACTATGCCGCTCTGCTTCAAGGCTGCTGCAATACGAGCTACATCATCAGCAGCAAAGCGGAAGGTCAAAAACTGGCCTTGTTGTTGATCCTCTTTATCCAGCAGATGGGTGCGATTTAACAGCGGATGCTGTATTTCATCTAACAGAGCGAGGAAAGCCTGCTGTAAGCTTTGGATATAGGCCTGCACTTTTTCAACGCTAAGGCCTTGCTGTTGATATAACTCAAATACAGCCAACACCCGGTACAAAGCCGAGCAATCCATAGTAGCGCCGGCAAAACGATAGCCGTTGTTGGCGTATTGCACCTGCCCTTGTTTGGCATTGGCTAGTTCACCGAATTCAGCAAACCAGCCGGTATAAATAGGCCTGTGCTCACTGCCTTTTGGCACAGCCAGAAAACAACAACCTTCCCCACCCTGCGCATATTTATAGCTGCCAGCCAGATAAAAGACGCGCTCTGCGATAGCCGATAAATCAGTCGGAACCGCCATAAAACCATGATAGCCATCCACTACTATCATCGCATCTGTCACTTTATCCAGCTGCTGCACCAGGCCAGTCAACTCTTTAATGCCAACGCCAGAGTTAAAAAACACCTGACTAAAAAATACTAAATCTGTTGGTTGAGCTGCAACTGCGGCTTCGAATCGCTGTGCAAAGCTGGCAAAAGGTTCAGTCGGCACCCGAATAACATTGATAGTATCTAGTTCAGACAAGCGATTAATTTGACGATGGAAACTATGAAACTCGCTGTCAGTCGTCACCACAGTCAAAGGTTTTGCCCAGTCAAAGCAGCTTAATAAGCGCATAACAAATTCGTGGGTGTTAGGCGCAAACACAATTTGTTCTGCATCAGGCAGCTTTAAAATACGGGCTATGTGCTGTTGTACCGCAGGCACTTTTTCACCAAATACCAGGTCCCATTTATCATCCACTAATAAAGCGCTGTCATCCCAGTAGGCCAAAGTGGCTTCTCGGGTTACATCGGGCCAATAGTGGTGAGAATGGCAGGCAAAATGCTGTTTACCCGGGTTGGCTTTTAAAAAGTGCTGATAAAACTGCTGATACATTTAGGAAGATCCTTAGGAAAGACACAGGCAGAGTAACCGAAAGTAGTTCAAATAGAAAAGGCCCTTGCGGGCCTTTACTATCGACTGGAAAACCTGCTGTTGTCAGCTTAGTTTTGCACTTTGTCCGACTTCATATAGCGGAAGAAATCATTGTCAGGCTGGATCACCATCACGTCGTTTTTGTTTTGGAAGCTATTTTTATAGGCTTCTAAACTACGCACGAAACTGTAAAACTCGCCGTTTTTGCTGTAGACATCTGCGTACACTTTAGCAGCTGCTGCATCACCTTCACCACGCACAGTGCGTGAATTACGCTCAGCATCCGCCACCATAATAGTGACACGGGCATCTACGTCCGCTTTAATGATTTCAGACTGCTCCATACCACGGCTACGGTGCTCTTTAGCTACCGCAGTACGTTCAGCGCGCATACGCTGGAATATGGAGTTGCTGATTTCATCAGGCAAATTGATTTTCTTCACACGAACGTCAAGGATATCGATACCCAACTCTTTTGAACCAGCTGCAGCTTGCTCCATGGCACGTTGCATCAGTTGAGTACGCTCACCAGAGACAATCTCCTGAATGGTACGGCTACCAAACTCAGTACGTAAACCGTTGTTGATATACTGTTTTAACAGCACTTCAGCCTGAGACAAATTACCGCCTGTGGATAAGAAGTACTTACCAAAGTCAGCGATACGCCATTTCACATAGCTGTCGACCAATAAGTCTTTTTTCTCCGCAGTCACAAAACGGTCAGACGACGGGTCAGCCAGAGTTTGAATACGGGCATCGAGCTTACGAACATTTTCAATCAGCGGCACTTTGAAGTGCAGACCTGGTTCAAACACCCGCACAGCTTCTGCGTCATCACGCTGGATTTTACCAAATCGGATCACAATGCCACGTTCACCCTCTGGCACAACGAAGACTGAAGAGACTGCGACAATGCCCAGGATAGCGATTAAGGCTAATACTAAATTTTTCATCACTTAACCTCTGCCAGTTCTGGTGCTGTCAGCACGGTTTGTTTCAGGGCGCAGATCCGGAGTTCTGCCATCGTTACCATTGGTTCTGGTGTTAGGCACTAATGGATTCATCACAGGGGCTTTAGTGTCGCCACTGTTGTTGATCATTTTGTCCAAAGGCAAATACATAATGTTATTACCGTTTTTCACATCAACCAGTACTTTTGAGCTGCTGCCGTACACCTGTTCCATAGTCTCTAAGTACATACGGTCACGGGTCACTTGTGGCGAAGCCAGATATTCAGGTAAGAGTTTTTCGAAACGAGCCACTTCACCCTGAGCTTTTAACAGAGTCTGCTGTTTGTAAGCTTCAGCTTCCTGCATCATACGATTGACCTGACCACGGGCACGTGGTTCGATTTCACGGGCATAAGCTTCAGCTTCGCGGATATAACGTTGTTCATCTTCCTGAGCCGCTATAGCGTCATCAAAAGCTTCTTTTACTTCTTCTGGTGGACGTGCATCACGGAAGTTGACATCAACCAGTTCTAAACCCATAGCGTAAGGAGAGATAATTTGCTCCAGCTCAGTTCTGGTATTTTGGCGTATGACCTCACGGCCTTTGGTCAGTACGTCATCCATAATGGAATGACCTACCACATAACGTAAGGCAGCATCAGTGGCTTCGCGTAAGCTACTGTCGGCATCCACTACAGAAAACTTGTATGCACGGGCGTCAAACACACGGTACTGAATTTCAAAAGTCACGCGGACCAGGTTTTGATCCTGAGTCAGCATAAAACCATCAGTACGTAATGAGCGCACGCTGGTGACATCAACCGGAGTGACAGTGTCAATAAAAGTTGGTTTCCAGTGAATACCAGGCATTACTTCTGAGTGGTATTGACCAAAACGTAAGATCAAACCCCGTTCTGATTCTTTAATGGTGTAGAAACCACTAAAAGCCCAGATCAGCAAAGCAACCACAGCTATCAATACCAAGGCGGCTGAGCCACCACTGTTATTGCTGTTGCTGCTGGTGTTTTTATTGCCACCAAAGATACCACCGAACTTTTTGCTTAAGTTGCGGAAGACTTCATCTAAATCGGGCGGGCCCTGATCACGACCACCTTGTTTCCAAGGGTCGTTGTCTTTGCCATTATTGCCCGGCTCGTTCCAAGCCATGCTTCACTCCATCTCTAGTTGTGATATTAAAACTAATGTAACAAAAAAAGCCGGCCACTGACGATAAAAAACTAAGTGCTGACAATATAGTTTTGTAACAGCCCGTCACTTTGTTTCAGTAACCGCGCCCATTCAGCTTTTGATAAGGCGATTCTCAGCTGAGTTTCACCCAGCTCTGTAAAAGATTCAGTCTGAACTGCAGAGAGTTCATGCAATCGCGCTCGCCACATAGCAGCATCAGCTGGTAGCTTTAAATCCAGCTGCGTAAAGTCATCCGCTAAACGCTCGCGGATCACCTGCAGCAATAAATCTATGCCTTCACCTTGCTTCGCTGAGAGGTACACAGCAATTGGCTCTGCCTGCTCGTTGTATTCTATACGGGCTTCTTGCTCAGTCTGGTCAATTTTATTAAACACTAATAACTGAGGCACCTGATCGGCGTCAATTTCATGCAACACCAGTTGCACCTGCTTGATATTGTCAGCCATACGCTGGTCTGCCACATCAATCACATGCAATTGCAAATCTGCATCACGGCTTTCCTGCAAGGTGGATTTAAAAGCTGCAACTAAGTCATGAGGCAAATGTCGGATAAAACCCACTGTGTCAGCAAAGATGATAGAACCAAACTCAGGCAGCTTCACTTGCCGCAGAGTTGGATCCAGCGTTGCAAACAGCTGATCGGCTGCATACACATCCGCACTGGTCAGGCGATTAAATAAGGTAGATTTACCGGCGTTGGTGTAACCCACTAAGGACACCACAGGAATTTCAGCACGTTGGCGGGCTTTACGCCCCTGTTCACGTTGCTTACTGACTTTATCCAGCTTCAGTAACAAAGCCGTGATTTTATCCCGCAATAAACGTCTGTCGGTTTCGAGACGGGTTTCACCCGGACCTCGCATCCCTATGCCGCCTTTTTGTCGCTCAGCATTGTCCCAGCCACGTACTAAACGTGACGACAAATGCTTCAGCTGAGCCAGCTCGACCTGCAATTTACCTTCGTAACTACGGGCACGCTGAGCAAAAATATCAAGGATCAAAGTGGTGCGGTCAATAACCCGGCACTGACAAAGCAGTTCCAGGTTACGGGTTTGAGCCGGAGTTAAAGCATGATTAAAAATAATCAGATCGACCTGCAGCTCGGCGACAGCTTGCGCTAGTTCTGCCGCTTTGCCACTGCCAAGAAAAAACTTAGCGTCGATCGTACTACGGTTGGCAGTCATCACAGCACGTGATTGGACTCCAGCCGACGACACAAGCATCTCCAGTTCCTGCAAATCTTCACTGGCACTGTCTTGTGAAAGATAGATATGCACAAGGATCGCTTGCTCGGCCACCATTTCGCTGTCAAACAAGCTTAAGAATT
>Ga0247725_1001243_pt1 | contig 13573 bp, 14 predicted proteins | sample OKSTACKMCFT3sol_FD_183021 | JGI IMG/M metagenome (GOLD analysis project Ga0247725, IMG submission 183021) | Subsurface sediment microbial communities from gas well in Oklahoma, United States - OK STACK MC-FT3-sol | ecosystem: Environmental > Terrestrial > Deep subsurface > Rock core/Sediment... | reverse complement strand
GTTCATGCTGTTGGTGATGCTGGCCGCCGTGATCAGCCTGCCGACCCTGGATCCCCGCAACCAGATCCCGCTGCCGACCCACGAAGTCGCGCGGATGCAGAACAACGTGCAAGCCCTGCTCAACGCCGCCGAGCCGGATCAGGATTTCGATCTGGCCAAGGCGATGGACAAGATCGCCATGCTGCCGGTGGACAACGTCTACCTGCGCGACGAGAAGGGGCAGATCCAGTCCACCACCCATCCGCGCAAGTTCGTGGTGCGCTTTATGGTGGATGCCGATGACCCGGCCAATCCCATGCTGGGCAACGAGGATCGCAAGGCGATCGCCGGCCCCTTCCTGATGGAGCACCACGGCCATCGCTATCACGTCTATTTCGGCCTCAATGCCGAGAACCCCTATCTGTTCCTGTTCATTCAGGTGCTGGATCACCCGATCCGCATTCTGGGCATCTCGATGCTGGTCAGCACCCCGCTCTGCCTGCTGCTCGCCTGGCGGCTGACCCGGCCCATCCTGCAGTTGCAGAAATCGGTCTCCCAACTGGCGGCCGGCAATCTGGAGGTACAGATACCCAACCTGGGACGGGGCGACGAGATCGGCCAGCTGGCGGACAACGTCAGCCGCATGGTAGAGACGCTCAAGAGCATGATCCAGAAGCAGAAACAGCTGCTCTCCGATATCTCCCACGAGCTGCGCAGCCCCCTCACCCGGATGCAACTGGCGCAGGCGCTGATCCGCCGCAAGCAGGGTGACAGCGCCGAGCTGGCGCGGATCGAATCGGAGATCGGGCGGCTGGACAAGCTGATCGGCGATCTGCTGGATCTGTCGCGAGTGCAGCAGCATGTGGAGGCACCGGTGGTACACCCGCTGGCCGACCTGCTGGAACCCATCCTCGAAGATGCCATGTTCGAAGCAAACCAGAGCGGCAAACAGCTCAGACTGCCGCCACTGCCCGCAGAGTCGATCCAAATGTGGCCCGAGCTGCTGGCCCGGGCGGTGGAGAACCCCCTGCGCAATGCCCTCAAATATGCCCGCGAGTTCATCAAGGTGGACTGGTATCGGGAGGGGCAGGAGTGGGTGATGACCATTCGGGATGACGGACCCGGCGTGCCTGACGAGCAACAGGCGCTGCTGTTCCAGCCCTTCTTCCGGGTGGATGATGCCCGCAACGCCAAGACTGGCGGCACCGGGCTGGGGCTGGCCATCGCCTCGGAGGCGATCCAGCGCCACGGCGGCACCATTGCGGCCAGCAACAATCACCCGACCGGGCTGACCATCACCATCCGCTTGCCCATCGCCTGATCCTTTTCATCCGGACGGGCGCTGGGTATGCTGGCGCCCCTTCTTGGCTTTACATCTCTTTGCAGGAGCTCGTCATGCTCGATATCGTCCTCTACCAGCCGGAAATTCCGCCCAACACCGGCAATATCATCCGGCTCTGCGCCAATACCGGTTACCGGCTCCATCTGATCGAGCCGCTGGGATTTGAGTGGGATGACAAGCGGGTAAAGCGAGCGGGACTCGACTATCACGAGTTTGCCGAGGTGAAGCGCTGGCCGAGCTATGAGGCTTTTCTGGCTGCCGTGGCGCCCAAGCGGGTGTTTGCCTGCACCACCAAGGGCCGTACCGCGCACTCGGCAGCACAATATGCCCTTGGCGACGCCCTGCTGTTTGGCCCGGAGAGTCGCGGCCTGCCCATCGAGATCATCGAGAGTCTGCCATTCGAGCAGCGGCTACGCATCCCTATGGTGCCCCAGAGCCGCAGCATGAACCTATCCAACGCGGTGTCTGTCTTTGTCTACGAGAGCTGGCGCCAGCTCGGCTACGACGGTGCCATGTAAGCGCCACCGATGATCAGTGGCGGGCGTCGAGCAGATGCCCGCTGCGCTCCAGCCGCCAGCAAGTGACCCCCAGCGACAGACCGCGCCCCACCATCAGCGCCGCCATCGCCGCCCATAACGCGGCCACGCCCCACGACTGACAGAGCCACCAGATCGGGAAGAAGCCGCCAAACGCGGCCAGCAACATGCTGTTGCGCATCTCCCGCGCCCGGGTCGCCCCGATGAACACGCCATCCAGCAGGAAGCACCAGACCGCCAGCAAGGGCATGGCGATCAACCAGGGAAGCTGACGGTTTGCCTCCGCCACCACGGCCGGGATATCGGTGATATAGCCGATAAGGTGGGCACCAAAGAGGGCAAACACCAGGGTAAAACCACTGGCAATGAGGGCGGCCCAGCCCAGATTGAGCACGATGGCCTCCCGCAGTTTCTGCCGATCCCGCTGACCGATGGCTCGTCCTACCATGGCCTCCACCGCATAGGCAAAACCATCGAGTCCGTAGGAGATAAGCATCAGGAAGTTGAGCAGCACCGCATTGGCGGCCACCGCTACATCCCCCAGCCGCGCCCCTTGCAGAGTCATGAAGGCGAAGCAGAGCTGCAAACAGAGGGAGCGCAGGAAGATATCGCGGTTGAGGCCGAGCAGCCGCACCATGGGCGCGAGCTGCCGCCAGCGCTGCCAGCCATCCTGCCACACCGTCGGCGCCAGTTGCCCCAGCTGACGGCGTACCAGCCAGATACCGACTGCCAGCGCGCAGTAGTCCGCCATGACCGAGGCCGCCGCCACACCCCGCACCTGCCAGCCGAGCCCCAGCACAAACAGGGCATCGAGCGCCATATTGACCAGATTGGTGAGGATCAACATCACCATGGGGCTGCGGGCATCCTGCATCCCCAACAGCCAGCCCATGACCACCAGATTGCAGAGCGCCGCCGGGGCGCTCCAGATCCGCACCGCCACATATTGGCCCGCATAGAGCTGCACCTCGGGCGAGCCGCCACTCAGGGCGATCAGTCGTGGCAACAGGGGGAAGAGCAACAACAGCAGCGCCAGACCAAGAGCAATGGCCAGCCCCAGCGCCCGCAGCAGGGTATCGAGCTGGGCACGACCATCGGCGGCGCCGTGCGCCTGCGCCGTCAGCCCGGTGGTCGACATCCGCAAAAAGCCGAGCAGCCAGAAGATGAGGTTGATCAGGGTCGCACCGACCGAAACACCCCCCAGAAACCAGGCCTGACCGAGATGACCGATCACCCAGGTGTCCACCAGCCCCAGCAAGGGGGTGGTGATATTGGAGAAAACCATGGGCAGGGCGAGCGCAAAGACGGCGCGGTGGCGAGAGGGGTCTCGCCACCAGGGGGCAACAGCTGGGGTCACGCTCAGTGGCCTGTCAGCTTCAGAATGCGGGCGAAGTCAGAGAGCATGGTGGCCATCTGAACCCGTGGCACCTGACCCGGCGCCACTTGCGGGCGGAACACCGCCTGCAGCTTGCCCTTGGGATTGATGAGCACGATGGAGGCGGAGTGATCGATCAGGTAATCCTTCTCCCCCTGATTGGCGATGGAGTAGATCAGCCCCAGATTGCGCACGAACGGGAACAGCTTGTCGTGGGGGGCAGTGGCCGCCTTGAATTCGGGATTGAAGAAGGCGGTGTAGGTCTTGAGGCGTGGAATATCGTCACGCTGGGGATCCGCCGAGATAAACACTACCTGACTGTCGGGCGCCATCTTCTTCAGCTGGTCATAGACGGAACGGATATCTGCCAGGGTGGTGGGGCAGATATCGGGGCAGAAGGTGTAGCCGACAAACAGGAAGGTCCAGTGCCCCTTCAGGTTGGCAGGAGTGAACGGCTGGTTGTCCGCATCGGTAAAGGCGAAATCATTGATGTCCCGCCCCGCCGGATAATAATCGGCCTGTTCCGGCTGCTCTGGCTGCGTGGCGTAGAACACCAGGATCAGGCAGGCTGTCAGCAGCAGAAAGAGCAGGGGATAGCGGAGCTTCATCATAACAAGAGACCCTTTCAGTTCGAGGCAGATGGCCAGCAGTGACCGGACAAGAGGGGGGCATTGTACCCCAGCGAGCCGCCAAGGTGGTTCAACCTTGTGCAACGCCCTGTCAGGAGTCGGCCATTTGGCATAATTAATCGCCAGTTGCGGCTATAAAAAAACCGGCCCCCTCGGGTGCCGGTTATGGATGGATTTGTTGGTCTCTTCTGCTCAGGGGCGAGCGTTACGCCCCTGCTGCAACATCTTGCCGATGGCCCGCACGCCGATGGGAATCACGGGGGCCAGCCAGCCCTCTTCCCCCTGGCGATCGCCATGGCCACGCTTGAACAACAGCACCAGACGCACCACCTTCTCTTTCGGACATCCCAGCCAGAGCGTCCAGTGCGAACCACGATGGTGCAGCCAGAGACCGTAAAACCAGGTCATCCGGCTACCTTTGACGAAACGGGTGATTGACGATTCCGCTGGCGCAGCCCCAGCCTCTGAATCCCATGGCGATCTTGATGCCATACCAGTCCTCCTTGACCGACAGGTCATGTTGCTTCGTCGGCCTGAACTGGGAACAGGCCCGTCACGACTATCTGCAACCATTACGAGTGGTCCCCTTTGCCTGACAAGGCTCGGGATCTCCCCACTCCCCCTTCATATCCCGTGAAGGTGTACTGCCCTATTCTCGTTGTTACCGGCCCTCCCGTCCTGCGCATTGCGATGGTCAGAGGGAGGCGCCAAGCCCAGTCTCGGCGACAGGGCACTGATCTGAGCATATATCTGAAATGGATGATTGGTAGCCGGTCGCGCAGGACAAAAATGCCGCCGCCGATGATCTGTTTGATATGACAGGAAAAGTGCGCCAGAAACAGCACGGCCTCCCGAAGGAGGCCGTGTGGCAAACGCAGTTGGCGGGGATGATTACATCCAGTCGGCGTTGCGGATCACCCCGACCGCCAGCCCTTCGATGGTGAGCTGCTGGCAAGAGAGATCCACCTCGATGGGGGAGAGCTCTTCATTCTCCGGCAGCAGCCATACCTGACTGCCCTTGCGCTGGAAGCGCTTGACGGTGACATCCTCATCGAGACGGGCGACCACTACCTGACCGTTGCGCACCTCCTGGGTCTTGTGCACCGCCAGCAGATCGCCATCCAGAATGCCGATGTTCTTCATGCTCATCCCCTGCACCCGCAGCAGAAAATCTGCGCGCGGGTGGAACAGGGCGGGATCCACCTGATAGTGGCTCTCGATATGCTCCTGCGCCAGGATGGGTTCACCGGCAGCCACCTTGCCGATGAGCGGCAGGCCGCTCTCTTCCAGCACCTCTTCCTCTTCGAGCAACAGGCGAATGCCGCGGGACGTGCCCGGCATGATCTCGATGACCCCTTTTTTGGCCAGGGCCTTCAGATGTTCTTCGGCCGCATTGGCCGACTTGAAGCCAAGCTTCTGGGCAATCTCGGCACGAGTCGGCGGCATACCGGTCTCGCTCATGTTCACCTTGATCAGCTCCAGCACTTCGGCCTGGCGGGGGGTAAGGGGTTTCATAGAATTGGCACCTGTCTTTTTATACAGCACACTGGCAGTATATACAGTGCAGTGGCCAAGGCAAGGCGCAGCTGACATTTGTCGCAACCAACCCCTCATTTACTGCTGTTTTGATCCTGCGCAGCTGACTCATCGTACCTCTCGGCGACAAGGGGCTGTCGATTTGCTATGCTCACGCCGCATTTTTTTGGAGAGCAGACGCACATGTCCCTAGGACAGAAGATTTCCAGAGCCATCTTGCAATGGCCGGTCAGCGGCTTGGTCAATCACAAGAGCCTGCCGGAAAATCCCATCACAGAACTCAATCTGGATCCGGCCAGACCCATCGTCTATGCCCTGAAAACCAGTTCGATCACCGACCTGATGACCCTGCAGCAGTGCTGCGAGGATCTCGGTCTGCCCGGTCCCTTCACGCCGCTGGAACTGAACGGCCAGCTGCTGCCGCGCTATGTCTGTCTGGATCGTCCGCCTCCCCTGTTTGGCAAACGCAGCAAACCGCTCCCCTTCCTGCAGGAGTTCCACCAGCTGTTGGATCTGCACAAGCAGGATCCCGAGCTGGATATCCAGGTGGTGCCCGTCACCTTGTTCTGGGGCCGCGCTCCGGGTCGGGAAGGCGAGGAAGCCTCCGGCCTCAACATCATCAGTAGCCTGGCGCCGAATCGGCTGAAGAAGGCGCTTATCGTGATCCTCAAGGGTCGCGAAAATCTGGTGCGCTTCTCGCCGCCGCTCTCCCTGCGCTACATGGCCGACAAGCACGGCACCGACGAGGCGATCGCCCACAAGCTGGCACGAGTGGCCCGTACCCACTTCAGCCGCCAGCAGCTGGCCGCCACCGGCCCGAAACTGCCGAACCGCAACCTGCTGTTCAAGCAGTTGCTCGACTCCGCGGTGATCCAGCAGGCGATTGAAGAGGAAGCCCAGCGCGAAGGGATCAGCCTCGAGAAGGCGCAAAAGCGTGCCCATGGCTACATGGACGAGATCGCCTCCAACTTCTCTTACCGGCTGATCCGCCTGGGCGAGAGCTTCCTCGGCTGGCTGTGGAACAAACTCTACCGCGGTTTGTCGGTCAATGGCGCCGAGAAGGTACGCCAGTTGGCGCAGGAAGGGCACGAGATCGTCTACGTCCCCTGCCACCGCAGCCACATGGACTACCTGCTGCTCTCCTACGTCATCTACCACCAGGGGATGGTGCCGCCCCATATCGCGGCGGGCATCAACCTCAACTTCTGGCCGGCGGGCCCGATTTTCCGCCACGGCGGCGCCTTCTTCATTCGCCGCACCTTCAAGGGCAACCCGCTCTACAGCACGGTATTCCGGGAATACCTCAACCTGCTGTTTGCCAAGGGTTACTCGGTAGAGTTCTTCACCGAAGGCGGTCGCTCCCGTACCGGTCGCCTGCTGCCGCCCAAGACCGGCATGCTGGCGATGACCCTGCAGGCGATGATGCGCGGGCTGGACAGGCCGGTCACTCTGGTGCCGGTCTATCTGGGTTACGAGCACGTGATGGAGGTGAACACCTACCACAACGAGCTCAAGGGGAGCCGCAAGGAGAAAGAGAGCTTCCTGCAGGTGCTCGGCATTCTGCGCAAGCTGCGCAACTACGGCCGTGGCTTCGTCAACTTCGGCGAACCGCTGACCCTCAACAGCTACCTGAGCGAACATATCCCCGACTGGAAAAAGCACATCGGGGAAGAGGAGCGTCCGGAGTGGATGGCGGGCACCGTCAACAATCTGGCCGAACTGCTGATGACCCGCATCAACGGCGCTGCCGCGGTCAACGGCCTGACCCTGAGTGCGCTGGCGCTGCTGGCCGCCGAGCGCCACGCCCTGACCCGCGACGAGTTGCAGGCCCAGCTCAACACCTATCTGGATCTGCTCAAAGCGGTGCCCTACAGTCCGCAGAGCACCATTCCGGATGAGGATGCCAAGACCCTGCTGGATCAGGCGATGGAGCTCAACAAGTTCGAGGTGAGCGAGGACAAACTGGGGCAGATCATCAGTCTGGACCGCTATCAGGCGATCCTGCTGACCTACTACCGCAACAACATCCTCCACCTGTTCGCCATGCCCTCTCTGGTGGCGGCATTGATCGAACGGTGCGAAGGGATCTCCCGCAGCGAGATCATGGCCCGTTGCATCGACATCTATCCGCTGCTCAAGACCGAGCTGTTCCTGCGTTATGAAGAGGAGGAGCTGCCGGCGCTGGTCGACAGCCTGCTCGACGCGCTGCAGACCCAGCAACTGATCGAGACCCGCGATGACGGCTACTGGGTCAATCCGGCCAACCAGATGCGCCTGCTGCTGCTGGCGGAGAGCATTCAGGAGACCCTGCAACGCTACGCCATCGTGCTGACCCGGGTACTGGCCCAGCCTCATATCGAGGCGGAGCAACTGGAAGCGGACGGCCTGATGATGGCAGAGCGCCTCGGCACCCTGCACGGCATCAACGCACCCGAGTTCTTCGACCAGAAGCTGTTCAGCACCCTGATCCACACGCTGCGCAAGGAGGGCTACCTCTCCGCAGAGTGCAAGCCGGATCTCGGCCGCTTCCAGGCGCTGGCCGACAATATAGTGCCGCTGCTGAGCAACAAGATCCGCCGTACCATTCAGGCAGGCAATCAGCTCTGATCTGCAACGCAAACAAAGAAGGCCGCATGATGCGGCCTTCATTTTTATCGGAGTCTGCGCGGGAACATGTCACGCCAGCAGATAATCGAGCACCAGACCGGCAAACACCAACGCCCCCACATAGTTGTTGTTGAGAAACGCCTGGAAGCAGGCTTCCCGCTGCCGCTCGCGAATGAGCCGCTGCTGATAGACAAACAGCACCGCCGCTCCCAGCAATCCCCAGTAATACCAGCCCCCCAGCGTCATCAGCTGCCCGACCGCCAGCAACAGCAGCAGCGTCGAGAGTTGCAGTGCACCGATGGTCCGCTTGTCATAACGACCAAACAGGATGGCGCTGGATTTGAGGCCGATCTTGAGGTCGTCATCCCGATCCACCATGGCGTACTGGGTGTCGTAAGCCACGGTCCAGAGCAGGTTGGCAAAGAAGAGCAGCCAGGCCACCAGCGGCAGGGCATCCGCCTGGGCCGCATAGGCCATCGGGATCGACCAGGAGAAGGCCATCCCGAGCACCAGCTGGGGGTTGGAGATAAAGCGCTTCATGAAGGGGTAGCTCACCGCCAACAGCAGGGCGACAAACGACAGGCGGATGGTGAGCGGATTCATGGTCAGCACCAGACCAAACGAGATAAGTGCCAGCACGAAGAAGAGCGCCAGCACCTCCCACGGCTTGACTCTACCCGTGGGCAAGGGGCGACCGGCGGTGCGTTTGACGTGGCCGTCGAAGTTGCGATCCGCATAGTCGTTGATCACGCACCCTGCCGAGCGCATCAGAAAGACGCCGACCACAAACACGGTCAGCACCCAGAGATTGGGCAGGCCACCAGCGGCCAGCCAGAGCGCCCACAGGGTTGGCCACAGCAGCAGCAGAGTGCCTATGGGTTTGTCGACGCGGGCCAACTGCATATAGGCAAGTCCCCGCTCCTTGGTTAACAGATTCACTCCAGCTCCTTGTCACAGACGAGAGAGGGCAGAAACAGCTCGTGCACCAGCAGTGGCCACTGCCCCAGAAACAGACGGGAACGACGCCCCCAGACAGTGGCGGCCGGGCAACGGGGATTGGCGGCAATATCGAAACGGGCCAGTTGCAGATGATCGCGGCGGGCAGGCTCATGGCCAAATACCCGCTCACCCAGCGGCTGCTCGCCAAGCTCGGCAATGCCGCTCCCTTGCAATGCGTCATCGGCAAACAGGGTCCAGCCCAGCACGGCGGGCCCACGATCCCCGTGCAGGATCACCTCGCGGCAGGTGCCGGCCGGCGAGGCCGAATCCACCAGCCACTGCTCATCGGCAGTAAGGGCGACCGGGTGATTGCCCAGCCACTCCACCGAAAAATGGCGATTGTGCTGACGCAGCCGCCGGGTCATGGAGCCGGGCTCCAGCAGCCAGGGGCGCAAGCTGGCGGGCAATTCGCAACATTCGGGGGCCAGCCACCCGCTTAACGGCGTGAGGGGAACAGTCAACTCGGACTTCACAGCTTCACCATCCAGAGATTTCCGTGTTCAGGTTAAAATCCGGTTTATTATCCGTAAATCAATAGCGAAATGTAAGAACATCCGTGCTTGACGGCCCCGATGGCAACATCAAAAATGGGTTATCTCTTGCTGATGAGCCATCTATATGAAGATCTTCAAAATTCTGCTGGTGTTGTTACTGAGCTGTGGCGCCCTGCAGCAGCAAGCTCTTGCTGAAGATGAGCCGCCCGCAGAGGGGGCTGCCAAGCCTGGTTTCTCCTACCACGCGCTCGATCCCGACATCATCACCAACTACCTGAGTGATAGCAAAACCCTCGGTTATATCCGGGTCACGGTAGAGCTGATGGCGGAAAACGAGGCCGATCTCAAGCTGCTGGAGCAGCATGACCCGCTGATCCGCGATGCCATCATCCGTCTGATTGGCAGCAAAAATGCCGATCAAGTGAAGTCCCTGACCAACAGAGAAGAGCTGCGCAAGGAGTGCGAGACAACCGTCAACGAACTGCTGGTGAAAGAGACCGGCAAGAAAGCGGTGCGCGAGCTTATCTTCACCAAGTTCCTCTACCAGTAATCCCTCCCGAAACAATCGCTTATTGGCATATCGGCCAATAAGCGAGCTTTGTCGGTTTATTCGAAATGAAAATCGATTACAATACGGCCGTCAAGTCGTAGAGGTAGTCGTTATGGGCAGCAAAACCCTGTGTGAATGGCGCCGTCACGAGATCCCCACCGATCTCAAGGCGTTGCGCAAGATAGTCCGCAAACCCAAGTTTGTCTGCAGCAAGTGTGCCCGCAGTGCCAATGACAAGGGTTACCTCTGCCAACCGCTGCGTTTGAAAGAGGAGTAACCCCCCTCCCTGTCACGGTGTTATTGATCGGTCCACCCCTGACGTCCCTGTTCGAACAATCTGCGCGCCTGGGTATCATTCGGGCAAACGCCGCGATACTCCTCGCCTGAGCGGCCAGCCAGATAGAGGTGCTCGGGGCGGCAATACCATGCCAATCCCTTCTGATGTCCCTGCTTCCACAGTTCGGCATCTACCTTCTTGCCACACTGGCCCTGATGGAACTCGATCCGCTCGGTGGTGAAGCCCAGCTTGCCATCCGCCTCCCCCACCTCACTCCACACCTTCTCGCAGGGATCATCGTTGGAGACACAGCCACCCAGCAGGGCAGCCAACAATATGATGGTGAGTCGCATAGTCATCCTTGAGCGTCATTTGGGCAGTTCATTCTACTCAGCGGCCCGCCCCTGACCAAGGACGAACGCTCAACCATGTGAGCGCGGCAAAAAAATCAGGCGGGCCCAAAGCCCGCCTGTTCGTTCAATGCCGTGGTTCACTGGTCATCGAAAGTGTCATCATCCTGCCAGCTTTCATCTTCCCACTGATCCAGCTCTTCTTCCCAGGAATCCGGCTCCCAATCATCATCAGAGGAGTCGTAATCCGGCTTGTGTCCACCCATCTTCACTCTCCTTGGATAGTTCACCCGCACTCCAATTTTATCCGGAATTGTCGGGCTCGCCAGTCAGAGAGAGTTCAAAGTTTGACCAAAGTGCGGCCGGCGATCTGGCCTTGCGTAATGGCCTCGGCGGCCTCCACTACCTGCTCCAGCCCAATCTCGGTAACCGCCTGCTCAAAGAAGCTGGCAGGAAGATCCCGTGCCAGTCGCTGCCATGCCAATTGACGACGTTCAAACGGGCACATCACCGAATCGACCCCCTGCAACCGCACGTTGCGCAGGATGAAGGGCATCACACTGGTAGGCAGATCAAAGCCGCCCGCCAACCCGCAGGCCGCCACAGCGCCGCCATAGTTCATCTGGGCCAGCAGCTTGGCCAGCACCTGACTGCCGACGGTATCGATGGCTGCGGCCCACAGCTGCTTCTCCAGCGGCTTGGCGGGCACCAGCAGTTCGCTGCGCGGCACAATGCGGCTGGCACCCAGCGCAGTGAGCATGGCGCCCTGCTCTTCGGGCCGACCGGTCAGCGCTGCCACCTGATAGCCAAGGGCTGCCAGCAGGGCAACCGAGGTGGCCCCCACACCGCCTGCCGCGCCGGTGACCAGCACCGCGCCACTTGCGGGAGTAATACCCGCCTCTTCCAGCGCCAGCACGCAGAGCATGGCGGTGAGACCGGCGGTACCGATGCACATGGCCTGGCGCTCATCCAGCCCGGCGGGCAACGGCACCAGCCAGTCCCCCTTGACCCGCGCCTGTTCGGCCATGCCGCCCCAGTGCCCTTCGCCCACGCCCCAACCGGTCAGCACCACCTTGTCGCCGGGCTGATAGCGGCTGTCGGCAGATTCGAGCACTGTACCGGCGAAGTCGATACCGGGCACCAGCGGCCACTGGCGCACGATCTTGCCCTTGCCGGTGATGGCCAGCCCATCCTTGTAGTTGATCGAGCTGTAAGCGACCGCCACCCGCACTTCACCTTCCGGCAACTGGCTCTCGGCCAGCCGGGTCAGAGTCGGTACAGTCTTGCCGTCTTGGTTTTCCAGTAACAGAGCCTTGAACATGGTTGCCTCTTTGATGACGTGTGAAACGGGGATCAGCTGCTTTGGCGCTTTTGCAGTTGAAAATCGAGAGCCAGAGCAGTGCCCATCACGGGCTCCCCGGCCAGTTGGCGCAGGATCAGCTCGGCAGCCTCCTGCCCCATTTTGCGATAGGGGATCCTGACCGAAGTAAGGGTCGGATAACAGGCGCGCGCCACATCCAGATCGTCAAATCCGGCGATGGCGAGTTTGCCCGGCACATTCAAATGGCGACGCTGGCACTCGAACAGTACCCCGGCCGCCAGTTCGTCGTTGACGCAGATCAGCGCGTCCAGCTCGGGCCAGCGCAGCAGAAATTCACCCAGCATAGTGGCACCGGTGCTGAAGCTGGGCCGCTCCGAGGTGTTGATGATGGCATCGGGGGAGAGGTAGTTGTCGAGCAGCGCCTTCTGCCAGCCCTGCATCCGCTGTTGCAGCATCCACTGCTCCTGACGGGCACAGAGAAAACCGATATTGCGGTAGCCCCGCTCGATAAGGTGGTGGGTGAGCTGATAACCGGCATCGAAGTTGGAGACTCCCACATTCATGTCGATGGGGCTGCGGGCCATAGCACCCACTTCCACCACCGGCAGGCGGGAGGCTTTCAGGCGAGTACGGATCGTCTCGCCGGGATCGCCACCAAACAGCACCACCGCCGCCGGATTGTGCTGCAAAAAGCTGGTCAGCAGGCGCTCTTCCTGCTGTTTCAGATGCTGGGTATCCCCCAGCATGATCTGGTAACCCTCCTCGAGCAGGGTCTGTTGCAGGCCCGCGATCATCTCGCCACAGCCAGCTTCCGCCAGACTCGGGACGATCACTACGATGGTCTGGGAAGTCGCAGAGGCCAACGCCCCGGCGGCCCGATTGGGGATATAACCGAGCTCTTCCACCGCGGCTTCGATGCGCTCACGCATCCTGTCGGAGACCATCTCCGGCGTGCGCAGGGCACGGGAAACCGTCATAGCCCCCACTCCGGCCAGCTGGGCCACATCGTTGAGGGTCACCCGACCCGTGCTACGGCGCTTTTTCGCTTCTGACATCCATCCCTTCCTCGGCTTGCGGCTGCTCACTTTAAGGCAAAAGAGCGCCACTGACTATTTGCTCAGGGCCGATTCTACTCTCTTTCCCCTACCGCAGGGGCAGGATGGATCCCGTTAATGGGGGAAGTGATAGCGCTATCACAATTTCATGTTAGCGCTATCTGATAGCGCTAACTTTCGCGATCACCCTCACAGTTTCACCACCGCAAGATCGATAGATTGGCGCCATCTTAACTAGCCGGATCACCACCATGCTGACTCAACTGCTGACCGAGGATGTCATCCGCATCGAACCCGCAGCCCGCGACTGGCGTCACGCCATCGAACTGGCGACGGCGCCCCTGCTGGCCAATGGCACCATCGAACCCTCCTACGTGGCGGCGCTGTTTCGCTCTCATGAAGAGCTCGGCCCCTACTACGTGCTGGGCCCCGGTCTGGCGATGCCCCACGCTCGTCCCGAGGACGGCGTCAACCGGTTGGGTCTGGGGCTGACCGTCATCAAGCAGGGGGTCAACTTCGACTC
>Ga0247725_1001242_pt1 | contig 13589 bp, 6 predicted proteins | sample OKSTACKMCFT3sol_FD_183021 | JGI IMG/M metagenome (GOLD analysis project Ga0247725, IMG submission 183021) | Subsurface sediment microbial communities from gas well in Oklahoma, United States - OK STACK MC-FT3-sol | ecosystem: Environmental > Terrestrial > Deep subsurface > Rock core/Sediment... | reverse complement strand
CGCCTTGATGAGCTGGAAAAAATCGCCATTTACCAAGCGCTTGAAACGAGTCAGGGCAATAAAACCGACACCGCCGAGCAGCTTGGGATCAGCGTTAAAACCCTCTATAACAAGCTCAGTAAATATGAGCAGGAGTCAGACGCTCAAACTGTTGTTGATGCCGTTAGCGAAGATTCCGTTAGCAATAGCGTCGCTAAGTAGTAACCTACATTAAATGCCTAAAAATAAGCTAATGCATTGATTCAACTTTTAATGCAGCTTTTGATTCAGCGTTTGCTTTTGAATGTGTTAGCTTATTTTGACTCTGACTGCGGTTCAGCATTTTGCGCTTGATAGGGCACAAACACCTTCAAAGAGGCGGGTAGGATATCGATATTGAGTTCCTCCGGCTCACAAATCTCGCCATCAATCACATACTTGCATTGGGGCTGACTGCTGATCTTTACCTTTTTCGCGTGGGCGTGTTTTACTTTGCCCGTGTTGCCCGTGTTGCCCGTGTTGGCCGTGTTGGCCGTGTTGCCCGAGGGCGCAGAGTCGCTATTGGCGGCCTCTTTAATCCAGCCGGTAAAAGCCAGCTCAGCCAGACTGATAAGCTGTTCATTCGGCTCATTATTTGAATCCAACCAAGTGATATCCAACAAGCCGTCGGTCATATTGGGTTCGCCCTTACCTTGGGCGAGTAAGCTGGTAAAAGGTGCGGCATTGGCAACCACTAGGCTGTGGGTTTGCACTGTCATTGGGGCTTGGTCATCTAAAGTCAGCTGCAACTCGAGGTTGGTGTCGGTGTTCACCGCGCGCCACAAACCATCGAGATAGGCGAGTTGGCCGAGGGCATTTTTACGCTCGCGGCTCGCCGACTCAATCATTTGTTGCTCAAACCCAATGCCGACCAGCAGTAACACCAGCCGATCATTGCAACGCGCCGTATCTATGGTTTGTGTCTGGCCTTGGATAATATTATCAATGGCTTGGGAGACGGCATTGAGCTTACTGCTTAAACCAAAGAGGGCGTGTGACAGGGCATTGGTGGTGCCTAACGGGATAATGCCTAAGGTGATATCGGTGTCGATAATCTCCGCCGCGACCTCTGTGACTGTGCCATCGCCCCCGCAAGCGATGATGATATCGGCGCCCTGAAGCCGGGCTTTTTTCGCTTGGGTTTGGGCGCTAATCTCTGGCGTGGTGAGCGCTAACTGCACCTCAAAATAGCGTTTCAGTTCAGTGCAAATTTGTTCGCCATGGGTTTGCCATTTACCCGCGCCAGAGACGGGATTGGCGATAATCCAGGCTCGCTTATGCAGTTTGATTTCCCCTTGAGTGTACATCTGCTCCAGCGCTTTAAGTTGCCAGCGATTTAACCCTGCGGTTTTACGAATGCTTTTAATCTGTTGCAGCACCTCGGCAAAGCTGAGCTCGGGGCGGCGGCACACAAGATAAGCGGCCAGCACCATTACGGATCGCCCGCGGCCGAGCGCACAGTGGATTAATACCCGCTTTTGGGCGCGTACTTGACGGTGTAACCAGTTAATCGCCTGATTTAATTGGGCGCTAGTCGGCACGCTGTGGTCAAGAATAGGGATATTCAGATAGTCGATATGCTCTTCATACAGAGACACATCGAGGCCGTCGAATTCGGCGGTGACATCTAAAATAGCGGTAATGCCATAACGATTCAGTTTAGGTAAATCAGCAGCGCTTAAGCGGCTACCCAAGTATAGATATTTATCAATGGCTTGCATTGAAGGCACGCTATCACGGCGCCGCGCCCAGAGATTATAGAGTCGGCATCCTAGTAAAAATGGAATAAAGCCCCAACGAATATACCAAGGGATGGAGCCATCCTGACGTTTTCTAAAAATACTGGCGAGGTTAAACCAATAGGCCGAGCCGACAAGGGCGAGGGATAGGCTGGTCCATGCCCAAATAAAGGTGAGGATGGGGGAGTGCCCCGTTACGGCGAGATAGCCAAATAACAGCGCTCCGAACAGGTAGAAATACTTAATGTGGATCCTACGCAGCATTGGCATCTCCTCCATCGATAAACGGCGAACCTCAGGAAAATCCACTTTATCGTAACCAATGACTGTCGCGATAAAGTGGCTCGGTGGTACTCAATTGAACTGTGGTTATCCTGATAGGCTCGTTTGTGGGACTCACTACTCGCTGTCATCCGTTTTAGCAGCGTGTATCTTTCGCTTTAACGCCTTCTTTCAGTTCTTCACAGGCATCTTCAATTGCATTGCCGGTATCAGTGATGGCTTCATCGATTTTTTCGCCTGCGTCCTCGGCATGGTTGTCGCTACAGGCTGACAGTCCAAAGGTTAATAATAAGGCTAAAAATGCATTGGTAATCATGGTCATAGGTTTCATATCGATTCTCCTTTTATCCAATTTAAGCGCGTGGTGCCTTACCCTTAAGGGCGTTGACCAGCAGGGAAATCACAAGTAATACAATAAATAGGAAGAAAATAATCTTTGCGATTCCTGCTGCGGCGCCAGCGATCCCCGTAAATCCAAACAGTCCGGCGATAATGGCCACAACCAGAAACATTAAGGTCCAACCTAACATAGCCACCTCCTTTGTCTTATTTCGGTTTTTCTGTATTCTTCACTCTGCATGTTTACGTCGAGTGAGCTAGTTGCCGGGTGAGTTGGATAAGCTAGGTTACGTCTTACATCCCGTTATCACTCAATCCCGCAATAAACTCACAAATGAGATATTGCGAGCTTAATGCCAACTTTGAAGATGTTGATTAAAATTCTGATTATTAACGTTATTTTTAATTGGTGTGTTGGCAGGAGTAATGGCTGATATAAGCGAGATAGGCAATTTTTACCTGCGATTCGGTAAGAGTTGCAGTGAGAATATTGTGAGAAACAGCATAATGGCTTGATGGTACGTCGAAATGGCATTATGTTGTTGATTTAAAAGTGAGAGTTAATTTTTTTGCAAAACCAATGTTATTAGAACCGTGGAGTCACACATTCATAATATGTTAGTTCCTTCAAGCAACTCCTACTTCGTAAGCGAAATAGAAGCTTTCAGTTCAGATCCCGTTAGCCTAATTGGCTTTGTCATTGCAGCTGTTATATTTATTGTTGCTTATAAATATACGCCTTTCATAAAACACCTTTCGGAAACCGTTAACTTAAGACCAAGCACTATTTTTGTGCTGAGTTTTAGCTTTATCCTAATCGGTTTTTTCGCGACTCTTTCTACATATCTCGACATTTACCAAGTTCAACAATCCGTTTTGGAAAATAAAACACAGTTGATTTCTGGATGTATAAAGGATCATCAAGTCAACCAAAGCGCTAGCAGAGAGGAATCATTTTCGGTATCGGGTGTACGCTTTGCATACAATGACTACGTTACTGCAAGTTACTTTTTTTCAAATAAAAACCACGAATCATTTATTCGAAATGGCCAGTGTGTTTCCATTCTCTATTTGCCTAACTTTAAAAATGGCATATTAAAAATCGATAAACTGTAATTTTACAGGCCAGTTGCAGGTGAGCATTGTCGCGCTACGTTCTGTGACAGAGTGGGCCATCGGAAAAAGGGGTTTTTCCGTTGAGTCCCTAGGATGGGTTTACGGCGTGCCATTGAAGTGACAATGCAGAGCGGAAACTGAACTCCAATCGGTTTTAAGCCCAAAAAATGAATGTAAAAAAAGCGGGTTAAGTGTTCACTTAACCCGCTCAATAAGGTTTACCAATGCGAATTAGCAGCGTTGTAGTGGTTTCCAGCGTTGCAAGCTGACCGGAATACTTACCCCTTGGGATAACAACAGGTTAATCCGTGCTTGGTAGGCGGCGCCCTGCATTAAATGTTTAGCTAAATCGACTGCATTGCGCTCACGGTAATCATCTAAATAACTGCCTTTAGCCCAAGCATTAAAGGCGCCGAGGGCGGGGCCTGCCCAAATCTGATAATCCATTTCGCGACCAACTTCGCCCGTGTTTGACCAGCGACTCGAAAGACCTAAATACCAGCGGAAAATCAGTGCCATTTTGCGTTTTGGATTATCCAGCGCGCGCTCAATTTGCTTAGGATCGCGTTCATTAAAGTGCGCCACAGTACCTGCCCAAATCTCATCTAATGAGGCGCGAAACACTTGATCTTCCAGCTTTTGCCTTTCCTCTGGTGGGATCGCCTCAATCGAGTCGTAGCGGGTGTAAATCTCATAGAGTTTATTGGCGCGCATAGGGAATAGGGTGCCGCGCTTAACCACTTGTAACTTAACGCCCATTTCAAACATATCGGCGGCGGGCGCCATAGTCACATCGGCCATTTCGGTGGTGGCGAGTAATTTACGGGTATGTTCGCTGGCCCCAGCCTCAACACAGGCTTGGTTGATTGAGCCAGTGACAATATAGGCCGCGCCCATATTGAAGGTCGCCAGCGCCGCATCAGGCGTGCCGATACCACCACCAGCGCCCACACGGATAGGCGTTTTGTATTGGTACTTGGCTTGAATGGTATCTTTGAGCGCCAAAATGGTCGGCAATAACGTGACCAGAGGGCGATTGTCGGTGTGGCCGCCTGAGTCGGCTTCGGCGGTAATGTCATCGGCCATGGGCACAGATTGCGCCATTAGCATTTGATCTTCGCTGATAAGCCCTTCGTTCACTAATTGTTGCAGCATCTTAACGGGGGCGGGCTCCATAAACTTGGTGGCCACCTCGGTACGGCTGATTTTAGCAATCACTTTATTGCCAATCACAATCTCGCCGTTGGCATCGCGACTCAGGCCCGCGGCGCGGTAATAGACGATTTGCGGGGTTAAGCCCAAGAATGCCGAGGCTTCAACCGTACGCACTTGATGCTTGAGGAAGAGTTCGACACTGCCACGCTCCAGCGCTGGCTCGCTCGGGCTGTGAATCAGGTTAAAGGCGTAGAGGCCATTGGGCAATGCCGCTTGAATGCGTTTAATCGCGGCTTCTACGCGCGATGGAATTAACCCCGCCGCGCCAAAGGAACACAGAATGCCCGCCTGACCTAGTGCGATAACTAACTCTTCCGAGGCGATACCGTTGGCCATAGCGCCAGCGTAGTAAGCGTATTTCACTCCATGCACGCGGCGAAAATTGCTGTCACCCAAGCTTTGAGTGCCAAGGGCGGGGGCGAAGGCGCTCACCGGATGCAAACCATTGCTTTTGTGTAAGCTATTGCTGGGTTGAGCTTCAGCAAGACCCACCACCTCGGCGGTTTGGGCTATGCCTAGGCCTTTTTCGGCATGATTGATTAAGTAGCAGGCTTGATTGAGATCTTTAAGCTTTTTGCCAAGGGAATCGATATCGAAACTGATGGCGGCTTCATCAACCTGCCATGGCCAAGGACTGAGCTTGTTATTATCGAGAGCGTTATTATCGAGTGTGGTATTCGTCATTTGGGCTTTTCACTTTTAGGTGTTTGGGGCCTGAATTTGTTTGCCGCAGAGGGGTTATTCCCTTGCACTGCGGCAGTCTATGCTTCTGAAGCCAATTGTTCTTAAGCTAACTGTTGTTAATGCTGCAAGTTACGCGCAAGCGTTATGCCTCTTCGATGCAGATAGCAATATCGGTCACCTCATAAATGCGCAGGCCATCCTTACTCAGGTTGGCATCGCCCTTGATGATGCGTTTACCGTCTTTATCTTCAATGCTGGTGATATGCACATCCAGCGACATCTGTTTGTTTAATGGATTAATTTGACCGCGATACTTCCATTTAATTTCTGACAGAATTTGGCCAAATTTCGGATTATTGAAGCCTGCGCCTAGGTCTTGGTCTATGGCATAGGCTTGCAGTAATTCGATAATCGCCTCGACGCCGAGGGAGCCTGGCATTACCGGGTCCTGATGGAAATGGAACTGGAAGAACCAATCGCTTGGGTCAATGGTGCGCTCGGCGTACAAGTATCCCAGCCCCTTCTTACCGCCAGTTTTTACAATCTCAGCCTTGTCGATAAAGTTCAGCTGCCCACCCGCGAGGCGGTAGTATGGCTTGCCCTGCGGCGCCACAAAGCAGCGGCCATTTTTATCTAACAGATTGATTTGGCTGTCGGCTTTGATACCGCGCTCAATGTGCCAGGCTTGGGTAATTTTACCATTGTCGATACCCAACTGGTTTTTAAGCGCATCGGCCTTAAAGTAACCGAAAACCGCATTACCACGGTAGAAAGGCTCGCCATCGCAGCTCAGTTCGAAACTAAAGTTTTGAATGATATTGCTGCCAGCAATCACGGTGGACAGTAGGCGCGAATCGTTGACTATGGTCTTACCGCGTAAATCCACTTCACGCAGTAACTTGCCACTGCCGTCGAGGTTGCGGAAGAATAACTCCTGCCCCGGGAAGCCTAAGGTCGTGCCCATATAACCCGAGATAAAGCCATTGGGTTGCAATGAGATTTCCATCAGCACAGAGTAAGGCATCACGGCATGATGGCTGTTTTTAGCGTAATACCACGCGTTGCTGGGCACTTCATACTCGGCAATACAGGAAGATGGCTTTTTCAGCTCGCCACGTTTGCCCTCAATGGCCACCACGCGGGTGGTGAGTTGCAGATCGCCGCAGGGCGTACGCGGCGGGATTAAGCCACGGTAAATACTAAAATCGGGGCCGAAGCAGTTTTCAATATCGCCGGTGGCAAACTCAAACAAATGGTAGGGCGTAAACGGCAGGGTGTCGGGCACGCGGTTGGCGTACTTAGAGCCTGCTGGCGCAATCGGCGCACTTACATGCTTAAGCGGCACAACGCCTTTATTTACGGGAGCTGCCATATCCGGGATTTGTGCCATCAGCGGCGCTTGTTCCGCTTGGTTGTCGATATTTGCTGCTTGGGCATCATTACTCTGTGAAGAACTGCTTTGCGAAGATCTGCCCAGTGAAGAATGGCTTTGCGAATAGCGGGTGCAATCCGCTTCTTCTTTAATCATCACCCCGAGGTTTTGGAAATCCACCACCACTTTGCCATTGAGCAGAATATCGATATTCGCCTTGGCATAGGGGCGAGGGCTCATGCCAATTTCGGTAACTTCCATGCGATAGGTGAGGGTGCCAAATTGCGGCAATACCTGACCGCGGCAGCGCACTTTTTGCGATGCGTTTTCAAGGGGTTGGAAACGACCGTTAGTAACCCCAAGGTGCATACCAATATGCAACATAAAGAATTGCAGCAACTGGCCACAACCTTCGGCCATGAGGGAGCCTGCCATCACTTGGTCGCCCTTGAAATGGCAGGGGAAATACCAATGGTCGGGGGCTAATTGCTTGTGACCTTCAATCAAGCCTAAGCCCCATGCGCCGCCATGCACGTCGAGCTTGCTGACTTGTTCGATCATCAGGAATTTTTCCGAGGCGAAGCACAGTGAAGGCTGGAGACCAAACTTTGCTTGATGGGCTGTATGCTCACCGCCGAAACAGCCGCCAATGTCGGCGCTCAGCAGGCGATGGATTTGGCCGTAGCTAAAGGCCGTTTGTGCGCAGTTAAGTAGCGGCGTGAAGCGTGGCTTATTGCCGTTTCGGGCATATTCATTGGCCAGTGCAATTTGTGCCTGCTCGCGCGCCTTAATTTCGGCCTCGGTGTGGATCACCCCTTTGCCATCGGCCAGTTCTTTATCGGTAAAGAATCCCGCGCAGCCGCCGTCCATCTTGAGGATTAGCTTATCGCCCACGAAGCATTCGTAGGAGAAGAAAAACAGCAGGGTATCACCATTGCGGGCAAAGTGGTTGATGGAGATATCGTAGCGCAGGGTATCACCGCCGCGGGGCAGATCTCCAAGGAAGGTGAGGGTGCAGTCGAGCAAGCGATAGACGCGCTCGCCCTTGTTTTCAAAATCGATACCTAAGTAGCTGATCAGCATCAAGTCGCACTGGCCCGATTCGACCGCCACCGCCCACGGAATTTGGCCATCGACCAAGAAGGGCGCATCCACGGGAATGTCGTACTCTGTGGTCATAGTGCTCGGCTGATAGCGGTTCATTTGCGCGTTGAGCTTAGTCACCCGCGAGACCAGCAGATAATCCGAGGTTGGCAGGCGCACGCGGCGGGCGTAGCTATCGATAATGGCGTAATCGGCGCCAAAGACCTTGGCAATGTCGCCCTCGGCATATTCCACCAGATCCTGATAGTTCCAAATGCAGGGCTTATCCGCTGGGATAGGTGGTGTATAGGGCGGGACTCTTGCATGATTAGGTGCATGATTAGGCATGAGCTCTGGGATTGATACCGCTTGCTGCGCCTTCGTTTCAGCGACATTTATGCAGGTGACAACATGGGTTGTAACAGACCCCGTTTGTGTTGTCTGGGATAATTGTGCCTTTAACAACGCATCGGCCAGTTTGAGCCCTTGCTCACGGCTCTGTAAAAAGGCTAAGTGCGCCTCGCGTGCAAGCTGCTGGTTTTGCAACAGTTGCTGGTTTTGTAACAGTGCCGCGCTATCCTGCGACGCCCTATCCTGCGCCAAGGGCGCCGCCGAATATTGGTGTGGTGCGTTAGATGACATACCGCTCTCTACTGCTGTTGGTGTGGCAAATGGGGTGGCGTTTTTTGCCGTGATATCAAGTGCTGTTTCTACTGTGGGCTCAGTTTGTGTCGCCTGTGGTACTACAGGCTGCAACTGGCGCATTTTGCCTTGGATGGCGGCAAGTGCGGGCAGCGGCGTATCCACAATATGTTGATAGATATCGCGGCCACCGAGCGTCACTGGTTTGATTAAATGCTTTTGCTCACTCAAGGTTAAATCCTGTGCAAGGCGCAGTTCTAGTTGCGCCGCCTGCGTTGCAGTCTGGCTTAACAGCAGCAGCGAACTCACTCCTTGGCTTTGGGTAGACACTAGTGCCTGCTTATCGACGTTTTTATCCGAACCCGCAGACCCATTTTTTAGGCTTAACAGGGCATTCAGAAGACTAGCCATACCCGCAGCGGCAAAGTTATGCCCAAGGGTATTGGCGACTCGATTGCATGGCGTCCCCATAAGATTAAGCTGCGCTAATAGCTGCTCCGCTGGCAGTTGCTCTTCTGGGGCAATACATTGCTCAACCATATGGATGGCAGCGGGTACTGAAGGATTGGCGATAGCCGTTTCGGTTATCAGCGAATCAAGCAGCTTGGGCAGCTGATGGTTTGTGCCAAATGCTTGACCACGAATTTGGCCGTAGCCCTTTTGAGAACTGTTACTCGCTTGTTGACTGTTGCTCGCTTGCTGGTTTGTCAGCACGATAGCGCCCGAGCCTTCACCCACCTTCCACTGTGGATTCGCGCTGTTGGCATCGAGATCAACGGCGACCTCGGCGTTTTTCAATATAACCTGTTCAACACTGCCGCTTAAATCCACGGCGGCAATCACGACGCCATCGAGGGCCTCTTGGGACAGTAGGTTTTGCGCCACATCGATACAGCGAGCGACCGATTGTTCGGCGGCTGAGATGGTAAAGGCCGGGCCGTTAAAGTCCCACAGCGAGGCGATGCGCGACGCCATAATATTGCCAATAAAGCTGGTGTATTGATTGAGCTTGGCGGCATCGAGCACGCTGTCCATGGCGATGGCTTCGAGGGCAAGGTATTCATCATTGGAGAGGTGAACGCCTTGTCGCGTTAAGCTATCTGCAAGTTGGGTGTGCAAATTCACGCGGCCACGGAATTGGTGCAGCTCAAGCTCGGTTTCCATCGCCACTAACACGGCGACCTTGCTGCCCGCGGTTAACTTGGCATCGCGAATCGCCTCATCAGCGACTTTGATCAGCAACAACTGCTGGGAGATAAGCCTGTCATCCTCATTGGGCGGCACTTTAAAGCGCAGAAAATCAAAATCAAACTGCTCGATATAGGCACCTTTTGGCGCGCGATTTAGACCAAACAGGTTAAGGATATCGGGGTGTTTATCTAAGCCTTTCCAGCGGTTAGGTGGCAGAGGGATAAAGGCATCCGTTTGGTTTAATAGCGCCTTATCCAGCGCATTGATGGAGGCCAAAGGTCCAAAGTGCGACGCCATGCCGATAACGGTTAATGCTTGCTGTTGATAAACAGGTTTGTTGGCTTGCTTCTCGGTGCTGTGCGCTGTTGGTTGATAGGATTCCAACAATAGATGGGCATTACAGCCACCAAAACCAAATACAGATACCCCCGCATGGCGACGATCGTTGCCTGCTTTATCGGGCCAAGTCTGCAACTGAGTAGGGATATTATTACCGCTAAACAATCCCTTAGGCGATGATATCGGCGCCTTAAGGTTTATACTCGCCGGTAGTTGCCCTGAGCGCATGGCGAAGATCATTTTCATGATCCCAGGCATGCCGGCAGCTGTGAGTAAGTGGCCAAGGTTGGATTTAGCCGAACCTATCAGCGGCGCTTTAGTGCCGCCGAGTTTATCTTCGAAAAAACGCTCCATCGAGGTGAGCTCAACCTTATCCCCCAGCGGTGTGCCGGTGGCATGGCATTCAATCACTTCGATATTGCTCGGGTGGGTGTTGGCAGCGGCATAGGCGCGCTCGAAGGCTTGTACTTGACCCTTACTGTTGGGGCTTAAGACAAATTGGCCTTTGCCATCGTTCGATAAACCAATGCCACTGACCACGGCATAGATATTATCGCCATCGCGCTCGGCATCCTCTAAACGCTTAAGCACTAATACGCCTGCGCCTTCGCCCGCGAATAAGCCTTTGCTATTGCTATCGAAAGGCGCCGAAATCCCATGGTCAGGATAGGCGTGGAAAATCGAGAATCCCATATTGATAAAGAAGGGATCGGCGCCCGATACCGCGCCTGCGAGCATCATGTCGGCCTTGCCCGTGGTTAAATAATCGCAGGCAAGTTTGAGGGCATAGACTGAGCTGGCGCAGGCGGCGTCGAGACTGAGCTGTGCGCCGCCAAGGCCGAGGGCATCGCTTAACAATTTAGACGCCGTATGGGCAATGGCACCATTGGCTGCCTGTTGTGTGTCCGCAATCGAACCATTGGCGAAGGGCGCTAAGGCAAATTGTGGTTGATTAAGCTTGGTTTTTAATGCCTTTTCAACCGCTTGATGGTAAATCGGTAAAAACAATTCATTAGAACTTGCGGTCGGGAACGACAGGGTGCCCATTACAATCCCTGTGCGTTCAAGTAATGGCGCCGTTAAATCCACGCCCGCATCCAGCAGGGCTTTTTTACTGCAATCTAATGCCCATAAAAAGCTTTCATCGAGCCCGTCAAAGGCCGTCGGCGGCAACTGATAACCCTGTGGGTCAAAACGAAAATTGCGGATATAGCCGCCCTTATCGCAGTAAAAACGGTCGGCTTGGCCTTGAACGCCTTGGTAATCCGCAGGATTGGCATTGAGTTTAGCCGCATCAATTTGGCTGCGGGAATCTTTTTTATCCAGCAGATTTTGCCAAAACTGCTCAGGTGTGTCGGCATCGGGATACTGGACGGCAAGGCCGACGATGGCAATCTTTGGCATCGCCTTTGAGCTTTGGCGCTGGTCGTTTGGCACAGCGGTGCTGTCTTGCAGAGTCGGGTGAGCATGCATTTGAGAACTCAAAGGGGTTCTCCTTCTTGGAATACGTTTGAATAATGGCCTAAAGCGCTGGCGCTGGCCGAGTGCGGCGCTATCGTTTTCGCTGTAGCCTTATCCGCCGATTGAGGCATAAGCGGCGCAAGGGAGAGTGGCACTCTATGGCTGATAAGTTGAGCTAAACATTTGAGTAAACTGGTGATCGTATCGCTGCCCTTGGCATTACATGCCATGGCTAATATCGGTTGTTCCTGTGTTTGAATGCCATCGGCACCCAACTCTAATTGGCGGCCGATTTTATCGATAAGGGTGCTGGTTTGCCGATCGGCGCCCACTTCAACAAATAAGCGCGCACCTTGGTGATACGCGGCGTTAATCAGCGCGGTAAAATTCAGCGGCGCACAAAAGGTGTCGGCAATACTCTTGGCAATGCTTTGGCTGTCGATACTGACGGTGCTTTGCCGCGCCGCGCTAATAAAACGCACCTGAGTCTCGCAGGCATTCGCCTTTAAGCCCAAGGTATAAAACTCTTGGATAGCGTTGTGCTGTGATTGCGAGGGCGGGGTATGCATGGCGGTGACTTTATTACTGGCAATGCCACGCTTATTCAGCCTTTTAAGGAGTTGTAAGCAGCTTGCTTCGCAGCCCGCGAGAATACAGGTATCGCCCTGTTCGATGGCTAGATATACCCGTGGAAAATCAGTCAGCAGGGTATTAATTTCGGCGCGAGAGGCTCGCACTAAAAAGCTATTCCACGCCAGCGGTGCATCTTCACTCAACTGCCAATCACGGCGCACCGCAAGCAGTGGGCCTGAAATCTCCTGATTGAAGATGGCGCTGTTTTGGGTGGCGTTAATCAGGGCATGTGGCGTTTGCCAGATATCCAAACTTGCCCACATGGCCGCTTCGCCCATGGAATAGCCCAGAGCGAGTTGCGGTTGAATAGTAAAGACTCGAGTTAGCAGCCGACTAAATAGGTAACTGGCGCCAACACCACTAATCGCAAGCTGGCTTAAGCTCATGTCTGCTGCGTCTTTTACGCTTACATTAATTGCAGTTTTCGCATAAGCAGCGCCTTGGTAAATCGCCTCGGCCTGCAACATGGCGGCTAAATCCCCTTCGCGTTCAAGCTCGCGATAAAGCTCTGGGAAATAGCCATGTAAGTCGCTGAACATATTCGGGTAAACCGTGCCAACGCCGGGGTAGACAAAGGTTAAGCCTTTATCACCAAGGGGCGAGGCCGTAAAATAACTGCCCACAGGAGTTTTAAAGGCCAGATTGGCCGATGGCATTAACACTGGCGTTTGGGCTGGAGCAGGAGCCTGTTGCGTCTTTTCAATATAAGCGCGCATCGCCTTGGCTTCTTGCATTAACTCCCCAAGGGAGCCCGCCATCAGCACTAAGGCTAATTTATCCTGTGCTTGATAACGCTCAAACCAATCACTACCTTGGGTACAAAGCCAATCCGTATCAGGTTGGTTTACTGATAAATCTAATGAATCAATCAGTTGCGACAACTTAAGCGTTAAAGATTCAAGCGTGTTGCCGCTGATGGGAATAAACAGCCTGTTGGCATTAAGCAACGGCTGAGCGATAAGCCGAGTGCCTTGGGTCAAGATAAGGCTTTGGGCGGTGCTCGCTCGAGGGGCCTTATCCAAGGGCTTATTCAAGATATTCCCCAAGAGATTTAGGCTTAACACCCTTGCCTGATGGGGCTTGGTAAACCAATAGCCGTTCTGCGCGTTTTTTACGGGCTTTTCAGCGCGCTGTTCAGCGTATTGTTCAGCAAGTTGCGCTGCATTAGTCGCATCAAGCATTGGTTCAATGCCTTTGAGACTGCGATGACTTAACGCCTCAGCCGCTTGAGATAATACATTCAACTGACGGGCAAGATTGCCTGCCTGCGTGTAGCAATTAACCACCTGAGCACAATCGCGTTTCGCCAAGGTAAAAGCGCTGTTTAAGCAGCGCCCGACTGTATTTGTATTGATAGTATTTGTTTCTTCAGCTGTTTCAGCTTGGATTTGCGCTAATGCTGAAATATAAGCCTCGGCATGCAGGTGTAACTGCGCGGCAAGCAGTCCATCGAGCAGATACAGACTACGGACTTG
>Ga0247725_1001241_pt1 | contig 13597 bp, 16 predicted proteins | sample OKSTACKMCFT3sol_FD_183021 | JGI IMG/M metagenome (GOLD analysis project Ga0247725, IMG submission 183021) | Subsurface sediment microbial communities from gas well in Oklahoma, United States - OK STACK MC-FT3-sol | ecosystem: Environmental > Terrestrial > Deep subsurface > Rock core/Sediment... | reverse complement strand
AAGCCGTGACCGCCTGTTTCGGAACAGGCGGAAAATCGGTCACGTTGCTACCGAAATGAGCGGTCACGCGTTAGCGAAATGACCGGTCACGATCAACCGAAACGGCCGGTCACGATGCTCCGAAATATGCAGCCACCGTAAGCATCGAGTCGAGGTTTGCTGCAGGAATAGGACACTCGGATGATCACTGCGCCAGGCAGGTTGTAGGCGCACATGACTGCATTCACAAACGCTGCAGCCATCTCTGTGTTGAACCAGCCACCATCACTCGTCCGCACCCATATCCCGCTGCGCTCAGCATCAGCCTCAAAGCCCATGTTCCAGAAGTCAGATTCGCAGATCTCGACGCAAGCTTCATGCATCTCGCGGATGATCACTTCCCGGGGGCTGATGTACTCAGAAAGGGTCTTGGCTACGGCCTTGGCCACCGCTTCTGATGGATCATCGCCCTGAAACACCTCGGTAAGAGCATCAACGGCCATCGCTGCCTGGGCAAAGGTGCAGGGGATCATGAATGATGCATCGCTGAAATAATCGGCCATTTTGGGTGACTCCTCGTTGTTTTCGACAGGGCCATGATTCCCCTGAAAGCCTTGTGGCACTAGGCTTTCAGCCGTTTTTCATGTTGAATTTTTTGCGTTTTTCACCGCCCCAAAGACACTAATCGACCGTCGCCAGACCACTTGGTCAACCCCAAACTTCAGAAGCGAATGCGGCGCCCATCTGTGAAATCGTCATATACTGTATGTTCATACAGCTATGCCGCGCAGTGATGATGATCCCCATTCAAACCTCCACAATCAGCTCCCTTGTGCCCTTAGGCCGGCTCATTGAGGCGCGTGTGAGCGCTGGATTCCCATCCCCAGCTGATGACTATGCCGAAGCCCCGCTTTCGCTCGATGAACTGACAAATCTCCGTGCCCCAAGCGTGTTCATGATCATCGTGACCGGTGACAGCCTCATCGACATTGGGGTTTATGACCAAGATATCCTGGTGGTCGATCGCTCCCTGCAGGCCATGCCAAGTGATGTAGTCATTGCCCTGGTACAGGGGAGCTTTACCGCAAAGATACTTTCCAGCGCTAAAGGCTTGCCCGTTCTCAAGGCGGCTAATCCGCGGTACCCAGATATCCATATCTGCGAGGGCGATGAGCTCGAAATTTGGGGCGTGGCCACCCATGCGCTTCACGTGCTAAGACGGCGCTGAAATGTTCTGTTTGGCTGATGGAAACAACTTCTACGTAAGCTGCGAGCGGGTCTTCAGGCCTGAACTCCGTGGTGTACCGGTTGCGGTCTTAAGCAACAACGACGGTGCCTGCGTGAGTCGAAGCTATGAGGCAAAGAAGCTGGGCGTACCCATGGGCGCTCCTGCCCACGAGCTGCGCGATTTTGTGGTGCACCACGGGCTAATTCTCTGTAGCAGCAATTACTCCCTCTACGGTGACATCTCCGACAGATTCATGCGCACGCTCAAGCCTTTTGCTAGTTCCATGAGTGGATATTCGATCGATGAGGCATTTTTATGCCTGGACGGCGTCCGCGGCGACCTGCATCAGTTAGGCCTGCAGATCAAAGCCAAAGTCCTACGGGACGTCGGCATCCCCATTGGGATCGGCATCGCACCAACCAAGGTACTGGCCAAGCTGGCCAATTGGGCTGCCAAGAAATGGCCGGCCACCGGTGGGGTGGTTGTGTTAACCGACCCAGCCCGACAGGCCAAACTCCTCCAGCTGGCTGAGGTAGGTGATGTCTGGGGCATCGGCCGCCAGCTAACCTCGCACCTACAGGACATGGGCATACGAACTGCCGCTCAATTGGCCGCACACGACCCCAAGGCTCTCCGCCGGCGGTTCAGCATTAACGTCGAGCGCACAGCTCGAGAGTTGCGCGGCGAAGTGTGTTTCTCGCTCCACGAAAACCTGGGCCCCAAAAAGATGATTGCTTGCACCAGGTCATTTGGCCAACGGCTGTACTCACTGCCCGATCTGCAACAGGCCATCGCGAGCCACATTGCCCGTGCCAGCGAGAAGTTGCGCGCTCAGCAGGAGGATTGTCGGGTTGTGCAGGTGTTCATCCGGACAAGTCCTTTTGACTCAAAAGGGGAATCGTATTCACGCTCGACCTTTGTCCAGCTGCAGACGCCCTCCAGTGACGTCAGGGACCTGCTTCAAGCTGCTCAGGCTGGGTTAGCCTCAATCTACAGACCAGGCCCCGCATACGCGAAAGCAGGCGTGATCCTGATGGAGTTCATCAACCCGCGGATGAGCACACCTGATCTCTTTGCACCGGCACCCCGCAAAGGCAGCGCTGATCTCATGGCTGTTATCGACAAGATCAACAGAAAGCAGGGTAGGGGGACGATCAAGCCGGCCCGCCTGGCATCTGCCCACAGCTTTGCCATGAAGCAAGATCGCAAAAGCCCATGCTTCACTACGTCCTGGAGCGACTTGCTGAAGGTTGGTTCAGGTCCGTGCTTGCCGGTAAATGCAGCTGAAACCAGTTGTCAGAAGTGAACGCACTTTCCAAAGAATGCGTCTTCACCACTCATGAAGACAAACGGCTTCTGCGCCGTCTCCTCAAACTCGGAGATATTGAGTGCACTGATTGATGACCCAGCACCAGCACCTTGGTCTACGCGCATAGTAGTGACCACTTTGTAAGAGTTCTCCGTAGATCCATGGTCGACCACCTGTGGCTCAGTTACGTAGGCATTCTTAAGCGCACCAACCATAACTCCTGAGGCTCGATCCACCGTAAAGGTCTTCCCAACATAATGCTTCTTGTAAGCGTCATAGACTGGGCCAGATTCCCCGGATGCCCGGTACATACGCTCAATGGTGCACGAGTAGTCCTCACCTGCGCTCGCATGCCCGCTCAAGCCCAGCGCAATCATGCACACAACTGGTAGACCCAATAATTTCTTCACGATCGCTCCATCTTTATTCACGCACATCAGTCTCGTCCTTGCTAAATCCCAATCAAAGCACGTTGAAGTCCGCATCCGCCTGGGCCTTCTTGTTAAAGGCCTCCTGCAGGCGCGGCATGTGGTTAGCAATCGATTGCCGTCGAGTTTCGTTGAACCGCCTCAGGTACTGGAGCCCGGCCTTCAACTTAGCCTCAATTTCGATTTTCCTGCCGTGGATGGTCGCCCGGACATTCCTACGGTCATTCTCCGTTACCCCAAGGGCCGGGTTGTACTTGAAGCCACGCTCCTGCTGCTTGCGCCAATCTACCAACGTCCGGGTCAGCACTTCACCAAAGCCCTTCAATCGGATGATTCGATTCCATTCAACGTCGGCCGCAGTCTCGATGCCGAAGCTGCGAAGTGAAGCAAGTTTTACGGGGCCAATACCAGGGAGGCCTGCTTTGTCGATAAAGAAGCGCTCAAGGTACCGTGCCTTTTGCCGCGCCTCATTGGTTGATTGAAGCTTCTGGATCTCCTGGGTTTCACGCTGAGGCAGCCCATCAAATTCTGACTTGAGGCTTGTCAGTTCCTTGAGCTTCGCCACAAATGCATCGCTTCCGCACTCGCGCCTAAACTGGGCGACCAGCGTGTTGTACTGTCCGTCCGCTGCCTGCTTGACGGTCAATCGAGCTCGCCGCTCCGTCCTCAGCGCATCGTCACCCCAGTTGGCCAAGCCCGCCCACCCTCCGATTCCAAGCATGATCCAGAGCGCTGCGACCTTGGGAGCAACCATCAAAGCGCCGACTACGACGACAGCCAATACCATGTAGCCGAGTACTTTGGCTCCGGGCAGCACGAGAGATGAAGGACGCGGTTTCGCCTTGATTTCGATGGTCGGCTTTAGTGGTAAAGCTGGATCTGGTGGGACCGGGATCTGATTGATTGCATTCCAGACGTCCTGAATGCTGATCAGCGCAAAGTTACTTCCAACGGCTCCCAGCGCGATGAAATACACAATGCTTTGCTGCTCCAGCGAACACCATGGGCAGCTTTGCAAGTGAGCACTGAACTGGTGGATTGGACCTTTGCTGCATTGCTTGAGGTTTCTCCGCAGCTGATCAAGTGCGTCAACCCACTCCTTGGCAGAAGGCCTATTCCCCTGGCTACCCACTTCTGTGAATGCCCGCTCGAACATTTCCCTCATAGCCGACGGAACAAGGCTCATCGGGATCGAGTTCGGGGGCGGTGCAATCTGTCTAGCGCTTGCGTTTGACGCATAGGCGTAGCGGTGATGACGAATGTTGTCCTCAAGCGTATCGCCAACGCCGTTGGCCAACGGTACCCCGGCGAAGGGATGCCGGCCGCCAAACAGCAGATGAAAAATCAGGACTGCCAAGCCGAAGTTGTCATGGTTCGGGGTGCGATGCGCGGAAGCAAAGCTTTTGAGCGTCTGGAGCTCGGGCGGTGTGTAGTGAGGCACTCCCACTTCACAGAGATGCGTTCGGCCGCCGGCACTGGTCTGGTACGAGTCGCAATCGATCAGCACTACGCGACTGTCTCCACCGGCAAAAGCATTTCCTTGGTTTACGTCACCGAGGACATGGCCATGGTTATGCAGAACCGCAAAGGCCGCCGCCAGGTTCCTGGCCACAAATACCAGAAAATCCCAGCCCCAGTCTGGATGCTCCTGCTTGCGGTGCGCGGGGCTGTAAATCTCATGGAGTGGCGTCAGGCCTGAAGCCGAACCCATTACAAACCCGATGATGTGCCCGCCGTTCTTGGCGAACACCAGGTCTTGCGGCCAGGCCGTATAACGCAGGAGGCGGTCATCAACGCCTCTCGTCATCTCAACCAGTTTGTTCTGCTTTGCCGCATCCGGGATCTGGTGATAGACCTTTGCGACATGGCTCTTGCTGCCGACAATCTCAAATACAGAGCCTTCACCACCACGCCCCAGCTCTCTACCTAGGGTAAGCGACTGTCCCTTGCCGGTGACTACTTCTATCGGCATTTCAGACTCTCAGCACTGCAAGCGCCAAGGCCTTGTCATCATCAGTCCGCTCGTTCACCTGGTCGCTGTCCAGGAAGCTCTCAAGCGCTCCCTGGAGCTGGTTTCTCTTTTCAGGCTTGATCGTGGCCAGCACATCGAAAAACGAGCTGAAGAAGGGCTCGTGCGGCGTGTTGCTGTCCATGTTGATCGCCAATCGCTGGATGCCATCGGAAAACACCGCCGCACGCTGAGCAATGTTTGGGAAAAACTCGCATACCAGGTGGTCAATGGCGTCCTCTTCAGTGACGAAGTGGGTCATGTTCGCGTAGATCCCCGACATCGGCTTGATGGCCACGAACATTGAATCACCGGAATCGATGACGATCCCTCCATCACCTACCTGAAAGGCCAGCGTGCCGAGTTCCGAACTGAGCAACCCAAGGAACGTGCAGGCGTAGTCACGCGCAGAGTGGCCGCTGCGGGATGCTTCTAAGTAGATGCTGGAGCGGACATCTTTGACCAGTTCCACGGCAAGGTTGTCGGACAGCCCGAACTCCACTCTACCCATTAAGCTTTCAACGAAACTGAGAGCTGCAGTAACGGCAAGTTCAGCCCCTACTTCAGCCATCGGCGCGCTGCCGGCACCGTCAGCGACAAACATGGCCAACCACTGTCGATCACCTTGCTGGGTACACAGCACAGCACAACGGTCTTGGCAGACACCATTCAGGTCACGGTGTGAGGTGCCTATGACCGCGGCGCTGACTGTTTCCCACATCAAACTGAAGCCCAGCCTGCAGGAGAGGTGAGCTTAACCTCGGTACCCAGCGCAGACTGGGAGACTGACTTCATGGATGCAGAGAGCCACTGGAACAGCTCGCGGAAACGGAGGCCGTAGAGTTTGAGAGGCTCGCGAACACTCAGCTCCTGCAGGATGTCCATTCGAGCGCCCTCAACACCGACCGCGAAGAAGGCGAACTTCTTGCCGTCTTCACCTTCGCGGATCTTATCGGCTGCACGCTTCCACTCATCGGTAGGTGCCCCGTCGGTGATCAAGAACACCCAAGGGCGATAGAAGGGCACACCATTAGCCTTGTACTCTGCTTTTCGAGCCTCAAGCATCTCCAGGCCCTGCAGAATCGCCGCGCCCATTGGCGTGTCACCGCGAGCTTGAAGGTGGGGGGCAGAAAACGCGGCAGCTGCTGTGAAGGGCGTTACGGTTTCAATTGGACCGAACGTAACGATCCCGACCTCTACACGCCGCATGGCCAGTGAATCGCCTGCCAGCTCGTCACGGAACTGATCAAGGCCGGCGTTGAGCTCATCGATCGGCTTCCCGTTCATCGAGCCGGAAACATCCAGCAGCAGCAGGCAAGGGCAGCGAGGCTCCGCATTCATAGCGAAGTCGTTACAGGCGAACCTAATTTGGTCGAAATCTTCGGACTCGGACATTGCGCTCTCCAATATGTGATTGGAGCGCCTGGAATTGTCACAGCGCTCCGTGCTGAACCTTGATGATACCCGCATAACCCTTGGGGAAAGCCATCAGAGAGCGTGCACTTCATTGCCTCGCTCTTCATTTTTCTGATTCTGGAGGCTGACGCCTCTAATGAGAAGGTCTGGAACTGCACCTGCTCAGTGAAACTCCTTCTGGTAGTGCCGCTCCAGATCGACCATATCCGCAACTGCGGCAACCAGGTTCCGGGCAGCCTTGATATCGCTTAGATCAGTTGCCCCTGTCAAACGGCAAAGACAATCGTAAGCCGTTGGTCCAAGCCTTAATGGCTCTGGCTCAACGTTACCAAGCTCTTGAATCAACTTGTCTGAGTCAACGGCAGAACCAACCTCAAACAATATGAGATGCCGGCCGCCACTATGGCAATCAACAAACATGTACCGGTAACGCCGGCATTTCTGTAATGGATTGGTTGGTACAAGCTCTGTCGAGAATGAGACATCAAGCCCACAGGTGATGAGGTTGTATGCGTTATCGGCATGAAGTGCTGACGCCGGACAAATCACGCAGCAGTCCTCAAGCTCTGCAATCAGCGTCTGTATCACGCCGTCATTAAGTGGAGATTTCCCTGACGCGAACAACCTAACCATCTCTGGCTGAGTCCCTATCAGTGTGGCGATACCCTCGGCCGAGAATGTGACCGATTTGAGAGTGTTCTTTAGCCACAGATGATCGGAAACGTACTCCAAATCACCCTTGGACGCGGTTACGTAAAGCAGCCTTAGATTGCCCGCATACTCAAGGGTCAGTTCCTGGCCGGACACCATCTCTGGCAAGCTCTTTAGCCCCTTCGCCATCCAACCACACGCCTTCAACCGAACCTCATGAGCATCCGCTCCCTCGGGATGTTGTTGCGGTGCCCGTTTGGGCCTTGCCAGCAAGGCACGGAAAGCATCCCTCCGCCTACGATCATGTGTCGAAGCCTCGATCCTTGTCTCGGAAATCGCACCATCTCTCAGGGCTCGATTAATCTGGCCGAGAGCTGGCGAGTCCGCGCTGAAGCAATCCGATGGCCTCGTATGGGGGCTGGTCTTCCAGTGAATCAATTCCAGCGACTTCTGCTGAAGATCTCTCTTACTGGCCGCTGTCCTCTTGGTCATAACTCCAACCACCTCAACAGCTGGGGCCAAGCTATGGACGCATTCCACCACCTCAAATTCAGCCAGTAATTCAGGGTCAACGAGAAGCTGATCGGGCACCCCCGCCAATACCTCCAGATCCGTCCAGGCGGCCATCAAGAAGCGTTGCAGCTCTAGGCCTTCACGATCATCGAATAGCTGAAGGTATTTAGGTCGGGTTCCCTCCACAGAGAGCCCAATGATCGTCAGGGGTTTCAACCCATACCTATCAGCATCCGTCTGGGATAACCCCGCCCACACGCAATGGACTTCTTGATCCGCATCGGTGAAGAAGTACTTGGACGACATGACAGAGAGATGCTGAACCAACATGCTGGCCTCTCCGGATTAAACCCAGGACTCGACAATCACCGGATCATCGGCGGGATTACGCTCAAGCCTGAATAAACCCTCAGGCAACATCTCTCTCACTTCATCCAGGGTCTGCGCAGAGAACATCTCATCAGTAGGCACTGGTTGCTGGCCGATCAGAAACTTCCTGGCAACGTAGGAATCAGGCATATCGAGTGGTTTATTGAAAATAGTCCAAATCGCCAACTGATCAGTCATCTAGGTCCTCACTAAGATCTTGCAAACTCGCCGCCGGCGGTGAGGCAAGCTCCAGCTCCTGCGCACCTCCAGAACCCAGACCAAACTCACCAAAATTGAAGACAGGTCGAATGTAACGAACTGCGTTGTCTGTGCTTTTCCAGCCCACGTACTGCTTGAGCATCCCTATAGTCCAGCCCTGAGAATCCGCCCAAGTTGCAAAGCCGGCCCGAAGCGAGTGTGAACTTATCGAGTCAGATTCCAACCCAGCCTTATCGAGCAAACCCTTGATTAGGGGCGTAAGGCTATTGGTTCGCAGCGCTTTGCTACTGACGTCACCCCGTCTGTTGATCGCACGGAAAACAGGCCCTTCAGATAGGCCCGCATCTTCAAGCCAGTCCGAACAAGCGGTCACCGGACAGAGCTTTGCAAGCGCCGGCACGAAGTACTCAGTACCTCTGTTTTCCTTGTCCGTCTTGCTCCTCCTGAGCTTGATGATCATTCCCTTTCGCTTGTTGATTTGCAGGTCGCTCACTTGAAGGCTGCAGAGCTCATCCCCTCGAAACGCCCTCCAGAATCCCAGCAGCACCAGCGCCTTATCACGCCGGCACGCCAGTTCAGTCTTGAAATCATCATCAGCCTTCGCTTGAGCTGCGGTCATATCCAGCCAGCGCACCAGATGACTCAGCATCTCGATGCTCAACGCTCCGGCCTGCTTGTTGACTGGTGGGTACTTGTTCCTAATCCCTGACATCAACTGGGACACAAGTTGGCTGCGGGTCGGATTGTAGAACCCCTGCAGCTCGTGCCATCTCGAAATAGCCGACAACCGATTCGCCAATGTGGTTGTTTTGAGTTGGCCGGCATAAGCCGCTAGGTACGACACCACACTGCTGTCAGAGGCGGGAAGGGCACCACCCCATACCTCTTGGAAATGCCGGATACCTGCCTGATATGACTTCGTGGTGTTTTCCTTGATGCCGGCCTTGAGCAGCTCCTCAACCGTATCTGCGCTGCAAGCAGCCGGCTTAATTTGACGATGCGACTTCAAGATGCGGTCCTGCATAGGCGATCACCAGACGATTATCGATGACGTCAAAGTAGATCCTCATCCCAGTCTGGGCCCCGGTACCGTTCCCAATTCGCAGATGCCGCTCAAAGAGCCTGAGCTCGCCCTGGAACATGAACTCACGCTGGGATCTGAGTCGCTTATCCGCTTTGACTGTGTCTGACTCTCTGGCGGAGTAGCCGTTACCCAGTAGGTCTTTGGCTTCAGAGTCTGGACGGCCCGATCGGAGCATATCCAAGTAGGCGAAAACAGCTGTATCAAGCAGCTCAAGCATCCGCCACACGTCCTGGAATAGCTCTGTCCCTTTTAGACTGCGCCAGCACGAAGGGAGAACAGTTACACGATCACCGGCCACGTACTCGATGTAGGCCATCACATCAGCAGGTGTTACTGACTTGCTTCGAGTCGCAATCCGGCGCAGCACTTCGACATCAGCATCCAACTTCTCGAAGCCTTCGGCCAACGAAGGCACCGCTGCGTGCCTCATTCGCAAGTTGTGAAGGGCAAGTCGAAGGGACTTAATCTCGGCCTGATTCTGAACTTCATTGGCCCTGTAAAGGCCAAGCAATTCCTCGGTCTCGTTTCGCTCTCCAGAATCGGTGGAATTCCTGTCGACCTCCACCGCTTGCACCTGGACCATGACTTCGCAGGATTGGATGAACTCTCTCCAAACATCCTGTATTTCGTTCGACCGGGTGATTAGCTCCCGGATTCCGTCCTCATGCCTTTTGAGGGTGTCTTTGGAGGTTGCGGCCATCTCTACCAATCTGGCCATCCCCTCGGGGGACACATCCTTTGCGGCCTTTTCCATATCCAATCTGATGCGTTCAACATCTTCCTGAACAGAATGAAAGTGCTCCCCACGCCTGAGTCGACTTACACCCTCCACAAACCTCCGAACTTGGATGAATATGCCGCTGATCTCTGGAGCGCTCACATCACGTATCACTCTCAGATCAACGCAAAACGCCTCTTCATCGAGAACCTCGGCTGCACCCGTCAAGCCGATCAGTGAGGCCGCTTTCTTGGTTTCGCTTACGTGATACCGCCAGTCCTCTACCAGAAGGTCTTCAGCTGCCTTCCGAATAGCGGTCGCCACAAAATTTGGCAACTGGGCTCCGGCCAGCGCCAGCGCCTCTGCTTTGCTCAGAATTGCCAATGATCCGCTTTCTTCGACGCGGCGCTCTTCAATCTCTTCAATCGCTGAAGATATGTAAGCCCACACCCTTGTGCCAGGCAGGCTGACAGCCAGGTCGTCCCCCTCAACCACAGATCCACTGACCAGTTGGGGAATCGACGGAAACAGCTCGTGAAAAAGTGCCCTGGATGAGACAAGGACTCCCGGTAGGGTGCCCGGCGTTAGGCCCTGGATATACATGTACATGCTCATTTCAGCCTGATAACGAATGCTCTGCTTCGTATCTGGGGCCTGGTGAACCCTGAAAAGTGCGTCAAGAACCAGCAGATGTAGGCATGAGGATCGCTCAAACAACCCGACCTGGAATAGCAGCTCTAATTCCGGGAATGCACTCAGAATCGTCTGTGACAGGTCTTCAACCGACTGATTGAAGACAGTGCCCGCGATGCCAATCATCAGCTCTCTGCCCAAAATCCGCTCTGAAAGCTGGGAGAACTTCTCGAAAATGCAAACCGCGCTTTTCTCTTCATCAGTTAAACCGATGGCGTTCAGCCTTTGCTCCATCCCGAACAGGCCGCTCAGCACAGCAAAGAAGGGCATTACCTTCATGTCCTTCCTTGAGAAAGACGTCCAGTGATAGCGCTTGTCGAGCAGTTTCCTTGCGTAGGCCTCAGCTGCTGCCTTGCTCCCGAAGACTGCCGACCAGGCCTGGGCAGCCGTCTCCGGGTTACTAAAACTCGCCGGCAGGTCGTAATGCGACATCATGAAAGCCTGTCTCGCACTCGGACTCGTGAGCATGTGCTGCAGCATGTGTGTTTCGTTCACTCAACCATCCCTACCGAAAATCGCCACCGGCAATAACTATTCCTTGGCAACGGCCCATCGAGATTTAAACTCCAAAAGGGCCGCATTGTTCTGTTCCTGGGTGAATTTGCTCGTCCAGACTACTGATTCAATAATCAACTCGTCCTGCAACGATTTGAAAATGCCAGGTGTATCCGCGCCCGATGCCCAGCACCATTCCCGCGGAATGACATTGTAAGCTCGGGTATAGGGAGCCCTGGCACTCTCTTTACGACTTTCGTCCGTTTCGAATCCTGGCCTGAGATAGATCGAGCAAACTGCCTCAAGGATCAGGGTGCTTTCCGCTGTGATTGTATACAGCTTCGCCAAGGCTTCAGCAGCCTCAAAGGCACCAGCTGGAGAGGTCAGATACCCATAGAAGTCGTTGTAGGTTGAGCACTCTTTTACAACCACTCCGCCGTGCACGAGGCGCAGCGTTGTCTCGGTTTCCTGGTACCAGTCGATGGCTTTTTCAAAAGCAACCCGCTGGACTTCGCCTGCAACCCTCATGGACTCGGTAAAGGACTCCTGGGTCGTCTTAATCAAAGGGCCGCGAGTGTGGTTCAAGTTCATCACAAGACCTTCTCAGACGCCTCAAACTCCCGACGAAGACTCTCAACCCCCATATCTCCGATTTCCTCAGTAAGTGCGGCCTCCAGTCGCTCGATATAAGTCAGTTCATTGTTGACTGAACCACCGAGATCTTCGCCGCCGTGTGCTTCAATCAACGCCTTGATACCTTCGGTGATGGCTTTACGGTCTTCAAGTTTGTCAGGCAAACCAATAACTTTTGTCATGTACTTCGGCATGGTGAGTCCTTCGTAGGGGAATTGAGAAAATCCCTGCCGAGGATAACGATCCGTGCAGCACATCCAACTCAGTTTGAAGGCAATGACCACATCACTCTGCCGAGCGGCGGCGCACCTCGGCGGTCAGTCTGTTAATCAGCATGGTGGTGATGTTTCGACGTTCAGATGCCCTTGCCTGATCTCGCTGTCGTCCAGCTGCTCCAGGGCCGCCTAGCCGAGCTATATCGACCCGGGCATGACTACTAGCAACGGAGGCCTCAATTGTTCGCCGCAGGGCCGTGATCTTCCGCTCAATGACTTTGATGGACGCTTTCTTCAGGTTTGCATCGGCCACTGCCTCCACTACCGGGATCGCGTCACGGGAGCACTCTCCAAAGAATGCCATTTGCACATCAAGTTTTCGGTCCCGAAGAATGCGTAGCATCTCGTTGTAGTCTTTGTGATCAGACACAAAGCGGCCATTTAGGATCTCTTGCGCCAGCTCGATAGCAAGATCACTGGCCGGGCGAGGGTAGGTGTAGATCGACAAAACTGACACTCCTTCATGACTGGGGTCCAATCTGAAGGGTTTCAGTACGTGGCAGAATCCAGATGGCCACATGCCTTATGATTCACTCTCTGACCCCCAATAAATGGAATTGAAGTGATGGGTAAGCAAACAGTCCTCCTCGATAACAACGCATGGGACTTTCTAAAGGATCGCCAGGTCGATCTTCGAGCGGAGGCGGGTTCTGACCTGCATTTCACTATCAGCAGCCTTGGCGAGATGGAAATACCTTCCAAAGACCACCCGTCCACAGATGCTCGTGCAACCAATGCCTACGCGACTGAACAGATGGCCAATCTGGCTGCCACTCCTGTTGAGTGGTTTGTGCTTGGCGACTTGAATGATCCGGATGCAGGCTCTGGCGGGTTTGGCGACCTACAGCCTAACGGGGAGGTCATTGGAGGAGGGTACATTGGCAGTCTTGAAGGGCAGGCCTACGTTGCCGACGACACAAAGCACAAGAAACTCGGGGGAAGCTCTGGTACCGCCACTCGCCCCACAGGCCTTCTGCAGAACCAGACCGATATCGACTATGGCCAGTGGGCAATGGACATCCCCGTAGTTACCAAGAACATAAAAGACTTCAAGCACGCCAGACTCGTCATCGACCTCAACAAATGGGTCACTGGCAGCTTTGGGGATTTCATCCGAACTGAAATCGCTGCGTTTACTTGATTCGTTCCAGATGATTCTTGAGGAGGAACCAACACATATTGAGTGCGAATGACCGGCCGAGACGGGTCATCTGGTCTTGCGGAATGCCTACTGAACGGTGGGCTCCCACGCTCAGGAAGCCGTATACCCCGGCCAATCCTTTCTCTTCCTCCAGCGAGATCTCACCGCACTTACGCAGAAAGGCAATTACCTCACCCCATTTAGTTGGGTCATTTGGTGATGGTATCGCCTGCCGATTAGCTGCATTTGCAGCTATATCGGCGGCCAAGGTCTCCAGTGCGACTCGGGCGTGCACCAGAGTTGCATTGAAATCGGGGTTTGGGGAGCAATGGAACCAAAAACCAACGTAAGCTCTGAATCCCACCGTAAAGGGGCTTTCCGATCTCCAGCTCACCCGCCAGGCATTACTCTCTGATCAGTGCCTCGATGATCGGGCAG
>Ga0247725_1001240_pt1 | contig 13628 bp, 11 predicted proteins | sample OKSTACKMCFT3sol_FD_183021 | JGI IMG/M metagenome (GOLD analysis project Ga0247725, IMG submission 183021) | Subsurface sediment microbial communities from gas well in Oklahoma, United States - OK STACK MC-FT3-sol | ecosystem: Environmental > Terrestrial > Deep subsurface > Rock core/Sediment... | reverse complement strand
CCCCCATCTGGACCAGTACGATGTCTTTATCATCCAGGGTCAGGGCCGCCGTCACTGGCGGGTGGGCGAGAAAGTCGCCATGAAGCAGTTCTGCCCCCATCCGGATCTGCTGCAGGTCGATCCGTTCGAGCCGATCATCGATGTCGAGCTGGAGCCCGGCGATATTCTCTATATTCCGCCCGGATTCCCCCACGATGGCTATGCCATCGAGCCCTCCCTCAACTACTCGGTGGGTTTTCGCGCTCCCAACCAGCGAGATCTGTTCAGCAGCTTTGCCGACCACCTGCTGGCCGACGAGCTGGGTAATCGCCGCTACAGCGACCCGCAGTTGCAACGCCGCACCAATCCGGGTGCGGTCACAACAACCGAAGTGCAGGCCCTGCGCGAGATGATGGAGCAGATGCTGCAAGGGGATGCGTTTGCCCCCTGGCTGGCCAGTTATCTGAGTCAAAGCCGCCATGAGCTGGATCTGCAGCCGGTGGAGCCACCGTTTGCTGAGGGGGAGATCTACGATCGGCTGCAAGCCGGGGAAGTGCTGAACAAGCTGGGCGGGCTGCGCACCCTGTATCTGGAAACCGGGTCGGAGGTTTGTTTTATCAACGGTGAACGCCTGCCGATCCCGGAAGGTGCCGGCGCTCTGGCCCGCAAGCTGTGCGATGGCAGTGATTTCTCATTGCCGGCGCAGGATCCGGCCTTGCAGGATCCGGTACAGCTCGCCTGGCTGACCACGCTCATCAACAACGGTTACTGGTACTTTGCCAGCGATTGGCAAGCCGACGAGGATGAAGCGGAATAACCGCCGCGCCACAAGCCCCTCGGCAGCCGACATTCAAAAAAAGCACCCTCGGGTGCTTTTTTGTTGAGCTTATGCTTGCGCCTTCTGCCAGCAGGTCGGTTGCCAGCTGGTGGAGAAGTCGCCGCTGCTCAGCCACAAGACGCCATCACTCACCGTCATCTGCCAACTCATATTGCGCTCGGCGCGGGAAGAGAGTTCCTGGGCAAAGTCATCATCGACAAAATAGACGTTCAGGTTTTGTTGCTTAGCCAGCAGCGGCTGGTTCTGCTGCCACCAGATCTGCGCGGCGCGTGAGCCATAGGTATACAGGGTCACAGCCGCCGAGCGGTTGCAGGCCCGTTTGAGGCGCCGTTCATCGGGCAAGCCGACCTCTATCCAGTGGGCGATATCACCATGCAGCTCCTTGCGCCACAGATCCGGCTCGTCGTCCGCACACAGCCCCTTGGTAAATTCCAGATCCGGTGCGGCATTGAGTCCCCAGGCCAGCAGGCGCATCATCAAACGCTCGTCGGTTTCCGAAGGATGCCGCGCCAGGGTTAGAGTCTCCTCCAGATAGACGTTGCGGTCGGTGTCGGCCACATTGACAAGTGCCTTAAAAATAGTCGCTTTGAGTGCCATGTCTGTTCATCCATCGCCAAAATGGGCCTCAGTCTACTGATCCACCGCACAAGCAACAAATTTATCTGGCTCCCCCCCTTTTGGTCGGAGCCAAGCCTCATATACTGAAACTGTACCCGCAACGATATCCACGCTCGTTGCGTCAGTGTTCTCGCTCATCGAACCGTCAATAACGCCAAGAAAGATAATGATGGCGAGCTTTTTACAGAGGGAATGGATATGGAAACTCAAGACATGAATGTGCAGAGCGAAGAACGCGTCAAGGTGGTCTGGCTCATCAAGGGTATTGCCAAGAGCAAGATCACCCTGCAACCGGCCCAGATCAGTGAAGGCAATATGCCGACGCGCTTTATCAGCTGGCGCGAGGGCGAACCACGGCCGATACGCGTGCCCTGGATTGTTGCCAAGACGAAATCTGCCACGGTCGAACTGGTGGAAAATATCCAACCGAATATCATCGATGTTCGTCGCCATGTGCAGTGGCGCGATACTTCACCACAGGTCAAGGTATCGTGGATGAGCCGCAACACCCCGGCCCCCAACTTTGACAATTACCTCACCCTGATGATGCCCAAGCGTGTCAGTTGGGAATGTGGTGATGTGCAGGCGCCAAAAGTCAGCTGGGTCAAATCTTCGTAAGCAGATCCCCGACCGCCCAACGCGGTTAACAGTCTGCATCCCGGATAAAAATGCCAACGCCCGCAGTGATGCGGGCGTTGTTGTTGCTGCGGAGGCGTGAGCCAAGGCTCTGGTAACGCGGTGGCTTGCTGCCGTATCAGTTCAGTAGAAAGCGCACTGCGGTGCGCATGCTGTAGGCGCGGCCTTTGACATCGCCCAAGCAGGAGCAGGCCAGAAACTCGCCGGCTTCAGAGCTGCCCTTGATTTCCCCGACCCGGCACGGCCAGCCTTTTTCGTTTTCTTTGCGGATCATCCAGCTTGGACCAGCCAGCGCTTCGGCATACACGCCCGGATAAATTTCGTTGCCTACAAACAGTCCGTTCACAAATACGCTCATCGTCTTCTCCTGAAAATTCATCTTGAGGGGAACCGGCTGGCATCCATCACTGCTTCGGCGCGCATTCGGTGTATGAATAGACAGTACTGTATGAATAAACAGTTTTCAAGCGCTTATCCGGATCTTTTGTAGAAATAGTGATCAGCACACTAGGGGATACGAAAGGAACTGCGGATAATCCGCCCCCATGGACCGATGCGCACAGGGAATGGCATGAGTCAGGATCGATTATTACGTCTAAGCGACTATCTGGAGCGCTACCTCTTCGAACCGCTGGAGATCGGCGATCTGGCCGCGCAATCCGCACTGTCGACGCGCAGCTTGCAACGTTACTTCAGCACCCAGGTGGGTGAAGGACTGGTGGGTTACCTGCGTGGCCGCCGTTTGAGCCGGGCGGCCGAGTTATTGCTGAGCGGACATCCGGATATTCTGTCACTGGCGCTGGATTGCCAGTTCGGTAGCCATGAGGCCTTTACCCGCGCCTTTAGTCGGCAGTTTTTCATGACCCCCAGCGAATTCCGCCACTCGGGCACGGCATTCCATTGTTACCGGCGTCCGGTGCTCGACGAAGGGGCGCTCACTGAGCTTGCCGCGCACGCACAAGCCGAGCCACAGCTGCATTGGCAACCAGCACAGACGCTGTGGGGCCTGCAAAGCCCGATCGGCGATGGCGGCCCGGGTAGTCCAGAGTTTGCAGGGACCCTGACGCGGCTGATGGATCAGTTGACGTATCTGTTCCCGCGCCAGCCGCAGCGGGTCTTGATGAGTAAGGAGCCGTCGCTCGTGACCAAGCCGCTGATGCTCACCGTCGCCACCACGGCCGGCCCAGGCGCCGCCCCCCTGGGCCTCGCCGCCCTGCCTCTGCCCGCCAACTGGCAGGCAACCTTTACCTTGCGCGGCTCTGTGCAGCAACTTCCCGTGTTCTTGTATCACTGCTATGCCCAGTGGCTGTTTCATCGCGGCTGGCACCATGCGGATGCGCCGATTGAGTTGCATATCCCATCACCGCACTGCAACGATCCATTCCGTTTCACCCTGCCAGTGCGCTCGACGCCCAGCCCGGAATACCGCCTGTGGTGATCGAGAAGACAATCCAGATAGCCGCCGATATTGGCGCAGGAAATCAAGTACCAAGGGCTCGCCGCTTGTAGGCTGGTCACTCTCACTTTCCGCTATCAGGATCACGGATGAAACTATGCCCATCGATCGCAGCCCTGCTGCTGTGTTGTTCTCTTTCTCTCTCAATGAGCCAGGCCGCTCCACTCCCCCAACGCTGGCAAGGCACCTGGGGCGATGGCATCCGCGACGGGCTGGGCCTGGACATGGCCGCCGCCGAGCTGGGCAAGCCACTCCGAGTGCACTACTGGCGTCAGCTGGATGCCGATTGGCAAAAGGCCAGCATAGAGTTTGATGTGCAGGCCGAGGTGCAATCGACCTCGCCTCTCCGGCTGCACTGGGCGCTGGAGGGCGATCCGGATCGGGGCGTCATGGACTTGAGTTACCAGCCAGACCGTGACGAAATGCAACTGCACTACCAAAGCAGCCGCCAGCAAGGAACCATGCTAATGACCCAACACGCACAAACTCCAGCCGCCGAGCCAGCCCTGACACCCGCACCAGGGCGCGAGGCGGTCCAGCTGCACCTGGCGGCGCCGTCCGCATCCAAGGTCTATGTCGCCGGTGAGATGAATGATTGGCAAGCCGATACCCTGCCGATGACCCAGGATACCGAGGGTAACTGGCAACTCACCCTGTATCTGGAGCCCGGCAAGTGGGCCTATAAATTTGTACAGGATGGACGCTGGATCGCGGATCCGGCTGCCCAGGCGCAAAGCCCGGATGGCTCTGGCGGGATGAACTCCCTGTTGCAGGTCGGCCCAATCGATCAACGCTATCAACCCCGTGCCAACGCGGATGAGCGGGGCTCTCTGCAGACGCTGACCGTCACCAGCCGCCGACTGGGCATCCAGCAGTTGCTGATCTATCGGCCCGCGGGCAGCGACCCGAAAAAACCTCTGCCCTGGGCGCTGATGCTGCACGGTTATGGCATGGATCGGCAGCAATGGGTGCAGGATGGCCAGCTTCCAGCCCTGCTCGATACCCTGATCGCCGAGCACACCATGCCCGCCATGGCGCTGCTGATGGTCGATGGCGGCAAGAGTTTCTATCAAGGCGATGTGGCGGACTTTTTAATGCAGGAGTTGTTGCCACAGACCCGGCAATGGGGCTTGAGTGACGACCCGAAACAACGGGCGGTCGTCGGCATGTCGATGGGTGGATTCGGTGCGTTCGCGCTGGCCTATCAGCATCCAGAAGCATTTGCCGCCAGTCTGGCGCTCTCCGGCTATTTTGATCCGGCACGGATGCCGGTACTCGATGCCCAACAGCTAGCTCGGATGCCCAGCACCCATTTCTACTGTGGCAAGAACGATCACATCAGTACCGCCACCAACCAGCGCCTGGAGCAGCAACTGCTGGCCGCCGGTCACCCTCTGCCCTTTGACTACGCCCCGGGGGGGCATACCTGGCACTACTGGCAAGCGCTGATGCCGCAGATCATGCCGCCCCTGGCCCGGCAACTGCAGCCAGCACCCTTGCCATAAGCACTATCCCAGTTACCGGTTGTGAATCAAGAGGGATGGAGTCTGGATGAAAAGCAGACCGTTGGCGGCAGGGATGCCGCCATCGAGCCCCCCAGGGATGGGTTCATGGCGTGTCTGCGCTCGGCCAGACTCCAGCGCAACACCGAACTGAGAAAGAGCCTTGCCGTAAGCGTAAAACAGCACCGGAGTATTGCGAGGCTGACCCTCCACGCCAGGACGGCGATTAATCCCGCAACAGGCTGGCATCCACTTTCAGGATCGCCTTGCGGATCGGCATCGGTTCAGCAACGGCACACAGCGGTCGGTGAGCATCGCCGGGCCAGAACACCACAAAATCCCCGGGCCGCATATCGAGAAACTGCTCGCCCTCCAGCTGGTTGAAAAACGCCAGATCCTGGGTCGCCAACCGATCATCATCCGGTTGCTGGCGAGCGCGCTGCGGCCGATAACCCATGCGCTCTTCACCTTGCAACAGCAGTTGCACATCCAGATATCGGGCATGGATCTCCGGCCGCCGCTCGGCAGCCGGGGCCGTATGATCATCGGCCAGGATCACAAACGCCCGCTCGCCATCCAGCACATGCTTGCCCGGTTGGGGCTCCTTGGCCAACAGCGCTAGCGTCTGCACCAGATAGTGGCGCAAGCGAGGGGGTAAACTATGGATATGGTCCAGATCGGCAATATGGGCAGCAAACACGGTGGAGCTCCTTGATGCAATGGCTAAGGGATGGCAATGGCGCAAAGCGTCATCTTACGCCCGGCCAGGGATGACGCCAACCGGGTACGCCATAGGTGCGAACAACTGGCACACCGATAGAACAAACTATCTGTAAGCCTATCGGCAAACAGAATTGCCTGACGATTGCACTCGGATGCAGTTGATCTTAGGCTGTGTGCTCACAATCCAAGGAGTTTGCATGCACACGGATCCGTTACTCTCCTGGCGTCGGCTGTTCGCCCTACCCGCCCTCATCCACATCATCTTGCTCGGTACCTTCCTCTCGCGGTTCGCCTTCTTCATGGTCTGGCCCTATCTGGGATTGATGCTGTTCCAGAAATTCGCCCTCTCGGCGACCGATACTGGCCTCATCCTGGCACTCTCCTCCGGTTTCAGTACCCTGTTCGGCATCTATGGCGGCAATCTGGCAGACCGCTATGGTCGCGGCCGCGTGATGCTCACCGGCAGTGGTCTGGGGATCCTGGGGATGAGCCTGTTTGCCTGCGCGGCGAGCCCGGCCTGGTTTGCGTTGGGAGCCACCTGTAACGGCATGATGCGCTCCTTGTTGGAAAACCAGAGCCGCGCCATGATTTCCGACCACTGTCCCGATGGCCAGGATCGGGAGCTGGCCCTGCAACTGCGCTATTACCTCATCAATCTGGGCGGCGCCCTAGGCCCCTTGTGTGGCCTCTGGCTCGGACTCTCCGCCCAGCAACACACCTTTTGGCTCGCGGCCGGCGGCTACCTGCTCTACGGCTTGCTACTGGCTGGCGCCCTGTGGCGTGTCACCGACAGCCGCAGCCAGGTGCTGAGTTCACTGGGCTTTGCCGCCACCTTGCAGGTGTTGGCGCGGGATCGGGCCTTCTTGCTGCTGACCCTGGGTAATGTGCTGACCATGTTCGTCTACGCCCATTTCCAGAGCACGCTGGACCTCTATCTGATGCGGTTATCGATCCCCGATATCGCCGCACTCATCACCCAGTTGCTGCTCATCAATACCCTAACCATCGTCTTCTTGCAGTTGCCGCTGGTTCATACCCTGGCGCGATTCAGTGCCGGGCAGCGCATCCGGATCGGTAGCGTTCTGTTCGCCCTGGCCCAGATCGGTTTCTGGTTTACCCCGGTCTCCTGGCCCATGGGCTGGCTGCTGAGTGCCTTTGTGCTGAGTATCGGCGAGGTGATCCTGTTCCCGGCCCTCAACCTGCGGGTGGATGAGCTGGCGCCGCCCCATCTGCGTGGCAGTTATGTCGGTGCCGCCTCCCTGTATTTGCTGGGCTCCGCCAGTGCACCGATCCTGGGGGGCCTCATCATTGACCATCTGGATGGGCAATGGCTGTTTATCCTCTGTTTTGTACTCTGTGCCATCGCCTATGGCTTCTATTTGCGCTCGGAAAACATACCTACCTATATAAAAGCGCGTCGGCCAGAACAACGCGCTGCCGAAGAGCAAGGCTAAGTGCCCAGTCCCCAGCCTGATGAGCCAGGCTGGGGAATTTGCACCATATGCGTGCAACCCCCGTCAGATGAATCAATTCAACATATTGATTTATAAGGATTTGACCCGTAACCAGGTTTTGGTACGCCCTTTGCGATACCTCCCTGTAGAAACTGTCAGGGTTGACAGTCGAATAGGGGATCCATCATGCAACAAAAGGACAGTAAACAACCGGCCCTCAAGCGTACCTTGGGCGCCTTTCATTTGTGGGGGATCGCCGTCGGTCTCGTCATCTCTGGTGAGTATTTCGGCTGGAGCTATGGCTGGGCCCAGGCGGGTACCCTTGGCTTTCTGGTCACCTCCGTCCTGGTGGCGGCCATGTACACCGCCTTTATCTTCAGTTTTACCGAGCTGACCACCTCCATTCCCCATGCGGGCGGCCCCTTTGCCTATGCCTATCGGGCCTTTGGTCCTGTGGGTGGCTATATCGCCGGCTTCGCGACTCTGGTGGAGTTTGTGTTTGCGCCACCGGCCATCGCCATGGCGATTGGTGCCTACCTGAACGTACAGTTCCCGGCTCTCGATCCGAAGTGGGTTGCGGTGGGCGCCTATCTGGTGTTTATGAGCCTCAACCTAGTCGGTGTGGGCATTGCCGCTACCTTCGAGTTGCTGGTGACCCTGTTGGCCATCTTCGAGCTGCTGGTGTTTATGGGTGTGGTTAGCCCGGGCTTCAGCATGGCGAACTTCGCAGCCAACGGCTGGGCTGGCGAATCCGAATTCAGCCTCGGTGCTATCTCGGGTATTTTTGCGGCGATCCCGTTTGCCATCTGGTTCTTCCTGGCCATTGAAGGCGCCGCCATGGCGGCCGAAGAAGCCAAAGATCCGAAGAAAACCATTCCCAAGGCCTTTATCGGCGGCATCCTGACCCTGGTGGTTCTGGCCATGGGCGTGATGGTGTTTGCCGGTGGTGCCGGTGACTGGAGCAAGCTCTCCAACATCAACGACCCCTTGCCGCAAGCGATGAAGATGATCGTTGGCGAAAGCAGTGGCTGGTTGCACATGCTGGTGTGGCTGGGTCTGTTTGGCCTCATCGCCTCTTTCCACGGCATCATCATGGGCTACTCACGGCAGATCTTTGCCCTGGCCCGCGCCGGTTACCTGCCGAAATCACTCTCGGCGGTCAACGGTCGCTTCCAGACGCCACACTGGGCCATCCTGGCGGGTGGTGTGGTCGGCATCCTGGCTATCTTCTCCGATTCACTGATCGTCATCGGCGGCATGCCGCTGACCGCCAATATCGTCACCATGTCGGTATTCGGCGCCATCGTCATGTACATCATCTCCATGGCCGCGCTGTTCAAGCTGCGCAAGAGCGAACCCAAACTGGAGCGTCCATTCAGCGCCCCGCTGTTCCCGTTCGCTCCGGCTCTGGCTCTGGGTCTGGCCGTGCTGTGTCTGGCCGCCATGGTCTACTACAACACTATGCTGGCGTTGATCTTCGGTGGCCTGATGCTGGTGGGTTACGCTTACTTCCGCTTCACCCATGATGCCGAGATCTCCTCCGCCGATGGCGAGCTGGTGAAGGTCTATTAATCGGCCGCGTTGCAAGACGCCGCCGTAACAGAAATCGTCTGCCGTCGTTTGGGCGGCAGCCATGAGCAACAACCTGGTGATTTGCCACCGGCTCGTCCGGTGGCTTTTTTCCCGGCCTTATTCGTTAAAGCGAGAATTCCATGTACCGAAGCACGCTGGCACACCAGAATTACCACTTTCCCGACCTGTGCAGTCTAATGGCCAAAGCGACCCCCGCACGCTCCGGCGATTATCTGGCCGGTGTCGCGGCCGCCTCCGCTCAGGAGCGCATGGCCGCCAAGATGGCACTGGCGGATCTGCCATTGCGCACCTTCCTGCAGCAACCGCTGATCCCCTATGAACAGGATGAAGTAACCCGGCTGATCCTGGATGAGCACGATGCCGCAGCATTTGCCCCCATCAGTCATCTGACGGTGGGGGATTTTCGCAACTGGCTGCTCTCGGAAGCGGCAGACAGCGCCACCCTGGCCCGGGTAGCGCCCGGCATCACCCCGGAGATGGCCGCGGCGGTCAGCAAGTTGATGCGCAATCAGGATCTGATCCTGGTCGCCAAGAAGTGCCATGTCGTCACCGCCTTTCGCAACACCATAGGCCTGCCGGGCCATTTGAGCGTGCGCCTGCAGCCCAATCATCCGACCGATGCTCCCCAGGGCATAGCCGCCGCCATGCTCGACGGCCTGCTCTACGGCGCGGGCGATGCGGTGGTCGGGATCAATCCGGCCAGCGACAACCTGCCGGTACTGGCCAGCCTGAACCAGATGCTGGATGAGGTGATCCAGCGCTTTGCCATTCCGACCCAATCCTGCATCCTCACTCATGTCACCAATACCCTGCAGCTCATCGAGCGCGGAGTACCGGTGGATCTGGTGTTCCAGTCTATCGCCGGGACCGAAGCGGCCAACCGTGGTTTTGGCATCAATCTGGCGTTACTGGCCGAAGCCCATGAGGCAGCCTTGAGCCTCAAGCGCGGCACCGTCGGCCAGAACGTCATGTATTTCGAGACCGGTCAGGGCAGTTGCCTCTCCGCCAATGCCCACCATGGCGTCGATCAGCAGACCTGCGAAGCGCGTGCCTACGGCGTGGCGCGACATTTCAAACCCTTGCTGTGCAATACAGTGGTGGGTTTTATCGGCCCCGAGTACCTGTATGACGGCAAGCAGATCATCCGCGCCGGGCTCGAAGATCACTTCTGTGGCAAGTTACTGGGTGTGCCGCTGGGCTGTGATGTCTGCTACACCAACCACGCCGAAGCGGATCAGGATGATATGGATACCCTGCTGACCCTGCTGGCCAATGCCGGGCTCACCTTCCTCATCGGGGTGCCCGGAGCCGATGACATCATGCTCAATTACCAGAGCACCTCCTTCCACGATGCGCTGTACATCCGCGAATTGCTCGGCCTCAGACACGCGCCGGAATTCGCCGACTGGCTGGTGCGCATGCAGTTGACCAATTCAGGAGGCCAGTTGCTGGATGCCAACCTGCGTCATCCGCTACTGAGCCAGTTTGGCCCCACCAGCCCAAGCGGCCGCGTCGCCTGAAGCCTGCCGGAGAACCACATATGTCTGAACTCATCCATCTCAACCCCTGGCAAGAGCTCAAACGCTACACCTCGGCGCGCATTGCCCTGGGGCGCACGGGCGTCAGCCTGCCCACCGATGCTCTGCTGCAATTTGGTCTAGCCCATGCCCAGGCCCGGGATGCCGTCCATCAACCACTGGATGTGGCCCAGCTGCAGAGCGCGTTGCAGGTGCTGGGACAAGCCGTCCTGGCGGTGCACAGTGCCGCCAGCAATCGGGAAGAGTATTTACGGCGTCCGGATCTGGGGCGCCGTCTGGATGAAGCGAGCCGCCAGCAGCTGCAAGCGTTGGAACTGGCAGATTACGATCTGGTGATAGTGCTGGGCGATGGTCTCTCCTCGACCGCCCTGCATCAGAATGCCCAACCGTTTATTGCCAGTCTGTTGCCTCATCTGCGGCGTCTGCAGCTGAATGTGGCGCCCTTAATCATTGCCGAACAAGCCCGGGTTGCCCTAGGCGACGAGATTGGCGAGCTGCTCACCGCTCGTGCCGTGCTGGTGCTGATCGGCGAGCGTCCGGGCCTCTCCTCCCCCGACAGTCTGGGCCTCTATCTCACCTGGCAGCCGCATGTCGGGCGCATGGACTCCGAACGCAACTGCATCTCCAATGTGCGTCCAGCCGGGCTGGACTTCCCCCAAGCCGCCCACAAGCTGGCCTGGCTGCTGGAGCAAGCTTTTGTCCGCCGTCTGACCGGCGTGGATCTCAAGGATGAGAGCGAACAACCCCAGCAACTGCTGGAACATGATGAGGAGCCGCAGCCCGCGCTCCCGTCCTGATGGATTACCGGTAAAACCCCAACCCAGGTGTTCAACCTGCATTTCGGGAGCTTCGGCTCCCTTTTTTTGCCTTCGCGTACGCTCGAAAAATCCCGCAGCAAGAAACAGACAGACCGATGAGTCTTACGTGCTACCAAGCCTCACCACATATGCCAAACCGGTATCAGGCGCAACCGGATTTCGGTGATAGACTCACCGCATCACCCAGCGACAACCTGTAATTTAATTACATAAATGCCGCTCCGCACCCCATCAATGCCTGATATAAATCAATTTACGTCAACAACCTTTGACAATCTCACCCATTGATGTAATTTAATTACATATTCATTTGGAGGTGTCCCATGAAAATCGCCCTGTTCAGTGCCAAAGCCTATGACCGTGACCACTTTGAACTGGCCAATCAGGCCTTTGGTTATCAACTCGACTATTTTGATGTGCGTCTCGACCCGAAAACCGCGCGTCTGGCTCACGGCTACCCGGTGGTCTGCGCCTTCGTGAACGACGATCTCAGTCGCGCCGTGCTCGCCGATCTGGCGGCCAACGGCACCCAGGTGCTGGCCATGCGCTGCGCCGGTTACAACAATGTGGACTTGCAAGCCGCCAAAGAGCTCGGCATCCGCGTGGTCCGCGTGCCCGCCTACTCCCCGGAAGCAGTGGCCGAACACGCGGTTGGTCTGATGATGACCCTGAACCGCCGCATTCATAAGGCCTACCAGCGCACCCGGGATGCCAATTTCTCCCTGGATGGTCTGGTGGGTTTCAACATGCATGGCCGCACCGCCGGGATCATCGGCACCGGCAAGATCGGCATCGCCACCCTGCGCATTCTCAAGGGCTTCGGCATGCGCCTGCTGGTGAGTGATCCGTTCCAGAACCAGGCAGCGCTGGATCTGGGCGCCGAATATGTCGATCTGGATACCCTGCTCCAGGAATCCGATGTCATCAGCCTGCACTGCCCGCTGTTCAAGGAGAACTATCACCTGCTCAACGCCGAAGCCTTCGCCAAGATGAAGAACGGCGTCATGATCATCAATACCAGCCGCGGTGGTCTGCTGGATGCAACCGCGGCGATTGAAGCTCTCAAGCAGAGCAAGATTGGTGCCCTGGGGCTGGATGTGTATGAGGAAGAGCAGGAGCTGTTCTTTGAAGACAACTCCAACGAAGTAATCACCGATGATGTGTTCCGCCGTCTCTCGGCCTGCCATAACGTGCTGTTCACCGGCCACCAGGCGTTCCTGACCAAAGAGGCACTGCTGGCGATCTCCAACACCACGCTGGAGAATGTCCGCAGCTTTGCCGCCGGACAGAAAAACGGCAACGAGGTGGAATAATCCTCACCCGCCAGACAACAGGAGGAGCCAGTGGCTCCTCTTTTTTTCCTTTAAAATCAAGGTAACCGGTTACTTTTTGCCACCTCGGGAGATGAAAGGCCTTTCATTTTCCATCTGCGTTTTTTGAGCTTGCTCACACTCGGCAAAGCAGGAAAAATGTGTCTCCTTTGGTGCCTCATGGGTGAGTCACCCCAGTACAAGGACCTGATGAATGCACAGCTTGACCCGGATCTGGACGCCTATCCTGCTGACGTTACTACCGACCCTGGCGCTGGCCGCCACCAAACCGGCCGTGGTCTACAGTGTCGCCGACAAATATGACCATTCGGTGAATCAGCAAGTCTACGAAGAGGGCGTGGTGCGCTACCGCAAGGAGACCGGCATCCAGGTCACCGAGCGCGCACCAGCTGGTGCCGCAGAACGCCTGAACACCTTGCGCCAGCTGGCGGGCGACGGCTATAGCCCGATTGTTCTGGTCGGTGGCGAACAGGGGATTGCGCTGCAAACCATCGCCGATGAGTTCCCCAACACCCAGTTCACCCTGCTGGATGGTCAGTTGGATAAGCCCAATGTGCGCTCCATTCTCTTCAAGGTACAAGAAGGAGCCTTCCTGACCGGAGCGCTCGCCGCGGCCGAGTCGGAGACCGGTATCATCGGCTTTGTGGGCGGCCTGGATCTGCCCGGCATCCATCAATATGGCTGCGGCTTCGAGCAGGGCGCCAAATATGCCAATCCAGCCATCGAGGTGAAGCAGAGCTATGCCGCCTCGACGCCGGCATTAGCCTTTGCCGATCCGGTCAAGGGCAGCTTTCTGGCGAAAGAGCAATTTGCCGAAGGGGTGGATATCATCTTTGCCGCCGCCCGGAGCACCGGCCTTGGCGTGTATCAAACGGCCGCCGATGAAGGTCTCAGAGCCATAGGCTCCGACACCAACCAGAACGGGCTCTACCCTGGCACCATGCTCACTTCCATGTTCAAGAGCATGGGGCAAGCCGCCTACACCGCCTGGGAAGAGGCCGAAGTCGGCACCTGGACACCGGGAGTCCTGAAACTCGGCTTACTGGATAACCATGTGGGCTGGGCCCTGGATGCCAATAACCAGGGGCTCATCAGCCAGGGGCTGCGCGACAAACTCGAAGCGCTGCGCATCGAGATCGTCA
>Ga0247725_1001239_pt1 | contig 13637 bp, 16 predicted proteins | sample OKSTACKMCFT3sol_FD_183021 | JGI IMG/M metagenome (GOLD analysis project Ga0247725, IMG submission 183021) | Subsurface sediment microbial communities from gas well in Oklahoma, United States - OK STACK MC-FT3-sol | ecosystem: Environmental > Terrestrial > Deep subsurface > Rock core/Sediment... | reverse complement strand
CCCGAAGCCTTGAATTTGTCAGGCTGAAATCTATGACCTTGGCAAGCATGTGTCAAAGAATGTGAAAGCGGACTCTATTCTGACGGCGCGGTGCGGCCTTGCCTGACATCCAGTTAGGGTATACTTCAACTGGGCGTTCACGGCGGGCTTACGTTGGGTTTTGGTTCCATTGCGCCCCAAAGTCCCAAATAGGGAGCAGTGGAACGGGAAACGCACTTAAGCCAAGTCGGCTTAGCGTACGATTTTTCCCGAATTCTGCGGCCTCCCCTACCAGCGGGCCACACCAATAACCGTCCAGTTCGTTTGTTTCAAAATTTCCCCTCGTAACACAACATCTTGTGTCGCTGGCCAGCTGATCGAGCACACGATATAGCGGCAAACAAAAGCCCCGCAATGCGGGGCTTTGTTTTAGGTCCGGGCGCGCTATTTGCGGCGTTGCAACCCAAGGCGCTCGCGCAAGCGAAGAGGCGAGGCTGGGCTGGTGAAGACCATCACACCGAACCCTGTTACGAGGAAAGCACAGTAAATCAGGGCCAGCGTCCTACCACCCTCCTTGGCCAGCGCTTCGACAGCCACCTCTTTCACCTGCCAAGCATCACACGTGGCCACAGGCTCCGGCATGGCCCCACGCGACCGGCTTTCATCGGCGCAGCGCTTGACCAGCAGATGACCAGGCGCTTCCGCTTTTCCTAACTGCTGGGCCTCGTATTGCATATCCGTCAGCCATTTACCGGCCCCGGTAAACGACCAATCGGAGGCGAGGCCCATCAACAAGAAAAAACCAACAGCCGGATAGACAATGAGCAGCAGAAACAAACGGCGAATGATCGTCAGAGCAGCACTCAAGACTTCAAGCGCCTTGGTGGCCGTGCTGTGCGGTTGTGGTGAATCCATGTTGGCTTCCATCACAGTTGCATCCGGCGACGCTGTTCTTCACTCACTGCGGCGCTAACCAACGTCAGCAAGCGTTCTACCGGCTTCTCTACCGATGCGCCGAGGAACAGGCGTTGGGTAGCGTGGTACACCTGGCCATTGGCAACAACGTTGACCATGAGCTGCCATTTAGCCGGATCTTCGCCCATGGCGATTGCACGGCGGGGCTGAACCTCCTGAACCGAGGATAGGCGAATCCATCGCCAGTCATCGACACTGAAGGAAGGGAGCCTGCCTTCCACGCTTGGATAAACACGGAGCCAGATAGGCAGCTCACCGTGGACGGCAATGCCATCACCGCCCAGCAGGTCTACGACCACGGCCATGACGCTTTCAAACTCTCGGGCGCCAAATTTGCTCACGGAGGGCACCAGCTCTTCCACGCCACTACGACCAATCAACAGCAGTTGGTCGTAGATATCACCTGTTTGTGGCGTTCCACAACCCATGGCGATAACGCTTTCACGCACCGCGTTGATGATTTCGGTAGCGGTGGCGGTCCAGATATTGGTTGCTTCGGTCATGCGTACTTCTCCTTGGATTTAGCCCTGCAGGGCGCTAAGCGGCTTGAGTTCCTACACCGCTGCCATTGCTTGTTTCTTGAACATCGGGTCGTACAGGATTTCCAGCACTTCACGTTTTTCCATGTACACGACCACATCCAACGTGGTGTTGATGGTCTTCATGATTACGTCGTAGTCGAGCGCCCGACCGATTTCCGAGGCCTTTACCAAAGTGGCGATACGCGCTGGGGTGCTGGCCGCGCTGTCAGCGTGCGTCGAAAAGATGCCCCCAGGGTGCCCCGTGTTCGCGCCGGCCAGGTAGTCCCACGCCGCATCGTCGCGCAGCTCGGTCAGGAAGATCCGGTCAGGGGACAGGCGCATGCACAGCTTGAGGCATTCGCGGGCCGACATTCGGCCATCGCCTTCCCCGTACATCAGATAGCCCACTTCATCGAGGCGGTTATCGTCGATTTCGTGCGTATCTTCCATCAGCAGCACACGCTCAATCGTAGGCACCGCCCCCATCAGCGAGCGGGTAAGCGTGGTTTTGCCGGAGCCGGTAGGACCGGCTACGGCAATGTTCCGCTTCGTCTTGACGGCCTGCGTCAAGAAGCCTTCCACATCACCCTTTTCCAACAACTCAAGCAGTTCTTCCTCGAACGGCTCAAGCATGAATTGCTCAGACTGCTTACGATGCCGCACCTTGGCAAAGCGGCCTTCCTGGGCAAGCTGGCTCAGGCTCTTCGATACCGGCAAATGCTTACGGATCGACATGAGCATGGTCCCCTCGACAGTCGCAGGGGGCCAGCAGAACGTTCCCCGAGATCCGTCCGGCAACTTCACGTAGCTGATTGGCGTGCGGCCGAGTCCGTTGAGGCTCAGCAGATGGTCATTCAAGGCCCACAGGTAGTCGTAGGTGATCCGTGGGTCGGCATGCAAGACACGCCCTTTGGGCGTGTCACATACCACCTGGCCAAACTTGTTCACCCGGATCTCGAACACTTCTGGATCGTCGAGGTACTGGCGAAGCGGGGCGAAGTTCGCCGCCGCCAGGGCCATGTCCATGTCTGCTAAAGCCAGGTCGATATCGGTCGCAGTATCCATACGTGCCTCCCTCACTCCACCATTTCCAGGCCATACACATCGCTGAAATCAACGTCACGCGGCACGAAGATCGATACCGCCTCGCCGTGATTCACGGTCAGGGTTGGCGGGATATTGATCGTGGCGCGCAACACTTCGCGGGCCAGCGAATCGGAGGTGTTGGACGTGTTGTCGAGGTTCACCGTTGTGTCGCTGTCGGACTTGTCGGTGGAGTTGACCAGGGCCTGCATCAGACCACGGCTCAGGTCACTGAACACGGAAATGAACATGGCACCACCGAAGCGATCCCAAAAGTGGGTATCGACCTGGCCGGGCACGCCGGCACTACCGAGGCGGTTGGTGCCAGGTGCATCGAGGTAGGCCACAGCGCCGTCACGGTTACGAACCCGCGACCAGAGCACAAAGGCCCTGGCCTGCCCCATCAGAATGCCGCCACTGACTTCACCAGTGATCGTCGCGCCCTTGTCGATCAGCACCACCGAGCCGTCAGCCGAACGGACTTCCTTCGACACCTGGCAGGACACGAAACCAGGGACAGTGGTATCCAGCTCGGTGATCGTGCCGCAGCGAATCATCGTGCCAGCGGCTATCGACATACCCATGTTTTTCATGAGCGTCGCCTTTGATGCAGCGTACCGGGCACTGTTCATGCGCGAAGCCAGCTCCGAGCTACTACTGCTAGTTTTTACTGGTTCAGCTTTTTCGCCACGACTTGGAGTCGCGGCCATAGCCTGTGCGCCAATCTGTTCTGTAGCGCTCGACGAACTGAGGCGGCGTTGCATGGCTTTTTGTTCAGGCGTCAGCTCGACTTTTCCCTGCTGTCCAGGCTGTGTCTGGTGTGCCTGCTGCTGGTAGGTACTTGCGGATTGCGCCTGCTCGGCGGGCTGCTCGACAGGTTCTTCATCAGCGTTACCAGGCGTGGTTGCGAAGCTAGCACGCGGCAGGTTATTGGCCCTGTTGGGTGACGCTTTTTCAGCCTGTTCCTGCTGCTGGAGTTTCGGAACAATCACGTTTTTGTAGACGATCCAGCCGATGAGGCACAGCGCAATCAGCAACAGCACGCCGATGAATGCTCGCAGGCCTGGCACTTTCTTTTTCGGCCCACCATCGAACCCGCCCCGGTCGTCCTCGAACGTCTCCAGTTCGTCGATATTTACGTCGCGGCTCATTCTTCACCCCCTTTCAACACACGCTTGACCTCGGGCGAGTTGGTGCCGGTCTTGCTAGCGCCCAACGCCGGGTTGTAACCGCCATTGACTACACCCACCACGCGATCACCCAGGCGAACCCGCCATTCACGCGCCGTTGTCTCGGCAACGATGATGTTGGAATACTCGCCCTCGATATGCGTCTGAGGGATGGTTTCCTTGCCATCCGGGCCAATCATGTAGACGTTCGGCAACGCTGCATTGGCCGGAAACTCGAAGTAGGTAAAGCGGAAATCATCCCAGGTGTGGGTCGGCCTGATCTCGGAGCTGTTTTCTTCATCGGAGCGGCTATAGGCGATGTTCACCGGCCCGTTATTACCCTTGGCCAGCGCCTCGCGGATGCGGCGTTCTTCGAGCTTCTTGTTAGCGACCTTCATGTCTTCAAACGGGTATTTGAAGATGACGCCGACCGTGGCTTTGCGCATGCTCCAGGGCGTCTTGATGAACTCTTCTTTCACCTGGCCATCAGGGCCTTTGACGACATTGCTGCCGATGTAGTGGAGTAGGAAGTAATACGTCCGCTTGTTGGTCACTACCGTCAGGTTCGTGTCGCTCAGCTCGGCAATTGGCCGGATAAACACGTTGTTATCCTTGTTGACCAACTCCCAGGCGCTTTTCGCACCGAAGTTATGCGTCACGTAGACCTCATCCGGCGCAAACTGGATGAGCGTTTGCAAACCCACCACCCCGTCAATCTGAACAACGTCCATCGGGTTGTAGATCACCGTCTTGATCCGATAGTCGTAGGGGCTGTCTGTCTTCTCGTTGAGTGCCAGAACCGGCGCCGATGTCAGCGCCGCCGCCAACGCGGTTGCAATAGCGAATTTACGATTCATAGTCAGCCCCCAACTTTTGCGGCGGTTTCAGCGTTCACGTTGTACGAGTAGACGCGGAAACCCAGCGGGTTGATGTAGCGCTCGGAGGCTTTCAACAAGGTGTTGTCGTAGGTGTACGACAGAGTTGCGATCCAGTATTGAGGTTCTTCCGAGGTCGCTCGCGAACGGTATTTTTCAGTAGTCGAGAAACGAACCGTGGCGATGCCTTTTTCCCGGTCGAGAATGACCGAGGAAATCTTGACCCTGACGGATTTGCGGTCGCCAACAACCTTGTCCATCGCCTCCTTGGTGCCCCACTTGTAGCGGTTCTGGTATTGCTCAGCCACATCAGGGCCAGACATGAGGCCAACGGCGTCATAGTCCGCCTGCACCGTGTTGAATTCGTAGGTTTCGTAATGGCGGATGAAGCCAGAAACCCAGTAGGTGTCTGACACTTCCCCGTAGGTCGATTGCGGTGTCAGCAACGACACTTGCTGGATGCTCCCATCGGGGTTCAAAACCAGCATATGGGCGGGCACTGGCTGGCTATAGCGATACATGGTCAAGCCAGCTACCGCGAACGCCACCGCCGCCAGGCCGCCCAGCCCAGTCGCCGCCCACCAGGCGGTGCGACGAGAGTTCAACACCTCACTAAGCAGATCCGTTTCCAGATCCTGCCTCTCTTGTTGGAAAACGGCCATGTCAGCCTTGGTGATCGCCTCGTTCTTATCAGCCCGACTCATTCTTTACGTTCTCCATTCGTGGCCTGGGGAATTACCCCGGGGCGTCCTACAAGGGCACTGGGCAACGTCTTGTTGACCGGCACCAAATTCGTCATGTCAGGCTCAGGTGCGGGCTTGGGCTTGCTTGCGCATCCAGCCAGAGCCGCAACCAGTAAGATCCCGACCAATCCCGTCGAAAACCGCACCATGTGATTTACCTCAGATGAGAAAAAGACAGGGCCATAATAAATCCCTGAAATTCTAATTTCAAGGACTATTATGGCCCAAATGTGATTCCGTTTAACCTGCTCGGCGTGAACCTCTAGCCATGCCTTGCATGGCCGAACCCACAGCGCTCGCGGCTGCTCCAGCGGCTCCGGCAGCCGCGCCACCTGCTCCAGCCGCTGCGCCACCACCAGCTCCTGCCGCTCCTGCACCGGAGCCAGCGCCGGCACCGGCACCGCCTTTGCCGCCGCCACCCGCACCCTGGCCCCCGCCACCTTTGCCTGGGCGTTGACGGCCCGGTACGAACTGCACCGAGACACCACTGCCCCACGACGCGGCCAGGTCGGGGATCTTCTTGAGAACAAACCACGTCACCACGGTCAGAAGGCCGCAAGTGATGATTGGTACCAAGATCGGCGAGTCGGCTGCCGGATCTGCCGCCGCCGCCACCGCTTTGCCGTAAAACTTCATCAGCAGGCCGAAGGTGGCAGACAGCAGGATGGTTATCAGCCCGAAGTTGATAACCGAACCAATCCACTTCGAGAACAGTTCGCGCAGGGAGTCGAACATCAGGCACATGATAAAGATCGGCCCGAAACAGACCGCGATGGCCAGCATAAACTTGGCCATCAGGATCAACGCCGCACCAATGCCGCAGACCAGCACCGTGGAAAGAAGCACCGCAGCAGCCAGCAAGAAGCTCGCAAGGCCTGCACCACTGGTCACGCCTGCGTTATCAAATGCGCGCTGCGCGGTTTTCAAGCCATTCTCCAGTGCCTTGTCAATGGTACTGGCGACTTCGTTCTGCACGTTGGAACCCGACTTGCCATCGACAATCAGGATCGAGGCGAACTCATCAGGCGTTTTCAGCGCTACATCAGCGAGATCGCGCTGATACCAACCGCCTGCTGACGAGATGCTCAGAATGAGTCCCCAGAAGGCGAACTTCTTGAGCATGTCGGTCAGCGGTTCGCCATCACCGCCGTAGAGTTTGAAGGTGCCTTCGACCATGAGAACAATGGTTAGGCCCAGGGCAACCAACGGCGTCACGGCGGCAATGATGGTTGCCACGTTCGACGCCACTAACTCCTTGGACACTTCGTCCATGTAGCTGAATATCTGAGTCGTTGCGTTATAGGCCATTGTTCACCCCCGTCACTTCTTATCGAGCTTGAGGTCGATGCTGTAATCCGACTGTCCCTTGCCCATGGTCACGACTTGAGCCTCGGCGGCCAGGGCATTCTGGCAATCAGCGCTCACCTGTTCCTTGGCATTGTTACGGCACTCGGCAACACGAACGGCCCGTTCCTTGTCATGCTGCATGTACCACTCTTTGGTGTTGGCCTCACCACAAGCGGCCAGGGCAGCGAAGAGTGGCAGCAGGCATACGATCTTTTTCATAGCGGTCATTCCGTGAGGTTGGGGGCTTCAAGACTGTCGTTCTGATCGCCAATGACATAGCGGCGAACGGCAGTCTGTTGCTGTTGTTGCAGCACCTTGTCTTGCGACTGCTGGAGGATGGCCATCAGTTGCAGCTTGGCTTGCTCGCCCTGGATCGCACCTTGGGCGGTCGAGATCCGGGCTTGCAGGTCTGCAATTTCTTTTTGCGACGTGGTTGTGTCGATCTGGTTGGTCAGCGTCTGGATATCTTCCAGTTCACGCATCTGGTTGTTGTAAGCCTGCTGCGCCATCACGCGGTCATACGCCCCTTTCTCCTTGAGACGTTGGTTCACCAGGTCCAGGGCCTCGGTCCGACCCATATTCTCGACCTCGCTATCGAACTGCCCGAGCATGTCGCGCACAGAACCTGTGATGCTCGAATTGCTGTTCATCGCGTCGGAGTAGACCTTGCTCCAGTCAGCAGGCAGGTTTTTCTGCAATGCCCCAGCACTGCCTGGGAGCATCCCACCGAATCCACGTGCGCCGGTCATGGAGGCGTACATGCCCTGTTGGGTTTCCAACTGCGACTTGAGGTTGGCCAGTTGCTGAACCATGTTCTCGACCTGAAGCACTGTGTTGGCCAGCACGCCAGGATCTTCGACAACGACCTGCGCATGCGAAACGCTTGCGACCCCCAGGAAGATGGCCATCGTGCAGCTACGCACAATGGCCTTTGCCTTGAGCGTCGGAAGACGCATTACGTCCTGGGTATCCGTAGCGGCAAAAACGTACTTTTCCATGTCAATTGCTCCTGTTCTGTTGCTTGGGTAAAACCGCTTCCCAATACTTCGGCAGCCACACCTCTGGCTTGGCGTTTGGATTGGCGGCAAGGATGCTTTCCAGTCGATCCGCATTGTCCGGGGTGCCCGAAAGGATGCTGATTGCCTTCTCCATCCCGCGCAGATCCATGGTGGCGATGGCCGATTGACTGCCCTGCTTGACCAAGAACTGACGGCTGAATTCAGGGATGTTAAGCAGCGCCTGGTATTCCGCTTCGGTCAGTTTCAGCCCCTTCATGTAGTCCACCGGGTCAGCTTCCGGGTTTTCCAGCAGGATCTTGGTCACGCACTGCTGCATGATCGTTTTGCCGATCCGGCTTTCCAGGGCGTCGTTTGGTTCCTGCGTGGAGAAGACGTAAATTGCGTCCTTTTTCCGGTCGGTCTTCAAACCGCGCTTCACTTCCACATCCATGTAGGGATCGTCCAGATACTGGGCGAACTCATCGAATACCTGAATCACGCGGCAGCTACCATCGATAGCCAGGCGCACCCGATAAAACAGGTACATCAGCAACGGCGTGCGAGCTTGTGGGGCCGGCTGATCCGGGGCCACGATAAAGTCGGTCAGGTCGAAGCCAAACACCTTGTGCGTGTCGAAGGTCAAGGCGTCGGACGGGTTATCAAACAACCACCCATGTTCTCCACCACGGCACCAGGGCTTGAGCATTTCAGCCAGGCTCAATTTCTGCTGGTTGTTGACTCGCGCCGCTGCCGGAATCTGCCGCCAGATTGCATAGAACGAACGCAGCTCCTTGGCAACCAGGCCACTGACCATCACATGGTCAACAGCTTTGCCGATGAGTTCCACATCGGTCTGTTCAATCGGGCCGCCGTTCGTGGTTTCCGCACAAATCCTGATCAGACGCTTGACCATGGCAACGTTGGCGGTAGTCGGCTCGATTTGCGCCGGCTGCCAGCCCGTCGATTCGCCCTCGCGCAGCACGGTATAGCGCCCTTCCAGGGACGTCACCAGGGGCATCATGCCCCGGTCTTTGTCGTAGCAGATAACCCGTGGCTCGAACTTGCTGGACTGAGTAATCAACGCATTGAGCAGAGTCGTCTTACCGGCGCCGGTCTGACCCAGGATCAGGGTATGGCCTGGCGGACGCTTGCCGAACGACTGTTCTTCCATTGGCGACACGTGCCAGTTGAAGAACAACGGCGTACCAGCCGTGGTCTTGAACAACGTGACTGCTGGTCCCCATGGGTTGTTGTTCGCCTTGCCAGTCATGAAGCCGTGAAACGGCGAGAAGCACAGGAAGTTCCAGCTATTAATTGGGACCGGGCGGGGAACAAACGCATGGTTGGCCGGCAGCATGGCGTAGAAGGCAGCCTCGGAAGCGAGGCCAACCGAGTCAGCCTTGATACCGCAGTCGGTCATCATGCCCTTGGCCTTGCGAGCCAGTTTCTGTACGCCTTTCGAAGTATTTGCCCAAACGTGGATGGTCGCGTGATGGAAACCCATGACGAACCGCCGCGAGGTCACATCGTCCTCGGCGTCTTCCAACTGCCGAATCTGCGACTTGCCCTTGTCCTTGGTTTCCAGCATCGATTTTTGCTGATTAGACAGGAACGTCTGAGCAGCACCCAGGGACATGCAGCAATAGGATTGCGTCAGCACGTATTCAAAATCTGCTTCCATCAGCAAATTCAGCTGGCCAGGCTCCGTCTCATCGTCGTAATCGACGATCTCAACGCCTGCCAAGTAATCCACGCCATCGAAACGGCGGCGCTGGATAATGTCGCCCCAAAGAGAGGAAACGGGCCGGCTTTCCATCAAATATGTGCGAATCTGCGAGCGGCAGACGGGAACAGGCTGCCAATAGCCGTTGATGAGGAATGAGAGCCATTCCAGGGCAGTAGAAAATGCCCGAAGGCTGCCGGCGCCTTCTTGCGCAGGTATTGCCGGCGCCGGCGCGCTCGCCACCGTATCGGCCAACAGGTCGTCAGGATCGATATCGAAGGCATCAGCCTCAAGCCCGGTTTCATCAGCCAGCCAGGAATCATCGTCCTGATCCTGGGCAATGGTGATTTCGCCTCGGCTGTTGCGATAGTAGACGCCCAGTCGCTCAATACCGTAAGGCTTGAGCGTGTGCATGATGCGGCTGCTGATCTCTTCCAAGGCGCTCAACGCCTCGTTGCGCATGTCTACCAACTCCTCGCGGGTAGGGCGCTCCATCTTGGAGAAGACCTTTTGCGCCAGGTCGCCAACAGGGTTGTAAACCACAGTGAGGTAGAGATCGTTAACCATCAGCGGCTTGGATTGGAAGCTCTTGCGGTAGCTGTCGTCAAAGTGCTGGGCGAACGCCAGGTTCCACTCCGTTTCCGGGTAGTCGCTGACCTCGCGGTGATGCTGATGGGTCCAGTATTTTACGTGTTCGGTGCTGATCTGCCTGAACATGGTGTTCAGGTCGCGGTGCCAGCGGATCAGGTCAAGATCCGAGGCGCAGTCATGCGTGCGCCCGCGCAGCTTGAACATCGTCAGCAGCTCACCGTTTTCCGTGCTGATTACGTGGTCGGTGATATGGTGCTGATAGGGTAGGAATTTTTTGAAGGCTGGTTCCTTCTTGAATTTTTTGACGCTCTTCACATCACGGGCTGTTACGGCCATTAGTCTTGATCTCCGTAGTCCCTGGGCGAGTAGCTAGACCCACCCCACAAGTTCGTAAATGACGATTCAGACCTGTTCACAATCTTGGTTTTCCAAGCCAGGTAGAGAATCCGAAAAGCGCGGTCGTCATGCTTGGTGATGCACCATTCGATAACAAACAGGAACACGAACACCCCAATGGCCCACAGGTGAATGAACTGGAACAACGCGCCGCAGAACATGAAGGTGACGAGCAACACAGTTCGAGGTACACCAGCTAAGGTCGGCAACCGAGTTGCCCCTTTGAACAAGGGGAACCGTCCTTGTGAGAAATTCAATTCGATAACCTCCCAAGGGCGGGACCCGTAGGCCCCACCCTTCTGGTATCAGCCAAAGAAGAAACTGACGATGTAACTGGCAGAGCCAGCACCGATCATTGCCAGGGCGCCACGGGTAGCGAAGTCAGCGCGTACAACGTGTGCCCACCAGAGGATGCACAGCACCGCCAGTACCACGGCACAGGCCAGCGGAATCCACGTATCGAGCCAGGTTTTCATCGAGGTCAGCGAAGAGTTGGCAGTGTCCACCCCCGCCGCTTGGGCCAGACTCGACCCAAAGATGCACAGCAGAACCATGCAGACCATGCCCAATTGCTTGCCGTTTACACCCACATTCAGTTTGTCCATATTTCACTCCGTTACTGGTAAATCAAAGTCCGTTAATAGAAGCTCACACCGTTCGATGCTTAGCTTTTCCCTCAGCCACTCGGCTAACAGTCGAAGATCAGCCCACGTTCTAACCTCCCCTGTATCCTTTACGCGCAACGAACAACACACCGTCTGCCCGTCATCGCTAATGACTTCAAAGAGTGGAAGCCATTTTTTTTCTTCCAACCTCTGAATCCACGTCCGTATCAATCTCTTCTTGCTGCTCATTTCCTCTAATTGTTTTTGCTGGATGAGAAAGACCTTCATTTGGCGCTCCGTCATGTTGCCGCGCCATCGCTTCGAAACCGTCTTGAGTGCTATTGGCAAATCCGTCCGGGGTTGATTCATCGAACCCATCAGACCTGCCTAACCTGGCCTTTTTAGCGGGTAGCGCGTTCTCCTGCTCAACGCTACTCCCCACCTGGCCGCCTTCACTCTCCACTCCATCGACGCGCAGCGCAGGCACTTTCAATGTGTTGTTGGCTTGAGCCACAGCCAGAATCTTTCCCACATATCCGTTCGTGAAACCGTCCCGCTGATTGCCGGTGTTGTAGCAACTAAAGGCATGCCGTAAAGCGGCTTGCGGGTCTTGATTAGTTGCGACAGCAGCCCGGTAGCAGTCCGACAAGATTCGGTCCAGGGCAGCCAGATTCTTACACGGCTCAAGCAGGTCCACAGCAGAAACCCCTAGCGCTGCCAAGTTCCCCGACCAGATTTGCCCATAGCCGGTATCAAAACTGGCGCCTTCGCGAGCAAGCTTTTCGACCACTGCTTTCGCGTCCTCGAAGGTTTCTGTTTTTGGCTGCTCACTCCACGGCACACCGTTCACATGGACTGCAAATGGATTATTTCTCGACTCATGGCTGACCAAATAACCGACCGTCTCAGGTGCGACGTTCGGCGCACATTGCTTTGCCAAAGCCATAACACTCATCGACAATTTACCGTTCGCATTGGCCAGCAATGGATTTCCGGCGGCGACGAGCGCAATAGCAATGGCAGCGGTGAGTGATTGAGTGTTGGCCATTCCGTTTGTCCTTGAAATTGCAATTTCAGTGAGTAACCGCTATTATGAGGGCAGTTGAGAACATGTCAAGCGAATGCGATGACAAAGATGCCGAGAAGAGCAGAACAGCAGGGAAGTCGAAATCCGTGCCCACAACACGCGAACTGGAATTCGTTCCATTGGGTGAAAGACCGCCGCGAGGCCATGCCAGGTACAGAGATCCGAACAATCCGTTTCATACGTGGAGCGGCAGGGGTAAACGTCCCGCTTGGTTGAAGGAGTATCTGGACGCTGGCAGACAGCTCGCGGAATTCGAGATACCGGATAAGGAGGACTGAAATATGGGCGAAGTAGTTGAGCTGCCCGCAGGCAGAAAGCGGAACCGCCAGGTGCAGAAGATCCGCACTGTGGCCACGAAGGATCGAGCAGCGAACGGCGAACAACCGTCGCTCTTGGCAAAGGCTGCCTCGGGCGCTAAACGCTTCGCCATCGATGCTTTGCGTATCACCACCGGCAACCTGTTCGGCCTCGCAGGCAGGCTGCTTTGGCTTGTGCGCCGCCCCATCAGCCTAGTGCTGACGTTCGGCGCCGTATCGATGCTTGTGGTGTTAGTGATCCAGGCCGCTAATGGCTGGCCTGATCCAAAGCTGGTTGTGCTGTCCATAGTCGGTTTGATCGCCTTCCTTGCCGCCTCGGGCGGCTACGACCGCCTGGCCCGCGCATTTTTCCACATCGAACACAGACTAAAAGGAGACTAGTCATATGAAACGATCAACGGTCGTCGTCGCCCTCTTGGCCAGCTTGGCACTGGTAGGCACCGCAGAAGCCCGTGACCCGTGCAAGACCATGATGTGCATGGCAGGCAAAGCAGGCCTCAAAGGCGGCTCGCTGGCAGACAGCGATTGCAGTGGGGCGATATCCGACTTCTTCTCAATCGTCGTCAAGAAGAAGGGCAAATTTAAACCCGAGGCAACAGCCCGAGCCAGGGAAGAATTCTTGAATTCCTGCCCAGGCTCGGACAAAAACCAAGGCACCATCAGCCCGATCATTTCAATGTTCGGCATGACACATTAAGGAAATCTCTATGGAAAACAGGACTCGCACGTTCACCAAACTACTGCCGGCATTGCTGCTGGCCAGCGTTGGCCTAACTGGCTGCGCCACGTCTAAACAGGTGGACCAGACCAACGAGCAGCTACACCAAGTCAATCAAGGTCTGGTCAATATCTCTGCCCAGCTCGCCGCCCTGGAAGCGAAAGCAAACCGCCCTGCCCCAGCTCCTGCCCGTGGCTGCCTGCTGGGCGGTCAGATCTACTCACCAGGCGCAGTCGTCGCGGGTCGAATTTGCGAAGACACACGCGGCATTCGCATCAGCGATCAACCACCAGTGTACGGCTGGGGGCTTCACACCAACCCCCGGCGATAAGCCTCCGCAGAAGCCCGCACAAGCGGGCTTTTTCTTGCCCCCAGCTTTCCTACTGCGCACCTGGCCCGCCAGGCGCTGCGCGCTCCGCTTGCCTCCGGCCTGTCGGCCTGCGCGGCGGCCTGCAGGCCACCTTGCCGCCCCTGCGCGTCCTGGGTGTGCTCATCACCCTCCGGCTGGCC
>Ga0247725_1001233_pt1 | contig 13681 bp, 17 predicted proteins | sample OKSTACKMCFT3sol_FD_183021 | JGI IMG/M metagenome (GOLD analysis project Ga0247725, IMG submission 183021) | Subsurface sediment microbial communities from gas well in Oklahoma, United States - OK STACK MC-FT3-sol | ecosystem: Environmental > Terrestrial > Deep subsurface > Rock core/Sediment... | reverse complement strand
TGGGCGGTATCGCCCGGAGGGCAAACCGGAGGTGTTCAGCCGGTGGTGGCCTTTCAGAGCCAGACGCAGTATCCGCCCTGCTCTGCCATGACGCCGATCCTGGGCGTTACATTGAAACCATCCAGGCAAGCTTGGCCGAACAGCAATAGGGAGTGTGGAAACAGACATGGCCACTGAGCTCGATGTAACAGTCCTCTGTGACCGAAGAGAGATCGGCACGGGGATTATTGAGAAGCTTCAGGCGCTGGGCGCGCAGGTCAAAGTGGGCGACCTCGAAGCTGGCGATTTTGTGATTAGTGGCGACATGGCCATTGAGCGTAAGCAAGCGCATGAGTTCGTCGAGTCGATCAACGACGGCCGCCTGTACAACCAGGTTGGGAAGATCCGCCTGTGCTTCAAACGTCCGGTCTTCCTGGTGTCTGGTGATGTCTACTCAACCAGGACAGGGATTCGCCGGGAAGCCATCGACAGCGCCCTCGCCCTGCTCGCCACAATGGATGGGGTCACTGTCCTGTACGTCAGGGAGAACGACACAGCCGGGGCTGCAAACCTGATCTACCGGCTGGCCAAGCATGCGCAGGCCGGGCAAACGTATGAAGTGGCCTTCCGCCGCGGGAAGGTAGAGCCAGGTATCGCGCAGGCACTGTTTGCCATCGAGGGGCTGCCGGGCGTAGGCCCAGCAACAGCAGTCAAAGCCCTCAACCATTTCCGCTCAGTGCATGCGGTCATCAATGCGTCGATAGACGATCTCTGTGCCGTTCCTGGTATCGGCAGGAGCAAAGCCCAAAAGCTGTTTGAGTCCATTCACTGGAGAATGCCAGAGGGCGTCTCTGCTGAAGGCTGCCGATCGCTATTCGTTGATCAAGTCTAAGACTGATCGATCTGCCTGGACGGGTTGCGCCACTCTACCCCTGACGCCGTTGCTGCCGCCGCCCGGAGCGTTCATCCGGGTGTACTTCGGCGATCCGCGAGAGCACGGCAACTTTGCTGGGGACAGGCAGCCCCTCGCTACTGCATCGAGCTGCGACGGCACGCATCGCAGCCGCGGGGCTCTTCTTCAGCTCAGTGAGGTAGCCAGAACGGATTACGTCCTTGATGAGAGCGTCCACTCTTGAGTCCAGGCGCTTAACGCCGGCATCAGCCCGCCGCTTGCGCACCATACAGCTCACCGAACCCTCTCGCTCAATACCATCCAGCCACCGATAGATTGTCGCAGCAGACACCATCAGCTCATCTGCGACGGCTTTGACGCTCGCGGTAGTTCTGGGCGTGAGGCCAACCAATGGCGCAATAGCCCGGTAGCGAGCCATTGCGACTTGCCAGCGGCTTTCCGGGATGTGATCTGGCTCTAGCCGATCGGCCGACTGGCCATTGGCTCCTGCCGGGCTCACCGTCACGGCGCTGATCTTCAGCACCTGGTCATCACCGGCCGCCACGTCTGTAGCTAGAACCTCTTCAGGCGACATCTGCTTCCGAACGCAATAGGTTCGGCCAAGATGGGAGATGAGATAGCCGGTATGAATGGTGATGGGCGCTGTATTCATCGTCAGTTCAAACCCCAGCGCTCGATGCCATCAGCCCGCGGCGAATGACCTCCACTTCATTGCGCAGGCCGCAAAGACCATCGAAGGCATTCTCAGCTTTATCGCTTGTGCCGGGGGTGATGTAAGCCGCGAGGAAGTTGTTCAGGACCGACTTGATCAGAATCGCCGGACTCTGGCGCTTGTTGCTCGCAGCAATGACCAGCTGCTCCAGGGCTTGCGGTGGAGTGCCGATCAGGAAGTGCAGGCCGACGTAGTTGGCGATCTCGATCAAACCCTGCTCAAGGACTTTCTGACCCTGCTCTTCTTCCAGGCCTTCAAACTCAAGAAGGCGGCCTGTCGGCGCACCCTTCTCCATGGCTTTCAGCTCTTCAAGTTTGCGATTCACTGCTGCCTGGATCTGGGCATCAAAACCAATGTTTCCTAGTGGGATTGGGGGCATGGAGTGTCCTTCGTCGTTTGTGGTGCTGGCGCTATGTAGGGCCTGAACTTACAAGGATAACGAAGCAGGTCCAATTCCCAAGCCAAGTCAGGGCTTCGAAACGCGGCAGCCGAACTTGGCGACCCCACTTTGGCTGTGACTCTTCAACGGGTTCGTTACGATGACCTCTGACACCAGTCAGGCTTTGGTTTGGTTGTATGGAGTGTGAGCCTGGCGATGGCTTCAAGGAAGGTTTCTTCCGCAATGCGGAAGGTGACGAGTGATCGGCGAGGGCATGATGAGTCAAGCATGTAAATCTTCGGCGGCTCTTCTGGTGAGAGTACCGGCCGGCAAGTCAGAAGGCTTTTCTGCGGGATGGGCTAAGGCTGATCTCCACATAAAGACACACGGCCGCCGGCCAGATGTTGTACCCGCCTTGGCCAGCGAAGAGCACCAGTCTGGCTATGTGGCTCGCCTGCTGGAACAAGACGCCTTCGGGGGCGTTCATCAGGTCAGCAATCTCCAAGTACAGCCCATGGAGGCTAGATGACTCAGCGCTTCATCAAGTTGGATCACCCCGCCATCGGGCGGAAGGTTTCAGTCATGGTCGGCTATGACCGGCCACTCAGCTACTTCTTCATGATCATCGAGGATGAAGAGTCACCTGATGACGATCTTGTTTACTCGAATCTGGAAGATCCCAAGGCGGGCTTCCCCAAAACCCTCGATCGATACCGTGAAGTTCTCGCCGGCATGGGGATGACCATCCCCGAAACTGTTTGGGCAGCGGTCCTTGAAGACCAGAAGAACAACGCTGGCAATCTCGTAGCCTGGTACGACAGCACAGGCACAGAAATCAGCAGCGACGATTACTGATCTGACCCAGCACCGCAAACCACGCCGTTACGGTGCGGACACGGGGCATGCCCCGGAAATAAGGGAAAGTCCAAGCATGAGGATTGCGGAATGAAGAAAATGTACGTTGGGCTGCTGAGCGTCATCTTGGCAGGCGTTCTCCAGGTTGAGGCTCAAGCTGCACCGTTGGCCATCAAGCCGGTCAAGAGTGTGGCGTGGGCCGACTTTCTGGGCATGAACACTCAGTTCACATGGGTCAGCCCCGAAGCCCGCCGCGCGCAGATGGCCAAGATGAAGGAGCTGGGGCTGAAGTGGCACCGCGAGGGCATTCACTGGGAGCTGCTCGAACCCGAGGAAATGCAGTTTCGCTTCGCCGAGGTCGACGACACGGTAAAAGCAGCCGGTGAAAACGGCCTCCTGTCTTCGCTGTACCTGGTTGGCTCTGCCCGTCACCAGACCACCGCCCCGGCCGGGGTATCGAACCCGGATCAATACCCGCCAAAGTCCGCCGCAGTGTACGCCGATCGCCTTGCGATGCTGGCTGAGCGATACCCGACCGTGAAGGCGTGGCAGGTATGGAATGAGCCGAACATTCCGAGCTTCTGGCAGCCGAATGAAGACCCTGCGGCCTATTCGGTTCTCCTGCGGGAAAGCGTTGCTGCCCTTGCAGCGCGAGCTCCAGCTGCGCAGCGTGTCATTGGCGGCATGGCCTACTACAGCCAGATGCCGATAGCTGGCGGGCTGATGTTCCAAGCGCTGGCAGGCACTGGTGATCTGACCCCCGAACGGGTTGTTGCCTACCACCCCTATACGAACAGCGCCGAGGGTGCGACACCGGCCGACCGCGATTTCATCGATACAGCGAACTGGCTCAACACCAATCTCCGTCAGGCCGGCGTGAAAGACATCTGGGCCACCGAGTTCGGCTGGTCGAGCTATGCCGGCCCTTCGGAGTTGCAACCAATCGTTGGTGAAGCAGGCCAAGCCGATCTGACAATTCGCCGCCTGGCACTCATGAGCGCCATGGATTTCAACCGAGTGTTCCTCTTCACCCTGGCTGATCTCGACGAGCGCGCGACCGTCAGGGATCGCAGTTATGGCCTGATTCGCCAGGACGGGACGAACAAACCGGTATTCACGGCGCTGAAGCGCATGCTGGCAACTGCTGGCCCGTCGCTCAGCCCGGCCGATGTGCCTGCTTACACAGCCTCTCCACAGAGCCTGATCTCGATCAGCTGGAAGAAGCCTGACGGCAAGCGTGTGCTGATGTTCTGGGCCAACGAGACGGGCTCGCTCAAGTTTGCAAACAGCGGCAGCGTGGTAGTGAACGATCCGCTCACCGGTGGCAAGGTGACTGTTTCCCCGGTGGGCGGCGCGGTGAGTCTGAGTGTCGGCAAGACACTTAAGATCGCGACCTACTGAGCCAGGGCGTAACGGTAATGCCTAGTTTGACTGCTAGGCATTACTGATCGCCAGGCTGGCAGGAATGGCGATAAAGAATTGAATTATGGATTCAAGGAGCCAGTGATCTTTTCTGCGGGAAGGAGCAATAGGCTTCAATGAGAAACCAAGATATTTTATAGCAAACGGGATAAGAGACCGGAGCGGTGACTGACATGAACAACAGAACATTTGCCCTTTCAGTAGATGATTTCTCTTCAGGGCGATTCAACGAGGTTGCCGAATTTATTCGTGAAAACTGGCCGTTTGCTAATCGTCCATCGGAGAATGAATCACTTGAAATCCTAGCGAAAAGCCTCGGATATCAAGACTATGGTGATGCAAGGTCGAAGGCAACTGATCTGCCGGCATATAATTTTTCTCTTTACATTAACATCGCCGAGAAATTCGGCCGACTTGGACTGGCTCCAAAAGATGAGAAAAATACAGAGTCAATGACGCCCCTTGAACAAATTGCAGCGGCCTTTTGTGGTGATACGTTCGGCGCGAAATTTGTTGAAACTTGGCCAGTTAAGCTTCTAGGACGCTGGAATTACGATGGCAATCCCTGCGCGTTCGACCAGGAGAATTTGGACGAGGCTGGAAAGTATTTTGACCGATTGCTGACGAATACCGCTCCGATGGTTATAGACCTTAATGGTAGGAAAAAGAGCACGCATACGGCCGCGTCTTTGATTTCAGGGCTATATCCAAGTCTAACCCTGAATGATTTGGAGGCTAGGTCAATTGGCGAGCTTATTGATTCAGAAGCTGCTGAGGCTTTGCTTCAGGACGTGATGCCTATTTTGCTTGGTGAAGTCCTTTGTGTGAGTGAGCGTCAGGCTAACAAAATCGTTCATACCACTGGGATGAGCATGGCTGATATTTGGGCCCTGCCACGCACGGAGGCTGGCTTCCCTAATTTGTACGCCCACATGCGTGACCGCCTGCCTGCCATTCTGGAACGCAAGGCTGCTGATCTGTATATAGCGCCTAGGCAACAGAATGGTTTTTACCGACTTGGGGACGGAGCATTTGACCAGCAACCAATGATGGCCAAAAAGGTTGACGAGGGCTCGTTCTGCTTTTCTGTTGAACGGGATGAAATCGAGTGTCCGATATTCAAGACTTACAGTTGGATAGGGCAACTGAGAGAATCTTCTGGCCGAGTCAGTGCGCAAATATCGGGCACTTACATTGCTGGACCGGCGAGACAGGACATAGCTTCCTTTGATTTGATTTCTGCGCTCGATGAAATGGGCGACTTTAACGTAGATATTGTTGATTTCGTCCTTGATACTCTTCAAGAAGAAGTCCTTGAGGAAAGCGGCGTTCGGATTCCTAAGGGAGACTTGAATGCCAACATGCTTTTTGAGGATGGCAACCTGATCACCATTTTGGGTTGGGAGCGGCATGCAGATTCCAAAGCTGGGATTGGTGCATCTTTGCTTTCATATTGCATTGGTGAATTGAAGCGTAAATTCAAGCGAGACATTCATATTGCCGGCTCGGTCCAACCTTACCAATACTACCGTGGCGCTGAAATGCTTCCTTCTGTGAGGGAGCAACGGTTTGACGATATAGACAAAATATCCAGAACCATTATACGGGTTGCAGAACTGGGTAATGTGGTTCGAGTATTCCTAAAAGGGCATGTTCATGTTGAACCAGATTCCACTTTCCAGCGCTATTGTGGTGAGGCTTACCTAAGCCATGGATAGCTAACGGCGCACGCCTGCTCCGGGCAGCTGCGGGACCGGAAGGTTCGGTTCGGTTGTTATGCCTGGAGCCTGAAGGTAGTCGTAACCCGACTCCGATGCTGGTGCTTAGCGTGCCTGGCGGCTACGCACCAGCGGCCCGTAGCGCTCTATCACCTGCTCGGTGAGCGCGGGATCAGCCAGCGTCAGCCGATCCTCCAGCTCGATCAGTTGGCTCTTCTGCTCGATCAACACATCCACGGCGCGAGCATCCGCTTCACGCGCCATCTGGATCTGTTTCGAGAGCCAGGCTATCTGAAATGAGAGCAGCTCTTGCGCCGTCTCAAGGCGAGCAAGGCGTTCAGTCGTCGTATCCATCCGTCATCCTCGCTATGCGCCCAAGAGGTTAGCCGTCGCCGCCGCGTGCTCAGCTCACCCCTTGAGCATCTGAAGCTTGTTTACGCTGGTGACTGCGCCGTTCCAGACCATTTCGTAGTGAGTCGTCTGGATGATCGAGGTGACAAGCCGCGGCGTCATCAGCGCCCAGCAGACATGCCCTGGTGCACGAACTGAGTTGTATCGTAGCCCAGGGCATGCAGCCATTTTCGCTTCACGGCCGAGCATCTGCGCTGAGCTGTAGTCATCGGGGCTGTAGATCGGATCATTGATCGCAATGCCACAGGCATCACGCATGCCCTCATCGGTGAACGTGCAGTTCAACCCGCGGAACACGAAACGCTCAAAGCGCAGGCCGGTGACGTTCGACCAGTAACGGGACTGGTGATGGCGCACCTCGGCAACTGCCGTGTCGATGTCATCGGCCACGTAGAGGACGCCAAAGCGGCCATCGCTGAAGCGCGAGCCATCCTGATTAACGTGAGTGAACGGTGCCGTGGCGTAAGAGCAGCCGGTGATGCCGAACGGGATCTCGGATCGAGGGATCAGCTCCAGCTTGCCGACTTCGTTCAGCAGGCGTGGATTGGTCAGCGCCTGTGCCTGGAACAAGGTCTCGAAGTCCTCGGCGTTGGCCACGTCATCGAACAGTGCGATCGGCGGGAACTTCGAATTGACCAGACGGTAACCCTGCACCTGGTCGCCGGCGAGCAGCGGGAGGCTGGACAGGTAACTCACCAGCCGGCTCCCCGCAGCGCGTCAATGCGCTTGTACGTCTCGAACAGGGACATCAGGTCGCCCTGAGCCATGATCTCCAGCGGACGCCTGCCATTGAAGAAGTCGTTGTGGTTCTCCATCTGCGGGAAACCGTAGACGTTCTCCGGGTTGTCGAACACCAGACGCAGCGCCGCGTGGCAGTTCAGCACGATGCTGGCGCGCTCCAGTTGATCGCTGTCCAGCTCCACTGCCTTACCCTGGTGGGCACGACTGATGGTGCTGCGCGAGACGCGCAGGATGTTGCAGGACTGCTCAGTGGACGCGGCCCACTTCCCCAGGATGTTGAGTGCCGTGTTCAACACCACACGGCTCTGATCCTTGGTGAAAGCGGCTGCTTTGAGGGTGGCGTTCATGATGGCTGTTCTCCGCATCTGTAGAAACGATACTAGCCCAAATGCGTCTAGTGACACAACGTCAGGCGAAGACATGTGACGGTACTTTTCGGCGTGCCCGCCAGGCACACCAGCCCGGAGCACCCTTTCCCAGCACGGCCCCGATCACCCGCCGAAGCGGCTCCCTTTCAAAGTAGTTATACCATCACCACATGCAGGCATCCGACCCCCACCCAGCCTGCCCCTCCGTGCCCGGCCACTCCACCCTGACACACCCTACTTATACCATCACCACATACGCAGCCTGTGACCCCACTCGTGCTCCCTCCCACCCCCCCTACCCTGTCCAACCCTTTTAGGCGTTCCCGCCGGGGGCCTGGTGCCGGGGCGTGAGAAAAAGATGGGGAAAAGAAAGAAAGAAAAGCAAAATAAAAGAAAGGGTTAGACAGGGTGCGGGGTGGCAGGACAGCACGGATAAGGCCGTTAAAGCTCGCTTGTGGTGATGGTATAAGTTTTGAGGGTTTTGCGGGGTGCTCTTGCGGGGGGTTTGGGCTTGTGCGGGGCGTCAGGGAGGCACCTGTAGCGGGTCTGGTCGCGCTCTGTGGTGATGGTATAAATCTGGTGGTGCCGGTTGGGCTGTTGCGGCGCTTCAGGTCGGTACCGGGCAGCAGGAGGTGTAAGGGCGTTCAGGCTCCCTTGTGGTGATGGTATAGCTTTCTTGCCGGCAGGCCGGGCCGGTGGCCATCGCCCTGGTTTCGAGTCCAGGCTTTGGCCGTGAGTTGGGACATGGCCATGTGACAATTGCGGCCTGAACTTTGGGCGCGAGCCTTCACCGTTACCATCGCAGCATGGCCACCTTGAGCCTCAACCAGGAAGGACACCGGTATGACTGATCAGGACGAAGAGCGCTACGCCGCCATCATGGCAGACCACGATGCCGCCATTGCGCGGGAGTTGGATCAGGTGCATGCCGAGAACTCGGCCGTGCTCGATCAGGTGCAGGCAATGGTCTCACCGGAGGCCTTCCAGCAGATCAAGGATACGCTGGCCGATTCGGGCTTCACCCACAGCTACCAGATCGCCGACAGCCCGGTGGGCATGCCGCAGGACGATGATTTCGTGCTGGGCACCGTGTACGTCAATCAGACCACCAACGGCGGCTTCTCCGGCGATGACTATGCCGGGACTATGAGCATGCCCTTGCAGGCCGGCCGGTACTTCCAGTTCTGCTACGCCTGCTGAGTTGCTGATAAAGAAAACGGGCCAATTGGCCCGTTTCATTTCAATAGAGTCTTGTGTGTTCACTGAGGAAACGCTTGCCAGTTTGGCTTTCCGTCTGCTCAGTCCAAGTATCCGCGCAACTCTTGCATCTGTAGTGCTTGAGATACTTCGTGAATGTCAGTTCGTATTCCTTCACGCGAGTCTCAAAGTTCGGCGGGTCAGCTCCATCATTCTTTTTAACCTGCCTCTCCACCGAGACGTTTTCGTAGCGCCTGCCTATGTCTTCCTTTTTGTCGACAACCTTCGAGAAAAATTTACCGCAGCTGGGGCATGTCACCTCACGGTAGGCATATCCGACCATTAGGAAGACAAACATGCCACCAGCTATCCAAAGCAGAATCTCGCTATCCACGAGCACCCCCCTATGAAATCTCTTCCAGATTCATTCTGGAGACCGGTTGTAAGGTAATCCAAGAGTAGGCTTTAGACACCCACCATTTATTTGCGAACAGATATCTCGGTGAGTGAACTGCATTCTGCTATGTCTGGCGAGCCGCGCGAGCTCAGTCCGTCACGCACAGCCAGCTCTTGCGGGCCTGGTACTCGGTGAACGGGTGAGAGCGGATGCCGGCAGGCGTCTTGTCGCTGAAACTGGGCAGAGGGAAGTCCGGGTCATGCAGCACCACCCCATAGCGGGGATGCCGCTCCACAACCACCCTGTGCCAGCTGTTGTTTCCGCCGTCGCGGCTATCGACTGCAAGGATGCCCACGCCCTGGATCGAGTCCCAACCTTCGAAACGCTTTCGCTGGCAGTCCACGCCTAGCAGCGCCAGCGCCTTCTGGAGTTCGGTGAAGTTGGTGGCCAGCGGCCGGCCCTTGCGCGTGCCGATCTGCGCATCGAGGAACAACTGCCGCACCGCTGCATACTCACGCCCGGTGATCATCGCCACACAAGCCACTCCACACCCAAGCGGATCGTCCTGCCTGACTTTGCGGACACGGCAGCTCTCAACCCAGCTGCCATCACCTTTTACTCGTGCCACTGCCCTTCCCCCTCCATGCAAGTTTGACTCAGCACCCGCTCAGTCCCCGCAACGGCAAATGCCCGGCACAAGGCCGGGCAGCGCGCTAACCCACCACCGACTACTCGGTCTTGAGGGTGAAGTTCGCCATCCAATGACGGGACACTTCATCGGTCGGGTATTTGTACTGTTTGCCGTCCCCATGCACCACGATCCACGGGTTTTTCGGTGCGCGCGTGTTGAACCCGACCAGCTTGCACACTCCGCGTCCGTTAATGAAGGGTTCGCGGGTGACATCGATGCCGTACATACGGCCCATGCTGGCAAGCATCTGCTTTTCTTTCTCGCTCTTGCGATCAACCTTGCCCGGCAGCGAGGCTTCGATCTTGCAGGTAAAGCTGTCGTCGAGGAATGAAATGTTGCCCAGCTTCACTTCAAAGCCGAGATCGAGGCCGCTCAAGGCCTTCTCAATGGCTTCACGGGCTACTTTGAGGTTCTGGCGGTTAAAGCCGGCTGCGAAGATTTCGTTCATGGTTTGCTCCCTCTGCGGTGTGTTGGTGAGAGGTATCCTCACAGCGTCACCTGCGTGCCAGAACATCCAGAGAGCAATTTTTTTAACGAAGAACAGGGGCGCAAATTCGGATTATATGCCGTCGCGAACCATGCTGACTTTGAGTTAGGGTGAAAGGAGTAATCCGCAAACAAGCGCCAGGCTAGTCAGGGTGCGTAATTGCATCCACTTGACCACCTAATTGCATTGCCACTGACCAGCCAGTTGCATTCAACTTGACCAGTCAATTGCATTCGCGCTGACCAGCTAGGCTCTCCTGCGATGGGCAAAGATCGAGGGGCTCAGAGTTTAAATGCCTACCCACCTAGTTTCTCAGCATGAGCAGAGCTCTCATTGCACAAATCAATTGAGGCTTAGTCAAGCGCGTAGGCGATGTCATGGTGGCGCATTCAGCTTTGAACCGATAGGGAATCACTCAGTAAGTGTTACGTGTCAACCGCGTAGTTCAGCGGTACTACATTCCGTGCTCATATGTCGGATCAAAAAGAAACTCTGCCTGCCGCATTGGTTTCATCGCTTGCGCATAACTCAATAGCACCCTGATCGACCAGTCGATTCGCTTAGCGAAATAGGTGTCGTGCTTGCCGCTGGTTATTTCCTCGATCACTTCATTCACTTTCTGAATATGAATATGGTCAGGGATGTGGCATAGCTTGTTGTTCTTGTAGCCGGATGTTCTTAGTTCAGCGATGGGTTGCGCGCCACCCCTTGAGGAGGAGCATGAGACTATCAAGTTAGGTTTGTGACCTATCTCTGATGGCTCGCACAGCAGCAGGAAGTTCTTCAGCGTAGGCGGCACCATCCCCCCCCACTCAGGGGTCACCATGATGAATCCGTCGCCGTCCTTGAGCAGGTTAGAGATCGGACGCCAGATACTCTCCCAGTAGGGTGTGTTATCCCAGAACCCTTCGTCCCACAATGGGATTTTCTCTTGGTTCAGATCGAGGATTTCCACCCTCTCCACGGCAGGGTGTTCTGCGCACAAGTTACGGATATAAGTCGCAATCGCCAGTGAAGCGGAGGCTGGTCTATCACTACCGCAGATGACCACAATTTTGGTCTGCATAAGTTCCACCGATGGTTGAGCGTTGTAAATTCCGAGTTAAATATTTACGCCCGTCCCGGATCGTCAATCGAACTCCCCAACGTACTGCTTGAATCGCGCTCCGGCGGAGAAATGAAAAATCGGGTTATCCAGCTCACCCGCTTTCGGCGCGATCATGGTTCGGTAACTAGGCGAAACGAAGTACGCCAGCGTCGCCCGGTTGGTGTTTCTTGGCGACCTAACCCGGTGAGGGGCGGCTCTATAGAGCCCACCTGTCCAGGCCTGCATCATTTCGCCGACAATAACAAGCAGTGCGTCGCCTGCCTGCGGCGCGGGCTCCCATTCCCCGCTTCTCCGTTGCAGCTCCAACCCCGCCACGTCATCTAGTAGCAGTACGGTGAACGCACTGGAGTCGGTATGGGGCTTCGGCGCCATGCAGTCACTGTTCTCGTCTGCGGGGTAGTGCAATAAAACTAGGTTTGAAAGCGGGCAGTAGAAGTAATCAAGAAAAACATGGGTATCCTGCCCGACTGATACCGCGAATAGCTTGAGCAGTTCGTTCGATACCTTTGTAATTGCTTGCCAGTAGTCCGAAAGGCTCTGCTGTATATCTGGAGCACCCGCTGGCCACAGGTTGGGCGCGAACATACCATCCGAAAGCTGGACTTCCGGATCGTCGGGCTGGATCTCCGTGCCAACCACGAACCCCTCGTACATTACGGGAGGCCCATCTCGTTCGTCATCAGCAAAGGTCGTCCGCTCAATATATCCTCGGTAGCGCCCGCATGGACGCTTAGCGCTCATTTTTTGCTCATGGGATAGTGCGAAAACGTGCCGCAGAGCTTGTCGCGCCTCCCTGAGGAGCTGCAAAGGAATTCCGTGCCCTTCAAGTAGGAAACAACCTTCCTGTGAGCTGGCGTGGTAAATGTCCGTAACAAGGCAGTCGAATGCTTCTCGAGAAAGGCCAAGTCCTTGGGAAAGATCAATTCGCTTCATGGGCTTACCACTCAATTGAGTTAGCGCTGGCGCAACAGCAAGTAACCCGTCGGCAACAACGCAACGATCATCGCGATGAAAAACGAATAACCGTTGATGCCGAAGGTATCCATCGATAGACCAAGACCGAAGCTGCCACCGAAGCTGCCGAAACTGTGCAACATGACGAATACAGTGTTAGCAGAGGCGAGTTCCGCCCCCCTGTAGCGTGCACCCAGAACTGCCAGGCACAGTGCGTAGAAGGCATCCAGTAGAGCGCCAAGCAAAAAGAGGATGGCTAGCAGATAAAGTGAGTGCCCGAGCGTGGCTGGTAATGCAAGCACGAGGGCAATACATAGAGATGAGCTGAATATCAACGCCAACCGGGGCGAAGCGTAGTCGGCAAGTATCCCGATGGGGATGATGAACAGCAGCCTCCCAAACCCAACCATGAATAGCGCAGCAGTGACCAGTTCAACGTCGAACCCTGCCTTGAGGATATAAGCGGGTAACAAACCGGCTGGCGCTTGGTCGGTGAAACCGGCTACCAAACCGAGGATCAAAATCATGGGAAACGCCGCGATGATTGAGCGGAATCTCGGAGGTTCTTCTGCATCCAGATCCGGCGGATCAGCTAGAAAGAACACCGGAGTCGTACCCAGAATCAGAATCGCCGAGCAGAGAATAAAGGGGGACAGTCCTTGGTAGCCGACCAAATTGATAAGCAGCGGACCAATGGAGCCGCCGAGTGCCAGTGAAACGATGTAGAGGCTAGCAGTTAGACCGCGTCGTTCGTCGCTAGCCAGTGTGTTCAGCCAAGCTTCGCTGACCACCCAGAAGTGACCGAAAGCCAATCCGAGTAAGAACTGGAATAACGCCCAGACAAAGGGATTGTTGGAGAGAGGAAATAACAGAATCAAACAGCCGGTGAGCGCCAGCCCCGAAACCAGGGAGGGTTTAATCCCCAGCTTGTAGATGATCTTGGGATACAGTGGGCCGCCCACAATGATCGCCAACGACCACACGCTTACTACCACCCCTATCATGGCACTGCTCTGCCCGGCCTGCTCCATTCGAATGGTCAGAACTGGCTGTAGCAGACCGAATGCCATGGCAGCGGAGAGGTTGCATAGCATGATGACCGCAAGGCTTGAGATATTCTTGCTTTCACTCACCGTCGTCGTCATATCTCACCTACACGGCCTAGTTCTTCAGGCACAGGTTTGCACGAGTGCGTGGACTGCTGACCCGAATATAAGCGCCGTCCGCGCCCGTGGTCTGTTCAAGATTCACCAGACTGCGGTGCACAAGAGCCAAATTCTCCTTCGACAGTAACTCCTGCGTGCGCAGCAAGATGCCGTTGAGTGTCGTCATGCTGTTCCCCTCACCGG
>Ga0247725_1001232_pt1 | contig 13694 bp, 20 predicted proteins | sample OKSTACKMCFT3sol_FD_183021 | JGI IMG/M metagenome (GOLD analysis project Ga0247725, IMG submission 183021) | Subsurface sediment microbial communities from gas well in Oklahoma, United States - OK STACK MC-FT3-sol | ecosystem: Environmental > Terrestrial > Deep subsurface > Rock core/Sediment... | reverse complement strand
CATAGCTGGTCCATCACCTGGGAAGAAACCTAATGCTCAACGCCTCGCCACTCAACGCCGTGCCGCTGAATGGCGTAGCTGGATCGTCTGCCGAGCCGGAGTACATCGTCCGCGGGCAGTCGTTCGTCTGGACGCTGCGGCTGATGGTGGGCGGGCTCAACCTCACGCCGATGCTCACCGGATCGGTCACCGTTGACCGGGAAGAGGGTGCGGCCGGCATCGCTGGCTTCGATCTGTTCATCGCGCCTGGCGTCGCCGTAGTGCCGCCAGACTGGAAAGGCCGGGCGGTATCGATCGACTACATCAGCACGAGCCAGGGCGAAACGACCGAGGCGCGCAAGTTCACCGGGCAGATCAGCCGCGCCGACTGGAACCCGGTTAATCGCATCCTGAGCTGCGAATGCTCCGACCAGCTGCAGCAGCGGGTCGAGGGCATGGCTATTGGGACTATCGATGCACTGGTCGGCGGGTGGTGGTCGGAAGACCTGTTCGAGCCGGTCGAGGGCCGCAGCCACTGGGACTACGCCCGCGAGCGTATGAGCACGCGCACCGCCAGCCTGGACTGTTCCGCTTACGGCGATCTTCGCGTGACGAGCTGGTACGCCACGGCGCCGCATTTCGTGTTTGGCCCGGGCACAACGCTCTATCAGCAGATCGACCTGCAGCAATCCGACCTTGAGGCGACGACCAACCGCGTCGAGATCGAATTCAGCTACCGCTACCAGCGCCTCTGGCAGCTGAACGAGGGCTACAGCTGGACTCACGTCAACGCGGGCGGTGGTCAGAGCGGGTTCTGTAACTGGCGCGTGTGGGCGACTGAGCTGCCTGACACCGACATGATCGAAAGATCAGTTTCGGACAGCGGCCAGCAGCTGCTTGGCGGCGTGGGCGGCTACAAGCTGCCGCTGTCCATGGCCAACCCGTGCGGCGATGGCCAGGGCTGGGTCAACACCTTCGACAATCTCTGGCTATCAGCGTCGTTCACCGGTGCCAGGCGCTGGGTGCAGAGCGTAACCGAGAGCTACAAGCTGGTTCTGTCCACTGCTGCTGGCGAGTCAGAGCTGACTCGCATCGTTCAGCGCGCTGGCTACACCGTGTCGATCGAGCGCGATCAAGCAGAGAGCTGGGGCAGCGATCCGATCCGCGGTGGCGGAACTGGCAGTCAGGACCTATCCGACGAAGGCCGGCGCAGCAATGCAATTGCAACCGCGCTGCGTATTGGCCAGGCAATGATCGTCGGCGCTCACCGTGAGACGACGCTCAGCTGGGATGTCCCGGCCAGCATGGCGATGGGCATCGATCTGTGGCACACGCTTGAGATCGCAGACCAGGGCGTTCACGCGGTCGGCAAATGCCGGCGCATCGTCCATCAGTTCGATCTTGGCAGCGGTGAAGCGATCACCTCGCTGAGCATTGCGATCATGCGCGGCGGCGGCGCCAGTGACGCGTTGGCTGTGCCGGCGCAGCCTGATACCAGCCTGCCCCCGTTCACGCCGTCACCTAACTTGCTGCTCGGTACGCAGCTCGGCGGGCGCCAGTTCGATCCGTACACGGGCTTTCCCATCGGCCCCTATGACGATGATCGGCCAGGCTTCTCGGGAAACTACGACACGAACGACAACATGCCGGCCGAGTTCTACCCGCGCCGATTCGACATCAATGCCCGCGAAATCGGTGCTGAGTATCGCGACGAGCGTACCGCCTCGGCCGAAGCGTTCTATCGCGTCGGCATCCCCAACGATTTGCTGGAGCTATGACTATGACACTGACTAATGAGCAGCGACGTCGAGCTAGTGGCGACGCCATGGAGCGTAGCCGGCGTGACAGCGGTGCCGCTATGGAAGCTAGTCGGCGCGCTGGCGGCGAGGCGATGATCAAGCGTCGCACCGGCAAGAGCGTGGCCGACGACATTCAGTCGCTTACTGCCCCTCAGCGCCAGGCCAAGCCACTTCCTCGCATTGATCCGGTAGGTGCGTTGCCTGCACAGAAGGGGCGCGGCACGTCATCCGGCCCTGCGACTGGTGGCGCTACCGGCGGCGGCATCGCCAGTCCGTTGATCGAAACGGCAGGGACGCGCGAATTCCACCCGTCGATACTCAGGGCTTCTACCGACGGCGCAATCTTCTTCGAGGTTCGCGCAGCCAAGAAGGTCACGATGACCGACGCCAACGGCGAGCCGGTCGTTCTGGAGTTCCAGAATGTCAATTCCTGACTTCGTTGCGGGTGAAGAGCTGGTTACCTTCGGCATGCCGTGGCACGGCCTCTACGTCACGCCAGTCTCCGGTGCCCGCTACATTGAGCTTGCCAGCGGCCGCAAGATCTACTCGAGCATGTTTGCCGGGCCCACGCCGAGCAATACCTACCTAATAGACCTTGGCTTTCCGGAGCCTGCGCTGCAGCCTGCCGACCCCGAGGCCAGCCTGTGGAACAAGTACATCGCCAGCGGGACCGGGAATGCCGCTTTCTTCAATGCGTGGGGGCTCAACCTTGGCAACCGTCGTGTTCGTGTAGGCAACGAGCTGGCAAACATTTCTATGTCTGCAGTGAATCTCGGGCCGACGCTCGGGGTAGAGGTTCGATCGACCATCAGTCTCAAGGCCGGGCCGCGCTTCCTGGATGTGCGGGCACCGGTTGCGCCGCTTCAACAGCTGCCCGGCCAATATGGAGAGGCGTTCCTGCTGGACGCCAGCCCGGACGGGCGCCGATGGATGTTCGGCATGAGATTCACCAGAAGCTACACCGCCTATCCCTATCAGATTCGCGTGGATCAGGATGCCGATGAAGGAATTGGCGCGATCATCGAGGCGGTTTTTTCAGCTGACTTCACATCCATGACGGTGAATGTGCTTGCCGGCTATACGGCCTGCATAACCGGAACGAACATCAGCGCACAGGACGGCGGACCGTTAACCCAGGCAACGCTCTGGTTGGTCGGTTCGGCTGGGAGCTGGGCAAAGTACGCAGGAGAGGGCGAGCCACCGACTCCGCCCTATCAGCCGATGCTAACCGGGCCTGGAGATGGTCCGTTCAAGTATGCAATCGGCTACGGCCACGGCACCTCGACTGCCACGGCCACCAAGGACCGAGTGATTGGCGGATGGTACGGGCCGGATGGAACGCCGCAGCTTGTAACCATCCGCATTTCCACCAGCCTCACGCTTACCGCGCAAGAGCCCGTATCGCGCGCTGACATGGAGCAGTGGTGGAGCCCGTATGTGCGTGACTACCAGTACACCGCGCTGGTCAAGATCGGCAACGGCAGCTTTCAGCCATGGTTCACCGCGGGCTACACGGAAGACCAGAACCCGAACGTCACGACGTATTCGCTGCGGTTCTCGTCAACCAACTATTCGAGCGTCGAGACCAATGCCCCGGTGATCCGCGTGCCATCCATTCATGGCGAAATCATCACGGGCGCAGTCGGCCCTCGACATGACGGGGCGCCACGACTGGCCATGGCGTCGTCCTACGGCGACGCGAACTACGACCTGACCTGGTACGCCGGGCTGCAGTCGAGCAACAAGGTCATTTCGGCCATGGCTCGCTGTATGGGCAACAACCAGTTCGAATACGTCGCTGGCCCTGCCATCACCCCGTCGGGGGTTGACGTTGGCGACACGGCGACCGGGAACCTGATTCCAGGCCACAACCGGTTTGCAAGCAATTTCAGCCAGGCGCTGTGGGATTACCACACCGGCTTTTCGGTCGGCGCCTATAACCCCGTCACTGGCCAGATCAAGCGCGCGCGTCTCGGCGGCGGCTACTTTACCTGGGTGTAATCGATGAACTACGTCAACAACTGGCTCCGGGCAATTGATCTGGAGCAGGGCGCTACGTCGTGCCCGCTCGACCTGCCTGACGGCGAGTACCGACTGACGCTGGCGGATGCCGCAGCTGGCGCCACGCGATGGGAGATCGTCGACGCGGTCGTTGCTGCCGGGTCGGCTACGCTCACTCGCGCTCGCGAGGGTACCGCTGATCAAGACTGGCCGACCGGTAGCGTCATCTACTGCGGGCTGACCGCGGCAACGCTTGCAGCGCTCTCTTCGGGTGGATCTGCCGTAACGGTGAGCGCCGATCAGCCGACTCAAACGCCAGACGCGGCCGGGCTGAGTTGGCTGGTTACCACTCATCCCTTCCAGCGCTTGTTCGTGTCCGTCGGCACGGCCGGGCCAGAAGATTGGATGCCATTGGCCGAGTGCCCGCCGCTCAATGAGTACCAGGCGTCGACATTCTCGACGACGGTGGCCTTGGATCGGTCGGACAAAGAGGTCGGCATCGGCTCTCCCTATCAGGAGGCGGGCCAGTTCGGAATCACGTTGACAATCCCAGCATGGTCCTCGAATCCGGCCGGGTTCGTCTTGAAGGTGGAGCCGCAGCCGGCCGCGACAATTGCGCTTGCGCTCGATTTTGCTGCGCTCATCAATCCTGGCGAGGTATTCACCGCCACCTTGGTCGACTACACAGGTTCAGGGCAGGGCTCGGCCGATGGGTCGGTTGTGACGCTGGAAATCGCCGAGCGCGTGCGCCTCTCCGATCTGTTGATCGAGCGTTGGGATGACGAGGGCACGCCGCACGTCCATGTCCAGATCGAAATGCGCAACGCGCGAGACCCTGTGCCCGACTTCATCGCATTGACCGGCGCGTAACGCCTTCGGAGCAACCATGCAGCCAGCAAAACTCGATCTGCACATCGTGCAGGGCTCGACCCTGCGCGACACCCTGCGGCTGATGCAGCCGCGCTACGAATATCGGCCTATCACCGCGCTCGGTGGCTCGCCATTGCGCCTTACCGTAGACCACGGGCTGCCGGGCGACTGGCTGGCCTGGGTCGAAGGTGTCAGCAATATGCAGGGAGTCAACCGATCCCAGCGCGAACGCCCGCACCGCGTCACCGTGGTCGACGCGGACACGCTGGAGATAAACGCGCTCTCCGCGTTTGGCCTCAACCCCAGCGGCGGGCAACTGATCTACAAGCCACCGGTAGACCTGACCGGCGCCACAGCCCGCATGCAGATTCGCGCAGGCGTCGGCGGTGCTCTGCTGCTAGAGCTGACCACCGAGAATGACGGGCTTGCCATTGCCGGCCCCGGCACGCTGACGCGCACCCTGAGCGCAGCCCAAACCGCTGCGCTCGCATGGACAGAGGCCGTATACGACCTCGAAATCCAATACGCGGACGGCACCGTTCAGCGCTACCTGCAGGGGGCCGTCACCGTCAGCCGCGAGGTGACCACATGAGCATCGCGATCTGCGGTGATCCCGAGGTGCTGGTCATCGAAGCCGGCAGCGAATACGCCGTCGGCCTGGAGCCGGACGCCGAGACGGTCGTCGTGACGGCCGGCGAGCAGGGGCCACCCGGGCGCGATGGTGTCGACGGCGCATCCATCAGCCCGGACCCAGGCAACCAGCTTACCTCACGCCCGAACGGCCTCTACGTCGCCCCGCATGAGTGGGCAATCAATCACTGGTAATCAGGAGGCCACATGGCCCAAGTCAAGTTCTACAAGGTCACCGCGCTTCCCGGAACCCTCGAAGCAAACGCGTTCTATTTCGTCTCGAATGGCAACCACACCGAGAGTTACCTGACGGATAACGCGGGTGTTGCGCGGGGCATCGGCAACACCGCGATGATCAACGCGCTGATCGACCAGGCGCTTGCGAACTGGAGCGGCGCGGCCAGTACGGTCTCCATCGTCGCTGACATCGCGGCGCGCGATGCGCTCATCGCCACGCTGGATGCCAACACCATGATTCTGGTGGTCGACGCGTCGGCTGACGCCAGCGTGGGTTCAGGCTCTGCCCTGTATGCCTACGCGGCGGACACATCAACCATCTACAAGATCGCCGAATACGAATCCATGGACGTGGTGCTCCAGTGGAGCGACCTGCAGGGCGGGCCCACCAGCACGCCGGCGCAGATCGACAACGCCGTCAGCATGGCCCACAGCCACGCCAACAAGGCCACGCTCGACGAGCTGGGCGAAGATGCGGAAGGGCTGACATTCAAAGGGCAGGGCGTGAGTTCGCGCTGGGCAACCAACAACTGGTGATCGCATGGCTCAGGTCAAACATCACAAGTGCGTCGCGGCACTGCCCGCCGAGCTTGAGGCGGACGCGATCTACTACGTGCGCGCCGGGGCTGGGTACGATCAGTACGTCACCAACTCAGCCGGCATGATCGTGGCGTACCCACTAAATGCGCCATCGGCTGCGGCGTCGTTCTTCGGGCTCGTCACTGTCATTGCCAGCGCAACAGGCCAAACCGAGTTTGCCATCCAGGGCGGCTACACGCCCGGCGCCATCGTCGTGTTCCTCAACGGCTCTTCGCTCGCGCCGGCGCACTACACCGCAACGAACGGCACGACTGTGGTCCTTGCCAGCGGTACAGGGGTTGTCGTTGGCTCTGAGCTTGTCGTGATGCGGCTGTCGGCGTTTCAGGTTGCGGATGCTTTGCCGTTGGGCGGGACTGCGGCTGACTCGAGCAAGCTGGGAGGTCAACCTCCGGAATTCTATCTAGGTGGCGGATCGTGGGGCTCTATCACCGGCACACTGGCAAATCAGGCCGACCTGCAGACGGCTTTGAACAGCAAGGCTAGCAGCGCTGACATCGACTTCACAATCATATACCCGAACGGGGGCAGTGCGGCAAGTCCGGCTACTGTTGCGCTTTATAGTCGGTATGTAATAAGCCACCCGTTTCCCGGTCACCGCGTTCTTGTTGAAGCGGAGTTTTTAACTGGTGGCGTATGGCACACGGCGAAGCCGCTAGGTGTCCAGGGAGTTCTCGCGTGCGGCGCCGAGTGCGCGCAGATCGGTGATTCGATTATTCTGCAAACCTCATCCAGTCACCTTATCTACGTTACCGGCGGGTGGGTGAACTCTACAGCGCCAGCCGGAACTGTTACCGGCGCGCTTCCATGCCGCATCAAGGTCTGGAAAGTCAAAGGAGCTATTGCATGAAACAAGTGTTTGCAGAAGTAGGCTCCAGCTTTCAGCAAGTCGGCGGCACCTGCCCTGATGGATGGGTCGTCATGCAGAGTGAGCGACCAACGCCTGAGCATGTGGCGCAGGCGGACGGCTCTTGGACGCTCGACCCATCGCTCAAGCTGACAAAGAACAACACCGCCTACAGCGCCGCCACTATGGCGCTAACCGCGGACTATCCGCAACTCGAGAAAGATACCTGGCCCACGCAGAACGAGGAGGCGTCCGCTTGGGTAGCTGATCCGGCCGGTGCGTCAACGCCGTGGATTGACCGGGCTGCAGCCGAGCGCGGTATCGAACGCGAGGAGTACATCCGCCGCACGCTGATCAAGGCGCGGCAGTTCAAGGTGATTAGCGCGTTTCTCACGGGCCGCCGCCAGCGGTACGAGGACCAGATCAAGGCTGGAAACGACCCGGTGCTGGACTACGCGCTGACTCGAGAGCTGCTGGCAGAGCTGCAGGCGATCACTGAAACCATCATGTCAACGCCGGCTGCTGGCCTGCAGGAGGCACTTGCATGACTGTTCAGCTCGCGCTGTACAAGGGCAGGGGCCAGATTGGCAACGCCTTTATCCGTCTCTGGACAGGCTCGATCTACTCGCACTGCGAGCTGGTCGTCGACGGCTGGTGTTACTCGTCCTCGGTCATGGACAAGGGCGTGCGCCGCAAGCTGGTCGGCGAGGGTGAAGGGCGGATAAGCCTGTGTCCGGATAAGTGGGATCTGATGCCGCTGCCGTGGGTGGACTCAAAGGCTGTCGTCGAGTACTTCGAGGCGACCGACCATCACCGCTATGGCTGGCCGTCGCTCATGCTGTCGCAGTTTCTCAACCTGAACCGCCCCGTGAAGGGCGCGCAGTTCTGCTCGGAATGGTGCGCCGCGGCTGCTGGGCTGCCGACTCCGACCGTTCTGAATCCGCGCACTCTCGGCGAGTGGTGCGAGTACCTAGGGGGTCTCCATGACTTCGCGTAACCTGGCCCGATGGGGCGGGATCAACCCGGACACGAAGGCCGACTCCAGTGCGCTGGCGAGCAAAGCCGACGCGAGCGCGCTGGTTGCAAAGCAGGACATCCCGGCGGTAGTCAGCAAGGCCGCTACGGCTCAGACCTCGCTGCTCGCAGATGCAGGCCAGTACCTGCGCTTCACTAACACCTCAGCTAGTACCTATACGGTCGCTCCGCAATCGTCAGTCGCCTGGGCAGACAACACCGAGATTCACATACGGCGCGCCGCAAACGCCAACTTGACGCTCGCTGCTGGCTCAGGCGTGACGCTCAACGCTCCATCAGGCGGCTCGCTGGTGATGACCGATCGCATGACCGTGACGCTCAAGCGCGTTGCCAGCAACGTGTGGGACGTGATCGGCCAAACGGTGGCAGCATGATGCCCGGCGTGGTGGCGGGCTTTACCCGCTTTCCGACCATCCAGATAGTGGCCGCCTACGAAACAGCTTCATATGGCGGCTACTACGCTGGGTCTATTGGTTCGATCGCTCCGGCCGGGGCCAGCGCGCTGCCGAACACAGCGCCGGCAGTTGGGGTCAACGGCGAAATACTTGGTCTGGTCTATGAGCTGTATGAAGGCGTCGAGCGGCGCCTAGACCTGACCATTCGCGGCAGCTATGCGTCGCTTCCATTCACTGGCTTGTCGATCGATGGCGGCACCGCCATCACGGCCTGGACTAGGATCTCTGGTGACATGACGCAGACGCGGTTCCGCCACAATCCAGCCTCGAACCCGATCCCAGCAGGAACACGAACGCTGAAGTTCAGCTAAGCCCGCCTCGAGCGGGCTTTCTTTTGCCTGGAGTTTCCCATGACCCTCTCTGAAATACGGGAGCGAGCCATAGCGCCCGCTCTCGCGCTGCTGCCTGCGCGGATGTCGAGCCGAGAGGCAGAGATCATGCTGCTGGCTATTACTCAGCAGGAAGATCCGGAACAGCGGCGCCGCCAGTGGCCGACCGGGCCGGCCCGCGGGCTGCTCCAGTTCGAGCAGGGCGGCGGCGTGCGCGGCGTGCTGAATCACCCGTCCAGCCGTGACCACGCCCGCCGAGTGTGTGCAGCGCGCGGTGTTGCGCCGGAGCCTGCGGCCGTATGGGCAGCGCTCGAGCGTGATGACGTGTTGGCGTTTGCCTTCGGCCGGCTTTTGCTCTGGACCGATCCGAAGCCGCTGCCAGGCGAGCACGACGCCGCTGGCGGTTGGGCGCTGTATGAGCGCACATGGCGCCCTGGCAAACCCCATCCGGAGCGCTGGCCGGCTCGATTCGCCGCAGCCGTGCGCGAGGTAATGCGATGACCGCCTGGCTGAAGCTTGTGCCCAGCTGGGCCTGGTGGGTGCTGGCTCTGGCTGTTGTGGCCGGTGGGCAGCAGATCCGCGTGCTATCGGCGCAGTCTGACGCATCGAAGGCGCAGGCCTATCTTGCCGACTACCGCACCGAAGTCAGCGAGCGCGACCGCCGCGCTGCGCTGTTCGTCATTCAGGAAAACCAGCGGCGACAGGCCGCGACGGAGAAAGCAGATGCAGAGGCACAGGAACAACTGGCTGCAGCGCGTACTGATGCTGAGCGCGCTGGTAGTGCTCTTGAGCGGCTCAAGTTGCGCCTCACAGCATCTGAGCAGCGCAGTCGTGACGCCGGCAATGCCATCACTGCCCAGCTCAGCCAGGCAGCCGAAGGCGCCGCCCGAGTGCGAGCCGACGTGCTCGGCAGGGTTGGAGAGGCTGCTCAACTCTATGCTGGAGTTGCAGACGAGCGAGGAATAGCTGGGTCGACGTGTGAGAAAGCGTATGACGCGGTGAAGGGGAATTAGATTTGCCCGGACGGGCGAGGACGGTAGACCGGGACTCCGGCCTCCTGTGCTGCGGTGATCATATCGCGAGTGCCTGGGCCGCCGGTGTCGAAGGCGACCACGCCATCGGGTTTCAGCTCGAGCATCTGCCGGTTCCGGATCGGTCCGGCGCGCTTGCCGTACTTCTCCCATTCGGCCCGGCAGCGTGTCAGCTTCACGTCGCGGTTCAGTGCCCACTCACGAGCCCAGCGATCGGCGCCAGGCGCTTCGCCCTGGATGATCTCGCTGATGCCACGAGTGAGCAGGATGTGGTCGAGCACTTCGAAAACGCGGGCGCGGTCGGCGTAGTCGCGGCCTCCGCAGACGATGATTCGGACGGGCAATTTCTTCCCCAAAACACAAACGTAAGTGTTTGATTCTGTTGGCGCGGGAGATTGCGCAAAAGAGCGGATTTTTGAGCGTGGAAAATGGCCGAAAGCCTCGCCGCACTAGGCGTTGACCGTGATCCGTGCGGCGTCCCAGGCTTTGATACCATATAGACGTAAGTGCCTGATTCTAAAGGGCGTTTCCATCCTCTACAAATCCTCTCCAATATCTCACCAAAACTCAGTTGCGGATTATGCCACGTCGATCCACTCGGCGCCCCGGCTGTCACGGTAGAGCGCTGTCATCGCTGCCGACTTGTGGCCGAGCAGCAATTGCGGATCTCGGCCTTCCGCGGCGTGCAATCTGGCAGCCAGTGAGCGCATCTCGTGGAAGGTCGGAGGGCTCGCCCCGAACTCAATGCCGGTGCGGTCCCGTGCGGCTGCAAACGCGCTGGTCAACGTGTCCAGCATGATCGGCATCCCCGGCGTTGCGCGGCTCACGGTGCGGCTGTGATGCACGAGATGCTTGGACACTACCGCATCCCGGCAGGCTTTAACCACCTCGCCCAGTTCGAGCCCGAGCGATTCCAGGCGCAGCTTCGTACTAATCCGCAGCCTGGCGCCGGTCTTCGCTTGGATGATGTGCAGATGATCGTCGTACACGTCTTTGAACAGCATCGCGGCGATATCGTCCCGGCGCTGGCCGGTCAGTACCGCAAGCTCCATTGCCCGCTTCAGCCAAGGCTGCTTGGCCTCCGCGTAGATCGCCTTCCATAGCTCCAGGGTCAGCCGTTCGCGCTTGACCTTCACCTTCGCGGCCCGCGTCACTTCGACCGGGTTGTCCTTCCGCCATCCAGCCGCTATCGCCTCGCGCATCAGATCGCTCAACAGTGACCGCATGGCCTTCGCCATCTGCGCCTTGCCTTCATCCGTGAATGTCTTCAGGTAGGCGGCCACCTCAAACGTTCCCAAAGCCGCCGTATCGTGATGGCCCAGCGCCTCGCTGATGCGATTCAGCCTCATGCGCACGGTGTCCTTGCTGCGGTCGGACACGTCGCGCTCTGCGTAGAGCTTGCGGTACTCGTCGATCCATTCCGAGAACCTGCGGGCCGGCGCGGCTGCTATACGCTCAACCAGGGCCGGCTGCATCTTGGCGCCGGCATGGTTGGCGTGCACAGCTTCACGCACGGCCTGCGCCTTGTCCGCACCAAGCCCGTACCACTTCCCTGACGACGGGTCACGATAGCTGTAATAGGTGACGCCGTTCCTGCTGTCCGTCTTGCGGTACAGGTTAGGCGGCAGGTCTTTCGAACCGGTCTTACGCGGCCTTGGCGCCATGTCGATCCCTCGCGATGCGCCCGGCAAGCGTGCCTGGCTCGATGTACTGTGCGTGTGGCTCAACATAATAGCTGCGCCCGTGCTTCACCGGGGCGGGGAAAATCTTCGCCTCCCGCGCCCATCGCCGCAGCGTGTTCAGCGTAGGCACCGGATCGAAGTTGGCTTCCGCCCATTTCTCAAGGCTCAATTTCATCTCTCACCCCCTCACTGTTACGCCGGCTGCTTCGGCTTGGCTCGCAACCTTGTCTATGCCTTGCCAGTAAGCGCTCTGGACTCGCGTGAACGTGTCTGCGTCTGGCTTGGCTGGCAGTTCAATCACCAACTCCCGCCGCGACGCCAGCCACACATTTCGCATCTGGTCCTTCACGTCCTCGAACTGCTCGCGGTGAGGCTGCCTGTCCCACCACGCCTCGAACTCTGCTATCGCCTTGTCTGTGTGCATGTCTATCTCCTGCTTGGTGCCGAGGCTAGATGAAGGCCGTCATGGTCTTGCTGCCGTCGCTGTGGATGGTAGTCAGCGCCACTGGTGCAGCACGTCGACCTCGCCTAATGATCAGATTCGCCTCTGCAAACAGGGGGTTGTGGTTACCATGTTCATCCGGAAGCAGCGTGTTGCAGGTGAGGTTGGTGGCATCCTCGCCATTCGGGCCTCCGTCATCGTGACCAATGTCGAAGCTAGCCATCATCGCAATGCCGTGTTCCTTGCTGAGCGCGACGATCTGCTTCATAAGCGGACTGATGTGGCTGTCGTAGATCTCTTCTTTGTTCATGGCGTGCAAATCCTCCCCGCCGACTCTCGCCGGCAGGCTGTGTGTTTGGGTGGGGTTAGGGGGTTAGGCGCAGCGGTCTTCTGCGCCAGAGTTGAAGTGCCGCTTCAGCAGATACTGCCGCCATTCCTCCGAGACGTTCGGATAGCTCGGACGCAGGCAGTCTTTGCTCCAGCTAGAGGATCTGAGGATTTTTCCCGCATACAGATCCTCTCCGTCACTGACGTGCATAACGTCGCCATCGACGGCCAGCGAGGCATCCCATTTCGTGGCCGCTATAACCGTAGTCGTAACCTCATGCCATCTTGTGTGGTGCACAACTGTGAAAGCCATCAGCCGACTCATTCACGCCTCCTTCGCAGCCATGGCGGCGTCGATAGCGTCGCGCTCGGATGGATACCAGTCGGCCTGCTGTCGGCTTTCGCTTGGCCAGCACACGCGGTACACGGTCGGGCTCGCCGTGCCGTTCTGCGAGTTGACGAGGGCTCGCTGCGAAACCATAAACTCCAGCCGCTGCGTGTCCAGCCGATTCTGCTCTGGCTGCGGGGTGACGGCCAGAGCCAGCACCCTCGGGTCGGCGCCGCGCTGATGTAGCATCATGGCGAAGTTGGCCACGTCTTCGAAGGTGCCGGCGTTACCCTTACCCAGGTGTTCGACCAGCAGCTGCGCCAGGAACTCTACAGTGCAGACACTCGCGTCGTCCCAGCCGCCGCGACCTTTCGCGCGAGATGCTGCCAGCTTTGCTTTCATCGCTGCGGCGAACCGATCGACCGCCTCGTCGTCAGTATGCTGCGGGGCTGTGTACCACTGTCGGTTTTCCCAGCCTGCCCATGCGTCGCAGACGTTAACCTGATCCCACACCGTATGGCCGGCGTCGCTAATACCCTCGTCGAGCCACGTATTGAACACTGGGTCTGGAAAACGAGCGCGGTCGGCTTCACGGTCCCGCTCCGGCTGCGGGGAGGTCTGCGGGATGGGGGCGGACAGGGCGGCGCGGGCCTTGGTGATTGGGTGATCTGCGGGATATGTGCATTTGTCGGCCACTGCTGCCGGCGGCCCGTAGGTTTCGAGCATTGCTTTCAGCGCCTCCACCAGCGCGCTATGCTCCGGCTGCGGGGCGGTCTGCGTACGCAGCTCCGACAGTTCAGCGTCGCCCTTCATTTCCAGATACGGCAGCGACAAGTGCTTGAGCGCATTGCTGGCGATGGCGCCGCTGTCGATGATGCGAGTGCGGCCGTTCACGGTGTCGAAGTGCTTGCCCTCGGCATACCAGCGCAGGGCTTCTTCTGGTGTCCAGTCGGTGCGCTCCAGTTGCTCGGCGATGCCGGGGGCGTAAAGGGCGTCGTGCGGGGCGGTCTGCGCGATGGGGGCGGAGTAGAGTGGTTGAATTTCGTACCCATCCCCACCTTCGGCCCACGACGGGAAAGCTTTTTCAAGAGCCACCCTGCCATCT
>Ga0247725_1001231_pt1 | contig 13701 bp, 13 predicted proteins | sample OKSTACKMCFT3sol_FD_183021 | JGI IMG/M metagenome (GOLD analysis project Ga0247725, IMG submission 183021) | Subsurface sediment microbial communities from gas well in Oklahoma, United States - OK STACK MC-FT3-sol | ecosystem: Environmental > Terrestrial > Deep subsurface > Rock core/Sediment... | reverse complement strand
CCCCAGGCCGGCAGCATCCGCTTCGGCGGCGCCAGCCTGGAGGAGATCGGCCTGGAGCGGGTGCGCGAACACGTCGCGGTGGTGCTGCAGCACCCGGCGCTGTTCAACGACAGCGTGCGCGCCAACCTGACCATGAGCCGCGAGCGCAGCGACGAGGCCTGCTGGCAGGCCCTGGAGATCGCCCAGCTGGCCGAGACCATCCGCGCCCTGCCCAAGGGCCTTGACAGCATCGTCGGGCGCTCCGGCGTGCGCCTGTCCGGCGGCCAGCGCCAGCGCCTGGCCATCGCCCGGATGGTGCTGGCCGAGCCGAAGGTGGTGATCCTCGACGAGGCCACCTCGGCCCTGGACGCGGCCACCGAGTACGCCCTGCACCAGGCCCTGGCGCGCTTCCTCGCCGGCCGTACCACCCTGGTCATCGCCCATCGCCTGTCGGCGGTGAAGCAGGCCGACCGGGTACTGGTGTTCGACGGCGGACACATCGCCGAGGACGGCGACCACCAGCGCCTGATCGACCACGGCGGCCTCTACGCCCGCCTCTACGGCCACCTGCAGCACTGAGCCGCCCCCTGCGTCACGTCGGCGCACCAGCCTGTCAAACAAACGTTACGCCCGCACCCGGCATTGCCGGGGCGCGGGGCGGTGCTGTCAGGAAAAGCTGCCGCGCCCAGCGCCGGCCAGCACAGTTCCGGTGCGCGACTGTGCCTTGTTTCGCGCCGGTGCGGCGGGGTCAGATGGCCGCGCTCGACCGACAAGAACAACAACCGGAGGTCACCGTGACCCCAGCCTTGCTGCCCGGCGCCCGCGTGCGCCTCCCCGCCCTCGCCCCGCCCGCCTGTGACCCGGTGGTGCCGGCGCGCATCCTCCCACCTGCGCCTGTACAATCGCGGCCCCCACTCGGGGACGTGCCCATGCACGGCCACTAAAGGTCAACCGCCTTGCCCACGCCGCCGCGCCACAAGCGCAGCGGGTTCGATTTCCGTCACGACAACAAGAAAAGGTGACGCCATGCACGACGCGCAACACACCGGTTCGCTCAAGCGCGGCCTGAAGAACCGCCACATCCAGCTCATCGCCCTCGGTGGCGCCATCGGCACCGGCCTGTTCCTCGGCTCCGCCGGGGTGCTCAAGTCCGCCGGGCCGTCGATGATCCTCGGCTACGCCATCTGCGGTTTCATCGCCTTCCTGATCATGCGCCAGCTCGGCGAGATGATCGTCGACGAGCCGGTCGCCGGCTCCTTCAGCCACTTCGCGCACAAGTACTGGGGCGGCTTCGCCGGCTTCCTCTCGGGCTGGAACTGCTGGGTGCTGTACATCCTGGTGGGCATGTCCGAACTCACGGCGGTGGGCAAGTACATCCACTTCTGGTGGCCCGACGTGCCCACCTGGGCCACGGCCGCAGCCTTCTTCGTGCTGGTCAACGCCATCAACCTGGCCAACGTGAAGCTGTTCGGCGAGGCCGAGTTCTGGTTCGCCATGATCAAGGTGGTGGCCATCGTCGGCATGATCGTCCTCGGCTGCTGGCTGCTGTTCAGCGGCAACGGCGGCGAGCAGGCCAGCGTCACCAACCTCTGGGCCCACGGCGGCTTCTTCCCCAACGGCATCAGCGGGCTGGTGATGGCCATGGCCTTCATCATGTTCTCGTTCGGCGGGCTGGAGATGCTCGGCTTCACCGCCGCCGAGGCGGAGAAACCCAGCCAGGTGATCCCCAAGGCGATCAACCAGGTGATCTGGCGCATCCTGATCTTCTACGTCGGCGCCCTGGTGGTGCTGCTCGCCCTCAGTCCCTGGGATGCCCTGCTGGCCAGCATCAGCAGCGCCGGCGACCCGTACAGCGGCAGCCCCTTCGTGAAGATCTTCGCGCTGATCGGCAGCGACACCGCCGCCCACCTGCTGAACTTCGTGGTGCTGACCGCCGCCCTGTCGGTCTACAACAGCGGCACCTACTGCAACGGCCGCATGCTGGTGGGCCTGGCCGAACAGGGCGACGCCCCCCGCGCCCTGGCCCGTGTGGACAAGCGCGGCGTGCCGGTGCCGGCACTGGTGGTGTCGGCCCTGGTGACCGGGCTGGCGGTGCTGGTGAACTACGTGCTGCCGCACAACGCCCTGGAACTGCTGATGTCCCTGGTGGTGGCCACCCTGGTGATCAACTGGGCGATGATCAGCTACGCCCACCTCAAGTTCCGCCAGCACAAGGACCGCGAGGGCGTGCGCACCGCCTTCCGCGCCTTCTGGTCACCCTTCGGCAACTGGCTGTGCCTGGCCTTCGTGGCGTTCATCCTCGGGGTGATGCTGCTGACCCCCGGCATCAACGTCTCGGTCTATGCCATCCCCGTGTGGCTGCTGGTGATGGGCGGCTGCTACCGCCTCAAGCTCAGCCGCGCCGCCCAGGCCCGCAACGCGCTGGCCGCCGGCTGACGCCACGCCCCCTGCCCGGCCGGGCAGGGGGCACCTCCCTCAGGACAGGACGCTGCGGTCGAAGGTGAACAGCCCACCCGCGCCGGGTCGGTGCTCCAGCACCTTCTGCGGGCGGCCCATCTTCGGGTGATTCTGCTCGCCGGTGTCGACGATCCAGCCCTGCCCCTTCATTTTCTCCAGCCGCCCGCGCAGGGTGGTGTGCTGCACCGGCTGGCCGAGGCAGGCCTGGAAGGCGCCGAGGGCTTCGGTGACGGTGAAGCGCGGCGCCAGCAGGTGCAGCGGCAGCGAGGTGTAGACCGACTTGCTCGACAGCCGCTCGCGGGCCTGGACCACCAGTTGGTCGTGGTCGAAGGGCAGGCCCGCCAGCCCCTCCAGGGGGGCGAAGCGCAGGTCGTCGGCGGTCACTTCGGTGTCCGGCGCCAGGAGCGCCAGGTAGAAGGTGGACAGCGACCAGCCCCGGGGGTCGCGCCGGGCGTTGCCCACCGTGGCCACCTGTTCCAGGTGCTGCGGCTCGACCCGCGCCTTGCCGCCCAGGGCGCGCTTGGCGGCGGCGTCGAGGTCGTCGTCGGCACAACGGCCGTTGACCAGCACACCGGGCAGCGCCCATTCCCCTTCGAAGGGCCCCTGGGCCCGGCGGATCAGCAGCACGTCAAGGCCTTGGGCCGGATCGAGGCGCAGCGCGACGATGTCGACGCTGGCCAGTACCTGTGCGGAACTCATTGCATCTCCCTGTAGGACACCCCTAGAAACTACCTGCGTTGTCATCGCGGCGTTAAAAACACGCTCAAAATGCTCATTTACAGCACGTAAACTGCGCTTTTTCGCCTGTTTTTGCCTTGCGCTGACGGCCTCGCCTACGTTTCCAGGGGTGTCCTGTAGACAACCAGATCACCGGCCACTTCCGGCAGGCACCAGGTGGCCGGCAGTGGTCGTCCTTCCCGCAGGTGCAGGCGAATGGCGGAACTGTGCAGCACCCGCGTCTCCTTCGCCACCAGCAGGCCGAAATCCCGGCGCAACTCGGCGCCCCGGTGGAAGCCCGGCAGGTGTTCGAGGTTGTCCTCGCCGATCACCAGCGCCATGGCCTCCGGGGCCACGCCATGGGCCTCGGCCAGGGCGTGCATGAGGTCGTAGCTGTACACCGCCCCCTGCCCCGGCGACAGGCGCGCCTCGATGGGCTCGCACAGCACCCGCTGCGGGTCGATGCGCTGGGCCAGGCGCTCCAGCCAGGCGCAGCGCAGGGCGAAGTCCACCATGCGCTTGCCGTGGGCGTGGCGGTGGCTGGGCACCAGCAGCACCCGGTCGGCCACCGCCAAGGCACGGCGGACCACCGTCTCGTGCCCCGGGTGCGGCGGGTCGAAGGCGCCGCCGTAGACCGCCAGGCGAAAACGCAGGGTGCCGGCCCGTTGGCTGCCGGCGGCGTAGGCGGCCAGGCTTGCCGAGGGATTCGAATGCGGATGGCTGCTCACTTTTCCACTCCTTCCTGAAAAACGCTTGACGACATATTACACGAGATGGAATATGTAGCCAGCCGTCACCGAAAAAGGAACGCAGCCATGAAGATCGCCAGCTTCGATGTCGACGCCCAGAAGGGCTTCACCCCGCTCTGCCCGGACGAACTGCCGGTGCCCGGCGGCGACGAGATCGCGGCGCACCTGAACCTGCTGGCCCGCCGCGCCACCCTGCGCATCGGCAGCAAGGACGCCCACAGCCCCAGCGCCCCCTGGGTGGTGGGCAGCCACGCGGAGATGCTCGCACCGCTGCCCCTGGCCAATGCCGACATCACCTGGGTCAGCCACTGCGTGCCCGGCACCGCCGGCTTCGAGCTGCTGGACGAACTGCCTCGCCCGCTGGAGTACGACTACTTCGTGTGGAAGGGCGTGGAGCCCGACCTGCACCCCTACGGCGCCTGCTACCACGACCTGGCGGAACGCCGCAGCACCGGGGTGATCGAATTCCTCCGGCAGAACGCGGTCAGCCATGTGCTGGTCGGCGGCCTGGCGCTGGACTACTGCGTGAAAACCACCGCCCTGCAACTGCGCCGCGCCGGCTTTGAGGTTATCGTCTACCTCCCCGCCTGCCGTGCCATTGCCGAGGCCACCGCCGAGACTGCTCGGCTCGAGATGAACGCAGCGGGCATCGTCCTGTGCGCCGGCGAAGCCGAGCTGGATGCCCTGCTCAACCGCACCACCTGGGAGTGCTGAAGATGGCCGAGAGCGTGTTTTCCGACCGCATCGTGCAGAACCTGCTGGACACCGACTTCTACAAGCTGACGATGATGCAGGCGGTCCTGCACAACTACCCCAACGCCGAGGTGGAATGGGAGTTCCGCTGCCGCAACGCCGAGGACCTGACGCCCTACCTGGCGGAGATCCGCTACCAGATCGAGCGCCTGGCCGAGATCAGCGTCACCGCTGACCAACTGGCCTTCCTCGAACGCATCCCCTTCATCAAGCCGGACTTCATCCGCTTCCTCAGCCTGTTCCGCTTCAACATGCGCTACGTCCAGGCCGGGGTCGAAGACGGCCAGCTGTGCATCCGCCTGCGCGGCCCCTGGCTGCACGTGATCCTCTTCGAGATCCCGCTGCTGGCCATCGTCAGCGAGGTGCGCAACCGCTACCGCTACCGCGAGGTGGTGATCGAGCAGGCCAGCGAGCGCCTCTACGAGAAGCTCGACTGGCTCAAGCGCGAGGCCAGCCCGAGCGAACTGGAGGGCTTCCAGGTGGCCGACTTCGGCACCCGCCGGCGCTTCTCCTACCGGGTGCAGGAGGAGATGGTGCACATCCTCAAGCGCGACTTCCCCGGGCGCTTCGTCGGCACCAGCAACGTGCACCTGGCCCGCGAGTTCGGCATCAAGCCCATCGGCACCATGGCCCACGAATGGCTGATGGCCCACCAGCAACTGGGCCCGCGCCTGATCGACAGCCAGATCGCCGCGCTGGACTGCTGGGTCCGCGAGTACCGGGGCCTGCTCGGCATCGCGCTGACCGACTGCATCACCACCGATGCCTTCCTGCGGGACTTCGACCTGTACTTCGCCAAGCTCTTCGACGGCCTGCGGCACGACTCCGGGGACCCGATGGAGTGGGCCGAAAAATGCATCCGCCACTACGAGAAGCTCGGTATAGACCCGCTCTCCAAGACCCTCGTATTCTCCGACGGTCTCGACCTGCCCAAGGCGCTGGAGCTGTACCGCGCCCTGCATGAGCGCATCCATGTCAGCTTCGGCATCGGCACGCGGCTGACCTGCGACATCCCCGGGGTCGAACCGATGAACATCGTCATCAAGATGACCGCCTGCAACGGCCAGCCGGTGGCGAAGCTCTCCGACACGCCGGGCAAGACCCAGTGCCGCGACGAGAACTTCGTGACCTACCTGAAACATGTATTCCGCGTGGACGCACGCTGAGGAGACACCCCATGAGCAACCGCCAGCAAGAAATCGCCCAAGCCCTCGCCGTGGTCCCGCCCTTCGCCGACCAGGCCGCCCTGGTGGCGGAAGTCGAGCGGCGCAAGGCCTTCATCAAGGACTGCCTGCGCACCTCCGGTCTCAAGGTACTGGTGCTGGGCATCAGCGGCGGCGTCGACTCCACCACCGCGGGCCGCCTGGCGCAGCTCTCGGTGGAGGAGCTGCGCGCCGAGACCGGCGATGACGGTTACCGCTTCATCGCGGTGCGCCTGCCCTACAACGTGCAGCACGACGAAGCCGACGCCCAGGTGGCGATGAACTTCATCCGTGCCGACGAGGAAGAGACGGTCAACATCGCCGACAGCGTGGTCGGCCTGGCCGAGCAGGTCACCCACCTCAACCACCTGACCGATGCCCGCCGCGACTTCGTCACCGGCAACATCAAGGCGCGCATCCGCATGGTGGCGCAGTTCGCCATCGCCAACGCCAACAACGGCCTGGTGATCGGCACCGACCACGCCGCCGAAGCGGTGATGGGCTTCTTCACCAAGTTCGGCGACGGCGCCTGCGACCTGGCCCCGCTCTCCGGCCTGGTGAAAGGCCAGGTGCGTGCCATCGCCGCCTACCTGGGAGCACCGAACAGCGCCGTGAACAAGGTGCCGACCGCCGACCTGGAAGAGCTGCGCCCCGGCAAGCCGGACGAGGAAGCCCACGGCGTGAGCTACACCGAGATCGACGCCTTCCTGCACGGCCAGCCGGTCAGCCAGGCGGCCTATGACGCCATCGTCCGCACCTACGACAACACCCGTCACAAGCGCGAGCTGCCGCTGGCGCCCTGAAGCCCTGAAGCACCAGCGCTTGATGCAAAACGCCCGGCAATGCCGGGCGTTCTGCTGTCTGGGTTTCAGGCGACTGAGTTCAGGCGACTGGGTCGGGCGGCGGTTCGTCCGGCAGGGTCGGCTCGCCCGGCTCGCGGGACGGGGTGGGTTCACCCGGCTCGCCGGGGTCGCCAGGCACGTGCTGGGCGAAGAAGGGCCAGGGCCGGGTGGCCGGGAGTTCGTGTACGGCGATGGGCATGGCGAGGTTCTCCACGGAGGGGCTGTCCTTGTGGGACGCCACGCAGCCCGTGGGATTCCGGGTCATTCGTCGCCGGGGGCGTCGTAGGTCACGGTGAGGGACGTGACCACCTGGCGATCCGGCCCTTCCAGGCCGTAGTTGCCGGACTGCCCGTAGCCCAGCCAGAGGGTGCTGCTGCCACGCTGGCGCACGTCCGAATACTCGTCGCCATCGCCTTCCAGCCCCTGCATCAGGGCGAGGGCCCGCTCCCGGTCCATGCCGAGGGCCAGTTGCTTGTCCACCACGAAGTCCCAGGTCGCCGCGCCGGGCGCCACCCGCTGCAGCCAGCCCAGGCCGAGCTCGTCGGTGAAGCGGTCGAGGCGCCAGCAGCGCACCTCGGCCAGGCGCCCGTCCTGGAACACCAGCAGCAGGCTGTTGCCGTAGAGCAGGCCCTGGCTGTTGCCGCTCATGGGCAGCCGGACAGTGGGCTCGCCCAGGGCCTGGACGAAGCGCTCCGGCGAGGCATCCGCGGGCAGGCCGAACACCTCGCGATCACCGATTACCGAGAGGGTCCGGGCGTGGGCCAGGGGCAGGGACAGGCACAGGGCGAGGCCAAGGGCGAAGAGGCGTTTCATCGGTGAAGCTCCCGGGTCCGTGGGTTCAGGGGGTGGCCAGGCCGGCCTCGTCCTCGGCGGCCAGGCGGTAGCCCTTGCCGTAGACGGTCTGGATCAGTTGTGGGCGGTTGGCGTTGACCTCCAGCTTGCGGCGCAGGCGCACGATCAGGGCGTCCACGGTACGGGCGTCGACTTCCTCGTCGTCGTCCTGGCCCCGGCGCAGGCACTGCATGAGGTCGTGGCGGTTGACCGCGCTGCCCCGGCGCTCGATGAGGCCGATCAGCAGGGCGAACTCGCCGGGGGTGAGCACCACGTCCTGGCCGGCGGCGTCGCTGATGCGGCGGCGCAGCAGGTCGACGCGGAAGCGCCCGAGGCGTACGGAGAAGTCGGCCTCGCGCTCACCCTGGCCACAGCGGCGCAGCAGGCTGCGCACCTGGGCGAGGAGAATGCGCAGGTTCAGCGGCTTGGCCAGGTAGCCGTCGGCACCGGCCTCAAGGCCCACCACGCGGTCGTAGTCCTCGTCCCGCACGGTGACCAGGATGATGCCGAGCTGCGGCTGGCTGCGGCGCAGCTGGGCGGTGATGGTCAGGCCGTCCAGGTCGGGCAGGCCGATGTCCAGCAGCACCAGGGCCGGGCGCAGTTGCTGGACCAGCTCCAGGCAGGCCCGCCCGGAGTCGGTGGCGTGCACCTCGAAACCGGCTTCGCGCAGGTACAGCACCAGCATCTCGCGGATTTCCGGCGCGTCTTCGACCACCAGCAGCTTGTCGACCATCCACAGCACCTCTTCGTCAGGCGGCGGATTCTGGCGCAAACCGCAGGCGCGTTGCCACCACCTGGATCAAGGGATTGCGCGACCCGCTTCACGCTGCAGGCGTTCCCTGAGCAGCAGCAGGTGGCGTTCAAGGACCGCCAGCAGCTCGGGCACCTGCTCCGGCCGTTCGGTGCGCTCGGCGGCCTGGGCCAGGCTGTCGAGCCCGAAGTTCAGGGTGCTGCCGCGCAGGCGGTGGCACAGAGCGCTCAGTTCCAGGCGGGCCGCCTCGGGGGCCTCGGGCAGGTGCGCCAGGGCGTCGCGCACCTCCTCCAGGGACGCCACCAGGGTGGGCAGCAGGCGGTCGAACAGGGCGTGACCGAGCCAACCGCGCAGTGCCTCCAGGCGCGCCTCGGAGAACTCCTCGGCCTGGGTGGTCGGGGCTTCGCCGGGGATGTCCCAGTCCTCCAGCACGGCCAGCAGGGCCTCGCGCCGCAGGGGCTTGCCGAGCACCGCGCGCAAGCCGGCCTCGCGCCACTGGCGCGGGTCCAGGTCCCGCGCGTTGGCGGTCAGGGCCACCAGCAGGGGCGGTGTCGAGCGGGCCTGCTGGAGGATCAGCCGGCTGGCGGTGAGGCCGTCGATGTCCGGCAGGCGCAGGTCCATCAGCACCAGGTCGAAGGTGCCCGTGGCGCAGGCCTCGACGCCCTCGCGGCCATCCCGGGCGGTGCTCACCTGGCAGCCCCAGCGCTCCAGCAGCTCGGCGGTCACCAGGCGGTTCACCTCCACGTCTTCCACCAGCAGCACCCGCAGGCCCTGCAGCAGCGCGGCGGCTTCGTCTTCCTCCTCCGCTGCCGGGGCTTCGGCCGGCTGCCAGGGCAGCCAGAGGTCGATGCGCGTGCCCTGGCCGGGGGCGCTGTCCAGCGCCAGGCGGGCGCCCATCAGCGCGGCCAGGCGGGCGCTGATGTAGAGCCCCAGGCCGATGCCGGGCTGGCCCGCTTCGGGGTCGCGGACGAAGGCCTCGAACAGGGTCGGCTGCAGTTCGTGGCGGATGCCGGGGCCGGTGTCGGCCACCCGCAGGGCCAGGCCCTGGCTGCTGCGTTCGAGGATCACCAGCACCTGGCCCTGGTCGGTGAACTTGAGGGCGTTGCCCAGCAGGTTGTAGAGCACCTGGCGCAACGGCTGGGGGTGCCCCAGCACGTAGGCGGGCAGGTCGTCGGCACAGCGGGTGAGCAGGCGCAGGCCGCGAGCCTCGGCCTGGGGCCGGAAGATGGCGGCGCACTCCTCCACCAGGCGCTCCGGGGAGAACACCTGGGCCGGCGGCAGTTCGAGCTTCTCGGCGCGGGACAGCAGCATCAGCCCGTCGAGCACGTCGGTGAGGCTCTGGGCCGCGACGCGCACGGTGTCCAGGCGATGGCGCTGCTGCTCGTCCAGGCCGTCGCCCTGCAGCAGGTGCAGGTGCCCCTGGATGGCCACCAGCGGGGTGCGCAGCTCGTGGCTGAGCATGGCCTGGCGCTCCAGGGACTGCTGGGCCTCGTGCAGGGCCTGGTCGCGGGCCACCGCCAGGGCCTGGGTGCGTTCCTCCACGCGGGCCTCCAGGGAGGCGTTGAGGCGCTGCAGGTCCCGGCTCAGTTGCTTGCTGCGCTGCAGGGCGTCGATCACCCGGCTGCCCACCACCACGCCGTGGGAGAGCATGAAGAAGAGGATGCCCAGCGGGATCAGGTTCAGGGTCGGCACGCTGAGGGAGTAGAGCAGCAGGTCGTTGACGATGGTGACGTCCATCACCAGCATCCCGCCCAGCGCCACCAGGGCCCCGGGCCGCCGACGCCGCACGGCCAGCACCAGGGCGCCGAGGAAGTACAGCTCGCAGAGCAGCAGCCAGATGGCACAGGGGTCCCGCGTCAGGGTGAAGAAGGCCGGCGGTGTCCCCAGGGTGACCAGCGCACCCAGCACGCCCACCGCGACCAGCACGCGCTGCACCCGCCGCGACAGTTCGTCGGGGAACAGACGCAGCAGCAACACGCCGTAGACCGGGGAGAACAGGTGCCCGGAGAGGTATTCGATGCGGTAGATCCACACCGACGGCCATTGCAGGTAGTGGTCCAGCAGCTCGCCGCTGGACGCCGCGCGCAACCCGGCCAGCACCAGCAGCACGGCGAACGGCAGGCCACCGAGCGCCCGCGCCGCGCTGCGGTCCATCAGGGCCATGAACAGCGCCATCATCAGCGCACCGCCCAGGGTCAGCAGGTACAGGGCGCGCTGGCGGCTGGCATCCAGCGCCAGGCCGGCCAGGGTGCCGGCACGCACCTCCATGTCGATGCCGCCTTCATGGTGGAAGTGGTTGGACAGCTCGATCCGCACCGTCACTCGTTTGGCACCGACGGGCAGCGGCACGATGGCCGACTGCAGCCGCTGCACTTCGTGCTCGGCATCCCCCGGCTGGCCGCGCTCGAAGGCCAGGCTGCCGTCGATCCAGACCCGCGCTGCGGACTTGAAGTCGTCGAAGTACAGCGCCAGGGGTTCCGGGTACTCGGGCAGCAGCAGCTCGCTGGTCAGCTCGATGCGCCCAAAGCCCACCTCGCCCCAGGGCTTCCGGGTGCCGTCCTTCCAGGTGAAGGGCAGCGGCACCTCCTGCTCTGCCCGTGCCGGCTCCAGCCAGGTCAGCCGCCAGGTGCCGTCGAGCACGTGCAGGGCGCCCTGGGCCGGGTCCCAGGCCCGCAGGTCGTTCAGCGGCTCGGCCTGGGCGGCCCAGGCCGGCAGCCACAGCGACAGGCAGAGGAACAGGTACAGGCGCAATCGGGACACGGGAAACCCTCGGCGGGCGGCTGGCTTCAAGGAAAGGCGCTGGCGGAGCGCCACTCACGAAAAAGCCGGGCAATGCCCGGCTTTTCCGACAGAAGGTGTGGGTCAGGCTTTCGGCAATGTCACGCCGACCTGGCCCTGGTACTTGCCGCCCCGGTCCTTGTAGGATACCTCGCAGGCCTCGTCCGATTGCAGGAAGAGCATCTGCGCCACACCTTCGTTGGCGTAGATCTTCGCCGGCAGGTTGGTGGTGTTGGAGAACTCCAGGGTCACGTGGCCCTCCCACTCCGGCTCCAGCGGGGTGACGTTGACGATGATGCCGCAGCGGGCATAGGTGCTCTTGCCCAGGCAGATGGTCAGCACGTCGCGGGGGATGCGGAAGTACTCGACGGTACGAGCCAGGGCGAAGGAGTTCGGCGGGATGATGCAGACGTCGCTGTTGATGTCGACGAAGCTCTTCTCGTCGAAGTTCTTCGGGTCCACCACGGCCGAGTGGATGTTGGTGAAGACCTTGAACTCGGCAGCGCAACGCACGTCGTAGCCGTAGCTGGACACCCCGTAGGAGATCACCCGGCTGTCGTCCGCGCCGCGCACCTGGCGCTCGACGAAGGGCTCGATCATGCCGTGTTCCAGTGCCATGCGGCGAATCCACTTGTCCGATTTGATGCTCATGGCGGGTGTTCCTGTGAGGCGAAATTTGACCGCGAATCTTACCGGTCGCGCACGTTCCGGGCAAAGGGCAGCGCCGGGTTCCGTGGCCTGCCGCCCAGCGGCAGCGCGAGGGGCTTGAAGCGTCCGGGCCGCCTGGGACACTGTGGGCCGCCCTCGTGGAGAAAGGACCCACCATGACCTTCTGGATCGTCATCCCCGGCCTGTGCGCGGCCGCCTTCGGCTTCACCCTGTGGAAGCGTCGCCGTATCGCCGCCCGGGAACGCCTGATCCGAGCGTTCCGCCCGCCGCCGCGTCTGCTCGACGAGCTGCGCAAACGCCACCCGCAGCTGAGCCTGGAGGACTGCATGCTGGTCTGCGCCGGGCTGCGGCAGTTCTTCCTCTGCTACCTGAAGAGCGGCTTCGGCTACGTGTCCATGCCCTCCCAGGTGGTGGACGACCTGTGGCATGCGCTGATCCTCGACACCCGCGAATACCGGCGCTTCTGCCAGCGCGCCTTCGGCCGCTTCCTCCACCACCGCCCGGCCTGGGCGCTGTCCGGCAAGGCCCGGCAAGCCGACGCCGGCCTGCGGCGCTGCTGGTGGTACGCCTGCGAGCAGGAGCGCATCGACCCGCACACGCCGGGCCGTGTGCCGCTGCTGTTCGACCTGGACCGGCGCCTGGGCATCGCCGGCGGCTTCCTCTATGTGGCTGATTGCCGGGGCGTGCGCCGCGACGACCGGGGCGACTCGGGCAGCACCGTCATCTACTGCGGTGGCGACTTCGTCGGCAGCGACAGCAGCTACGACTCCAGCGACTTCGGCGATGGCCGTGGCGTAAGCGACAGCTCTTCGAGCATCAGCTACAGCTGGGACGGGGACTCCGGCGGTGGGGACTCCGGCGGCGACAGTGGCGGATGTGGCGGTGGCGGGGACTGAGCGCCCTGTGAGGCGGTCGACCGACGGCGGGTCGCACACCCGCTAGGCTGGCGCCCTCCCCGCCTGGAACGCCGCCATGATCGACGCCTTCTCCCCACTGCTCTACATCACGCTCCGTGCGCAGCAGCTCCGCGGCCTGAATGCGAAATCGGGCCAGGTGCTCGACGAGCCACCTGTGCTGGCGATCCAGACCCGCAACGGCAAACGCACGGTGTTGGCGGCCGGGCACGCAGCCCGGCAACTGCTCGGCCAGCCCGAGGTGGAGCTGGTGAACGGCTTCGAGCACCCACGCGCCCTGCTGGCGGATTTCACCCTCGCGGAGAACACCCTGCGCCTGTTCATCCGACAACTGGCGCCCCGGACCTTCACCAGCGCGGCGCCGGTGCTGGTCCTGCACCCACTGGAGCACCTGGAGGGCGGGCTGACCCAGGTGGAAATCCGTGGGCTGTACGAACTGGGCCGCAGCGCCGGTGCCCGCAAGGTGCACCTGTGGGTCGGCCGGGAACTGACCCGCGAGGAACTGCTGGCCCGGCAGTTCCCCACGGAGGGCGGCACGCTGCTGGCGATCTAGCGGGCCCGGAGGCCCTCAAGCGCGCAGCGGGGCCCTTGATCAATCGTCGCTGATGGTGATGCTCGGCATCGCCGTGGCACCCAGGCCGGCCTGGGCGATGCGCGCGCCGACGGTGCGGGCCATCTGCTGGTAGATCATGGCGATCTGGCTTTCGGGGTCGGCCACGGTGGTGGGCTTGCCACCGTCGGACTGCATGCGGATGGCCATGGACAGCGGCAGCGAGGCCAGCAGGTCGACGCCGTACTGGGCCGCCAGCTTCTCGCCACCGCCTTCGCCGAACAGGTGCTCGGCGTGGCCGCAGTTGGAGCAGATGTGCACGGCCATGTTCTCCACCACGCCCAGCACCGGGATGTTGACCTTGCGGAACATCTCCACGCCTTTCTTGGCGTCCAGCAGGGCCAGGTCCTGCGGGGTGGTGACGATCACGCTGCCGGCCACCGGCACCTTCTGCGCCAGGGTCAGCTGGATGTCGCCGGTGCCCGGGGGCATGTCCACCACCAGGTAGT
>Ga0247725_1001230_pt1 | contig 13703 bp, 20 predicted proteins | sample OKSTACKMCFT3sol_FD_183021 | JGI IMG/M metagenome (GOLD analysis project Ga0247725, IMG submission 183021) | Subsurface sediment microbial communities from gas well in Oklahoma, United States - OK STACK MC-FT3-sol | ecosystem: Environmental > Terrestrial > Deep subsurface > Rock core/Sediment... | reverse complement strand
CTTCCTGACGGTCGAAGTCAAGAGATGCGGCATAACCAATAACGCTAGCTGCATGGGTCTGGTCACCGAACACCGGTACGACGTTGGAATAGTCGTATGTGCTGATGATTTTGTATGCCAGTGTGTCTGTTGAGCCAGATACTAGCGCGGATTCTTCCAGCGTGAATGGCACGTATCCGAACCGGTAATTTTGGCCGTTAACCCATGCGGAGAAGTCCAGCGCTTCCTCTTCAGTCGGAGTGAAAGAGGTCGTGAAAATTGCCCAGTTCTGAGAGCTATCAAGCACTGACTGCATCGCCGTAGTGACTACTGCTGCATCTGCGCCCTGAGACAACTGAGCGCCGGTTGCTGCTGTCAGTTTCAGGCCAGCAGACAAAGTACCGGTTGCGTAGGTAATAGTGCTCGCCGCGCCATCAGTCGCGCTGGTGATGATGAAGCGCTTCTGAGTAGTGTCGTACTCGACCGTTACGCTGGAGCCGATACCTGTTTCAATCAGGTCAGCAGCCATGGCAAAGCTTGTTGCCGTGCTCAGGTCGATACTGGCTGAGGTGTGCGCAGTTCCGTCAACGGTCAGTGTCAGTACACCGCTCAGCAATTTAAGCTGGTCTAAAGTTACGGCCGCCATAGAGCCTGAGCGCAACCATGCTGCCGCTGCTTCCGGGTTAAATCGTGCAAACAGCAACGCGCCCGGGGTCTTGGTGGAATTGTCGTAGCCCTGAAAATACACTTCGGCCATGCTGAATTCAGCAGATGCACTCCCGAAATAGGACGCTACGTCTTCTTTGTTCGTGAACGTGATAACACTCCCCACCGGAGCATAAGCGCTGTCGGTAAGGATAAGGCCATTCAGATCAAGCGCTGAACCGCCCGCTGGCAGCACTCCAGGATTGATTTGAATATCTTTGCGTAATGGGATTGCCATTTATGCACTCTCCGGTGGGTATTTTAAATCTGCGGCAATAACGCCGACTGTAATGCTGTCCATGAAGTCCTGTCGGGTGGTAACAGACGGGTTGAATTGCCCGATGAATTCCATCGTCCAGCGGCCTTCGTATTGTTGCTCGCCGTTTATCATCGTTGTCTGATGAGGGTCTGAGCAGTAAAGAGGGGTGATGACATTGCCGTTCTGCCTGAACCACTCACAGGCAAAGTCTGAGCGGATTAACGTACCGATAATTGCAGCGTTATCAGCTGCGTTCTCGCCATAACAATCAATCTGGCAAGGCCATTGGGTGCTGCGCTGGTTGAGCTGTTTGCCTTCGCCATACACGCCGTTGTCGTCGTATTTAATGCGGTTTGTAGACAGGCCTATCTGCTTCATCGGCGTCATAATGATAAAGTCATGAAGCGGCATTGGCGTAAGGTTCTGCTGACCTACCAGCACGTTGTCGATGGTGAGTCCGGTGATATCCATCAGAAACGCCTGCAGCGCAATGCGCAGGTCAAGCTCTGTGATGTCTACTGTGGCTGTCATGGCGACCTCTGCAGGTTAACAATCACTCGGCACCAGTCAGGCCATAACTCAGGAACCTTCACCACCAACCACTGCTGACCGTTAACGATAAGAATGTCGCCACCCTTTTGATCTGGTCGGTTCACTCCATTGAAGTTCCCATTTAGATACGCACTTTTCAGGATTCCCTGAATGTTGATGGCATCAACCTGTCGCAGGTCGGTGGAAGATAGCTCCTGCATCTGGACTTCAACATCAACGTTGCTGTACGTCTGCTCTCGCTTTCCGCCAGGTAAAGTAGTGAAGCCGGTATTAATTCGGAACACTCCATTTACGTTGGGGTTTATTGCTCTCGTGGCGCTATTGGCTATGCCTCTCAGGTTCATACGCCATCCTTAATGTCGTAATCGACGCTGTTTAGCATGTGGGATGTTTCAATGAGTGGCTTAGAGAAGCCCTTTTTGGCGATCGTAACTGGAGAAAGAGCAGGCTCCATCAAATCTCTGATTGAGCCCTGCAACTGGCCTTTAATGTGCTCACCCATCATCCCCAGCATCGTTTCTGCGTCATAACCGGTAGCCTCGGCTATTTTCGCAATATCCTGCGGCCATTCTGGTGACTTTGCGGCGATCATGTTCCGGAAGAATGGGCGTGGCGGCCGGTTCATTGCCGGGTCGCCATATTCATTGGCTGCAGCAACCATTGGGACAGATTGTCCGTCAGGGTATGTTGCCCCCTCAAGGAATCCGACCCTTAGCGTTTTACCATCACCAAGCTTTTCCGCCAGTTCAGCAAGTTTCGCCTCTAAAGCTGCGCCACCACTAAACGTGGTCATGCTCACCTCCTGGTAACTGGCCTGCGGTAATAATGTCCGGGATAGAATGATGGTGATGCGCCAGGAACGTATTTAAACGTCCTGTAAGGAGCGGTAGCCTGCCAGTAAGCAGCACCGTAAGGTGTCTGCAGATACCACCATGAAGATGGGCTTACAGGAACCTCACCTGTGGACACTGACACAGACCCTTCAGATGCACTCGCAACCCTGCCGACAAGTCCGGATGGCTTCTGACCATCCACACCTGAATTCAGGGCTGCAATGTGCGCAACGAGCATATTCAGATACACCGCACGCACATTTACATCGGTAACAGGACTGCAATCAGTGTTATCAAGGTAGACCGTTGCCTCAACGAAATACGCATTCAGCAGCGTGCCACTTACCGTGTCAAACTCGGGGTAACGCTCACGGAATGCGTTAATGTCGAAAACAACGATCGCCATGATTAACCTCGCGCCTTCATTGCTTCTTCGTCTTTCACCACGCCTTCCATAGGCTTGTCCTGTGGCAGACCTTCAAGCCCAGTTTTCACTTTGGCATTTTCGGAAGCCTTGGACTGTGCGCTGTTGGTTTTTGCCTGAGCGAATACCAGTTCGCCTTTCACGTAACGCTGGTTTGCGTGTTGCTTCAACCATTTTTCGAAATAGTCTTTATCAACACCTTCGGTCAGGCCGTAACCACCTACCACAGACGAGGAATTTGCCCCATTGATATGGACAACCACACCGTCAACATCAATCAGAAGGCCGTTAGGCAGTTTGCAACCAACAGTAACTACTTCAGCCATTTCTTATGCTCCCAGCATGCTGGCAATTGCCAGAGGTTGACGGATGATGGTTCCCCATGTGCCACCGGATTTTTTCTGCTTCCAGGATGATTCTTCGACCACCACAGCATGTGCACGCATCTTCTCGGTGAATGCTGCATAAGTGGTGTCCTGCTCACCCAGGCGCTCTGCGATCAACTGCACGATTTCGCCTGCATCGGTTGAATACTCAACGGCAGTTTCGATGGTCAGGTTAGGGAAGTTTTTCTTCAGCAGGTCAGTGACGTTCACGTTGTACATGTTAGTTTTGGTCAGGTTGACCTCTAACACTGGAGACATGCCGAGCTTGAGGCGATCGGTGCGTTCCACAAGGCCTTTGGTCTGCGCTACGAGTTGCTTCCACAGACGCCCGGCGATGTCGTCATAAACCGCCTGTCCATCTTTGTCATCCCAAAGAACGCTACCACCAGTGCCGGTAGGTGCTGGGGTTACGGATGGCTGAAGGCTAGGGTCATTCAGTGCGCCGTAGTTCATCAGACCATCAATGCCGAAGAAGTAGGATTTGTTCTGGAACTTTTGCAGAACCAGAGCAGATGCTACGTTCAGCTCTGCTGCGTAACCGATACGCGCCGCACCGTACATATCCAGCTCGCGCTCACCCCAGCGGGTATGGGTCTGGTAGTGGTAGGACTGACGAGGCACCCAGTTGACGTTAGCGCTCACCATGCCGTTGTTGTTGAAGTCACCATAAGAGCTAACTTCACCGGTGCTCTCAACGATTGGGAATTGAGCGGTCAGGGTAGTCCAGTCGCCCTTCTTCACTTCGCCATAGATTTGAGCGGCTTTCATTGGCGTGACCAGAACGCGAATCAGCTCAGGGTCAACGTAGTTGGTGAAGTACGCCGGGATACCTGCGTTATTCGCGGTAACCATGGTTGGCTGAGCATCCATAGCCATCTGGAAGTTTTCTGCGAAGTCAGGCTTCAGGTAGTCTTTCGCGCCCGGCAGAATGATGCCGTATTTGCCGCTAGCAGCGGAATAGTGTTTCTGAAATTCGTTCATTACTTGCTCCAGGTGCTGATTTTGACCAGTTCGCCTGCATCACAAGCGCTACCAGCATAGAAAGGCGTTTCGACTGCGCCGGAAATAGTTGCTCCTGCAGCACCGGTCTTAATGGTGCCGTCAGCAAGCACGGCAAAGATTTTCTGTCCGCGAGTTGCTGCAGTGGCGGTGCGCGCCCAGAAGTCCCCAGCGGTCATCAGGGTTACTTCACGACCCGGCTGAATGAGCATTGACGCTTCACCAAGCCATACAGTGATTGAAGCCTGACCATCGCGATGCACGAAGCCAGAAGGAGCGCCGGTACCTGTATTTGATGCAACACCATCGACAGCCCATGCAAAGCGACCTACGGTCAGACCGCTAGTGCCAGCTACCAATGCTGCTTCGCCAGCCAGGAAAGTTGCGTGAGGGTTGGTGCTCGCAAAGCCACCTTCAACACCCGGTGCTGGGTATTGGTTAATTACACTCTGAAAACCTGCCATGTTAGAAACCTCGTTTCAGTTTGCCAGCGGTCGGGAAAGCTTTCTCAAATTCGCTGTGAGATGCGGAATCCTGCGCAATGACAGGGCGTTTGTTGTTCTGCTGCTCGATAGCCATTTTGACCATCTTAGGGAAGGCCGAAGGATGAACACCTTCGATATCCACGCCAGCCTGCTCAAGTGCAGTGCGGTAGACATCATCAGCGGAGTCCATCGCCACAACGTCGCCAATCAGAGGGCGAACCGCCTGTTCAGCTTCACGCACTTTGCGGAAGTTCTCAGCCGCACGTTTGGTTGCGCTGTCTGCTGCTAAACGGATCGCACTATCCATTGCCGTTTTGGAGACTTTGTCGTCTTTCTTGTCATCGTCTTCATCGTCTTCGTCATCGGCGGTCTTTTTCTTTTTGTCATCGCTGTCTTCGTCATCTTCGTCGTCAGCGGTTTTCTTCTTCTCGTCGTCCTTGTCGTCATCCTCGTCTTCAGCCGGTTTCTTTTCTTTCTCGTCTTCTTTTTCGGCTTCATCCAGCGCCAGAAGCGCCTTCCGTACTTCAGCCTCCAAATCAGCATCAGCTGCCAGTAACGGCTTCAGCGTTGCGCGAATAATCGCGGCTTTACGTTTGCTCATGAGCATTAACTCCGGGGGTAATGAATCTGCGACCAATACGTCGCTTCCTGCGCGGCCTCTTTCAACCAGCGCTACGTGGTTCCCGATGATATCCCGCATGATGCCGTCATAAGGCTCTCCATTCGGTGTAACTCCGGGGGTCATGTCAGCGACGTATTGGTACGACGAAGACAATTCTTCCTGCTCTTCCGTCTCAATACCGGCTATTGCGGAGTCATCCCAAACCGATAAACCGTTTGTCAGATACGTTCCGTCAAAGTCTGCATTTGAATGCGTTACGCCAACGCGATATTCGCGTGGTGGGTCGCCGGGGAAGTCAGGTGTATGGATTGATAAAAGGGGGATGTTGTTGAATGTTGCAGCGGCTTTCTTCAGTTCGTCAGGGTGTCGCCATAACTGGTAAATCTTATCTGGCTCTAGCCCGAGCTTTTCAGCATTTGGAATCTCTCTCCCGAAGTAGGGGCAGACATTAGCCTTGCTGATATTGCTTAACTTAACCTGAAGCCTGCCATTACCATCAAACGAGCGCATTGATGCGCGGTCAAATGCCAACCGTTCAGTTGTTTTCATTGTTTATTCCGTCTAGCTAAGACCGGGTATGACTGGTGACCAGGTGCAACGACAGTTGATTTCCTCGCCAGGCATCACCCATTTGCCATCGAGGTACATTCCCTTGCTTAGCTCAAACACCTTTCCATCAGCTTTAACGTGCGATGGTCGTGGTTCTTTGCCAGCATGCGAGTGCTTCCACACGCCTTGAGTGATACCAAGTGATTGCTGCCTTGCTGCCTGCATTACTGAAGTTGCTTTGTTGTTCTGATCGCGTGCGATTAATGCCGCACGCCTTCGCGTGATGCCATAACGCTTCTGAAGCTCGTCACTGAGGTAAGACAGGTCGCGGCCTCGTGCAACCGAGCGCATAACCAGACCTTCTACCTCAGTGAAATATTTCTCAGGAATCGAGCGTATCAGCCCAACGTTCTCTGCAATGGTTGCCTGCAGTGCGTTATTCATCGGCGCTGTCATCTTGAACTCAACCGTTAAGCCTGCCGTTTCAAGCGCGTTATGGAGAGATACATCAGTATTCTTCATCGCATCACCGGCAAACCTTTCGGCCAGCTTCTGAGATACGTTGTCAAATGCCTTTGTCCATCGTTTAGCGAGCCTCCTCATGGCATCGCGCATAAACACGGCAGGAGATGCGTCCATTGCCACCTCTGCACCACTCGCTTTGTAGTTAGCGGTTAGCCAGTACACAACGGACTTCTGCATCTCTCTGATGTGGTTGTCTAGCTGTCTTCGATACCACGCCTCAACACCGGCATTAGGATGAATTGCTCTCAGCGTTTGCCGCGTCGATTTCTTCTTCCCGCTGGTCATCGTCTTCGTAGTCATCTTCGATTTCGATGTCATCGCTTAGGTCCAGTGAGTGGTATGGGCTGTCGGGGTCATTTGCGATCTTCTGCCGAATCTCATTACCCGTAAGCGCTCCAGTTGCTACGTTAACCGCATCGGTATCAGCGTCAATCTTGCGAATTTCCGCTTTCTCTTTCTCGGTCATCTCGTAGAGAGGCTCAAACTCGAAGTAGATATCCGGGTCGATGTCGCCAAACTCTGAAAGCTGGATGATGTCCAGAGCGCGCTTCAGGTTATCCTTGAAGATGGATTGCTGCAGGGCGTGAATGTAGTCGTAGAAGACTCGAATCTCTCCATCGGATGATGCGTTAAGGCCAGCAGGAGAAATGCCTAACAGCTTCACCAGAGGAATGCTGGACACCGCTGCCATTTGCTCCTGTGCCTGCGCCTGTAGGGCATCAAGACCACCAAGAGGTGCGCTAATGAATTCAGCTTTTTCTTCCTGGCTTGGCGTGTTATCTACTGCGAAAGCGCCGCGATTATCCCGGCACTGATTGAGCATCTGAAGGCGATTAATTAGCGACTCTGCGCCACCGCCTTGTAACACTGTCGCCATATTGGTCGAGAGCACAGGAATGGTGAACGAATGAATCAGGTCGCTAACACTGTCTCGCGTTCTCAGCCAGTTATTGACGTATGGCTCGGCAATCTGCGTCAGACTCAGCCCACGGAAGTTGTATGCTGCCTTTAGAAGGTCTGGAACCTCGCGAGATACGAAGTCAAGCATACGGCTCGAATTGACCGTCTTAGCCATCACAAACCATTCAGTCGGCTTGTAGAAGTCAGGGCTCATCGGGTTATCTGTGTTGTAGACGCCCGGGTAAGTCCATACTGGCTCGATAACGGTGAATCCTTTGAGGCTGCCTTTCTTAATCTTCTTGTCAGACAGGAACAGCCTTGACCCCAACTCTACCGGGTCAGTCCATGCAGACACGCCTCTGGCGGACTGTACATCGATATAAATCTGGCCGCCGCCAAAGTATCCGTCATGCTCTGCTGCTTCTCGGAATCGGTCCTTAACCTTGAATTTTTCCATTGCAGCGTAGAGTTGCTTAACGCGATCTGCTTTATCGTCATCACCGACCGTCTTGAGCTTAATCCACTTGCGGGTCATCTCTTCAGCGATGGTTCCGACCATCTTGCGATACTCGGGCTTTTGAGCGAGCGTAGCCAGGTATGGATATCCCGGGAAGCTGTCATGATAGCCATAGGTATATCCCACATAAGCTTCGTTCAGCGCTCCATATGGCGTTGAGTCCATCGCCAGAATGCCTTTCTCGATGCTCTCAGGGATAACGCCTTTTGGTGGCTTGTACTGTTCAATCTCTCGATGCGGTTTAGCCTGAATTTCTGCCACCGCCTCAGGTCGGATTTTCATCTCCGGCTTTTGTTCTTTCACCGGCTCAGGCGCGGCGACTTGTTTCTTTTTAAACGGCCACACTTAAATTCTCCTGAGTTGGCTCGGGTCGATAACCATCGGCTGGCGACCAGAAATAAGATTGTCGTCAATGGCATCCATCCATGTATCAAGGATGTCGTCATTATCGTGACTGTCGTCAGCAGAGAACGCGGCGCATTCAGTCATTGCGGTGATAACCCATGAGGTAGTACCGGCTACCGTACCGTCCTCGTAGTAAACGTGAGGCCTGATAGCACCATGTTCATCGTGAGTGGCAGGAACATAGACCTTGCCAGTTTTAATCTGAGGAATGACGTTGAGGCAGCGAACCAGTTTGTTCTGGCCTGCACCGCGTGGAATCTCTTTAACCGGAATACTGTTGCGCTTCTTGAGGGTGGTTATCAGACCTTGCCCGGCCTGTTTCTCTTCGATAGCCATGTGACGCATCGGCATGATTCGTAGCGAGCCCTGCATACGCCATTTTTCCCAAACCTCTTCTGCTTTCTTCAGGAGGTCTTCAGGGTCCCAGCGGCCACGTACGACATCGATGATGTAGAGGTTTCCATCCACACCCATGCCAACAAGCGTGAATACCGTGTAATCAAGCCAGTCCTCAACCTTGCCACTGTTCGTATCGACGTATACGGCGCGGTGAGTGAGCTTAGGAAGCGTGGTGTACGTCTGGAACCAGTCCGTATCGATGATGCCTCCAGTAAGCGCCATCGGGTTTTGCTGATACTGAGAGAGGAACGTGTAGCGGTCCTTCTCCCAGAGTTGCAGGAGGTCGTTCACGTCTTCCATCTGCGGCCAGTATGACCAGTAGCGAGTGCCGGACACCTCCACAGAGTCGGTATCTTTCACCGTCTCCCAGCACAGAGAGCGCCATGGCTCAGCAAGAGACTGAATGTACTTCTCGTCAATCAGCGCAGGGATAGCTACATGGTGGAACTTTACGCCCATCCCTCCAGATAACATGAATCCTGTTGCGTCATCGGTGTGAAGACGCTGCTGAATGCTCACAAACGGCGTTGGATGCTCTTTTGACTTATCACCACGACGAGAGCGAATGGTATTAACCAGAAGCGTGTTGGCACTGTTCCTGCGCGATTCGCTGAGCATGTCGACGGGCTTATTGTAGTCATCCAGCATAACCATGCCGGAGAACTCGGGGCCGAAGTATCCGCCACGACCACCGGTGATTTGCCCGTTACTAGAACGGGAAACCGTCTGCCCGATTGAGCGACCGCGATCATCTTTTATCTCCCACTCTTCCGCCTGGTTGACACCGAACGAGCAAGGCCAGAATTCCTGATACTCCTTGCTGGCGATAATGTCACGGGTGCGGCGCGAGTTACGCTTAACCAGAGTGTCAGCAAACGAGATATTCAGGTTACGAAAGCGCTTGAGCTTGCCTTCCTGCACCAGTGCGTTGACGTAGGCCGGAAAGTGAATGGAGAAGAACTCTGTTTTCGTCCCGCCAGGAGGAATGTTGATAATCAGGTTTCGCGGCTCTAACCGACCGGCTATCAGGTCATCAATCTTTGACGCCATTAACCGGTGATGCCAGTTAACCAGAAGGCGATCACCCTGAATAAGTTCGAACCACAGGCGAGTGAAGTTGAGAAACGATTTGGTGGACTTTGAACGAAGCACTACACGCTCAGGGAATGACAAATCATCCCATTCGATAATCTCGTTCATATGCTTAATCCAGTCCGGTTAGCTTCCCTTCCAGCGCTTGCTGCGCTGCGGCATAATCCGATGGCGAGTAGTTGACGACTTGCATTGTTCCCGTCTGCTCAGTCTTTATGTTTTCTTTAAACGCCTGCACGTCGACGTGCTTACCGAGCAGTTCAAGGTTCTTCACTTTGTCAGGCCATTTGATTTTCTTCAGCAAGGCAGCGCTGTCAGCTGATGCCAACTCGACGACATCCATTCCTGATAGCGTTGTTCGCCATACCTTCGGCCAGTCTTTAATCGGCTTAAGTTCTCCGTTAGCAAGCAGGATATCGAGCACGTCCATCTGGTCGATTTCTGTGAGGCGTCGCAATACGTAGGCAGCGTCTACACCAACCTCTTCGTTTCGTTCAGCCTTAAGCTCAGCTATGCGTTTTGCGATATTGGGTTTTATAAGGTTCTCGCATCCTTGTGAGGCGGCAGAGTCCTCGCTGTAACCCGCCCTGATAGCTGCCTGAGTGGCATTGAGGTCTTTCAGGTACTCACGGGCAAACAGCTCTTGTTTGTCGGTGAGCTTTGCCATGTTATTTCTCTGTTCTGAACTTGAAGCCGAATCTGGCAATGAAATCAGTTAGCGGCTCAATATGTTTCTCTTTAACGATGCGTGCATAGACAAATGCCTTAAGCACGAACAGTAATGGGCTTACCCACCACCGCTTTTGTGCAACCACCTTTACGGTGATCATCACATCAGTCCAGCGGCGCGAGCTTTAGCCAGCAGGGCGTTGAAGTCAGCCAGCAGACCAGCAACATCGGTTGCAGTTGAATCAGCCTGGGCAGCCATCTTCTTAACCCCGCCGATTGCTAAGGTTGTCGCTGCTGGAATGGTTACCGGGTCAGTAGGGGTGGATACTTCGATTGGATAACCACCAGTTGAGATAGCGCGTTTAGTCATTTTGGAATTTCCTGCTGGATGTTTGGATATCTCACTGGGAATTCTCGACACCAGTGACGCTTCAAATCTACATAAAACTCTGTCAATGGCGCTTTACCGACACCATTTGCAGAATTTTATATATCCTCAATTCTTCTACCACTGCTTGAGAAGGCAGCTATGAACGCCACAGACATCCCGCAATGCTGTGACGCGGTATCATCTTTTTCGAATAACCTGCACGCTTTTGCAGAAGGAGGGACTGCAGTCATGGCTAATGCAGGTAAGCAGCGAAGATGTAGCGCTATGGTGGGTTACTTCAGGCACTGGGTGTTGATGTATTCCTGCAGGTAATTCACCTGCGCGGTTATTTTGTCGATTCCACTTCTGAGACGGTAATAATTGAGTTCAGCATCTGTTGTAAGTCTTGGGCTTTCTCCATCGCCCATGCCGCTGGTTCCGGACGCTGACTTTGAACAGGTGGCGGAGACTTGCAAGCGCTTACGCCCAGCAGAAACATCAGCGCGGAGACTTTCGATAGTCGCATTAGCATCAGAAAGCTCCTTCGTGTATTTGGCATCGAGAGTGGCAACGTCGCGCTGCCTTGTCTGCATATCGGTGATGGTTTCGGTTGCCAGCGCTAGCTTTTGCTCTGCATCTTCCGCTCGCTCCTTCTGATTAGAAGCACTGGTATAGAGGATGACAATTATCAAACCGGATAACAGCAATTCAATCAGGATTACTATCCATGCACGCGCTGTCATTTTTGCCCCCAGGTGCATACCTGATATTCAACGTCACGCCTGTTAACCAGCCCTTTCCACTTCTGACCGCCTGCATATACCCAGCGCTTAAGCTCTGAGCACGCTCCGGCATAGTCTTTGGCATTCAGCTTCTTCAGCAGAGTGGAGTTGATTGTGGCTGTTGCGCCGACGTTGTAAGCGAAAGAGTAAATTGCTGCGCGTTGAGTTTCAGTGGTTGGCACTTTGATATGCGGGTCAACCTGAGAGGCTATGCGCTGCATATCTTTACGGGTCAGGGCGTCACATTCTTTGTCGGAGTAATATTTACCCCATACAATGTCTTTACCTGTGTGCCCATCGCAGACGGTGATAACACCAACTACGTCTTTATAGGGGTAGTGCTCGCGACCTTCCAATCCGGTCTTGCCAGATACCATTACCGTTGCAATTCCAACAGCGCCGGTTCCGAGTGCTGCGATAACGCTATTTCTGAGTGCCGGTGACATTCCCATTCAATCTGTCCTCGCGCTCTTTGCGCTTGTAGTACCAGTTGATGCCGAATGTGCCGACGGTACAGAGAATACCAATGATGATCGCCCAGTCGTTAAGGGATAGAACGCCACCCATCGTTGTCAGGCCTCCGAACCAATAACTGAGCCATTCTCTTATCTTGTCCATACGGTACATACTCTACCCCCGAGAAAATGGGGATTTGTTCAAAATTAAGAATCTAGGTAATTGTCTGCTGAACAAATCCGATCTATGGTCATGGCGTCTGATCAGACGATATGGGCCTCGGTCTTTGTTCGTGAGTCCAATCATGAGCAAGATGACAGGAGGCTGTTAGCGCAGTCTCTTGTCGCCCATTTTCACGAAGCCCAGCTCAATGCTGGGTTTTCTTTTTTGCAAAGCGCATAGCACCGTAGCCACAGCGGATAAGGTGAGGGTATTGTCTGTCTGGTATTTGGTGGGATGCGCTTTCAGAAAGGTCGTGCTTAAAACGCAAAAAGCCCCAAGGCGTAAACCTCAGGGCTTGTTTGTTTGGCTGCTCTGTTCGCTTCTGCTCCGAGCATACACAAAATGTACTACTTCAATTTTGCGAAATCAAGTTATTTAGGACAATTTACCTAAATATTATGCTGCCTGTGGAAATTCCTTCTCAATTTCGCGCTTCATCGCATAAAAGATTTCCGAATCGAGCACGTTCTCGCACCAAACAACCCTGCGCCTGCATGACTGGATATCCATTCCGGTGACTGCATTCATCAGTCTGGCAATATCTTGCGTGCAATTGCGATTGCAATATCGCTTAATAGCTACATCGCGGACGGGGCTTTCACGGTGAAACGTCTTGACCATCACACGTTCAACGAAAGCAGCATCATCGGATTCTTTGGCGAGAGCGATGATGTTGCTGAACGATGATTGAGGGATGACCAGTTCGCGAGCTTTCTTATAGAGCGCATCTCCACGCAGTCCATCTTCTTCGTACAGGCGCATAACAACAGACTCAATCTGCTTAGCCTTGTCATCGCTCCACTGGCTACGAATCATCAGGCGACCGATAACGTTTATTGCACCACCAGGGGAATCATCACCTGCGTTGACCTTGCCCCATACCTGAAGCATGTAGTGAACCCATGCTTTCTGGCGGGTGTTGATGGTTTTCTTTGGGTGTTTCCATACGCGGCGGAAATGAGCATCGTCGATGAAGTTAACCATGCCGAATATCGGAGTGTGTTTCACAATAACTCTCCTTTAGGCCAGCTACCCTCTTGCTTGATTATGTATGGCTTATAGTCATCGCTCTTTGTTTCCTTATGCGCGAGATTACCTACCTCGTTGGTCTCGAACATTCCTAGCGGGAGATATTGACGAGGAAATACCTTATGCCATTTCCCATACTCAGTATTTTCACCGTCGCTATATTTCACCGGTCCACACGCGCTGCACAGCTTCATTCCCTTTCGCTCTGGAGCATATGACCAGTCGTATAACTTCTCGAAAAATCCATTGAACCCTTGCGATGAAAGCGCCGTATTTTCTACGCAACCACAATTCTCACACTGGAATAGGCTCATGCTGCATCTCCTCCAGTTGGCTTATTCGTTCCAAGCCGATTACGCACTTCCCGCAGCTGCTCGCGCACATACTCAAGACTGCGCTCAAGCTCCTGCTCTTTGCTAATCAGCACCTGCTCGGTATGCATATCGCGCTGACGCTGCCATTTGACTTGCTGGATGTTAGTTACGCTGCACATGAGTTATCTCCTTGCACCTGGACAAGCGTTAGGTTTCCGCAGAAAACTGCG
>Ga0247725_1001229_pt1 | contig 13703 bp, 11 predicted proteins | sample OKSTACKMCFT3sol_FD_183021 | JGI IMG/M metagenome (GOLD analysis project Ga0247725, IMG submission 183021) | Subsurface sediment microbial communities from gas well in Oklahoma, United States - OK STACK MC-FT3-sol | ecosystem: Environmental > Terrestrial > Deep subsurface > Rock core/Sediment... | reverse complement strand
CGGAAAAAAGCCGAGGAGCAAACCGCATCGTGACCGATGCGATTACAATCCAGAACCCGCGCAACCGGGGTGGAAACACCGGTCACGTATTAGCGAAACGCTCGGTCACGTTCACCGAAATCCGCAAAGCTCATCCAATTCCTGCGGCAGCGGCCAGGGAAGCGCGCCGCGCAGAATAGAGCTAAGGTCTAACACACCAAAATGGCTCAGGCGGCTGACGTTGTTCAGATAGGGAAGCAGCCATTGCTCAAGCGTCGCCATCAAGGCTGCATCCGACAAATCCGGCCACTTACTTTGACCTTGGTGCGCCAAATCCAAATCTCGCAACAGCGCGACGCGCGCCTGCCACTGGCGCAGATCCGGCGTCCAGGGCAGCAGCTCCAAACCCTTCTTCCTCACAAGCCCCAGAAGCGCCCTACTACGGGCCTGCACATCAAGCTCCCTCAGCTGCTCCCGGCTTAACACCAGCTCGCCCACCTTCCTCTGGCGCTCAGCAACCAGCGCCCCCGCGCGCTCGTCCCATTCGAGCTCGTCGACAACCACGACTTGCTCGGCAAGCACGCTATCGAACAACGCAGAATCGAGGTCTGTTGCGAGGTAGATGCGCTCCTCACGCTGTCCTTGCCGGCTACCCAATTCAGCTACCACCAACCAAGGGTGCTTCATCAGTGCGTCAGGCCCACTGAACATCGCCGCACGACCGTTTGCGAGCCGGTACTCACTGCCCCCGGCACGCCGCTGCTGAGCCACGCGGTCGGGATAGGCCAGTGCTAAAAGGCAGCCAAGCCAGCGAGGATGCTCCGGATCGGCCACCGCCTCAGTAACACTTCCACGTTGGTAGCTACGGTACTGACGAGCAAGCTGCTTGATCCGCTGTGCAGCACCCTGCGCATGGCGCGGCATGCGCTGACTGCCCTCCAGCATCGCCAGCCTGCTGTGCAGGTCAGCGCCACCACCCGGCAGCACATCACGCTCACCGAGCAGCGCTGCCACATCACAGGCAAGCGGCCCCAAACCCAGCGCATGCCCACGTAGCAGCAAGTGAGCAATGCGCGGATGCGCTGGCACCTCGGCCATAGCCTGGCCATGCACACTCAGGCGCCCATCCGCCTCAAAAGCCCCCAGCCGATCCAGCAGATCGCGCGCTTGGGCAAAGGCAGCAGCGGGCGGCACATCGAGCCATCTCAACTGATCCGGCGTCACGCCCCAGCGCGCGAGTTGAAGGGCCAGGCTAGCGAGATCGGCTTGATGGATCTCCGGCGCAGCATAAGCAGCCGCCTGCTCGTGCTGAGCTTGAGAACAAAGGCGATAACACACGCCCGGCTCCAAGCGTCCAGCACGCCCCGCACGCTGAACAGCGCTGGCTTGAGAAATACGTTGTGTAGCGAGACGAGTCATTCCACTGACAGGATCAAACCGTGGCACCCGCTCCAGACTGGAGTCGACCACCACCCGTACGCCCACGACAGTCAAACTCGTCTCTGCGATGTTGGTCGCCAGCACAATCTTGCGCTTGCCCGGTGGGGCAGGCTCGATGGCTGCACGCTGCGCACTCAGATCCAGCTCGCCATGCAGGGCACACAACAGAAGGTCATCACGCCCCGCTAGCTTGTCGCTGAGCTCCTGATGCACGCGGCGGATTTCGGCCTGGCCAGGCAGGAAGACCAGGATGCTTCCTTGCTGATCGTGGACAGCATCAAGACAGGCGCGGACAACCCGAGGCTCGATGTACTCACCAACCTGGAAAGGCTGCCCCCACACCGTGTCCACGGGGAACATCCGCCCCTCACTCCTGACAACTGGAGCATCGCCCAATAGGCTCGAAAGGCGGGCCCCCTCCAAGGTGGCTGACATCACCAAAAGCTTCAGCGGCTGCTCGTCGCGGAAGAGCTCACGGCCATTCAGGCACAGCGCGAGTGCCAAATCAGAGTCCAAACTCCTCAAGTGGAACTCATCGAAGATGACAAGCCCGACCCCCTCTAGCGATGGGTCATCCTGTAGTCGGCGACTAAGAATCCCTTCAGTGACCACCTCGATCCGCGTACGAGGCCCCACACGACTCTCCAAGCGTATCCGGTAGCCAACAGTCTCACCGACCCTCTCGCCCAGCTCACTTGCCATGCGCTCAGCAGCGGCACGCGCCGCCACTCGGCGGGGCTGGAGCATCAGAATGCTTTGCCCGTCCAACCAAGCCTCGCTAAGCAGAGCCAGGGGAACGCGTGTGGTCTTACCAGCGCCTGGCGGTGCCTGCAAAACGACGGAGTCGTGGTCGGCCAGGGCCTGAAGTAGTGAGGGGATGGCAGCATCGATGGGCAGCTGTGTCATGGGGGCTCCTACGAAGCAGAGTAGTATATCGCCCCTCTCTATCTCACTCCCCCACCGCCCCTTTAGGCCGTGGATCATCCGGTGCTGCTGATAAAGCCAAGGCCGGGCTGCGTTGCTCTGGCAACCGCACACCACGCGGGCTTCAATAACTTTGAAAGCAGTAGCACGCTTACGATAATCTCAGTGTCACTCTGAACAATCACTAGCCCTCAAGCCAACTCATCAGAAAGGAAGCACCCATGAGTCCTTTTTTCATTAAAGTTTCACATAGAGGCAGCATACCGAGCGGCCTTAAAAGTGCAGCTGTTTTATTCTCGGACAACTGGGATGATTTTGGATTTAAGACCACCTTCACACTAAGATTCTACGACCAACTAGGCAAAGAGCTCGACGTAGGCAACGTCAAAATCGGCTTCAAGGGACAGCAACAAGGATGGACTTCCGCCAACATCCCTGAAAACTTTCACAATCTCGACCCGACCTTTTATAGCCTAGGGCAAGACCCAGAATATTATAAAAACTTTATCACACACTTTCAGCCTGAAGAATGGAAGGCGATTTTACTTGCCTTAGGAGATGTTGTCTTCTCTGCGGAGAGACTTGCAATTGCTGAAGACGACCCAGCATTCAATACCTCTCTAATGCGCAATATCAACAAGACAACGATTGACCACCAATACAAACGAATTCTCGACGGCCTAGCACCGCTAACCCCATTTAACTTTACATTTGTAAAGCCTCGCACAGAAAAATTCGCAGAGCTAGCACTTAACTTCGCAGTACAACCAAACTCAAAGCCATCTTCTAACATCCACATTCTTATTGGCAGGAATGGAGTAGGCAAAACCACAATACTAAACAATATGGTTCAGGCTTTGGTTGCAGGCCAAGACAACACCCTTGGTAATGGCTATTTTGTTTCGAAGAATGCATGGTTCACTCAACCACTTTCCAGCAATGAGTTTGCAGGAGTAGTTTCTGTATCCTTCAGCGCATTCGACACCTTTGAGCCGCCACCCAACCAAGACAACGCTGACAAAGGAATGCGCTATCGATACGTGGGCCTGAAAAAGAATGTACAAAGCACACAAGCAGATGAATGGCCCCTAAAAGGAAAACCAGAACTATGCGCAGAACTCTCTAAAAGCCTCAGCATCTGCCTTGCACTCCACGCAAAGAAAGCGAGATGGATTGCAGCCATTAATAAACTTGAGTCAGATTACAACTTTGAAGAAATGAACCTTCTGCACCTAATCGACAAATTTGAAGAGGACTGGTCAGAAGACAAAAGCAATTTCCAATCCTACAGCACCAGCCTGTTCAGACTGATGAGCTCAGGGCACACCGTAGTACTTCTCACAATCACTCAACTCATAGAAACTGTCGAGGAGCGAACCTTAGTTCTGATTGATGAGCCAGAAAGCCATCTTCACCCACCACTACTTTCTGCGCTTACACGAGCCCTGGCAGATCTACTAACGAATAGAAATGCCGTAGCAATAATTGCTACTCACTCGCCTGTTGTTCTTCAGGAAGTGCCTAGATCCTGTGTATCAATCATAGATCGATCACGATTGGAGGCCGCAGTAGCCCCTCCCGAAGCAGAAACATTTGGCGAGAATGTCGGCACGCTAACCCGTCATGTTTTCGGACTCCAAGTTATTAACTCAGGATTTCACGAGCTCCTACATAACGAAGTAAAGTCTGGAAAGTCATATGAGCAAATAGAGAATGAGTACTCGGATCAGATCGGGTATGAGGGAAAGGCACTTTTACGCTCACTAACCATCGCCCGAGACAAGGGACTGGAGTATTGATGTGAGGCTACTCCCCACTCCTACTGATGATCAGGCCGCAGTATTTGCAATGTGTATAAACAGCATCTCAGATCTGGATCTGCGAAATAGGCTAGAAGCCATTTCATTAAATTTCAGTGCCGCAGCGCAGGATTACTTCGCGCGAGGTCATGCTCGACAACTTTACCTGATTCCAGCAATCAATCTACGCGATGATGCCATCGTGGTCGGCGCAGTCACAAAAAGGGAGCTCAAGGACACTTATTCGGATCACATGGTTGGCAAGGGGAAACCGGCTAGAGCCATTTACGACCGACTTATATTAAGTGCACCTTTACGTCGTTGTCCGTACTGCGGAATTGGCCACACCACGACATTGGATCATTACCTTCCGAAGGCTAGGTTCCCCCTGTTATCGGTTGTTACGCTAAACCTCATTCCATCATGTAAGGATTGCAATACAGACAAACGAGTTGCCTATGCCACCACTGAGACCGAACAAACTTTGCACCCGTACTTCGAACATCGATCTGTAATAGAAGAACAGTGGCTTTACGCACGCCTTGATATGAACACCCCTCCAGCCCTGGAGTTCTTCGTATCGGCACCTGCACACTGGCCTGACATCTTGAAGGCACGAGTGGCTGCCCACTTTACTGGCTATAATCTCAAGGCTAGATACTCCCTTGAAGCAAGCAATGGATTGGCAACTTTACGGGACACGCTTAATTTGGTGTGGGATAACGCTGGGCAGCAAGGGGTAAGGGAACATTTAAATGCGACAGCTGCCGGACATGCCCGCAGGCACGCAAACGCTTGGGATACCGCCATGTACCAAGCTCTTGCAGCTAATCCATGGTATTACTCCGGAGGATTCAGGCTGTTCTAACAACAGCGCGCACCACTTGGGGCACTCCGCGTGCCCCAAGTGTCTGCCCATAGAACTACCGCTTAGATCCACCCCGCAGGAATCAGCCCATCCCCCTTGGTGTCCCAGTTTTCCACCTCGTGCGTATGAGGAACGTCCTTCCAGATGTCCGGCCCCGCATGCTCTAGGACAATCACCTGAAAATTAAACTTAGCCCGCTCTAATCCCTGGGATATCATTTCAAAGATCCTCTTGGTGGCAATGACATCAGAGGCTCGATGTTTCTCGACATCAGCGAAGCTTTGATCTAAGGCATTTTCACCACTCTGACTGCTAGGGAAATAGACCTGGCTTGGTTGATCGATTACCAAAAAGCTAAATGGGGGTAGGCTTTGATTCCCTTCCAGAGACAGATACTCGTGAATGGCCATGAACGTGGCAATATGGTATCCCATCCAATTCGCCCCACTGCCGACTTCCCACAGATAGTCTTTTCGCTCGTCTTTCCCATCAAACCGAAGCGTTAACTCTTTGAGATCTAGCTTAATCTCAGAATCAAGTGGCGCCTCAAGCGGAAACTCATCTACATACTCACCGATTCGAGCACTAAGAGCGTCACTAACTATTTTCTCTCGTTTGTACCGATTGGACTTCAGCATTTCACGCTCATAATGCTTAATCTCTTCGGTCAGGGTAGCCACTCGCTCTAACACAGACAGATCTGCAGATGTTTTCCCAATACGGCCTAAAAGGCCTGATATGTCGCCGGCCATGAAATAAATCTGGCCAATTACATCCTTCAGCTTTTTGTCCTGCACGAGAATTTCATTCTTCTCTCTACGCAGCTGATAGAGCAGTTTCTGCTCGCTACTCATCTTTCTCTTCAGCGAGGCAAGACGACGATCAACTACGGGGTTTTCCTGAAGCACGGAAGCAACCGTTGCGATCTGATTAACCTTCCGCTCAAGCACCTCCACAACCATCGGCAGCGCAGAGGTCGAGGAACCACAAGCGACACAATGACCGTCCGGTGCGACGCTCTCTTTCAGCCAATCCAGCCCGATAACATGTGAGCGCTCATCGCTAATCGCTTCGAAGTACCTTTTGCCATTGTCTGACAGGCTGCTGTAACCCCTGATCTCGGCTGCGAGAGTATCCACGACCTCCTGCTGCCGGGCCTCTCGGAGTACCGCCTCATCGAACTCTTTGTTCGTATGCAAGCGGTCAGGCTCTTTGAGCGTTTGCTCCAGCCGGCTTTCCTCGTAGGCCTTCACAACTGATTGCAGCTTCGCGATGTTATTTTCAAGCACTGAGGAGCGGTCGTGAGCTGAGAGCATCCCCAACTCAATGCATCGACTCATCATGCGGTCGACTTCATAGCTCCAGCGCAACTTTGCCTTATCTAAGACCTGTAACTCCTTATTAAGACCGTCACGCTCCTTCTCCGCAGCGTCCTTCCTCTGTTCGTTCATCACGTAGTTGGCATCGACGATGCCTAGCGCATAAGGCATTGCTCGAACCAACCGATCCTTATGCAACCAGGCATCAGTTTTAAAGAACAGGGCATTAGGATTGGCAACAATATGCTGCGGTAGAAAATTGAATGCAGCCATATCCCGATAGGAGCTGCGTGAGTCTAATTTGGAGGGCTTTTCTTCGTCGGAGTGAGGCAAATCACTCATGTGAACCAGACCGTTGAATTTCTCCTTGAACGCCTCCGTCCCAAGCTTTACAGGAAGAAACTCCGGAAACACCCCAGCAAACGGCTCCAGGTAAAAGTCTCCAGAAACCTGTTTCGTCCCAGGAGTCTTACGAGCCACAAGCCAAGACTCACCAAGCATGGTTATTTTCAAGCCAAACCATTGGACTTTATTTCGAATGATTCCGATTGGGATCTGGCACTTACTAGCTCCCAGAACGTAGTCAATAATATGAATGATTGACGACTTGCCGGTACTACTAAGACCATGGATGATATTGATCTTCGAGCTTTCAAACGGTATTACTCGAATCTCATTCGAGATGTCTTGTGGCCAAAGCACAACAGCATCAATCACGAATTTCATTTGGGATCCCGAACAGTAGCTTGTAGATAGTCTCGGTCGAGGCCGTGCTGTACCAAAGGGCAAGCTGCTTCGTCGTTTTCATCAAGTCTTGAGGAATGGACTTTTTGATACCTGCTGGCCAGCGCGACATCAAAGTTGAGAATCGCACTACGCCTTCGGTATTTGTGCATTTCCCGATCAACCCTGAAGACACAGCTAAATTAAGTCCTTGCAGGGTCGCAGGTGTATGCGCCCTAACACGAGCCTCTAGGTCAATCTTCACCGCTGGGTTATCCCTAAGCACTGCATCGATCTTTGAGCGTGCGTTACGGCTGGCAAGTGCATTGCGATTGCTTTCGTTCCACACCAGCGGAAGAACGAGCAGGAGCTTGGGCAGATCTAGTGGAAACTCACTCTCCTGACTTTCGTATTCGGCAACAAAACTCGCCATGAGAAAACACGCCAAAGACGAGTTGTGGATAAGGTGCCGGTCTGTATACGCCCTGGCCATTAGTCTTCAGATTCCTTCTGTTTATGCCAGTAGATCGGATGCCTGGTGCCATCGGCGTTGGCCAGGAAATGATACGTCCCTAGATAGAGGTATCGCTGGGAAGACTGGACGCGTCCAATCTTCATGTCGAATCGCTCAGGCGTTGCGGTGTGCCGATACACCTCCAGAAGGTCATCCACAGCAAGCTCATCTGGAGGCTTTCTCACCGTAAGAGCCCTTGATGCGATAATGCTTTTCCAGCGATTGCAGAGAACTTCTTCTGCGGCATCAAAGTCATCCAGCAGTACGCTCCCTCCCTTTAGCAACCGCGTCCGCTCTGAATAGGCTGCCCAAAAATGCCCCAGCTCTTCGTTGAGAAAATAGTCAGGAATTTCTAGGTTTCTAAGCTGTTCAATAAAGGGAAGTGCCATGTCGCTGCGCATTTGTGCAAAGGCCTCATGATCCGTTTCGTCCTGCGAAAGCGGCTGCAATGCTCTTTGCTGATAGCTGACCAACAACGCGTGCTTTTTGGTGTAGAAGGTCTCAGCTGTTGTCCAGTACCTACCGCCAGCACTCCATACCTCAAGACACCCAGAGATTAAATACCCCAAAAGCCCGTCGTAGATGCGCTCGTGGTACTCCTCCAGTCCTTCAGGTAGCTGAAGAGCATCAATGACGTCCTGCTTCAACTCGCCGACGTCGACATCATCTATGACCTTGAGATTCTCAATGAGAAATCCCAACGCCTCGTCAGAGAAGCTAGCTACCTTGTTCGCAATTTCTGCGGTCTCTCCGGACATGGATGCTGCCTGCTGGCGAAGCAGATTAATTGCCTCAGCAACCGACTCCTTCGTCTGCGCCTTTGACAGATTGTCAGCGAGCGAGCCTTCGACTATTGGCTTGTTGGTGACAATCACGAACTGAAGGTGTGCATATTTCAGCCGGGCTTGAACAAGTACATCAAGCCAGTTTCGAAGGGTGTTCCAAAGGTTTCTACTGCTGTCCTGAAGAGGATTTTTGCGGCCTGTGGTCAGCTTGTCCTGCTCTTTGATTTGGAGCACTCCAGACGCCGTCGGCACGATCTCTTCGACATCGTCCGCCGTCTCAATACCGAAACGTGTCTGGGGATGGGTACTCCGAAAAATCCGGTGCAGCGCCCGGACGAACTGATAGCAGTAGCCCGCTGCACTAGCGCTTGCGCTGGTATTTCTGTCGCTCATTTTCCCTCTCGTTAGCTGCCTCTTCCTAAGGGCTTTCACCGGTGGAGGGCAGTTTGAAGCCGATGAGAAGGTCAATGTATAGCAAATGGCCACGTGCAAACTAGGGATAAAGCACTCCCCTGGTGCCAAGCCCCCTCAAATTGTGTCAATACAGACCAATGAACATAGGAAGAGCAAGAACTCTCCCTAGCTCCCCCTATCGCTTCTGGCTTCCCAGGAGCAAAGTTTCGCCATCCCAGCCCTCTCGGCAGCCCCATTTTTTCTGGCATCCACGTCGTTACGAGACTTTCAGTAATTTGGTTGGTAATTCTTCAACGCACAGGTATCTTAGATATACGTGCTTACAACAACCTCTTAGGAAATCTATGTCGATCATCGCCGAATACAAAGCCTTGGAAGCCCAGATCGCCGAGCAGCAGAAGCGCCTCGAAGCCCTCAAAGGCGACGAAAAGCTCAAGCGCGAAATCGAGTTTGAAAGCAAACTGCGTGGCCTGCTGTCTGAATACAACTATTCCCTGAAGAACGTCATTGCTCTGCTCGATCCGCATGCTGGTAAGGGCGCTGCGGCTCCTAAAGGCGGTCGCAAGGAGCGAGTGCTGAAGCGCTACAAGAACCCGAACAACGGTGAGGTTGTGGAAACTAAAGGCGGCAATCACAAAGTGCTGAAGGCTTGGAAGCAACAGTACGGCGCCGATGTCGTTGAAGGCTGGCAGCAATAAGCGCGCATTGAATTGCACGAAAGGGCCGCATTTGCGGCCCTTGTCGTATCTGGATTAGTGATGACTCGCGTCGATCACCGAGCCGTCTGGGCAATTGCGCTAAGAGAGCACGGCGCCCAAGCCCTAGAGGAGAAAGTCCTGGGGTTTCTGGTGCCGCTGCTGAGTGGCAAACCCGCCGAAGAATTTCCCCGGCATGTGAGCCCGGAAGGGTTGGCACAGTTGGTAGGGCTTCTATTGGCAAACGTTCAGGCCCGAGAGCGCCCACTACTTGGAGCGCTTCGCACGATGAATCGCGGACACTTCCAGATGCTGCGACACCTCCAGGGGAAGCTGACACTTTCACTCCTGGCCGACCTCCCTGCTTCCCATATCCCCATGGGATTACGTCGACTCAGAGCTGTTTTGGATTTCGGGATGTAGCCATGGATCTAAATCATCTTCTTGGCAGATCAGCAGAGCTTGAAGCTCGCCTCGCAGACTTCCTTGGCCTGCCCCTCTTCGACGACTCTAGTCGCCTACGGGCTGTTCGTTCCGTTGCAAGTCTCGGCTTCGAGCACGCACAGAGCCTCAAGTACCTGACCGCTGCGGGCCTCTGCACTTCGGCAGCCGCACTATTGCGTGTGCAGTACGAGTCCCTGGTGCGCGCGATCTGGATGCACCATTGCGCAAGCGATCAAGAGGTCGAGCTCATGCTCGCCGAGCTGACACGCGAAACGGCTAAGCAAGCGAGCAAGATACCTATGCTCAGCCGCATGCTCGATGAGATCGAAGCGAAAGCCCCACACGTGCCTGTTGCTGGTCTTCGCGAGTTCAAGCACTACTCTTGGAGGCCGTTGAGCTCTTATGTGCACGGTGGAATCCACGCAGTGCATAGGCATGGACGGGGCTTTCCGATGGAACTGGCTCTCATGCAAATCCGGCACTCCAATGGACTGCTGGGGCTAGCAGGCAACCTGCTTTTGATCATCGCAGGCGTACCTGCTGAAGCAGGAGTCATGGGGAAGATTTATCAGGAGTTCGCAGACTGTTTGCCGCCTGTGGAGCCGCCCTGCGCGGCTCAGAGTGAGCCTGCGCATTAGCAACAACGACCATCACCAGTATCGAACCTTACCTGCGCGACGCAGGCTTTGAGCGGAGAATCAGAAAAGAAAAAGCCCGGCTAGCGCCGGGCTTTTTATTGGGTGTGCTGGACAAGCAACACTTTGAGTCCCGATAAGTATTCTCGGTTATGGCCGAGATACTCGGATGGTCAAGGCAGGCAGGTTGTTGACGTAGAAGGCTGTTGATGCGTTTGCCATGAAACTTACCAACGTTTTAAAAATTACTGTCTTCATACGCCCGTCTCCTTCTTGTCCAGGTTGTTGAGTTGCTTTTGGTGTATCGATGAGTGCTTGCAGAAACCACATAGAAATTGCCAGCGCTCCCAGCATCAACAACCCGCCTCCCCAGAAGCCGCAGCTTCCTGCTCTGGAGCCAAAGCAGCATTTGCTACGATGACGGAATCGCAGGATTTTCGCACGGCCATAAGCCTGATGTCAACTAGCCAGCAGAATAAAGCCAGGATTCCAATTGAATCGCCCTTGGTGGGTCGCCGATTGTGAAAGTCACCAATCGGCCCATAAGCTGCCTGTCGCGACAGGCCGAAGTCGCCCGGCAGCGGACAATCTGGCTACTTTCAATTTTTATTTTTAGAGAGAGGCAATCAGTGCATCCATGTGCTTCTGATCGGTTTGCGTGATAGCTTCTATGAGATCCTTCACGGCATACTCAACATCAAAGATCAGTTCATTACTCCCAACCAATCTATCGATAGTGTTGGCATGACTAAAGTAGTGGAAAACCTTAAGGATGCGCTTGGATTTCTCAATGCCAAATAATACCTCAGCTCGTTGATCTACCGTCTCCTTCATGACTCCCGGCAGTCTTGAGTAGGTATAAAGCTCAATAAATCTTCGTATTGCATTGGGCAAGAGCATTAAAACGGTGTGATCTGTCTTGTCTGGAGATTGGTGGAAGCGGTAAATAACTTCAAACAGGAAGTGATACTCCGACTGATAGCGAGCCAATGATGTAGGCATGTTGCAGAACGTCGATTCTTTCTCATTGACACGCTTAATGAAAAAAAGTCTAGCCCCTTGCTTGTAGGCTTCAGGCTTAATTTCGCGCAGGAGGTTAAAGAATTCAAAATTGTGGGTCGATATGAAAATCTGCTTGCAGGTAGTTAACCATGGAGAGTTTTCGTTTTCTTGCTTAAAAAATAGTGATCGGATCGCTGCTGTGATTTGAAAGATATGATTGGCATCAAGGCTTGAAATTGGGTCGTCAATGTATACGACGGTCTGCTTAAACTCCTCAGGCTTCAACTCTTGAAGCTTAGTGAGGAAGTAGGAGAAAGCAATGGCGGTTCGCTCCCCGTCACTAAGGTTCTTGGCAACCTTGCCATTCTTACGGAAGAGCCTGAACTGCTCTTGGTTCGTCGTCGAATCTTTGATAACCAAGATCTGGATAGCTTCACTGCCTAGCATGGACACCAGTCGTTCATTGATCTTCTCTCGGCCAAGCTGGGCTTGACTGATGAGAGCCTTAAGTTTTTCGACCTCCCCTTGAAGGCGGGTGGCGTACGATTGCATCCGATCACGACGTTTGACTATTCGTGCTTTTTTACGTTCGTGCCCTGCACTCTCTTGAGCGTCAATGAACTGCTGAACGTAGTGGTATCTCACGCGCTTAATGGCCTCTGCCTTAGCAGTGGTGAAGCTGTCAGCTAGCTTATTGTTTTCATCGATTACCGTATTGATGGACTTGATCGCGTCGACAATGACACTGGTAAGTCCTTCGGCCATAGGGGCTGGTTCCAGCCGTTTGCGTGGAGCATCAACCTTGCGTTGGACGTCATCCGCAAGGGTTTTTACTGCCAGATTGAATGCCTCAATTGCCTTAGGTAAAGAGGCGGCAGCAACCTTATAGCGTTCTCGGAACTGTGGGTTGAACTCAGCTTCCTTAGGCAGCGTGAGCTTGATCTCAGCGGATTTCACCCGCTGCAAGAGGTTTTCAACTTTCTGCTTGTGCTCTTTGAGATCTTTGGAAAAGTGGGCTCGAAACGTGGCAAGCCTATCCTCGGTGACAGTGTTCCCACAGAACTCGCAAGGGCCTTCTTGTTGGTGGATGTGTAGGCCTGACTCAACCCAGCGCTCGATCTCCGGATGGTCTTCAAGATGCTTGAGCATGTTGGTGAAAGTTGGAATATCAGCAAGAATTTTTACTGCTTCCTGGTGAATATTTTCAATCGATGGCGAGGTTTCGACCCTGTCGACGGTGCTTGGCTTCTTGTTGTCAGGGGTTAATGCAAGCTCAATACTTTCCGAAAGCTCCTTCTCATCCAGGAGTTGGGAGTCGAGGGCTCCCACGATCAGCATGTCATTTCCTAGCTGAGTCGCAGTATAGGGGTCGATCTTAAGAAGCTGACGAAGGTTCTTGGCTGCATCAGTTTTGGCATTGGAAACTGCCTGAGTGATAGCGTTAAACTGAGAATCAAGCTTCTTCCTTGCTCCTTCGGATTTCTTGATTCGATCCGAGATGTAATCTATCTGATTTTGGGCCTCTTCAGATTCTTTGCCGAGAATAAGAATTGGCTTAAAACCATTTCCTTCAAAATGCAAATTATCTCGAACGAAGTCAGAGTTAAAAACTCGAACTATCAGGCTGGATTGCTCGAAGTTCTTGTCTGTGATCGGCTGCCCATCGGTTTCGAAGCTGAACTCACACCCAGCCAGATCGGGATTTAGTTTCTTTGCTTCGAGTTGCGCGAATAGTCTTGAAAGCGTCGTCTTCCCTGAGTAATTCCACCCAAAGATCAAGTTTTTTATCCCAAATTCTTGGGTGCCTACTGGTTTAGCGTAGTTACTATAAACGCCCAGATTTTTTATTTTCGCTATCCCTTTTATCACAATCACACCCCATGGCTTTCTTAATGCAGCCTCTTCAGACCAGACCATTCTGTTTTAGTGTTATGTCAAAACAAGTATTGCGCAGGATGTGTCGAAGAGTACCTGATTCGTCAGGGAGGTTAGCATTGAAGCCCAATGAATGAGGCAAAGCCAATGACCGCTATTGACCCAGACCGTGTAAAAACGCAGCAAGCGATGGCCACCAACTGCCGGGAGATTTTCTCAGTGTCCAGGAGGCCGTCGGAGGCCCACTCAGGCGCAATCGGTGATTCTGGTTGCTATGCCACTTTCGG
>Ga0247725_1001228_pt1 | contig 13704 bp, 9 predicted proteins | sample OKSTACKMCFT3sol_FD_183021 | JGI IMG/M metagenome (GOLD analysis project Ga0247725, IMG submission 183021) | Subsurface sediment microbial communities from gas well in Oklahoma, United States - OK STACK MC-FT3-sol | ecosystem: Environmental > Terrestrial > Deep subsurface > Rock core/Sediment... | reverse complement strand
GAAGACGTCATTCTGCTTGGTCTCGTCGTTGAGGCCATAGTCCGAGACGACGTAGTACGCACCGCCTTCCGGATAGGGCTCGAACCAGCGCCTCAGGTCGTCGCTGATGGTGCGACTGCTAGTCTGAAGAAGGGAGAGGAGCTCGAACATCGGCTAGGACGGTGGCCCAAACTCGCGCACGTGCAAATAGCCTTCAGATGCGGGCACTTTGTCATGTTCACCGACACCTCCGGATCGGCCGTCGCATCCCATCGCGATAAACTTCTCGACTTGTCGGAAGTGAGGCAGAACCCATTGACGAATGGACGGATCGGCATGTCCGCAGTGGGAGGAGCCGGGCTTCTCGACATGGCGCTGAATGTCGAGTTTCTGGAGCTGCTCCAAGGGCCGTTTATGGCGCGAGTCGCCACGCCCCGAATATCAGTGAGCTGAGTGTCTGAGGCCGCTGGCGGTTTGGCCGCCTCAGTCGCGTCGCGCAGCCCCGAGCAGGACGAGTATGGCCAGCGAACCCAAAACCGCTCCGCCGGCCATGGCGAGCGTGATCCAGCTTCGCGTGGCGGTGGCGACCATCAGCAGCGAGACCAGCGCCGAGCCGGCTGCAAGTCCGAGCTTGGCGATCGCGGTGAACGCGGCGAAAGCCAGGCTCTCGCGGCCGCTCGCGTACCGGCGAACGAGATCGCCGAAGGCCGCCCACATGGCCATGCCGACACCGCCGTTTCCGATCCCGACCAACAGGCTGGCGGCCACCAGTCCCCGGGGTTGGGAGAGCGGACTGGCCAGGAAGGCCACGCCGCCTAGGGCCTGGACGATGGCGGCGACGACCAGCACCGTGTCGCGCGAACGCCCCCGTGAGAGCCGAAACCAGAGCGGTTGGCCAACGAGCTGCCCCGCCGCGACCGCCAGAATGATCGCGCCGCCCCAGGCGGGGGAGCGCAAAACGTAGGTTGCGAAATAGGGCTCCAGTTTCTGGAAGAGCGGCGGCGCCAGCGACATCGCCGCCATAATCGCCAGCAGCGGCCAGAGCTTTTTGAACTTTCCGGGGGTGGCTGGCGCAGCGGTTGACGATGGGCGGGCCGCCGTGCTCGAAAGGGTTCTCGCCAGCCACCAGGCGCTGCCCACCGCGATCACGACCGCGACGGCGGCCAGCTGCAGCAAAAGGCCGGCGTCTTGGCCGCGGGTTCGCGCCGCCAGCAGCGGCGCCACGGCGGCCGCGATCGCAACACTGGCTAGGCCGCTGCAGGCGATCCGCACCGTGGCCAGGCGCGTGCGGGCCTGGCCGCTTGAGCCGGCCAGGGCGATCAGGGCGTTCTGGGGAACATCATAGACCGCATAGGCTAGCCGGAACGCCGCGCCTGTGAGCAGGGCGTGGATCAGGCGCATCGCCGACGGCAGGAAAGGGGTGGCGAAGAACGCCAGCAGCGTCGCGCCGCTGATCGCCGCGCCGATGAGCTGCAGCCGTCCAGCCGCGGCTGGGTCGGTCATGCGGCTGCCAAGGCGAACGCCTACCAGAAGATCCAGCGTCGCGCTGAGCACGAACCCGCTCACCAAGATCAGGCCCATGGCGGCGGGAGGAAGGTCGGCGATCTCGGTCAGAAAATAGGCGAACAGGATCTCGCCGCCGTACCAGAACAGGCTTTTGCCAAAATGGGCCAGGCCATAGACGCCGTTGTCGCGCCAGCCGTCCGCGCGGCCCAAAGGGCTTGGATCTGTTTGTTCGGCGTCCATGATGGTCCTGGCCGCCCATGCTCGTAAGGGGGAGATGTGACTAGCGAAAGACGGCCCTCCGCAGAGTCGAACATTCGGCCGACGCCGAGGTGAAATAGGCGGCTAGAATGGCGACATCCTCGCCGCGTTCGCGGCGGCTTCTCCCAGGTCGAGACTCGCCGTGACGCGCGAAGCGACTCTCGACAGGGAAACGCGCACCCGCGCGCCCGCGTCGATGATCGGCCAGCTCGATCATAGGCCTTCATCACCCCCGGGACTTTGAGGAACGGGGGCTGCGCAGACAACTTGCCCCCATCCCTTATCTTCTGCTGCAGATACGACGCTGGCCAGCCCCGTCAGCCTGCCAGGCCACGACCAGCGTCCGGCGACGTCGCTAAGGGGTCGTCCAGCATTTTTTGTCCTTACCAATAGCGGGGTCGCCGAAAACACCGTTAGAGCAGCGGACCTCCCGATGGCGCAGGACGCCGACCCGCCATCCCCATTCGTCCCAGATACCATAGGACACAACGGACCCTTGCGGCCGGCTTGCGGAGCAACCGCGGCCCTCGTCATCAGCGCAGAGATGGTAGGGCGGCGAGCGAAGGGCGCCGCCATGCGTCAGCCGATAGCAGACCCCGATCCCCGGTTTGTCGCCCGGATAGCCGGACCGGTTATCGCAGGTGTCGCTTCGCCCTGGCGTGACGAAGGTCAGCGACGCTAAGACGTCGCTATAGTTGGCGTCGGTCAGGCGCGTATAGCCCATCGGCCGATGATCGGCGGGCGGGCAAGCCTGGCCTTCCATGGCGCAGAACGTCAAACCCGGAAGCGCCGGCGGCAAGGTGGTGGCTTCGCCCGTCCAACACCTAGGCGCGCCAGCGGGCTCCCGCTTGAGGCCGAACGCCGCAAAGTCGCAGCGGATCGCTGTGGTGACCGGACGGGAGATGAGCCAGTGGCTGGTGCCGTAGTAGGCCAGCCGGGGTTCAGCGGGCGATCCCATCTGACAGATGGCGCCCCGCGGCGTTGCGCCGTTGGCGCATTCGAGCTTATCCGACGCGACGCCGTAGAAGCAGGCGTCGTCGCGGCCTTCGGCGACGTAGCCTTCGAAGAATTCGCAACGTATAGAGCCGCCACCGGTGATCTTGACGGCCAGGAACCGGCCATAGGCCCCGTAATAGGCTACCGAAGCGCCGACACCCGGCGGCGGCGCGCAGATATCGCCCTTGCGGCCGCAGTAGACGGCGCCTGGCGGGCCTTTGCGGACCTGATCCCAAGGCGCGAAGAAGCAGAGCCCTTGCGGCGCCCCGGGCAAGAAGGCTCCGGCGTCGCAGGCGACAGAGCCGGTGACCGCCCGATAGCTGTAGCGGCTAGCCGCGCCATAGGCGACGACATAGACGCCGGGCGGCAGGGCGCAGACGCCGCCGTCTTTCGCGCAATATTCGAAACCTTCCGGGCCTGGGGTCACGGGCTGGGGCAGGGTCCGGGCCTTGAGTTCGGCTGCGGGGCTAGGATCCGTGCCGCCGCTGATGAGTTGAGCCCTCACCTTGATCGACAGCTCCTGGTCGGCCTTCAGATGACCGAAGCGCGCGCTCGGGGCGTTGACGAGCTGGCGACTACCGTCCACTTCGATCTCGTATTGCAGAGGTCGTCCAGGGAAGGTCGATGGACGATCCCAGGTGAGCACGACTGATTCAGAGGATGGGAAAGCCCTCAGGTTCGGCGGCGCAGCCGGCGGCCCATTCATGGCGTAGGCTTGGCTCGGGTTCGTCTCGCAGACGGCGAGATAGCGTTCGGCGCCTTCGGCTCGCGCGCAGAACCGTTGGCTGCTGGCGAGGTTTGCCCAAGTCCACCCCGAGCCGAGGGATTTCACACTGAACGTTTCCCACGCCGATCCGCTCGGCTCGCGCAGAACAAGAAAGGGCGAGCCCGGCCGCTGAGCGAGCACCAATCCGCCTTTTCGGAAGACATACTGATTAAAGCCCGTCGTCCGAACGGTCCAAAGCGCCGCGGGTTCGCGCTCGGGAGCGCCGAGCTTGATCCTGGCGTCCGGGCGCGGGTCGCCGTCTGGACGCGCGTAGGCGCCGTCGCCTAAGACGATGTAGTGCGGTCCGTCGCTAACCTCGTCTCGCGGCAGGCCGGCTGTCAGGGCGCCACACGGGGTAGTGGTGGTTTCACCGGCAAAGTTCAAATAGGCGCCAGTGTTGCAGGGATGCTCGCCCACGCTCAGCGGCGGATCATTCAAACCCTTGAACTCGCTGTTGTAGACCGCGACTAGCTCGTCGTCGGACAGCGCTGCGCCAAAGACGCTCATCTTGTTCATCGCACCAAAGGCGCGATGGCTGATGACGCCGGGGCCAAGGCCGATGGCGGCGAGCAGCGCGTAGTTGTCATTTGCGCCAACGGGAAGCTTGTCGCCCTTGTAGGGGTAGCTGTTGGCCTTGAGCGGATAGCCCGTTTCCAGCAGACCCTGATCCCAGGTCAGCCGGCCGCCGTCGGCGGCGAAGGCGTCGACGCGGGTTTGACCGGTGGGTTCGAGGCGGACCGCCACCGTCAGCACATCGCCCGGCAGCCGACGCGCGTCGGGTTCCCAGAGGTCGAAGCTGTAGAACGGCGCTTGGCCGTCTTTCAGCGTCCAGCCATTCCGGCGGCCGATATAGAAGGCGCCATCGTCCTGGACGCCGAACTCCAGCATCGCCCCGCTAGCGTCGCCAAGCGCGTTGGTCGACGCTGTGAAAATGGCGCCCGCGCCAGGTAGAGCGCCGCTATTGTCCCGTCGCAACAGGCGCAGCACGATGGTCAGCCCGTTGGGATTCACTTGCCACGGAAGCGCGTCGACGATCAGCGACCGGTCGGGAAGCAGGGCGGCGGCGCCAAACGGCGTCTTATGGGCCAGACCGTGCGCGCCGAGCTTGCTGAGCGGCAGAATGCGGACATCTCTGCCCACGTGAATTATCGCGCAGCCCACCCGATCTAAACAGTCCGCGCCATCGGGTTCGGCGATTGTGACGTGAGCGGCCCCTTGGCTTAGGGCCGCAGCGTAACAGCTATCTAAGGTATCACAGTTCGCGGCCAAGGCCGCGCTGGTCAGGCCCACCCAGGTGGCCACGACCATGGCGAGGCGGGCCAGCGCCTTTACCGAGCCGATCATTGTGACGCTCCAACCTTGATGTGGCTGAGGTTTCGGCGGCCAAGCCGCGCCAGGTAGTCGTTCAGGATGTCGGGACGGTCGCTGGTCATCATCGCCATCCCCCGCGCGGCGAGATATTCCCAGTTGCCGGTGAAGTTCGGGTTGGTGGCCTGAGTGCTGGGAATACGCAGATTGCAGCACGCGCCGGTGCCGCGACTGGTGCCCTCGGGATAATCGTCCCACGGCGAAAACCCGGTGCGCAGCCAGCCGTTCTGGCCAAGCCTGAGATCCCAGTCGCTGGAGTCGGGGATGCCCGGATAGGGTAGCACGACCTCGAATGTGACGAGGTAGTTGGGCTTCCTGCTGAAATACCGGTCGAAGATCTCTTTGCCGTTGCGGGTTGTATTGTAGATGATCGGGATCAGGTGCGGCGGCTCGCCGCCGATCGTGCCGAAGTCCTTGGAAACCTGATCGGGGTCTTCCGGCAGCTCCTCCGCCAGGACCTTCATCGCGACCGCCTGGGCGAGGTTGATCGGCGAAAGAGACGCGTTTTGCACCTTGCGGATCGTGTTCCAAGTCGCCAACGCCGTCGCATAGGACGTCACCGCTCGGGCGTCGTGCTTGTCCTTGACGTCGAGGATCAACAGATAGCCGCGCTGGCATTTGCCGGCAGGTTGATTAGTCCGCGCCAGATGTATCAACGCCTCTTCCACCGTGGGCACGTGGAAGTCAGTGTCCTTGCCGAAGCGGTCGCGCCGATAGAGACTCGTGACGTAGCCGGTGTTGTGATCCGAAACGAAACCATCGCCCGTCGTCGTGCGATTGAGCGCCCAGTCGTGCATCAGGACGGGCGTTCCGTCGCCGTCCAGACGGACGTCGAGCTCCACCGTCTCGATTCCCGCCATATACGCGGCCTGGACGGCTTGGATGGTGTTTTCGGGAAAGTCGCGCCAAAGGCCGCGGTGGGCGCTGATGAGCGTCAGATCCGCGGGCCGGCGCGACCCGTCCTTGGGCGGCGACATGAACGCCATGATCTTGCAGACATCGTAGTCGGACGGCGCGGCCATGGCGGGAAGCGCGCCGGCGGCGCAGGCGCCCGCCAGGGCGGCGGCCAGCACGCGACGGCGCGCTCTCGTCAGCGGCCTTGCGCCGCGCTTGGTCTTAGCGGACATCGACATGCAGCCTCCGGCGATTGAGGTATGGCAGCAGGCTAGAGGGCCTGTTGGTCTGGATGATGCTGACGCCGGCCTCGGCCATGGCCTCGTAACCCTCGTCGAGGTCGTCGGTAGCCGTGCGTTGCGCGTGGATCACATTGACCAGCGAGATCACCTGCTGGCGCCGCAAATCGTCCACCAGGGCCCGGGTGACATAGCGGGGCTTGAGATGGACCGCCGCGCCGCCAAACCGCGCCAGCAGCGGCGCGATGTCGCCAGCTTGTTGTGCGAGCGGCAGGACGAAGGCCTGCGGATCGTCCGCCCGCACAAGCTCCAGGGCCGCGAGGTTGTCGGCGTAATAGAGCACCCGCCGCTCCATGCCCGCGGCCCGGACCGTCGCGACGATGTCGGGAACGACCTCAAGTCGCTCGTCCTTGATGTCGACCGTGACCAGAGCGCGCCCGCGGAGCTTGGCGAGCGCGGCGGGCAAGGTCGGGACGCGGTCGTGCATGACCGCGCCGCCAGGACCGCGCAGCCGCATGGCCTCGATCTGCGCGAAGGTGAGATCGGCCACGGCGCCTTCGCCCGATGTGGTGCGATTGACCCGAGGGTCATGCATGATGACCAGGACCCCGTCGCGCGTGCGTCGGACGTCGAGCTCGATGATGTCCACGCCCGCGGCGACGGCGTCGTCGAAGGCGCGCAGCGAGTTTTCAGGGGCGCTTTCGTGATCGCCCCGGTGAGCCTGGACGAAGATGCGGGCGGGCGCTCTGGACATAAGGCCCGTCCAGAGACGATCGGCGCGCGTCTGGGCCGCGGCCGGAGTGATCGCCAGCAGAGCCGTCAACATGACGCCAAGGACGCCCATTCGGAGAAGTCGCGACATGCGTAAGCCTCAATAGCGATAGGCGAAGCCCAGGAAGTAGGATCGGCCATTGTCGAGCACGTCCTTCAGCAGTTCCTGGTCGGGCCCCTGCAGGCGTCCCGGACGATCGTTGGTGAGGTTCTTGGCCTGCGCCACCAAGGTGAGGCTTGGCCGCACGCGGTAGCTGACCTGCAGATCGACCACATCGGACGCGGCGATCGAGCGATCATTGGGCGCGGCGTCCGTGGCCACCGTCCACAGCATGCGCCCCGTCCGATTGTAGGCGAGCTGCCCCTTGAACGGGCCGTTCTCGTAGAGCAGCGAGACATTGCCTGTGACCGAGGCCGCCTCGATCAGACCTCTCAGTTGGCGATAGGAGCCGTCGTTCATCCGCACCCGCGTGTCGTCCGACCGCAGGAGCGTCAGATTGGCCGACGCGCCGAGGCCAGCGAGCGGGCCCGATCGGAAGCCAAATCGCGAGCGGACCACATTGAGCTCGAGACCGGTGACCGCGGAACGATCCAGGTTTTCGGGCCGCGTCACGGTGGCGTCCAATTCGACTCCGCCGATGGTGGCGGTCTGCTCGCTGGTCGCGTTGAAGATCTCGTTGCGAATGGCCTTGTGGAAGACCGCGGCCGAGACCATCGTCTCGCGATCGCCGTACCATTCCAGCGAGAGGTCGTAGTTGCGCGACTGGCGGGGCTTAAGGGCGGGATTGCCCTCGGTGATCGACAGCAGCAGGCCCTTCTGGCTGACCACCCGGGCCGATCCGACGTCCTTGTAGTCCGGCCGGCCCAGCGCCTGGCTATAGGCCGCCCGAAGCCGCAGCCGATCTGTAAGCTCGTAGTTGAGCGTGATCGACGGCAACAGCTTGCCGTAATGGCTGTCGCTCTCACGCCAGGCATAGGTGGTGGTGGAGCCATTCGTCGATTGCGTCGGCGCATCGACGTTGAGCTCGGTCCGCTCGTAGCGCAGCCCGCCCGTCGCGCTCCACCGCGCCGAGCGATAAACCGTCATCAGATAGCCGGCGTAGATCTTCTCCGCGACCCGGTAGTCGCTGATGATGTTCTGGCTAAGATTGTCGCTCTGCAGCCTGTAGGCCAAGGATCGGGCCTGGAAATTGGCGCTGGCGGCCTCGGGATCGACGAACAGGAAACGCGCGGCTCGGTCGTTGAACGGCGCGAAACTCTGCGCGCCCAGCGCGCTGGCCAAGGTCGGGGCGCTCGCCGCGGCGATAGGTTCGTAATAGGTTTCCGCATGGTCGAACTTGCGGCGCAGCGCGCGCAACTTCCCGCCGGCCTTGATCCCCAATCCCCGATCGCCAGCCTCCATGTTGTGGGCGTAGTCGAGGTTCAGCGTCGTGACGCGTTCGACGTTCTTGTCCAGGGCGGTCCCGTATTGGCTCTGCCTGTACTGGGCGGGGTCGTAGACGATGTTGGCGTTCACGGGCGTGAACACCGGAAACCCGCCGGGAGAGACGACATAGTCGTAGGCGAAGTTCGACGAGGCGCTCGGCGTCTTATAGACGTCCTGCAAGGTGGTCTGCTTGTAGGTTCCGACGGCGTAGTTGGCGCTGAATGTCAGTCGATCGCGCGGCCCCAGCCTCTGGTCGAGACCCGCGTCGACAAAGGCGATGCGGCGCTTCTGATCGAAGTGGTCGAAGTCGATCTGCGCCGTGCCGCTGCTGGCCGTCCCGCTGGTGGGCGTCACGTTCTTCAGCGCGCCCGATGAGATCAGCAGGTTGTCGTTGCGAAACTCGTCGTTCTCGTGCTCGAACACCGCCCCCGAAAGATGGGCGTTCAAGCCGCCGACACGGCGCTCGAGCTTGCCGAAGACGCCGACCCGCTCGCGAACATTGTCGTAGTTGTACCACTGGCGCCGCAAGGGCGAGGCTATGGCGCTGGCCGCTTGCGGGCTCGCGGCGGGCACGGTCTTGCCGTCGGCGCCATAGTAGCCGTAGTTCGACACCGAGCCGTCGAGCGAGCTGGAGACGCGGCGGAAATAGCTGACGGCAAGAACGCCGCCATAGCGCTCGTCAGGACCAAAACGACCCGTGAACAAACCATCCAGGCGGCCCGACGGGCTGTTGGAGCGCGCCCGAGGCTCGTTTTGGTAACGGCCGATATCGCCGCGGAGAGAGACCGCCCGCGCGCGCGCATCGAAGGCGCTCGGCGTTCGGAAGTCGATCTGACCGCCGATGGCGTTGGCGTCCATATCCGGCGTCAAGCTCTTGGCGACAATGACACGCGTGGCGATGGACGAGGGCAGGACGTCGAGCGACACATTGCGACGCGTCTGTTCGGTCGCCGGCAAGGCCACACCGTCCCGGGTCACGAGCGTGTACGATGAGTTGAGCCCCCGCACCGTCGCGAATTGCGCCTCGCCGCGCTGATTGTTCATCAGCAGCGCCACGCCTGGAACGCGTTGCAGCGCCTCTCCGAAGCCGAAGTCTGGCAGGGAGCCCACCTCATCGGCCGAAACGCCGTCGCTGATCCGGCCGTCGGACCGCTTGGCGGCGATCGCTCTTTGGTTCGCCAAGCGCGCGCCGGTCACCACAAGAGCCTCGACAGCGTCATCGGTCGCTGGCGGCGCGCTCTGCGCCCAAGACGCACAAGGCAGTGCGCTCACGGAAACGAAAAGGAGAGCGCGCACGCGCCGGTACATCGAGTGGGTCATCGGTTCTGCCGTCCAGCGCTTCGGGCGCAATAATGCACATATAGTGCAATAATGACCGTTTTAATACACTCTATGTGCTTTAATTCCACCCTCAGCCGGGCGTGCTTGGCCTGAACGATCAGCGCCTTGAGGAACGGCGCACGCGACAGCGCGCTTGCGGGCGGACTTCGTCTAGCTGAAGAAGGCGGCGCGCAGCGGCAGGGTGGCCGCCCCGATCGCGGCGGCGTCTGAACCAAGAACCGCCGGCGCGACGTGAGGGCTGGGTCTTGCGTAGCCTCGACGTTCCGGGTTTGCCAGGCGGATGAACGGAATGAGCGCTTCCGCCAAGGGCTGGGGCAGCCGCCCCCCAAGGATAATGGCGTCCGGATCGAGCACCCCGCTGATGGCCGAGGCGATCAAGGTGAGCGCTTGGCCGGCCTCCTCAAGCCAGGCGTCAACACCTGGGCGGGACAGGTCGAAGGTCTCGAGCAAATCGGCCAGGCCGCTCTCACGTCCCTCAGCCGCCGAAACCAGCTGCCGCAGGCGTTCGAGGCTTGGAACAGCCATTCCCTTCGGCAAGCATCCGCCAAATTCTCCCGCGTTGCCGTGGCGCCCTCTCATCAGGGCTTGGTCAACGACGACGCCGCCGCCGAACCCGGAGGCGAAAAAGAGGTAGGCGAAGGAGGAGTAGGTCAGTCCCGCGCCGACCATCGCCTCGCCAAGCGCCGCGGCGTTGCCATCATTCTCGAGCCAGACTTGGCAGCCCAATCGCGCCCTAAAGGCCGCCTCCAAGTCACAAAGCGCCCAGTCGTCTAGGGGCGCCGGTGGATTGACGAGATGACCTTGCCCAACAAAGAAGCCGGTGATCGACAGGCCGGCGCCGACGAGACGGCTGAGGTCCATGCCCCCGTCGGCGCTCATTTTCGCGAGCGCCGACTCCACCTGATCCAAGGCCAAGTGTAGCGTCGGCTCATTAAGCCGCACGGTCGAGGCGCACAGCGGCGCGCCCGATAGGCCCAGCAAGACCAAGTCCATGGCGTCGGTCATCACCGAGACGCCCAGACTAAAGGCGGCTCGGCTCGATAGATGAAGGCCGGCCGCGGGTTGGCCGCGACCATGAACGATCGGGGCCGATTCCCAGATCAGGCCGCGCTCGATCAGGCCGTCCGCCAGTCTAGAGACCGAGAAGCCAGCGATTCCCATGCGGCGGCCGAGTTCCGCTCGCGACAGGCCTGGTTCTCGACGCAACCAAGTTAGGAGCTGTCGCTCGCTAGGCGTGGCTGTGCGGCCATCAGCCCTCAGCAGGGTCTTCGGAAATCCGCTCAGGCTTTCGCCTCTACCTTGATCAGAAGTGCGCATGGGGGCTCCTCGCCCTGCGGATAGCGGATCTCACGCAACGCAGCACCTATTATTGCACGCAGTGTGGGAAAAGCTTGGGGGCCTCGAAACGCGCTGATCTGCATCAGGTCCCACGACGTAGGACCTTTGTGCGCGCCAGGTCACCTAGAAATGGGCGACGTCCCCCCGACGACGAACGTGCGGTTTCTGGAGGTTCGCCAAAGTCCGCTCATGGCGCGAAGCTGCCAGCCAGCACCGAGACGGGAGAGGGACGCCTAGTCCCTCAGAAGAAATTCGACTTCGTTCGGATCGACAATCTGCTTTTGCCAACCCGCTCCCACCCCCGGCTCGAACCAGCCCGCAGGGTATGCTGAGGCGACACCCTCCCCCCATAGCTTGAAAGCTTCTGGCGCGCGGAGACGATCGAGAACGGCCCAATGCCATATAAGGTCGCACCCAGTCGGCAGCGCGCCGCCACGCGACTCATTGCATTGCCGATGCTTCAGAAGGCCGTTGGCGACGGTGCGCGCGCCTCCTAAGGCGATTGGATCAAAGTGGTCGAATGTCGGGTAGCGCGGGTTCGAACGCGCCAGAGACCTACCGAGACTTATTGGCTGACCGCAGCCCGCGCATCGCCCTAGCTGCGCCCAGCGAAGGATTTCTCGCTGCCTAGCTCGGTGTGCGCTTCGCCGCCCCAATACAAGTTCCCTTTCAATTTCAAGAAAAGTCCAGCTCGAAGGCGTTAGGTACTTTGGCCATCTGCACCCGGGATGGCGAGATGAAAGAAGTGAGCAGGACGCATTGCGCTGCGTCGCCACTCCCCCTTCCAAAGCCGCAGGAGACAAAGCCATCGGAGACCTGATGATAAAATATGCTCGATCACGTAAGAGCTAAGTTCAATTCAACGCACTTAGCTAGATGCGGCTCTGTCACGGTCACGCAGCAAGCCGCCCCGGCCTTGCAACTCATTCTCAAGATGGACAGTCTTAAGTTGGCAAAGTGGACAGCGTTAGGTGGTCCTTACAGACACGGCGCTTGTCGGGACCACTTAACGCGGTCTGCATAAGACATTGATTTTTATGAAGAGGCGCAAATCGACAACTTAGGGCCACCACTTAACGCTGGCCACAAGAGGGATGTCGACAACTTAAGACTGGCCCAAAGCCGACAACGGCCTTCGAAGCGTCGCTCAGTGGACGCGCAGCTCTGTACGTCGTCAGAAGTTTTGAGACAGCCGGGCTGCGGATTTAGCGGAGGGTTGGCCTCATCTGGGGTTGATATCTAGGCGGCGATTTTGCGGTGCTGCAAGCGCCGATGTTCGAGGGTCTGTCGCTTGACGCTGGCGCGGCGGCGCAGGATGTCGGCGGCCCGGCCGAAGTAGACGTCGGCTGGTGTCACATTCTCCAGGCTCTCGTGATAGCGGGCGTGGTTGTAGTGCTCGATGAAGGCGCCGATCTGGGCCTCCAGGTCGCCGGGCAGGAAGTAGTTCTCCAGCAGGATGCGGTTCTTTAAGGTCTGGTGCCAGCGCTCAATCTTGCCCTGGGTCTGGGGATGGTAGGGCGCGCCCCGGACGTGTTTCATCTCCTGCTTGCCCAGCCAGTCGGCCAGTTCGCCCGAGATGTAGCTGGAGCCGTTATCCGACAGCAGACGCGGTTTGTGCCGGACGCTGACCTGGTCGCAGCCCGACGCGCTGAGCGCCAGTTCCAGCGTGTCGGTGACGTCCCCCGCCTTCATGGTCGTGCACAGCTTCCAGGCGATGACGTAGCGCGAGAAGTCGTCCAGGATCGTCGACAGATACACCCAGCCCCACCCGATGATCTTGAAGTAGGTGAAGTCAGTCTGCCACATCTGGTTGGGCGCCGTGGTCTTGTCGGTGAACGCCTTGGCGGCCTTCATGACGATGAAGGCCGGGCTGGTGATCAGGTCGTGGCTCTTCAAAAGCCTGTAAACACTGGCTTCCGAGACGAAGTAGCCCTGACTGTCGGTGAAGCGCACCGCCAGCTCCCGCGGGCTCAACTCCGAGTGCTCCAGGGCCATTTCCAGGATCGCGGCGCGCACATCCTCGGGGATGCGGTTCCACACCCGGCTGGGGCGTCCTGGGCGGTCTTCCAGGGCCTCGGGGCCGCCGGTCTGGTAGAGATCATACCAGCGGTAGAAGGTGGCGCGGGATACGCCGATCTGAGCAAGCGTCCTGCGCACGGGCAGGCTCGATTGCTCGACCAGGCGGATGATCTCGATCTTTTCGCAAGCCGGATATCTCATTCCCCGTCGCCCCCATCGGCGATCATGCTTTTTTTGAGCAGGCGGATCTCGAGCGCCTGTTCGGCCACCACCTCCTTCAGGGCCGTCGATTCCCGCCGCAGATCCTTGACCTCGTCCGTGGTCGCGGCCCGGGCCGTATCGCCCGCCAGGCGGCGCTTGCCAGCCTCCATGAACTCCTTGGACCACACGTAGTACAGGCTCTGGGCGATGCCCTCCTTGCGGCAGAGCTCAGCGATGCTGTCCTCCCCGCGCAGCCCGTCCAGCACGATCCGGATCTTGTCTTCCGCCGAGAAATGCCGGCGCGTCGCACGCCGGATATCCTTCACCACCCGCTCTCCGGGCGTCGCCTTCGCGGCCAAGGGTTTTGGTCTCATCTTCGTTCCTTCGTCACTTCGACGAGACCAAAACCCTCCTCTAAACGGAACCCTCAATCTGTCTCAAAGGCGCTGACGGCGGACAGGTGGTCCCTACAGCCCTGGCGGCCCGGGAGGGACTCGAACCCCCGACCTTCGCTTTAGGAAAGCGCTGCTCTATCCTGCTGAGCTACCGGGCCGCGGCGCGCGCGGGTCAGGGTGCATAGCGTAAGTTGACGGGCGTGCGAA
>Ga0247725_1001227_pt1 | contig 13710 bp, 9 predicted proteins | sample OKSTACKMCFT3sol_FD_183021 | JGI IMG/M metagenome (GOLD analysis project Ga0247725, IMG submission 183021) | Subsurface sediment microbial communities from gas well in Oklahoma, United States - OK STACK MC-FT3-sol | ecosystem: Environmental > Terrestrial > Deep subsurface > Rock core/Sediment... | reverse complement strand
CCGCTGGCCATCGTCTGCGGCAACTGCTTCATCCTCAAGCCGTCCGAGCGCGACCCCAGCTCCACCCTGTTCATCGCCCAGCTGCTGCACGAAGCCGGCCTGCCGCGCGGCGTGCTCAACGTGATCAACGGCGACAAGGAAGCGGTGGACGCGCTGATCGAGGCCCCCGAGGTCAAGGCCATCAGCTTCGTCGGCTCCACGCCGATCGCCGAGTACATCTACACCGAGGCCAACCGTCGCGGTAAGCGCGTACAGGCCCTGGGCGGCGCCAAGAACCACGCCGTGGTGCTGCCGGACGCCGACCTCGACAACACCGTCAACGCCCTGATGGGCGCCGCCTACGGCTCCTGCGGCGAGCGCTGCATGGCCATCTCCGTGGTGGTGGCGGTGGGCGACCACGTGGCCGACGCCCTGGTGGAAAAACTGGTGCCGAAGATCCAGGCGCTGAAGATCGGCGCCGGCACCTCCTGCGGCCTCGACATGGGCCCGCTGGTCACCGGCGCTGCACGTGACAAGGTCAAGGGCTACATCGACGCCGGCGTGGCCCAGGGCGCCCAGCTGGTGGTCGACGGCCGCAGCCTGAGCGTGCCGGGCTGCGAGGCTGGCTTCTTCGTCGGCGGCACCCTGTTCGACCGCGTCACCCCGGAGATGAGCATCTACCAGGAAGAGATCTTCGGCCCGGTGCTGTGCATCGTCCGCGTCGGCAGCCTGGAACAGGCCATGCAGCTGATCAACGACCACGAGTACGGCAACGGCACCTGCCTGTTCACCCGCGACGGCGAGGCCGCGCGCCTGTTCTGCGACGAGATCGAAGTGGGCATGGTCGGCGTCAACGTGCCGCTGCCGGTGCCGGTCAGCTACCACAGCTTCGGCGGCTGGAAGCGCTCGCTGTTCGGCGACCTGCACGCCTACGGTCCGGACGGTGTGCGCTTCTACACCAAGCGCAAGACCATCACCCAGCGCTGGATCAAGCGCACCAGTCATGAAGCTGCTCAGTTCGCCTTCCCCAGCAACGGGTGAACACTGAGTAGCCAATCAGGTACGAGGGACTTGAGCGCACGTGTCGGCTCTTGAGCTCAGGTCCCTCGCACACCTGCAGGTCCTCTGGATCTGCAATCCCTTCCTCAGACGCCCAGTGATGGGCGGGTGTAGGGGCTTCAGCACGCTACTTTGTCGATGGCCACAAGCTTGAGACCTAGCCGCCCACACTGGCGGCTTTTTTATTTGGAGGAGAAGGTCTCTACCTTATTGTGGCGATGGCTTAACGGATTCATCGCCTGCTTTCGGGGGCAGTCGACCAGAAACAGCCATTCATGGCTTGCCGTGCTCTTGAGCGCTGACCTCAAATAACCAATCACGAAAGGCCTTGAGGCGAGGCAGGTTGGCACACTCCGGGCGATAAACCACGTAATAAGCCAGGGCCGACTCGAACTGGATGTCGGGAAAAAGCCGAACCAGTCGACCAGCAGCCAGATCGTCTCGCGCCATCACACTGCGAGCCAACGCGATACCCTGACCATCAATGGCGGCTTGCAGCACGGCTGCCGAATTATTGATCTTCATCCCGCGAGCGGTGGAAATCTCCGCCAGGCCTGCTTTGTCCAGCCAGGCGTCCCAGGTGGGGAACTCGGTATGGTTGTCCATCGACAGGTCGTGAATCAGCGTGTGCTGAGTGAGACCCGCAAGGTTGTGCAGACGGAGCGCCTCGGTCAACAGGCGGGGCGAACACACCGGATAAACTTCTTCTTCCATCAACTTTTCCGCCACAAGCCCAGCCCACTCACCAGCGCCGTATCGCACACCGATGTCGATGCGTTGGCTGACAAAGTCGACCGCGCGCAGGTTGGTATCCAGACGCACGTCAGTGTCTGGCCAAGCGGTATGGAAACTTTCAATCCTTGGCAGAAGCCATTTGGCCGCAAATGCCGGGCTGACCGTAACGGTTAGCACACCGCTGACAGAGCCTTCCTTGAGCTTCTCTAATCCCACAACGAGCCGGTCGAAGCCAGCCCGGATCTCCGGAAGAGCGCGTTCGGCAGCTTCGGTAGGCACCAGGCGAACACGTCCACTGGAGCTTCGATGAAACAGGGGCGCCCCAAGCCAATCCTCAAGGGTGCGGACCAACTGACCGACCGCCGCAGGGGTGACATTCAGCTCCGCCGCCGCCGCAGAAAAGCTCTGGTGCCGAGCACTCGCCTCGAACGCACGCAGGGCATTTAGATGAACCGGACCATTCATATCAATAAAGTTTTTCTTTAGTGAAAAGACACTTTATCTCGTTTGTCCGAGATGATGAAAGCTCCGAATATGAGCCCATGGTTAGGGCGGGAGCAAACGACTCCGGTCGGACCGACTTTACATTTCAATCACCGCTTGCCATGAGCAAGCGTTAAGAGGTTCTGCCATGAGCGTGCAATTCAAAGGTAAGAAACTGTTGGTCGTCGGTGGTACAAGCGGTATGGGCCTGGAAACTGCCCGCATGGTGCTTTCCCAGGGCGGCAGCGCTGTAATTGTGGGTAGCCGCCCGGAGAAGACCGAGGAAGCCCGCACGGAGCTTTCTGCCTTCGGCCCGGTAGTAGCTCTAGTTGCGGACCTCACCAGCGATGAAGGCTTGCGCGACCTGATCAACACCATCAGCAAACAGCACAACGACATCGATCTGCTCGTCAACGCGGCAGGCGTGTTCTTCCCCAAGCCGTTTCTGGAACATCAGGATGCTGACTACGACCAGTACATGAGCCTGAACAAGGCAACCTTCTTTATCACCCAAAAAGTGGCCGCAAACCTGGTCGCCAGTGGTCGCCCCGGCGCCATCGTCAATATAGGTTCGATGTGGGCCAAACAGGCGATTGCTGCCACTCCCTCCTCGGCCTACTCCATGGCCAAGGCAGGCTTGCATTCCCTGACCCAGCATCTGGCGATGGAGCTGGCTGCCAGCAACATCCGTGTCAACGCCGTATCGCCTGCGGTAGTAGAAACCCCTATCTACGAGGGGTTCATTCCCAAGGCAGAGGTGCACAGTGCGCTACAGGGCTTCAACAGCTTCCACCCCATTGGCCGCGTGGGTACCCCCCAGGACGTAGCCAGCGTCGTGACTTTCCTGCTCTCCGAGCAGGCAAGCTGGGTCACTGGCGCAATCTGGGATGTCGACGGCGGCGTGATGGCAGGCCGCAACTGACACTCTCTGCAGGAGCCGCGGAAATGCGGCTCCATGCCTTGGGGCACCGGGCGAGACACGATCAATGAGTGGAAGGCCTATCGCACCGCGCTGCTGGATTGTGTGGGTGACTCCTGCGCTTATCACTGCCCACATCCTATCCATAAGCCAGCAAATGTCAGTCTTCACTGAGCAGAGACATCTCTTAGCCGTCATGGAAAACTCATCCACCCAACCCTCTGCTGGGGTGCTCTCCAAGCGCGACCAGCGCGGCAATATCATCCGCCTCACTCTGGCTCAGGCACTTGCAGGTGCCAACTCGGTAGTGGTCTATGCAACCGGCGCCATCATCGGACATATGCTGGCACCGAACAAAGCACTCGCCACGCTGCCTATCTCGATATTCGTGGTGGGTATGGCCCTGTGCATTCTGCCGATGGGTCTTATCGCTGAGCGCCATGGCCGAAAAAAGGCTTTTCTCGCTGGCACCCTGTGCGGAGTGTTGACCGGACTTGTAGCTGCGCTGGCAGTGATAATGGGTTCGTTCTGGCTGTTTTGTCTGGCCACTTTTTTGGGCGGGGCTTACGCGGCCGTTGTACTTTCTTTCCGCTTTGCGGCTGCGGATGGCGTAGATGAGTCGCGACGAGCTCGCGCGCTCTCGATGGTAATGGGCGGGGGCGTAGCAGCGGGTGTCGTGGGCCCGCAATTGGTTACGCACACCATGTACCTTTGGCCAGCCCATCTGTTCGCTGCGACCTTCATTGCACAGGCAGCGGTGGCCGCCGTCTCCGCAATAATACTGCTCGGTGTGCGCTTGCCCCGGTTTGCCGCTGCCGAAGCTGGAAGCGGCCGATCACTGGGTAATATTGCGCGGCAGCCGCTTTTCATCACCGCCATGATCTGCGGCGCAGTCTCGTACATGCTAATGAACTTCTTGATGACCGCCGCACCGCTGGCTATGCAACTGTGTGGCCATTCCCAGGAAAGCTCCAACCTCGGTCTGCAGTGGCACGTCATCGCCATGTATGCGCCAAGCTTCTTTACTGGCCGTCTCATCAGCAGGTTTGGCGCCAGCAAGGTGGTAGTCACAGGCCTGCTGCTTACCGGGCTATCCATTCTGGTGGGCTTGATGGGCGTGGATATCGCACATTTCTGGCTCACGCTCATTCTGCTTGGCGTGGGATGGAATTTCGGCTTTATCGGCGCTTCGGCACTGGTGCTGGAATGTCATCGCCCGGACGAGAAGACAACGGTGCAATCGCTCAACGACTTTGTCATTTTCAGCACCATGGCGGTCGGCTCATTCGCCTCCGGCAGCGTGCTAGCAGCCTACGACTGGGCCACCGTGCTGTGGGTGTCCCTTGCCCCACTGATGGTAGCCCTGGCTGCTCTCTTCGCTATGCCATCCACGGCGAAAGTTAGGGCCTAATCAATGCGAGCTCGGCGATGTCATTGAGCCTATTTCTGATAACGAACCTGCCACCGCCCCTTGGCCCCTGGGGCAATGTTTGCTAGACCGACAGCTGCCTTTCATAGCGGCAGCTAGCGGCCCGAAGCGATCACTGTGTCGTCACCCCCGGGTCTTCGGTAGTTTTTCAGCAAAACGAAAACTGCCACTGCGAGTAGCCCCAACAGCGCAGCGCACATACTCAAGAGAATGGAAGTAGTGGATGAAAAGGCAACCTTCGCCGCCTCGATGACCGCGGCAGCCTGGCCTGAGAGGAGTTCATCGGCCACGACGTAACTGTCACCAATCGATTTCGCGGCACGTGCTGCGAGCGCAGGGTCAAGCTCTGTAGGGAGCGAGAGGGAGCGGCTGAAAACACTGGACATGAACACGCCAAAGAAGGTGATCCCCAGTCCCGACCCCAATTCGTAGGCCGTAGCCTCGAGCGACCCAGCTGCGGCTCCCTTGGTGGCATCCACGGCACCCATGATGGCGATCGACGAGGCTGTCAGCCCGATGCTCAGCGCAAGGCCGAGCACTGCCAGCAGCAGCGGGACGATCAGGCTTGCGTGCTGGAAGCCCACAAAGGGCAACAGTAAAAGCGAACCTGCAGATACAGCCAACGACAAACTCGCCACCAACCGTAATCCGAACAGGTTGGAGAGGAAACCCGCAACTGGCCCGCCAACGGCAGCAGCTACCATGATGGGAATCATGAAGATGCCGGCCTGAAGCGGAGTTTTGTCCAACACGTACTGCAACTCCATCGCCAAGGTCAGCTCGACGCCGGCCAACGCACCGGTCACGAACAGAGCCATGACGATTCCAGCCAGGATTGCGGGATGTGCAAACAACGCCAAGTCCAGCATCGGCGTGCTCGAATGCAACTGCTTGCGAACAAACAGGGATAGCAGAACGAGTCCTACCAGCATGATTGCGACGATTGCCACCCATGACGTGGTCGCACCGATCCCGGCTTTGATGGCGTACACGACCGCGATGATGCCGGCGATGAGCATCGCTGCCTGCCCGACCTTCCACTCGCCGGAGCCGGAGGCTTCTGCCCGAGGTAGCAGCACGAATGCGACTGGAATAACCAACGCCATCAGCGGCACATTGATCAGGAACACCGATCCCCACCAGAAATGCTCCAGCAAGGCCCCGCCTACCAATGGCCCCACGGCTGCTCCAGCCGCGCTGACGGTTCCCCAGATGCCCAGGGCCATGGCTCGCTCGCGCTCATCCTCGAAAGTCCGACGGACGATGCCCAAGACGCAGGGCATGATCATCGAACCGCCCAGCGCTAGCAGCATGCGAGCACTGATCAGCATCGCGGGGGTCTGGGAAAAAGCCGCCAGCAAGGAAGCCAGCCCGAACACGGTCAAACCGATCAGCAGGAGGCGCCTGTTGCCCAGGCGATCGGCCAGGGTACCCATCGGCACCAGCAAGCCAGCCATGAGCAGCGGGTAGACATCGATGATCCAGAGCACTTCAGTGCTGGAAGCCTTCAAGGCCTGAGTCAGCGATGGCACGGCGATGTGCAGGATGGTCATGTCGATGACCACTGGCAGAAATGCCAGCATAACCGCAGTGAGGATCAACCAGCGTTTGGGCGAGATAACAGGCATGGCCTCAGCTCTCGTTCTCAATGATTTAGTTCGGCGCTTTCCGTCCAGCCGCCACCGAGGCTACGGAACAAGCTGACCAGCGCAATCTGACGCTGCGTGGCGGTCTCGATCAGCGCGAGCTCGTTGACGAAGCTCGTGCGCTGCGCGTCTAGGTAACGAAGATGGTCGTCCACACCGCCCTCATAACGCGCTCGTGCCAGCTTCAATGCTTCGGCACTTGTGGTTGCGAGGGCGCGACGTGCGCGCTCCTCGCGCCGAAGGGTGTCGGTTGCTGCCAGAGCATCGGCCACTTCCTTGAACGCAGTCTGGATACTGCCTTCGTACTCTGCGACTGCGGAGTCTCGCCGCGCTTCTGCCAGATCCAGGTTGGCGCTATTGCGACCGGCCTCGAAAATCGGCAGCGACAGCGTGGGCACGAAGGTCCAGGAGCGGGCCCCACCCCCGAACAAGCCGGACATCTCAGCGCTGGAGCTACCGTAAGTCCCAGTCAGACTGATTCGTGGAAAGAATGCGGCGCGTGCCGCGCCGATATCGGCATGCCTGGCTTTCAAGCGATGCTCGGCGGCAAGAATATCGGGACGCTGCTGCAGCAGCTGGGAAGGCGCTCCGGGGGGTATATCCTGCAGCAGACGTCGCTCATCCCGAGGTTTTGCGGGGATGTTCGAGGTTGCGTCAGGCGTGCCGAGCAGCAACACCAGTGCGTTGAAGGCCTGCTTTTGCTCGCGCTGAGTCACCTCGATTTGCGCGCGGGTCTGTTCGACCAGCCCGAGCGCCTCCTGATAGTCCAGAGCGGTGGCGGTACCGGCGAGGCGACGTTGCGAGATCAGGCTCAACGAGTTCTCTCGGCTGAGCAGAGTGTGCTGGGTAAGCTCCAGGCGCTGCTGCGCACCTGCATAGGTCAGGTAGGCCTGACTGACTTCGGCGATCATCGCGATCCGCGCGGCTTGCGCTGCCGCCTCGGTGGCCAGGTACTCTTCGAGCGCAGCATCCGTCAGATTCTTGATCCGCCCGAAAAGATCGAGCTCGTACTCGGGCAACGACAGCCCGACCTGATAGCTGCTGGTGATATCCGAGTTGCCTGAAGTCGACAGGCTCGACGGCACCCGCTGCCGGTTTCCCTCGGTGGTAGCGGCGAGACTGGGGATACGATCGGCACGCTGGATACGGTACTGCGCACGCGCTTGCTCTATGTCCAGCAGGGACTGACGCAGCGAGCGATTGTTACTCAGGGCCATGTCGACCAACTGGCGCAGCTCTGGGTCGATGATGAAAACATGCCAGTTCAAAGTGCGTCCGACGGCCGCCTTGGAGTTGTGCTCGGCGCTCCAGAGCTCGGCCACCGGCGCTTCAGGGCGCTGATAGGTCGGTGCCAGAGAGCAACCGCTCAAGGCGAGTGCCAACAACAGGGTCGGTATGACAGAAAGATGCATTGGCATGGCCGTCACTCCGCAGTCTGGATGGATTGATCGACGCCTTTGGATTGACGACGCAGCAGCGACAGAACCCAAACGAAGAAGATCGGCACGAAGATCACGCCCAGCAATGTGGCGCTGAACATGCCGCCAATCACCCCCGTTCCGATCGCGCGCTGGCTGGCGGCGCCAGCCCCGCTGGCGATCACCAGAGGAACTACACCGAGGATGAAGGCCATGGAGGTCATGATGATCGGGCGAAAGCGAATACGTGCCGCCTCGATGGCTGCCTCACGCAGCGAATACCCTTGGGACCAGAGATCCTTGGCGAATTCGACGATCAGGATGGCGTTCTTCGCCGCAAGGCCAATGATGGTGATCAAACCAACCTTGAAATAAACGTCATTCGACAGGCCAGCAAACATCACCGCCAGCACTGCGCCGAAGGCGCCAATTGGCACGATCAGCATCACCGCCAGCGGAATCGCCCAGCTTTCGTACAGCGCGACCAGCAAGAGGAAGACCACCAGAATGGCCAGCGCGAACAGCGTCAGCGCCTGGCCGCTGGCGACGCGCTCCTGGTACGAAAGCCCCGTCCATTCATAGCCGATGCCTTCCGGTAGCTCACCGATGAGACGCTCCATTTCAGCCATGGCCGCGCCAGTACTGACGCCCCACATGGCATCCCCGGTGATACGGATCGAGGGATAGCCGTTGTAGCGCACCATCTGTACCGGCCCCTGCTCCCACTTCGCGGTCACGAAGGCACTCAGCGGGACGAGCTCTCCCTTGTCGTTTGGCACATGAAGCTGGAGGACGCTTTCCGGTGTCATCCGTGCTTCCGCGTCGGCCTGCACAACAACCCGTTGCTGACGGCCTGCATTCGAGTAGTCATTGAGCACCGCCGAACCAAAGGCAGTCGACAGCGCGCTGCTGATGGACTCAAAACTCACACCCAAAGCCCGCGCTTGCTCACGGTCGACGAGCAGCCGCAGTTGCGGAGAATCGGCAAGTCCCTCCGTCATGGCGTAGAGGAAGTGCTCATTGCCATTCACCTTGGCCAAGAGTTCATCACGCGCAGCGAGTAAAGCCTCCCTCCCCAGATTGCCAAGGTCCTGCAAGCGCAGCGCGAAGCCCCCCGAGTTGCCAAGACCTTCTACCGGCGGTGGTGGGACGGCCATAATGGTGCCGTCATCAAGGTTAGCGAAGCGCGCATTGACCGCCGCAGTCTCCGCATCTGCCGACTGCTCCGGTCCGCGCTCGGACCAGTCCTTGAACACCGGGAACGCCAGCGCGGCGTTCTCACCCATACCGGAGAAGCTGAAACCCAGCACCAGGAAGGTGCTATCGATTGCTGGGCGCGACAGCAGATAGTCCTCAAGCTGCTCTCCCGCCTCGGAAGTCCTTTCGCGGGTTGCGTTCGGCGGCAGTTGCACGTCGACGATCATGTAGCCCTGGTCTTCCGCCGGCACGAAGGATTCGGGCAGGAACAGGTAGAAGAAGCCCATCAGTCCGACGATTGCGACGTACAGAATCATCATGCGGCCGGCACGCGGCACCAGTTTGCCGTTGAGTGCGGTGTAGCGCCGGGTCAGTCGACCGAACGCTCGATTGAAGCCCCCGAAAAATCCGCGCTTCTCATGGTGTCCTTGGGGTACAGGCTTGAGGAGGGTCGCACACAGCGCAGGAGTAAATGTCAGCGCCAGGAACCCAGAAAAAAGGATCGAAACCGCCAGCGATATGGAGAACTGCTGGTAGATCACGCCAACCGAACCAGCCATAAAGGCCAGCGGGAGGAACACCGCCGAGAGCACCAGGGTAATGCCGATGATCGCGCCGGATACCTGCCCCATCGCCTTGATGGTTGCATCTACGGGGGACAGGCCCTCTTCAGCCATGATCCGCTCGACGTTCTCGACCACTACGATGGCGTCGTCGACGAGAATGCCGATCGCCAACACCATGCCGAACATGGTCATCATGTTCACCGAGAAGCCGAGCAAGTACATAACCGTCAGCGTGCCAGCGAGACACACCGGCACCACGATGCTGGGAATCAGGGTGTATCGCACGTTCTGCAGGAACAGGAACATGACGATGAACACCAGCACCATCGCCTCGAACAGCGTGTGAATGACCTTGGAGATGGCTACATCGACAAAGCGGGACGTGTCATAGGGCACCGTGATTTCGACGCCGTCCGGCAGGTTCGCAGCCAGTTCGTTCAACCGTATGCGGACCGCTTCGGCAGTGCGAATGGCATTGGCACCCGGAGATAACTGAACGGCCGCTGCTACTGATGGCCGACCATCCTGGCGAGAGCTGAAGTTGTAATCCTGCCGCCCGACTTCCAGACGCGCGACCTGGCTCAGCAAAACCTTAGAGCCGTCCTGCTCGGCGCGCAGCACGATACGACCGAACTCCTCGGGCGTATCCAGCGTGCCCTTGACTGCCAGCGTCGCGGTCAGCTCCTGCTCGCTATCAGCGGGAGCAGCACCGAAGGCACCGGCAGGTACCTGTACGTTCTGGCCACGGATCGCATTGCTGACATCATCGATCGACAGGCCAAAACCAACCAGTTTCTGCGGGTCTATCCAAACCCGCATGGCGGCCTCGGAGTCGAAGAACTGCAGCTTGCCAACACCCGGAAGGCGGCGAATCTCAGGGTTGATGTTGCGCACGGTGAAGTCGGCAAGCGCCGTAGTGTCGTCACGAGCCGAGTCCGCCTTATAGCGCAGTGCGTAAATCATCAAAAAACCCGAGGAGGCTTGCTCGGTCTGTACGCCCAGGTTCAGAACCGCCTGCGGCAACCGTGCTTCGGCCTTCTTCAGCCGATTCTGCACCTCAACCTGCGCCAACTCGGGGTTGGTGCCGGGCGCGAAAGTCACGGTGACCTCGGCAATACCATTAGCGTTACTGCTGGACTCGAAATACAGCAGGTTCTTGGCACCGTTAAGCTCTTCTTCGATGACGCTTGTCACCGAGTCGGCCAGCACCTGGGCCGACGCTCCGGGATAGCTCGCGGAGATGCTGATCTGCGGCGGCGCCACATTGGGATATTGCGAAACCGGCAACATCGGAATGACAAGCAAGCCTGCCATCGAAATGAACAATGCGACCACCCAGGCAAAATTAGGCCGGCGGATGAAAAACAGGGACATGAGGGGCTCCGGCTTACTGCGCCTGATTTGGGCGGGTGGAGGTATCAGCCGCTGTTACATGCTGGCGTGGCACAACGGTGACACCCGGCTGGATGGCAAACAGCGAGCTGACGATCAGCTGATCGCCCTCCTGCAATCCCTCCTTGATCTGCCAACGCGAGCCCTGCATGACGCCGGTCACGACCGGGCGCGACTCCACCACGTTATCCGGCCCCAGCAACATCACGCTGGCCTGCCCGGTCGGGTCACGCAGTACAGCACGTTGAGGTACCAGGATTGATTCTCCCTGCGACTGAGGTGCGTGGACTCGAACATACATGCCCGGCAACAGGTCGCCGCTCGGGTTATCGAAACGACCGCGCAACGTGACTTCCCCGGTACCGCGATCCACCGCAGTGTCGGTGAACTGCAGGCTGCCATGGTTTTCGGTAGCAGCACCTTCGAAGCTGACACTGAGCGATCTGGAGGGGCCCGCATCAGGGGAGTCAGTGATAGTTCGACGCAGACGTAGAGCGTCGGCAACGGGCTGCTTGAAATCGACATAAACCGGGTCCAACTGCTGAATGCGGGCCAGCAGTGTCGCTTCGCCCTGGCCTACCAGTGCACCCTCGGTCACTTCGGCGCGCCCGATGCGACCGGCGATGGGCGCGCGAACAGTCGAGTAACCGAGTTCAAGCTTCGCGGTTTGCACATCGGCTTGCGCCGATCGCTTAACCGCTTCGGCACTTTGCAACGCAGCCTTGGCCGCATCGAAGTCTTGCTGACTCACCGCATCGATTTTCACCAGCGGCTCATAGCGACGCACCGTGGCCTGGGCCTGCATCAATTGCGCCTCAGCTTGCGCCAGTTGCCCTTCCGCACGCCCAAGGGTCGCTTTGAAAGGCGCCGGATCGATCTGAAACAGCACGTCGCCAGCTTTTACGTCAGAGCCCTCTTCGAAGGCACGGTTGAGCACGATCCCAGCTACGCGCGCGCGCACCTCAGCCACACGTACCGGCTCAACGCGCCCTGGGAGGACATCAGTCCGTGTGAAAGGCTCGCGCTTAACGGTTAGAACATCGACTTCCCGTGGTGGGGCCGGCTCGATCTCCCACCCGGATTGATCGCACCCTGCAAGTACCAACGCAATCAGCGAACCGACCACGAAACCCTTCACCCGTAAATGTATGTCACGCATATCACACCCAAAAGGAAGCCGACCTAGCTTGCGGCAGGCATGATCCACAAAAATCCATAATGAGTCAATAATGACTCACATGAACCTAAATATATCACAAAGAGCCATTGAAGAAACCACGTGGATGTGCACAATGCCTGTCGACATCCCCATGCCGAGGTCTCCATGGACGCTTCCGTTGCCGACGAAAAATTGCTTAAAGCGCTGGCTGTGGCCCTCGTTGACCATCCGCGCGGTACCTTCAAGGAAATCGCGGAAGCAGCCGGAATCAGCAAGGCAACGCTGAACCGCTTCTGCGGTACGCGCGACAATCTCATCGAGATTCTGATGACCCACGGTTCCGTGGTGATGAATCAGGTTATTGCGAACGCTGGGCTGGACGAGCGGCCGGTTCTTGAAGCGCTGCACCGCTTGATCTCCGAGCACCTGCTCCACCGTGAGGTATTGGCGTTCCTCGCGTTCCAATGGCGTCCCGATTCGCTCGATGAAGATGCCGGCGGTACTCGGTGGCTACCTTATGCAGATGCGCTCGATGCTTTTTTCCTGCGAGGTCAGAGAGAAAACGTATTTCGTATCGATGTGGGCGCCCCAGAGCTAACCGAGATTTTCATCTCTCTCGTCTTCGGCTTGGTCGATGCGGAGCGCCGCGGTCGGGTGGCCCGTGCGGGGATGGCAGCGCTTATCGAACACTTCTTTCTCAAAGGCGCTGCTGGCTGACTTACTGGAATTGCCTGCTCTACCGCACCTGCTTCGGATGCGGCAGGCAGCGCAGCATGGCCCCATCGCTGAACACGCATCTACCGCCCACTCCATTGTCACTGGCAGAAAAAACATGAGTCGCTTCAGAGATATTTTTGCAACAGGCAAGCGCTTCAGCGCTTTCGTAAAGGAAGGGTTGGAGTCCGAGAAACTGTCGGCAGCCGGCTTTGCGAAAAAGGCCCGCCGGACGGGTACTTTTTCAGCCTCTACCCTGGCAAGGCTGGATCAAATCGAAGGCAGCTACCATCTTCTGGTCGCGGCGGAGATCTGGTGCCCCGACTGCCACATCAACCTGGCTGTCATGGATTTCATGTGCGAAGCACAGCCGAACATTGAACTGGCGATCATTTCCAAGGGACGTGCCGAGAATGATCTCCAGGAATCGCTTGGGTTGGAGCGGGTATTGGTTCCAGTAGTTGCCGTCTTGAACGAAGCCTATGAGCTCATCGGAACATTCGTCGAGCGACCGAAAGTCGTGCAGAACGACACTACAGGCCAAGCAGTGTTGCGCTATCGGGCGGGTGACCATATGGATGACACGCTTCAAGACCTGCTCACTTTAATGGAACAACATGAGCGCGTTCATCCCGTGCGTGCCAGCGGGACCTTGCCTGGCTAGGAGCAGGTGCTTATTCAGAAGCGCCACTTTCGAGGTAGCAGCCATTAAAGAAAAGCCGCTTTAGGTCGGCGGCAGCTGTCGGTCAAGATAGGCAGAAACCGGCCAGGAGCGGAGGTATTTGAAGGGCTGCTTCTGGCCGATAGCAGTCCTTGGCTTCGGTCAAAGATGGGAATCCCAAGTCCACAAAACGGTTGTTTTACGGACACGTACAGCCGCCTCTCTCGTGTCATTTTCAGAAGACGACTGCACCAGTTGATTGGGCGTAATGGCTGTTGTGCAGCCAGCTCCTGACAGTTCAATATCAGAAGTGATCTGCACCAATCTCGACTATGCTCAATACTCGTGTGCAC
>Ga0247725_1001226_pt1 | contig 13711 bp, 14 predicted proteins | sample OKSTACKMCFT3sol_FD_183021 | JGI IMG/M metagenome (GOLD analysis project Ga0247725, IMG submission 183021) | Subsurface sediment microbial communities from gas well in Oklahoma, United States - OK STACK MC-FT3-sol | ecosystem: Environmental > Terrestrial > Deep subsurface > Rock core/Sediment... | reverse complement strand
ACGCCGACGAAGCCGCCGGTCTGGTGGCGCCACAGGCGGGCGTAGAGGCCGCCCTGGGCGAGCAGTTCGGCGTGGCTGCCGCTTTCCACCACGCGGCCCTGGTCGAGGACCACCAGGCGGTCCATGCGGGCGATGGTGGAGAGGCGGTGGGCGATGGCAATCACCGTCTTGCCGCGCATCAGGCTCTCCAGGCTTTCCTGGATGGCCGCTTCCACTTCCGAATCCAGTGCCGAGGTGGCCTCGTCGAGGATCAGCAGCGGTGCGTCCTTGAGCAGCACGCGGGCGATGGCGATGCGCTGGCGCTGGCCGCCGGAGAGCTTCACGCCGCGCTCGCCAACGTGGGCGTCCAGGCCGTGGCGGCCTTCGGCGTCGCTGAGCAGGGGGATGAAGCCGTCGGCGCGGGCCTTGCTCACCGCGTCCCAGAGCGCCGCATCATCCGCGTCCGGGCGGCCGTAGAGCAGGTTCTCGCGGATGGAGCGGTGCAGCAGCGAGGTGTCCTGGGTGACCATGCCGATCTGCGCGCGCAGGCTGTCCTGGGTCACCTGGGCGATGTCCTGGCCATCGATGAGGATGCGCCCGCCTTCCAGGTCGTAGAGGCGCAGCAGCAGGTTCACCAGGGTCGATTTGCCGGCGCCGGAAGGGCCCACCAGGCCGATCTTCTCGCCGGGGCGCACGTGCAGGTCCAGGTGCTCGATCACCCCGCTGCCCTTGCCGTAGTGGAAGCGCACTGCCTCGAAGCGCACCTCGCCACGCTGCACCTGCAGGGGCTGGGCGTCGGGGGCGTCCACCACCTGGCGCGGCACGGCGATGGTCTGGATGCCGTCCTGCACCTGGCCGATGTTTTCGAAGATGCCGCTGACCACCCACATGATCCAGCCGGACATGTTGTTGATGCGAATGACCAGGCTGGTGGCCAGGGCGATGGCGCCGACGGTGATGATGTCCTGGGTCCACAGCCACAGGGCGAAGCCGGTGGTGCCGACGATCAGCACGCTGGAGAGGATGGTGATGACCACGTCCATGCCGGTGACCATGCGGTTGGTCTGCTGCACGCGGTGCACCTGCTCGCTCAGGGCTTCGCGGGCGTACTGCTCCTCGAGGCTGGTGTGGGCGAACAGCTTGAGAGTGGTGATGTTGGTGTAGCCGTCGACGATGCGCCCCATCAGCCGCGAGCGCGAGTCCGAGGTGGCCACCGCGCGCAGCTTGACCCGGGGCACGAAGTACCAGAGTGCGGCGATGTAGCCGGCGATCCACAGCAGCAGCGGGATCATCAGGCGCCAGTCGGCTTCGGCGAACAGCACCAGGGCGCTGACGGCGTAGATCAGCACGTGCCAGAGGGCGTCCACCGCCTGCACCGCCGAATCACGCAGGGAGTTGCTGGTCTGCATGATGCGCTGGGCGATGCGCCCGGCGAAGTCGTTCTGGAAGAAGCCGAGGCTCTGCTTGAGCACGTAGCGGTGGTTCTGCCAGCGGATCAGGTTGGTCAGGCTGGGGTTGATGCTCTGGTTCACCAGCAGGTCGTGCAGGGCGTTGAACAGCGGGCGCAGCAGCAGCGTCACCACCGCCATCCACAGCAGCTCGTGGCCGTGGGCGCTGAACAGTTCGCCGGCCGGGGTGGACTGCGCCAGGTCGACGATGCGTCCGAGGAAGCTGAACATCGCCACTTCGATCAGCGCCACGATCAGCCCCACCACCAGCAGGGCGGCGAATACCGGCCAGACCTGGCGCAGGTAGTGCAGGTAGAAGCGCAGCACGCTGCGTGGCGGGGTGTCGTCAGGGGCCGGTCGGAAGACGTCGATCAGGCGTTCGAAGCGGCGGAACATGCTGGAACCTCAATGAGGAACGGGGCCGGCTCCAGGGAGCCGGCCCCGTGTGCAGCGGCCCGCCGAGGCGGGCCGCAAGGGGTCAGGAGCGCTTGGCGGAGAGGATCACCACCGGCTGCACAGGCACGTCCTGGTGCATGCCACGGCGACCGGTGGGGACGTTGGCGATCTGGTCGACCACGTCCATGCCGCGCACCACCTTGCCGAACACCGCGTAGCCGAAGCCACGGGCACCGTGGTCCAGCGCGGCGTTGTCGCGGTGGTTGATGAAGAACTGGCTGGTGGCCGAGTCGGTGGCCTGGGTGCGGGCCATGGCGATGGTGCCGCGCACGTTGTGCAGGCCGTTGTCGGCTTCGTTCTTGATCGGCGGATTGGTGGACTTGTCCTGCATGTCGGCGGTCATGCCGCCGCCCTGGATCATGAAGCCGGGGATGACCCGGTGGAACACGGTGCCGTTGTAGAAGCCCGCGTCCACGTAGGCGAGGAAGTTCTTCACGGTGATCGGCGCCTTGGCCTCGTCCAGCTCCAGCTCGATCTCCCCGGCGGAAGTGTTGAGGGTGACGTGGGGGTTGCCGGCGGCCAGCAGGTGGGAGGCGAACAGCAGGGTGCAGGCCGCGAGGGCGAGTTTCTTCAGCATGTGGGGCGTTCCTTGTTGTGCTCGACCTCGTGGAGGAAGCCGAGGAGGGTGGTGTTGAAGCGTTGCGGTTGATCCAGCGGGGTGGCATGGCGGGATTGCTCGATCACCACCAGGCGGGCATCGGGCAATTCGCGGACGTAGGCCTCCTTTTGCGCTACCGGGGTGTAGTCCCGGTCGGCCGTCACCACCAGCGTAGGACAGGTGATGCGGGCCAGGCGTTCCCGCACGCCCCAGCCGATGATGGCGTCGAGGGCGGCGAGGTAGGAGCGCTTGTCGTTGCGTGGCCAGCGTTCTTCCACCTTGGCGCGCAGCTCGGCCTGCTCCGGCAGCGGGAACAGCAGGCGGCCGAGGGCCTTGGCGATGGTGTCCAGCCCCAGCAGGCGCGAGAGGGTCCAGCGCTTGGCCACCTCCAGGTAGTCGCGCGGGCTGCGGGGTTTCACTTCCGGTGCGCTGTTGACGATGGTCAGGCTGCGCAGCAGTTCGGGGCGGTCGACGCCGAGCTGGAAGCCGATCATCCCGCCCATGCTGATGCCCACCAGGTGCACCGGGGCAAGGCCCAGGTGCTCGATCAGTGCGGCGGCGTCGGCGGCGAAGCCGGCGATGCTGTAGCGCTCGCGGGGCTTGTCCGACTGGCCGTGGCCGCGCACGTCCATCAGCACCACCTGGTGGCGGGCGCTGAGGGCGGGGAGCTGGTACTCCCAGTCCAGGGTGCTGGAGCCGAGGCCGTGCACCAGCAGCACCGGGGTGCCCTGGCCGTGGATTTCGTAGTGCAGGCGACAGCCGTGATGGTCGAACCAGGGCATGGCGGGCTCCTCAGGCGCTGGGCATCGGCGCGGCGAAAGGGGCGTTGAGGGGCGTCGAGTCGAAGGTCTTGATCAGCTCGACGAGGATCTGCGAGGCCGGTCCCAGGGCCTTCTCCTTGCTTGCGTAGAGGAAGAAGTTCGGGTGCCGGGTGGCGCCCTGGTCCAGCGGCAACGGCTTGAGCAGGCCGTCGGCCAGCTCCCGTTCGATGATGTGGCGCGGCAGCCAGGCGAAGCCCAGGCCGTTGCTGACGAAGTTGGCGGCGGTGGGCAGGCTGCCCACCGTCCAGCGCTGTTCGGCGCCCAGCCAGCCGACGTCGCGGGGCTGGGTGCGGCCGGAGTCGCGGATCACCACCTGCAGCTGGCTTTCCAGGTCCTGGAAGCTGAGGGTGCGGTTGAGGCGGTGCAGCGGGTGGTCGGGGTGGGCCACGGCGACGAACTCCACGTTGCACAGTTCGGTGCCCAGGTAGCCGGCCACGGTGAGGCTGGTGATGGCCAGGTCGGCGGTGCCCTCCAGCAGCACCTCCTCCACGCCGGACAGCACCTCCTCGCGCAGGCGCACCCGGCAGCCGCGGCTCTGCGGCATGAACGCGGCCAGTGCACGCAGCAGGCGGGCGGTGGGGTAGGCGGCGTCTACCACCAGGCGCACCTCGGCCTCCCAGCCCTGTTCCATGTGGTGGGCCAGTTCCTCCAGCTGGCTGGCGGCCTTGACCAGGTGGCGGGAGCGGCGCAGCAGCACCTCGCCGGCTTCGGTGAGCACCGCCTTGCGCCCGTCGATGCGCAGCAGCGGCACGCCGAGCTGTTCCTGCATGCGCGCGATGGTGTAGCTCACCGAGGACTGGGAGCGGTGGGTGGCCTCCGCCGCCTGGGCGAAGCCGCCGTGGTCCACCACGGCCTGCAGGGTTCTCCATTGGTCCAGGGTGACCCGGGGCGCTTTCATGGCTGGCTCCTCACGTTGACCGGCGCCGATGACCTGGATCGGCGCTCTCCTGTAATCTGGCGGCCCACCGCAGCGGAGACCCCCGATGAAAACAACAATGCTCTGTACCCTGCTGGCCTGCCTGCCCGGCGTCGCCCTGGCCTACCCCATCGAGGTGGAGAAGCAGTACAACGGTGCCGAGATTTCCTACCAGACCAATGACATCGACCACAACATGGGCGCCATCACGGTCTACAACCTGGGCGGGACCCGTGCCGAATGCACCGCGCGCTTCGTCAACGGCCCGGAAACCCCTCGGGTGCGCCGCTCGGTGATCGCACCGGGGGAGAGCGTCTCGCTGACCGCCAAGTTCAACCGCAGCATCATCCGCCTGCGCGTCGGGCTGACCTGCAAGCCGGTTTGATTGCGCCGCCTCCTGGTCGATCAGGAGGCCTTTATAAATTAAAAACATCGATATTTAGTAGCGGATTTTTTCGCTTTTTTATCGAATTGTGTCCTCCTAAGCTGCGCTCCATCGAATCGCAACCGTTCTTGATGGAGCAGCCAGCATGTCCCGTGTCCTCATCGTCGAAAGCAGCGCCCGCCAACAGGGTTCCATCTCCCGCCAACTGACCGCCGAGTTCATCGCCCAATGGAAGGCCGCCCACCCGGCCGACGAGGTGGTGGTGCGCGACCTGGCCCAGGAAAGCGTGCCGCATCTGGACAGCGACCTGCTGGGCGGCTGGATGAAGCCGGCTGACCAGCAGAACGATGCCGAGCGCGCGGCCCTGGCCCGCTCCAACCGACTTACCGAGGAACTGCTGGCGGCCGACGTGCTGGTGCTGGCAGCGCCGATGTACAACTTCGGCATCCCCAGCACCCTCAAGGCCTGGCTGGACCATGTGCTGCGCGCCGGGGTGACCTTCAAGTACACCGAGACCGGCCCCCAGGGCCTGCTCAGCGGCAAGCGCGCCTTCGTCCTCACCGCCCGTGGCGGCGTATACGCCGGTGGCCCGCTGGACCACCAGGAGCCCTACCTGCGCCAGGCGCTGGCGTTCATCGGCATCCATGACGTCACCTTCATCCATGCCGAGGGCCTGAACATGGGCGCCGAGTTCCAGGAGAAGGGCATCGCCCAGGCCCGTGCGCAACTGGTCAAGGTCGCCTGACCGGCTTCACCCGATTGCTCCGTGCGTGATCCCGACGCACACACTCCGCCCGGCCCATGGCCGGGCTTTTTTATGGGCGCTCGCTTCCCGTTGGAGCGCGCTCTGCTCGCGAAGCCGGTGAGGTGAGAGTGGGCGGCCGTAGGGGGGCTTCAGCCCACCGCCCTGCTTCGGCCGACTGGATTACCGAAGCGGGAGCCTGGTAGGCAGGTGCCGCTTTCAGGCCCGTGGATGCCGGGTTGGTCCCAGCGGGTCCGCACGTGCGTGGGTAAGCTTCCTCTGTTGGTGACGAGCGGGTATTTTCGCCGGCTGCAATCAGAGGCCTGCCATGTCTTCTTCGTTCTTCTACCCAGCCGTCACGGTGTGCCGGTGAGGCTGTCCGGGCGCGGAGTCGCCCTGTCCCTGGTGGCGTCGGTGCTGTTTGCGCTGATGCCGGGCTACGTGCGCGAGCTGGCGCCGCTGGATGGTGTGCAGGTGTTCGCCCAGCGCGTGCTCTGGTCGATTCCGGCGGTGTTGCTGCTGGTGGCGCTGAGTCGCCAGTGGGCCACCCTTGGCGGGGTGCTCGTGCGGTTGCGGCGCGAGCCGCTGTTGCTGGCGGCGCTGCCGCTGGCGGCGTTGCTGATCGGCCTGCAGTGGGGGCTGTTCCTCTGGGCGCCGTTGCAGGGGCGGATGCTGGAGGTGTCGCTGGGCTACTTCCTGCTGCCGCTGGCGATGGTGGTGTGCGGCCGGCTGTTCTACAACGAGCGCCTGCGTCCGCTGCAACTGCTGGCGGTGATCTGCGCGCTGGCCGGGGTGCTCCACGAGTTGTGGATGACCCGCGCCTTCTCCTGGCTGACGCTGGTCACGGCGTTGGGCTACCCGCCGTATTTCATGCTGCGTCGCTGGATGCGCCTGGATGCGCTGTCCGGTTTCATCCTCGAAATGCTGGTGCTGGCCCCCCTGGCGGCGTGGCTGATCATCGCCCACGGCCCCGAGGGCGCGTTCACCCAGTCCCCGGCGCTGTGGTGGCTGATTCCCGGGCTGGGCGTGCTGGGCACCCTGGCCTTCGCGGCGATGATGGCTTCCAGCCGGCTGCTGCCGCTGGGGCTGTTCGGCATCCTCAGCTACGTGGAGCCGGTGCTGCTGTTCGCGGTGGCGGTGGTGTTCCTAGGCGAGGCGTTCGACCCGGCGCAGCTGTGGACCTACCTGCCCATCTGGCTGGCGGTGCTGCTGATCGGCTGGGACAGCGCCCAGCTGCTGCGGCGCCAGGCGCGCCAGCTGGGCGTGTGAGGCGCAGCCTTCAGGCGAGGGCGGGGTGAGCGGCCAGGGCCGGCAGGACCTGTTCCCGCAGCAGTGGGGCCAGGGTGTCCGGCAGCGGTTGGCCGGGGGCCAGCCAGGCCAGTTCCTCCAGCTCGGCGGCGGGTGCCACCGGCTGCTCCAGGCGTGCGACGAAGACCTGGGCCTCGACCCAGGTGTCCGGCTCGTTGGCCGCTGCCGCGCGGAATGACCCCAGCAGGCTCAGGGCCTCGGCCGGCAGGCTCAGTTCCAGCTCTTCCTGCAGTTCACGGCGCAGCGCCTCGTGCGCGCTCTCGCCGGGCTCGCGCTTGCCGCCAGGAAGCATGAAGGCCCGGGTGTTGCGCTTGCGCACCAGCAGCAGGCGGTTGTCGGCGTCGATCAGGCAGGCGGCGGCGATGTCGAGGGTGGTCATGGGGCAGGGGCTTCCGGTAGCAGTCGGTAATGCAGCTGCACCACGCCGGTGGCGAAGCTGCGTTGTTCGTGCAGTTGCAGGCGCCGTTCGAGGCCGGTGGCGAACATCGGGATGCCCGCACCGAGCAGGTGGGGGATCACACTGACAATCAGCTCGTCCAGCAGGCCAGCGGCGTAGCAGGTGCCCGCGAGGGACCCGCCGCCCACCAGCCAGACCCGCTTGCAGCCGGCCTCGGCCAGCTCCGCCAGGGCCTCCTGGGGCGTGCTGTGGCGGATCTTCACCTGGGGGCCGGCGGGTTGCAGGTCGGCGCGGGTGAGCACGGTACAGGGCTTGCTGGGGTAGGGCCAATCGCCGCCCATCGCCAGCACGGTCTCGTAGGTCCCCCGGCCCATCAGCAGGCCGTCGATGCTTTCGTAGAAGGCGTGGTAGCCGTGGTCGTCGCCGGAGCGCTCGATGGGTTCGAGCCAGTCCACCCGGCCGTCGGGGCGGGCGATGTAGCCGTCGAGGCTGGTGGCGACGTAATAGATCAGCGAAGCAGTCATGGGGGCTTTCCGCAGAGGGGATCGGGGGCGTCAGGGTTTGGAGTGGGCCGGTCGGGCGCGAGTTCAGTCGTGCGCAGGGGCCGGCGAAGGGATCGCGGGCGTTCGGGCGCGACACAAGGTAACCTACGCAGCTGTTTTCCAGGCTTCCGATCGAGGTGGTACCCGTGTTCTCCCAATTCGCCCTGCACGAACGTCTGCTCAAGGCTGTCGCCGAACTGAAATTCGTCGAACCGACGCCCGTGCAGCAGGCGGCGATTCCCCCGGCGCTGGAAGGGCGCGACCTGCGCGTCACCGCGCGCACCGGCAGCGGCAAGACGGCGGCCTTCGTGCTGCCCCTGCTGAACCGCCTGATCGGTGAAGCCAAGCCCCGCGAGCGCATCCGTTCGCTGATCCTGCTGCCGACCCGGGAGCTGGCCCAGCAGACCCTGAAGGAAGTGGAGCGCTTCTCGCAGTTCACCTTCATCAAGTCCGGCCTGGTGACCGGCGGCGAGGACTTCAAGGTCCAGGCCGCCATGCTGCGCAAGCTGCCGGACGTACTGGTGAGCACCCCCGGCCGCCTGATCGAGCACCTCAACTCCGGCACCGTGAGCCTCAAAGAGGTGGAGGTGCTGGTGCTGGACGAGGCCGACCGCATGCTGGACATGGGCTTCGCCGAGGACATGCAGCGCATCACCGCCGAATGCGCCAACCGCCAGCAGACCCTGCTGTTCTCCGCCACCACCGGCGGTGCGGCCCTGCGCGAGGTGTCCGCCCAGGTCCTGAAGGACCCGCTGCACCTGCGCTTGAACGGCATCGAGCAGCTCAACGAGTCGACCCGGCAGCAAGTCATCACCGCCGACGACGTGGACCACAAGGAAGCCCTGGCGCGCTGGCTGCTGGCCAACGAGACCTACCAGAAGGCCATCGTCTTCACCAACACCCGTGCCCAGGCCGACCGTTTCTACGGCCACCTGGTGGCGGCCGGCTACAAGGCCTTCGTGCTGCACGGCGACAAGGACCAGAAGGACCGCAAGCTGGCCATCGACCGCGTGCGCGAGGGCGGCACCAAGGTGCTGGTGGCCACCGACGTGGCGGCCCGTGGCCTGGACATCGAGGGCATGGACCTGGTGATCAACTTCGACATGCCGCGCTCCGGCGACGAGTACGTGCACCGCGTCGGCCGCACCGGCCGTGCCGGCGGCGAGGGCCTGGCCGTCTCGCTGATCTGCCACAACGACTGGAACCTGATGTCCAGCGTCGAGCGCTACCTCAAGCAGAGCTTCGAGCGCCGTGTGATCAAGGAGCTGAAAGGCACCTACAACGGGCCGAAGAAGGTCAAGGCCTCGGGCAAGGCAGTCGGTAGCAAGAAGAAAAAGACCGACAAGAAGAGCACCGGCAAGGCGTCCGCCAAGCCCGCCGCCAAGCGCAAGCCGTCCAGCCCGCGCCGCGAGCAGCCGCAGGTGGTGAGCAGCGACGGCCTGGCACCGCTCAAGCGCCGCAAGCCGGCGGCTGAGTGACCCTCCCTTCGGGCTGGCAGCTGCTGGCCCTCGTCTACCTGGTCATGAGCCTGGTCTGCTTCGTCGCCTACTGGTACGACAAGCGCCAGGCCGTGGCCGGCATGCGGCGCATCCCCGAGGCGCGCCTGCACCTCTTCGAGCTTCTCGGCGGCTGGCCCGGCGGCCTGCTGGCCCAGCGGCTGATCCGCCACAAGAACCGCAAGCTGCCCTACCAGTTGCGCTTCTGGTTCATCGTCCTGCTGCACCTCGGGGCCTTCGGCGCCTGGGTCACGTGGCGCTGGCACTGACGTGGACGCAGGCGCGATGGTGCATGTCGGTTACGGTCATGGCGGCGTCATGGTCCTCTGCTAGGGTCCAGGGGCCCGGGGCGCCTGATGCGCCTCGCCCACCCCGAGGGAACCTACGCGATGACATTGACCCGGACGCTTCTCGCCGCCGCCCTGTGCCTTGGCCTGGCCGGCCCCGCCGCAGCCGCCACCGAACTCGCCCACTGGCCGGCGCCCGCCGCCAAGCAGCTGGATGCGCTGATCGCCGCCAACGCCAACAAGGGCGCCTACGCGGTGTTCGACATGGACAACACCAGCTACCGCTACGACCTGGAGGAGTCCCTGCTGCCCTTCCTGGAAATGAAGGGCGTGCTGACCCGCGAGAAGCTCGACCCGTCGCTCAAGCTCATCCCGTTCAAAGACGTCAACGGCCACAAGGAAAGCCTCAACAGCTACTACTACCGCCTCTGCGAAGTGGACGACCTGGTCTGCTACCCCTGGGTGGCCCAGGTGTTCTCCGGCTTCACCCTGCGCGAGCTGAAGGGCTACGTGGACGAGCTGATGGCCTACGGCAAGCCGATCCCCAGCACCTACTACGAGGGGGATGAGGTCAAGACCATCGAGATCAACCCGCCCAAGCCCTTCACCGGGCAGAAGGAGCTGATGAACAAGCTCCGGGAGAACGGCATCGAGGTGTACATCATGACCGCCGCCCTGGAAGAGCTGGTGCGCATGGTCGCCGCCGATCCCAAGTACGGCTACAACGTGAAGCCCGAGAACGTCATCGGCGTCACCACCCTGCTCAAGGACCGCAAGACCGGCGCCCTGACCACCGCGCGCAAGCAGATCAAGGACGGCCACTACGACGAGAAGGCCAACCTCGACCTGGAAGTCACCCCCTACCTGTGGACCCCGGCCACCTGGATGGCGGGCAAGCAGGCGGCCATCCTCACCTACATCGACCAGTGGAAGAAGCCGATCCTGGTGGGCGGTGATACCCCCGAGAGCGATGGCTACATGCTGTTCCACGGCACCGACGTGGAGAAGGGCGGGCTGCGGGTGTGGGTGAACCGCAAGGCCAAGTACATGGACCAGATCACCGCCATGCAGAAGAAGAACGCCGAGTCCCAGGCCAAGCTGGGCCTGCCGGTCACCGCCGACCGCAACTGGGTGGTGGTGACGCCGGAGGAGATCCAGTAACCGGCCGTCTTGCCCCCTGCGCAGCCACAGCGCCAGCGACTATTCTGCGAGGCAGTGACCAGGGGGTGGCATGGGAAAGTGGTTCATCGGCATCGTGCTGGCAGGGGTGACCCTGCTGGCACAGGGGGAAACCCTGCGGTTCGGTTTCGGCACCGAGAAGCCACCTTATGTATTCGAAGCGGAGCAACGCGGCCTGGAGGTGGAGATCATCGCCGCCGCCGCCCGTGAAGCCGGCTTCGAGCTGGAGTACCACTACCTGCCCATGGAGCGCCTGCACCTGATGCTGGCGCGCGGCGAGCTGGACGGCATCGCCCCCACCAGCGAGCTGAGCCAGGTGCAGGCGTTCTATTCCGACGTCTACCTGCAGTACCACAACTACGCCATCGCGCTGGCCGCCTCGAACCTGACCCTGTCCTCCATCGAGGACCTGGGGCAGTACTCGGTGAGCGCCTTCCAGCGTGCGCGCTTCCTGCTCGGGCCGCGCTTCCAGGCCATGGCCGAGAACAACCCGCGTTACCGCGAGGAGGCCCACCAGATCGCCCGCAACCGGTTGCTGTATGCGCGGCGCATCGACGTGGTCATCGGTGACCGGCGCATCATCAACTACCTCAACCAGGAGGTGAGGGACCAGGTGGACGTGGCCCAGCCGCTGGCCTGGTTCGACCTCTTCGAGCCCACCGACTACAAGGTGGGCTTCCTCCACGCCTACCAGCGCGACCGCTTCAACATCGGCCTGCGGCGCATCCGCGAGAGCGGCGAGTACGGCGTGATCGAGCGCAAGTACGGGCGCTACTGATCCGGTGTCTTGCGTTCGGCCTCGCTGCCGGCGCGTTCCACTTCGCGGGCCCGCCGCTCGGCGGCGGCGCATTCATCGGTGCCCGGCCGGGCGGACGTCTCGGGCTTGTCCTGGCGCAGCTCCTTGTTCACCTGGGCTGCCTGCTTCGGGTCGCTGTCGGTGGCCTGGTGCACCTCGCGGGCCAGTTGCCCGCGCTGGTCGACGGCGTCGTCCACGCCGCAGGTGGCCAGGGCCGGCAGCGGTGCGGCGAGCGCCAGTGCCAGGGCGAAGAGCGGAGTACGAGGGTTCATGGTGACCTCCTGTTTCGGCATCTGAGGGGCGTGCGTCAGCGCACGCGGTCGCGGCTCCGGACCGCCAGGTCCAGGGCCTTCTGCATGTCCAGCCGTGCCGAGCGGCCGACATCCGGGTCATCGAGCCGGTAGCGACGTTCCGAGGGCAGGATGGGGGCCGTCAGGTCCTCGGCATCCATGGGCTCGAAGTCATAGTCGCCGCCGATGGTCATGGCGCTGCGGCGCAGCAGCATGCGCAGCTGGTCCGGCTGCAGGCGCGGGTTGATCGAGAGCATGGCGGCCACCACCCCGGTGACCATGGGCGTGGCGTAGGAGGTGCCGCAGTGCACGTCGCCGCGCTGGCCGGCCTGCAGGGTGGAGGCGTGGGTGCAGGCGGCGGCGGTGATGTCCACCCGCATGTCGATGTTCGAGGTGCTGCGCTTGACCGCATAGGCCCGGTCGTCCACCGCCAGGCCTTCGCGTTCGCTGCGCTGGTGGCCGCCCACCACCAGCAACTGGTCGGTGACGAAGGAGGAGGGCAGGCGGTACTCGTCGGTGCCGGAGAAAGAGGCGCCGTTGCCCGCCGAGTTGATCACCACCACATCCGGGTGGGCCTTGCGCAGCCAGAGGAAGAACTCTTCCAGCAGCTCCTCGTAGCCGCTCATGGCGATGCCGGAGCGCACCAGTGAGTCCACTTCGTCGCCTTCCACGTTGCGTGCGCCGACCCGGTGGATGCCCCAGCTCCAGTTGAGGACCCGCACGCCGTCCTCCACCAGGTTCACCGAGGCGGCGATGTTGGCGGTGATGCCGGCATCGGCATTGCGCTCGGCGATCACCTCGAAGCCCTGGCTGGCGCCGTCCAGGGCCCGCAGGAAGCCGCTGTTGCCGCCACGCCCGGCATGTGCCGCGAGGATGCCGGCCACGGTGGAGCCGTGGTTGTCCGGGCGCCGTGCGTCGCGAGCGTAGAGGCAGGTGCGCGGCCCTTCGCAGGGACCGAGGTAGTCGGCGAAGTCGGGGGCGTCGAAGTCCACCTCGCGCTCGATCACCCCGATGCGCACCGGGGTGGCCGGCACCGGGGCCTGGTGTGCGGGAATGCGCCGGGTGTAGTAGTTCACCGCGTCCATGAAGCGGTTGGCGGCCCATTCGTCCGAGTCGGGCGCCGGTTTGCTGCGCGCCGGCACGGCTTCGGCTTCTTCGCCCTTCTCGGGGGCGGATTCCTCCACCACCACGGCATCGACGCTGGTCTCGCTGCCCAGGCGCAGCACCAGGGCATCGCGCTCGGTCAGGTCGCGGGCCGGCAGGCGCAGCTGGTAGACGTTCAGCGGCGGGATCGCGCCGACCACCTGGGCACCGTACTTGCCGGCCAGGCGCTGGGCCTCCTGGGCGCCGTCGCGGTCTTCTTCGATCAGCAGGCTCACCAGGTCGACGTAGGTGGTCAGCCCGTCCATGTTCTTCGCCACCTCATCCGGCCCGGCGGCCAGCACGTGGCTGCGGTTGAGCGACAGCCACACCGGGTTGCTGCGCCGGCCATCGACCTCCAGCCAGACCGGCCCGCTGCGGTGTTCGCGGGCGTCCACCTGCAGGCGCAGCCGGCCCTCGGCAGGCTCCCGCTCCACGGCCAGGGTGCGCCCGCCCAGGTGCAGCACGGGGTCGGCCTTGCCCAGCCCGCGCACGCCGAGGCACCAGGTCTGCCGGGTCGGCTCCAGCAGGTCCCCGCAGCGGGCCAGCCGCTCGATGCGCAAGGGCTCCGGGCCGGCCTCGGCCAAGCCGGACAGGGCCAGCAGCACGGGAGCGAGGCAGGCGGGACGAAGGGGCATCGGCGGTTCTCCTGGATCGGGCCTTGTGCAGTTCCGACTGTCCCCGGGCGGCTTTCGTTCAGGTGACCGTCCGCCTCGTCGGTCGAACCGCCCGGGCGTCGTCCGGTCGCAAGGAAGAGGACCACCACAGGAGTCATCGCCATGAACGAGCACTACGACTGGGAACTGATCGAACGCCTGCTGCACGAGGCGCAGAACGGCGCGAACCGACCCTTCGCCCCGCGCGAGTACGCCGCGCAACTGGCCGAGGAGCGCCTGGCCAGCGGTCGCGACCCTGGCGGCAATCTGGATGC
>Ga0247725_1001225_pt1 | contig 13716 bp, 1 predicted proteins | sample OKSTACKMCFT3sol_FD_183021 | JGI IMG/M metagenome (GOLD analysis project Ga0247725, IMG submission 183021) | Subsurface sediment microbial communities from gas well in Oklahoma, United States - OK STACK MC-FT3-sol | ecosystem: Environmental > Terrestrial > Deep subsurface > Rock core/Sediment... | reverse complement strand
GTAGCCGCTGTTGGCGGTCGTGCCGCGCGCCGGCGGGGTGATGCTGCTGGTGCCGCTGCCGAAGCCGAGGATCTGCACGCTGATCACCGACGGCTGGTTGCGCCGTGCATCATCCTGGCTCTTGCGCATCACATCCTGTGCGGCTTGGCTGGCACTGCTGGCCGCCGCACTGGCCGAGGCCAGCGCGTTGACATTCACGGTGGCCAGCACCGGCAGGCCCTTGCTTTCGCCCTGCACCTGGATGTTGGCGGCATTGAGCACCTGCAGCGCGGCCAGGTTGATGTTGCCCGAGACACGGATGCCGGCCTCGCCCGCATCGATGGTGCCCAGCGGCGCGATCAGGTCGACGTCGCCCGGCGGCACTTCGGGAATCGGGTCCAGCGTAGCGAAGCCGGCACCACTGACCGGTGCGAGCGGTGACAGACTGACGTTGCCCCAACGGTCGTACAGGCGGCGTGGCGGGGTATACACCAGCGTGGTGCGCGAGCCACGGCCCGCATTGATGTCGCCCTGTTCGGACCAGGCCAGGATGTCACCGCCAAAGGTGGTCATCACCCGCGACAGGCCCAACAGCACGCTGTCCTGGCTGAACAGCCGGATGTCGCCCTGCCCCTGGGTCACCAGGCCCGCGCTTGCCGGCGGCGCCTCGCCAACCACGCCCACGACGATCTGCCCGCCCGGCGCCATCAGCTCGATGTTGCCACCGGCCTCGGTGCGTACGCCGGCGCCGCCATACATCACGATATCGCCGGTGCGCTGGATCGTCTTGCCCGCTGCATCCTTGTCCGGCATCAAGGTGGCGATGGCCTCGCGGCCGCGCAGGTAGGAGCCTACGCGCGGGCCATCCGCATCGGTGTACTCGCGGCCGCCCTCGCGCAGTTCGGCGTAGTAGACCTGGCGCAGGAAGATGCGCTGCTGCTCCTGTGGCAGTGTGTCGAACAGGGCCAGTGCCTGCGCGCCGTCAGCGCTGATGTTGAAACGCTCCAGCAGCCACTGCTTCAGTTCCTTGTCATAGACCTTGACCACCTTGCCCGGCTGCGACGCCAGTGTCTGCGCAGGATCGGCCAGCCGGGTCGCATCCAGGTAGCGTGCACGCACGGCGCCGAAGTCGACCTGCTGGTTGCCGGCGGTCATCGCGATGCTGGCACCCGGGCGCGTGTCGCCCTGCACCAGGCCGCCGCGGCTGACGATGCTGCCGCGGTCTTCCTGGCGCAGCTGACGGCCGGCGCTGACATCGACATTGCCGCTGCCGTATACGGTGACGTTGGCATGCACGATGTCCCGCCCGGCCTGCAGCACCGTGACATCGCTGGCACTGTTGTTCAACGCAAGGACGGTGCTGGACAGGATGTCCTGGCCTGCACGCAACTGCACCGGCGCAGCCACATCAATCCACTCGCGAACGGTGCGGCGGCTGCCACCGGCGGCGTTCAGCATCCATTGTTCGCCCGTGCGCAGACCGATGATGTCGCCCGAGCCTGCGTAGAAGCGGTTCGGCGTGCCCCCGGCGGTGCGTGCCACCGCCGCCATGGGACGGTTCGGCCCAAAGGCGAACAGCGGTATGGCATCACCCCATGTGGGTACCCGAGCATTGATGCCATCGGGCGAAATGTTGCCGAGCAATTCGGTGCCCTTCGCGTCCCGTGCGGTGAACACCGGATCGAACGGGGATGGCAGGCGCGTGTCCGCACCAGAGCTGCTGATGTACGGCGACCGATCGCTGGCGATGATCGAATTGCCAGCCAGCAACTGCATGCTGCCCGTAGGGGAAGGAGCGGTAAGCAGTATGTTGTTCTCACCGCCTTCGCCCAACTTGATGTCGCCGCTGGTGGCCTGCACCTGCAGCCTGGAGGGATAGATCCAGTAGGCGAAATTGTCGCCGGTGGATTCCGATCGCAGATTCTGCCCCGGGGTGCTGGCATGCGCTGTCAGCGGGGTGGCGTCGCCGCCGAACGAAACCAGATTTACTGCCGTGGCCGCGGTCCACAGCGAGAAGCCGGTAGTACCCGCCGCAAGACCGCCTCCCGCCAGCGCCACCTGCGGCGCATTGAATTGCACCACACGGCCGGCATCGGCGACGCCGCCCAGGATGACGTCGCCCCGGGCGTGCAGGTTTGCCACGGCGTCGCCCAGCACCAGCACCGGACCACCCATCGCCTTGCCACCGAAAGCGCGGAACGGATCGCTGGGGCGCAGGCCACTGCTGGGATCAGTGTACTGGGAGATGCCGACGGCACTGCCGCCAATGCGGGAGGCCTCAAGACTCAGGCTGCCGCGCAGGTTCGTGAATGTGCCATTGAGTTCCAGGTCCTGCTCGTTGCTGACGTGATTGATCGTAGTGGCCATCAGGTTCGGGTTGAGTGCACCGCTGGCGCGCAGGCTCAGATCGCCACCACCGGTCAGCACCAGCCGCCCATCATCAACACGTCCGGTCGAGCCCACGGCTGCGTTGATCGCGGTGGAGAAACGGGTGCTGCTTGTGTTCTTCAGCGCGTCACCCTTGGCATCGGTCACACCGGCATGCCTGCCCGCATCAATCTCCAGATTGCCGCCACCCAACGTACCAAAGCCGGTGAAGCCGACCATGCGTGGACTGGGGTTGGAGAACGTGGACACATTGGCGTAAGTGCCGAAGTTGATCCACCAGGCGACAGGCTGCTGCTCGACGCCCGCAACCGCACCTGTGCCCTGGCGCCACAGCCAGTTGGCAACCGCGCTGCTGGCGTGGTTGGCCAGGTCACCCGCCGCCGAGCCGGACGACGACAGCGCACCCCATGTTGCCCCGGTCACGTCGCGGCCAGCCGCGATGCTCAGGTTGCCGCCGTGATCCGGATACCACGCGCGATAGGCGGCAAGTGCCGCGTCATAGTCACCGCTGGACTGCTGCAACCCGAGCAGTGCCTCGCGTCCGGACGGCGACGCGCGCTCGGACTGGAAACGGGCATCGAGGCCATTACCCAGCGCGGTCGGCGTTCCCGCAGTATAGACGCCGTACACCGAGCGCATCGACAGATCGCGGCCGGCCATCAACTGCAGGTCGCCACTGCCGGTGCGCAGCACGCTCCACAGCGGCGTGCCATGTTTCGGTTGACCCACGGTCGCCACATCACGCATCTCGCCGGGCATCACGCAGATGCCCGAACTGACCGAACCGCACAGCTCCTCTTCGGTCATCCCGAACATCTCGGCAATTTCCTTCACGGGCATGCCGACCAGCGACGGATCGCCCATTTCATCGGCACCTTGCGCCGTGAACAAGTAAGGTGCCGCCTCGCAGCTGCTGCCAGCCGCGCAGATCGCAGACTCGGGCTTGCCCAGGTGCTCGGCCAGCGCCTTCACCGGCTTGCCGACCCAGCTTGCATCCACTCCTTCGCGCTGCGCGCCCAGGGCGGTCACCCGTTGTTCGCGCACGAACGTGGAGACCATGGTAGCCGCACGCACAACGCCGTAATGGGTATCGGCCATCACCAGATCGCCGCTGCCGATCCGCCGTGCGCGCGGGTCGGCCGCCTCGGTATCGGCGCCCGCAACGGCGGTCAGATCCCACGAGGTGGTGCCCTCGGGCAACATCTGCGCCAACGCCCAGTTGCGCCCCTGTCGACCATCGCTGCCCACCGGGCGCAGGTTGATCGGTTGCCCACCGGCCAGCTCCAGCGTGGTCATTGCCGGAATCAGTGAACCTCGCGCCAACGGGGTGCGCGTCGCCAGTCGCAGCTCCGTCGGCAATCGCGCGCCGGCCGGCCAGGTCGTGGCCCTTACGCTGGCCTCGCTGCGCAGCTGGAAGCCCGCGCCCAGGCGCGAGCCGGCGGGCAGTTGCAGCGCCTGCGCCAGCACGCTGCCTGCGGCACGCACCTGACCATCGGCCAGCGTAACCGCGGCCGGCAGCACGTAGCCTGCCGGCAACGTAAGTGCCTGCCCCAGCGTCATCTCCACCGGCAACGTGGTGCCGGCAGGCAGGACCGCATCGCGAACCGCGATCGCGTAGTTCAGCACGGCACCCGCCGGGAAGCGCGTGCCGGCCTCCAGTACGACGTTGTCATTGGGCACCAGGATGTCACTGCCGAACGGTGTAATGCCGGCACCGAAACTCTGTCCAGGCACCAGCTGCCAACCGCGATCATCCGGGCTGGCAGGTGGCGGCGCAAAGCCGTCGTTGATGCTGCCATGGATGAACAGGTCGCCGGCTGCGCGCAGGCGCAACGCACCCGCTTCCCCGAAGCCGCGTCGCGCGGGGTCCTGTCGATTGGCCTGCGGACCGTAGCGATAGCCGGAAAGATCGATATCGCCGCTGACGGTCAGATCACCATGCGGGTTGCTGGACGAGATCGCGCCGACGACATCCACGCCGGGACGCAGGCGCACGGTCCCCAGTGTGGCCAGCCGTGCCGACAGCCCGGCATTGCCCAGCGCGGCATTCATCCATGCAGTGTTGGCTGGGTCAACCACCGTATCCAGCCACGACTGGGTAACCAGCTGGCCGCGTCGGCCGTTCACATCCGCCGTGTCAGCCAGGGGTGCGTCGTCATAGCGGCGCACGCCGGTCACGAAGATATCGCGCGCGCCGAGTACCTGCACGCCACTGCCGGTATCGACGCCGGCATCGTCGCTGCCCACTCGCGGCACGTTCAGCACGAACGTGCCGCGGGCGCGTCCATCGTTCTGCCCTGCTCCGGTACCGACGGCAACGCCGGTGCCGCTGCGAAGATCGATCCGCGCCGCCGAACCCAGCTGCACGCGCCCATCGCGGCTTTCCAGCTCGACGATTGCACGGTTCGGGCTGTCGATGATCTTGCCATAGCTGTCCACACGCAGTGCCGTGCCGTGGGCGTCCAGGCTTCCGTCCAACTGCAGGCCATCGCGCGCGGCCAGGCGGATGCTGCCAACCTGGTCGCCGCTGGCGTCGATGCGCCCGAGCACCCGCAGCGCACCACCGTCGACGCTGATATCCACCTTGCGCGCTTTCACTTCGTCGCCGATCAGCAGGTCTCCCTGCTTGATCTGGAAGCTGCGCGCTCCAGTGACACCGTCGCGGGTAAGGCGCTGGTTGAGGCCACTGAAGTCTGTCAGTTCACGTGCGCGCACCACCAGCTCACCGTTCTCATACGGCACCAGGCTGCCACCTGCGTCCAGCGTGCCGCTGGCCTGGCCAAGCAGCCGTCCTGCCAGGTCGACATGCCCGCCGGCAGTACCCAGCGCGGTCACGGTGAGACGACCCGCGCGGTTGTTCTGCGCCGACAGATCGACGCGCGATGCTGCGTCGCTGCGCACGTCACCTTCCGTTGCTGTCAGCGTGACGTCACCGCCGACACTGTAGGTATCCACATCGAACAGGCTGACCTTGCGCCCGGACAGATCGAGGTTGGCGCTGCTGCCAAGCTGCACCGAGCGGGCCGCCGTGGCCGCCAGGCGGCCCGAGGCCAGCGCGATACGGGTGTCGAGGAGAATATCGTCGGCGTCCAGCGTCAATTCTGCGCCCAGAGCATCGGCCGCCGTCGAGGCGCCTGCGCCGTGCACGCGCAGCGTGCCACCAGCAGTCACCGCCAGCTTCGCGCCTGCTTCGGCAGTGACCAGCGGTGCCTGGATATCGAGGTTGCCGCCACTGTAGGTCCAGCCCTTGGCTGGGTCGTAGGCGCCCTGGAACTGATGCACATTCAACGCACCATTGCCGGCGAAGACCACCTGCTGTGCGGCACGCAGGTTCACCCCGGCGAAGCCGAGGACCTGGCGTCCGGCCACGACCTCCGAGGCGGGCCACGACTGTGGCGCCGGGCCGAGCCGCAACGTATCGGCAATGATGTCCAGCTGGCCACTGCCAAGGCGGTCGACCATCGCCGCCCCGCCGGGCTGCGCGGCATTCGAATCCGCAAACCCACTTGCCGCAAGTGCACCGGCCCAGGTGAGGTTGCCGGCGAAGATGCGCGCACGGTCGCTGCTGTTGCCATAGCCATGGATGGCCGGTGCGCCCAGCACCAGGGTGCGCAGGCTCGACTTGCCGGTCGCGCTGTCGCGCGTATCAAGATCGACACTGCCGAATACATTGATTGACTCGGCCGCCGAGAGCTTCAGCGTCTCCAGTGCCGGTGCGCCGGTGGCGGTATTGCCGCGCAGCAAGGTGGTCAGCACCTGCTGGTTCATCAGCATGCCCGGCGGCAAAGCGGCGGCCGCGGCGGCCTGCGCGATGGCATCGTCGCTGCCCAGATTGATCGCCGCCACGCTGACGCCGAGCTGGCGGGTGCCGTAGCTGGCCGTGTCGCGCAGCTGCAGGCCGCCATTGGTGGCGACGTTGATGCTTCCCTCCGACACCAATCGTGCCTGGCCCGCACACTGACGGCCCGGGTCGCTGGTGCCGATGTCGAAGCTGACCAGCGACGGATCGGCTCCCTCGCGCAAGGGCGCGGCCAGCAGATCGGTGCGCCCGTTGGACACCACCATCACTCCGCCTTCGGCCTGGTAGTAGAAACCGGCGTTGTCGGGCAACGGAGCGGCGCCGCGACCGAGCGTGTCGATGCCTGCGCCTGCCTCCACGCGCACGCCCTTGCCTCCGGCCACCGCCCCCAGAATCACCTCAGGCGCACGCAGGACCGCGCCGTCCCGCAACACCAGGTTCTGGCCGACACCGGCCACCTGCAGGCGCTGGTTGCTGGTCGCGCGGACCTGTGCGTTGAGCACCAGGCGCGAGGGCTGCAACGCGTTGAGCACGTCCGCCTCGATGGTGGCACCATTGCCAGTAGAACTGGGCGTGCGACCGGCCGCCACCACTTCCAGTTCACCCAGCCGGTTGACCAGGTTCACTTCCACCGAACCGCCAATGCCGGCGCTGCCCGCCGCCGGCGCAAACCGGGTCTGGCCCTGGAAACTCACAGCGGGCGTGCCGTCCCGGCCGGCGCCATTGCCAAGCCCGAGGCGCAGCGTGCCGGCATCGACGGTCTGCCAGCCGCGCGGCGTGCCCAACCGTTGTGCCGACGTGGTCACGAATGCGTTGTAGCTGGTCTCGTTGTAGCTGGAATGCCGGCGAACGGTATCGGCCGGGGTCAGCAGCAACGCGGTCAGCAAGGGCGAACGCAGGCCACCCAGCGCCGACCCCGTGTGTCCGCCGACCATCCAGGAGCCGGTGCCGGTGGCCAGCGGTGCACCGATGCCGACCGCGCCGGTGCGCCCCAGCTCCACCCGGAACGCGCCCTGCTGCAGCGCGAAGCTGGCCGGCAACAACGTGTAGGTGCCGGCCGGCAATCCAGGCACGCCTGCGGGAATCGTGATCTGCTGGCCAATGCCAGGGTCCAGCGAGCCGTCACTCAATCCCAGCGGCGCTGCACTGCCGGTGTAGCCGGGCAGGATCGCATATACCGGACTGGCCGATTCGCTGAAGCCATAACGCGGATTGGCATCGGCCAATGCATGGCGCAGGATGTCGACCGAGCCACCGCGCCCGCTGACAAAGGCAGCACCGGTCAACTCGCCGCCGCCGGAGAGATCCAGCAGCGCCCCTTCGGCCACCTCGGTACGGCTGCTGATGATGGCGATGCCCTTGGGGTCCGCGCCGGGCGCGACACCGCCTACCGGCGGTATGGCATGGGCGCTGCCGTCCCTGCGCCAGTCCACGCCATCGACGGTGCCACCGAACGGCACACTGAGCCCCGCGCCGCTGGTGGAGGTCACGCTTCCGGGCAGCAGCGTCACCGAGCCGGCCCGGCGCCCGTCGGCATCGGTACCACCCAGGGTGATGGCGCCCAACGGCGCCCGGAGGATGCCGCCCTGCTCGATGGTCGCTGCCACCACTGACAGGCCGCCGGACACCGACAACGGCAGGACTGGAACCGCCCCGCCAAGACCATGGATGCGCACGATGCCTTCGGCATCATCCCAGCGGCTGATCGCACTGCCCGGCTGCGACACACCGGCCGCCAGCACGCCGCCCGCATCGGCCACCGGGTACAGCTGCGCTGCGGTTACGTCCAGGCTGCGCGGCGCGATCAGCTGCGCGCCGGTACTGCCGAGCGCTGCGCCACTGCCCAGGAAGCGCAGATCGCCGCGACTGCGCAGTTGCACGTCATCGAACCCCGCCAGCCAGGTGGTATTGCGCAGGTCGATCAGGTCCGCATCCACACTGAAGCGATGCTGGCGACCGGTATCCACCGCCACGGCAGCGGTACCGACCAGGGTATCGCCAGGCAGCCTCAACCAGCTGCTCTGCGCCAAGCGCACGTAGGGCGCGCTCAGCGCAAGCAGGCCGCCAGCGCTGCCGCCCTGCAGCATGCCCAGCCCATCCTGTTGCAGACCTTGGAAGCGCAGGCTCTGGCCGAGGCGCAGTTCCACATCACCTTCGGCACGCACGTTGCCGAACAGCGAAAGATTGTCGAAACCACCGGCACCGACCTGCGCCGCCGACAGGCGTGCGTGCCCGTACTGCAGCTTCGCCGGCACGGCCTGCTCGCGATCGTCCTGGCTGAGCACGATGGCGCGCGGCGCCAACACATCTTCACTGGCACCGCCCGCATGGATGCTGCCTCCGAAGGCGATACCCAGGGCTCCGCCCTGCGCGCCGGCGCCGCCTGCAGCGGCCTGCAGAGCGCCCTGCAAGTACAGCGCATTGGCCGAGCGCACCACGATGGTGCCGCCATCGCTGGCCACATCCTGGCGGCCGGCGCCATCGATGTCCAGCTGCGCCGAACTGCCGTTGGCCAGCAGTTTCGCACCGCGTTCAACCACCACGAATGCATCCACCGGCCGGTCAGGCACGTTGTCCTGGCCGTCCCAGTCGAGCGCGCCTCCAATCTCGATGCTGCCCCCCTTGCGCACCTGCCCGCGCAGGCGGCCACTGGCATCACGCGCAGTGAAGGCGTCACCGCTGACGTCGAGTACACCCTGCGCACCGATGCGGTAGGTGCGCTCGTTGCGCTGCGAATCGAACAGGCTGGTCGGTTCGCGAATGTCATCCAGGCGGATGCGGCCACCCGCCGCTTTCAGGCTGCCATCAACCGTGATGCTGCCCGCGCCGCGCAGGGTGATCGATTGACCGGCATCCACGCTGACCAGGGCGCCGCGACCGATGCGCAGATCACCACCGGCCTCGCCCTGCTGTGAACGCAGCGTCAGGCTCGCACCGTTGCGCTGACTGAACCTGCCGGTGATCGGATCCGCGCTGTACAGGGGTGCCGACCAGACCTGCAATGCGTCGTGCCGGTCGCGTGCCTGCATCGCTGCTTCGGCCAGGCGCAGGCCCGGCATGCGCACGGCGACGATGGTTCCGTCCGCCACCTCCACACCTTGCTGGCCATTGATGTCATAGCTGGCAAAGCCCTTGTTGAACAGGGTCTCCTGCAGGGTGAGTGCGCCGTCGGCCGGCTGCCCGCCGATCACGATACGTCCACCATCGCCCAACGACAGCGTACCGCTGCCGCCGCCGAGCGCGCTCAAGCGTGCATCGCCGGACAGCTGCAGGCGACCGACCCGTCCACTGCTGTCGGCCACGCTCGCTGCCTGCAGGCTGACGTCGCCGCCCTTGCCGATCGTGACCTTGCCCTTTGCATCAACCCGACCGCCGCCATCGACGCGCACGTCGCTGCCCGGCACCACAACATCATGGCTGTTCTGCAGCCGCAGCTTGCCGCCGTCAGTCCACGCCATGCCCGGGCTGGACGCCGGTTCCAGCAACGCATTCACCCAGCGGCCACTGAGATCGATGCGCGTGCCCTCCGCCAGGGCCACGTGCGAACGGCCGCCCTGCAGCAGCCAGGCGGCCGGAGCGCCCACGCGGGTCAGTTCATTGCCCGCCTGCACCTGTCCACCCGCGATCTGAATGTCACCCCCCAGCAGTACATCGGCGGCCGTGAGTACCAGCTGGCCACCGTCCTGCAGGCGCAGCGCACCCTCCACCGCGATGCTGCCACCGCTGGCCAGATCGATGCGTCCCCACTGCTGCGCGCTGAGCTGGTTGGCATCCAGCCACAGCGTATTGCGCTGTTCCTGTTGCAGCGGCGCCTGCAGGGACACGTCGGCGGCAGGCAGCCCGCCATCGACGATCCGCACCTGTGTGTCGAACACCGCGTTTCTGCCGTTGCCGTCGTAGCGCCCAAGCCACAGCTGGGCATTGCGCGCTACGGCGGTCTGCGCCTGCGCGTAGCCGTCGCGCGCAACATCGGGTGTCTTCGATTGCTGCGCACCCTGGAAAGTATCGGTCGCCACCTGACCCTGCAGAACCGCACTGGGCGCGGACACCAGCAGACGGCCCGCGTCGCGGCCCACGGTATAGCCGTTCTCCACCCGCTGTTCGGCACCGATCAGCGGATTGCGGAACACATCGGTGGCTCCCCAGCGCTCCTGCTTTACTTCAAAGCCCCGATACAAGCCGTCGTACCGCATCTCGGCCGGCGCATCATCCAGCCGGTACAGCTGACCGTCGGTGCCACGCAACCAGCTCTGCTTGATGGCACCGCTCTGCACATCCAGGCTGCCGCCAGCCAGGTTGATCCTCGAGCCGGCATGGGTGACCACTTCGCTGCCGGACAATTGCACGGTACCGCCCTGCGCGGCCCATTCGCCGATCGAATGGCCCTGGTTGTCGAGATACCCCCCGACTTCCAGCAGGCCACCACCGGCATACCAGCGCTCGGCGGTGTTGCCACCGGTGCCTGCGGCCACGTGCTGCAGCTGGCGGCGATCGATCCAGACCTCGCTGCTGATCAGCTTGCCGCTGTCGCGGTTGTCGGGCGAATCACGCAGTTCGTTGCCCTGCACCTTCACCTGGACGTTGTTGCTCTCCATCGCAACCCGCACGCCCACCGCACCGGACACATCAATGCGCGCGGCATTGCCGGCGTAAGTCCGGCGTGCGGCTTCCGCTACCACCTGACCGCCGGTGGCCACGGTCAGCGAACCGTCCTGGAAATTCACGTCGCCGCCGGACACAATCTCCACGCGTGACTGGTCACGCCGGTCCTGCATGCGCGAGAGATTGTCGAATGTGCCAGTGCTGCTGGCGCCGCGCAGCAGGTCCTGCTCGGCCGAAGCCTTGACCAACGCATCACGGCGGCTGTCCAGGGCCGTGTTCTTGCCATCGTCTTCGATCAGCACCGCCGTGGTCGCGCCGCTGGCCAGGGTGACCGTACCGGCACGGTCGCTGATGGCGTTGAGCAGGTGCACCGTGCCGCGCTGGTCCAGCGTGGTAGTGGCCACGGCTACGCCGGCCTGTTCCACCCTGCGCCCGGCCAGCGTGATGTCGCCCTCGCGCGCCTGGATCAGGCCACTGTTGCGCACGCCGCCGGCACTGCTGCCGGCCGCGATACGCGGCGCGATCTCGTTGCCGGCCGTGGTCGAGGCGGTGTTCTGCGCGGTACCCACACCACGTCGTATCACGAACGCGTCACCAGCGGCCAACTGCGTCTGGCCCTTGCGCGTTTCAATCTGCCCTGCATTCTCCACGGTGTGGCCGGCCAGCAGCACATAACCACCGGCGCGGGTTGCCGAGGCAGGCGCCTGCGTGGTGATGCGTGCACCCTGCTCAACCACGACCTTGCCGAAGGCATCGGTGAGCGCAGCGGTGTTGTTGTCGCCACTGTACAGGCCGTTGTCACGGAACTGGCCATCGCTGATCCGTGTCGCTGCCGCGACCAGATTGCCCACGTTGACCTGGCTGTTGTTGCCGAACACCACGCCGTTGCGATTGACCACGAACACGGTGCCGTTGGCCTTCAGCTGGCCGAGGATCTGGCTCGGACGCGCGCTCGGATCATTGACCCGGTTCAGCACCGCCCAGTCCGCATTCTGTTTGAAATCGAGCGTGGTGTTGCCGCCGATGTTGAAGGTTTCCCAGTTCAGGATCGCGCGGTCGGCGGTCTGCTCGATGCTGACCTGCACCTTGCCGTCGCTGCCCTGCGACTGGATCGCTTCGCGCGCATTCACCCAGCCACGGGTCAGCGGATTCTCATCAACCTTCAGGCCGTCCTTGCCGAGGCCGTCAGCAATCACGAACCCGGCGGCGCGCTGCTGCGTGCGCGCCTGCTCCTGCAAGCGCTGCTGCAGCGCAATGGCCTGCGCGGCGGTGCCCAGATTGTCGATCGACTGCTGCAGTTTCTGTCGCGCTGCATCCTGTTGCTGGACAGGCAACTGGAACTGGATCGGCACACCGTTGGGCATGCGCCCGCTCTGCGCGGCTGCGCCCTGCGCTGCACCGCGGTCGGCAAACCAGCCTGGCGAGAATGCCTGCTGCGCCTGGGCAGGCAGCATGGGCGTGGCGCCCAGCGCAAGCGCGATGGCCCAGGCCATCGGATGGCGGTGCGGCGCAGTGTGCGGAACAGGCGAGTGCAGGTGCGACATCAGGACCTCGAGCGACCGACGGACGGTCTGCGGCATAGGAGAGATTCGACTGCCCGCAGGCATCGCCGGGCACTATCAGATAGACGTTGTCCGCGCCGGAAAAACGACAGCTTCTTCACATTCGGCGCGACCACAAAAAAAAGGCGCCGACCTCGCGGTCGGCGCCCTGTTCAGCAGGCACGGTGGATCAACGGCCGATGCCGGCGCAGGTGCTGGCGTTGCCCAGACCGGTGGCCGGGGTGGCCGAGATCAGGTTGTTGGCAACGGCTTCACGCCAGGTCTGGGTCAGCGGGATGAAACCGTGCGCACGCACGGCAGCATCGTTGTTGCCATCCACGCCCAGGTTGTAGTGCTTTTCCAGGAAGTTGCGGACAGCCTGGCGCTGCGGCAGGGTGCGGTAGCACTGTGCGAACACCAGGTTGGTGTAACCGGCGATCGGGTAGCCGGCGGTCGGGTTGGTGAACACCGGCACCCACTTGGCCGGGTTGGCAATGTCGGCACCGGTCGGCGGGGCGACGGTGTTCAGGGTAGCGGCAACGCTCACTTCATCCGGCGAGAAGCCCTTCACCTTGGCAATCTTGGTCGCATCCTGCAGGTTCGGGATCACGTCCGGGCCGACATAGCCGATGGCGCCGGCAACCTGGTAGACACGGTTGTACAGCGAGGTGCCGCCGGTGGCCGGGGCCGCTTCCAGGAAGGCCGGCAGGTTGTTCTGCGCATCGCGGGTGAACAGATCAGCGAAGGTCGACTTGACCTGGAACTTGCCGCCGACCAGACGGGTGGCGCTCAGGTCTTCGGTGGCGCAGGCGGCGGTCAGGAAGCGGGTCAGCAGCTCGCTGGTGCCGCTGCTTTCGCCGCGGTAGATGACCTTGATGGCGCCGCTGCGGGCGCTGTCCAGCTGCGACCAGTCGTTGATCTTGCCCGAGAACACGCCGCAGATCTTGGCCACGTCAAGGTTCAGATCACCACCGGCCTTGTTGTACGGCACGGTGACCGAGGTGGCGACCGACGGCAGCTGCAGCACCGGGCCGAGCGTGGAGGCCAGCGCCGAGCTGTTGTAGTTGCTGATCTCGGTGCTGCTCAGGACCGAGTCGCTGCCAGCGAAATGGACGTTGCCGGTGCCGTTGGTGATGAACAGGCCGATGGTGTTCTCGAGGAACGCCTTCTTGCCGGTGCCCGAGCCGGTCACGGCGTAGCTGAAGTTGGCCGGCAGGATGCTGTCGGCCTGGCCCTTGTACAGATCGGCCGGCAGCGAGGCGCCACCACCGTTGATGAGGGACTGCTGGGCCGAAGCGGCACCGGCGGTGGCGAGCAGCGCGGTGGCAACCAGCGCGGCCAGGGTCTTGTACTTGTTCATGATCTTCTCCTGAAGGGTTTACTGCGAAGGGAAACACCAAGGGAGGA
>Ga0247725_1001224_pt1 | contig 13719 bp, 16 predicted proteins | sample OKSTACKMCFT3sol_FD_183021 | JGI IMG/M metagenome (GOLD analysis project Ga0247725, IMG submission 183021) | Subsurface sediment microbial communities from gas well in Oklahoma, United States - OK STACK MC-FT3-sol | ecosystem: Environmental > Terrestrial > Deep subsurface > Rock core/Sediment... | reverse complement strand
GTGGACTTCGATGCTAGACCGGTCTTCGCGAGACTGGAATTCGCCCGCGACGCCTGCTAGGAAGACCACCCTTCGCGTTGCGAAGCCTGCGGGCGTGGTGAAACTGGTAGACGCGCCGGACTCAAAAAGAGGTTTGTCTACCAATCCACAGGAAAACACGACGAGTTGAAAACGGCGTGTTTTCAGGGGTTTGCGAGTGAAGGAGAAGTGGCGGCTGATATTCGGTTTTCGCTCTAGGTGCAGTATAGGTGCAAAGAGCGTCGGCTAGAATCGGCGGCAAATGTGCGGGTGTGGTGAAACTGGTAGACGCGCCGGATTCAAAATCCGGTTCCGCAAGGAGTGTCGGTTCGATTCCGACCACCCGCACCATCCTTCAAATCGAGAGCGCTGACCGCTCATCCGTTAGCCTGAATGGCTCCGGCGGGCATGCGCGTGTCGGCCGTAAGCGCGTAGGAATACATCGACGGCCAAGCTCGCATCGGCGAGGATCTCGCGGCTTTCGATGTCCTCGCTTAGTCCGAAAGCGGCCCGACGGAAGCATTGCCCGTGACAGATAGACGTGAGGACCTGGGCGGCCTCCAAGGCATCAGTGGAGCGGAGATTGCCCTTCCTCATATGCGTTTCGAGGATCGTAGCTAGTCGGCTATGAAGGCTTGCCGGCGCGTTGCGAAAGAAGATCTGAGCGACCTCTGGAAAGCGGACGGCTTCGGCCGCGACCACGCGGCGGAGTGCCAAAGCGTGTGGGGACACGACGCTCTCGATGAGCTGCCGGCAGAACCGAAGTAGCGTCTCCTCGAGAGCGTCACTCTGGTCGAGGCCAATGCTCAGTTCATGCTGCAATTCCATCGATGCAGCATCGACGACATGCCTGAAGAGATCCTCCTTCGAAGAAAAATAGGTCCAGAGCGTGGCCTTCGATCCACCCAGGCGCTCGGCGATTTGAGACATGGATGTTCCGGAAAATCCGTTCTCCAGAAACTGCTCTTGTGCCGTCTGGATGATCGATTCACGTCGTTCCTGCCGCCGTGACTCTCTGCGACCGAGCGCCAGTCTGCTCATGACCTTCAGCCGATGATCCAAAAGATCGTGCTGAACGCCGCACAGATGGTGGCCGCTCCGAGGACAAGCAGAACGGTGCCTCCGACGCTGTTGCGCGGCGAGATGAGGACGAGGAGGTCAGCCCACTTCTGTCTTTGGCCAGGATCCATACTGCGTAGCCTTCCGTCTACTTGAGGGTAATGGTCGTCCAAAATGCGATGGTGAGGACGACGGAAATCGCGAATGTCGCTAGGGCGCTGCGCTGAGCGGTCTTAAGCTCGTAACCGGCGCCGATATCCATGACGAGGTGGCGGATGCCCGACGCGAGGTGCTGGAAGAAACACCAGCTCAACCCGAACAGAATGAATGTGCCGAGCCAACTCGAAGCGAAGCGGGTGAACTGCTGATAGGTGCTAGGCCCTTCGGATAGCGACCACAGCCACCAAACCAGCATCGGTGCTCCGATGAAGGACATCGCACAGGCGGAGATGCGATGCATGATCGACGTCATCATCGCCGCGGGCGGACGATAGATTGAGGCGTGGGGCGATAACGGACGTTGCTTCTTATCGGGCATGCTTCCTCCGTGTAGTTCGAGCCGCGACACCCACTTTGAAGTGCGGCGGCGGTCCGGCTTATGACGTGGGCGTAGCCTCCACATTCTCCCAGCCGCCGCCGAGGGCCTTGTAGAGCGCTGCGAGCTGCTGCAGCTGCGCTGCCTTGGCCTGAAGGGCGAGCCGATCGGCGGCGCTATAGGCGGACTGGGCTTGCAACAGCACCGTGAGGTCGTCCTCGCCGGCGGAATAGCGGGTACGAGCGAGCTGGAGCGCCTCCCGCGCGTCGTCGCGTGCTTGGTTGCGCTCGTCGGTGGTGCGTTCGGCCGACGCGAAGCGATTGATCGCCGTTTCGCTATCGGACAGTGCATTCAAGACAGCGCGCTCGTAGCGGATCGCGGCGGCGTCTGAACGGGCGTCGGCAGCGCGAATTTGAGCGCGAATGCGACCAGCCGAGAATATTGGCCAACGGAATGAGGGACCTACCTGGAAGCGTAGGCTGTCGCTGGCGAAAAGATCTCCCGGAGTTCTGGCTTGTTGTCCGATTGCTCCGATGAGAGAGAAGCGCGGAAAGAGCTCGGCGGTGGCGACGCCGACATCGGCGGTCGCGGCCGCGATCTCGCGTTCGGCCTGGCGGACGTCAGGCCTTCTACGCAGGAGATCCGAGCGCAAGCCCACAGAGAAGTCGAGATCGCCATTAGGCAGCGGGGTCGGAGCAGAGAGCTGCTGATATCGAGCTTCGGGCGGCTCCCCAACCAAAACTGCCAGGCGGAAGGCTGCCGCGGCGGCGTCCGCCTCTAGCCCCGGGATGGCGCCTGCCGTTGTCCGTGCCTGGGCCTGAGCGCGCGTGAGATCGAAGCGGGAGGCCGCACCAACGCGCAAGCGATCCGCCACGATCTGCGCGATGCTGAATTGAGCGTCGGCGTCCTCGCGCACGCTCGCTCTGAGAGCCTGTGCCGTGCGCAGGTCGATATAGGATCGAACGACTTCACCGATGACCTGAAGGATGACACCACGCCGCGCTTCTTCGGCCGCCTGAACGCGCGCGTTAGCACTTTCCACGGCGCGCCGCGTGCCGCCCCACAGATCGATCTCCCAAGAGGCGTCGAAGCCGACGTCGTAGATCGAAAACTCTGGTTCGAGCGCCGGGATCTTGCCGACCGGCAACTGCCCATTTGAGCTGAGACGATTCTCAGTGGCTGCCCCCGCAGCCCCAACTTGAGGAAATTGGCGGCCGAGAACCGCGTCTCGGTTGGCGCGAGCTTCGCGCAGGCGGGCCGCGGCTTCGTCGAGATCCTTGTTGTTGGCAATCGCCGCATCGACGAGCTCGATCAGCAAGGCATCGTTGAGCTTGCGCCACCACGCAGCATCGACCTCGGCCGTGCTGACCGGAGAAATCCACGCATCGCGAACGGCTACAGATGGCGCTTCGAAGTCGGGCCCCACAACACAGGCGCTCAACAGCAGGCACGGTATGGCGACGCCGAGTGGCAGGCAACGACGGCTAATGCTGGGAGGTCTTGGCACTCGCTATTGTCCTTCATCGACGGGGGGCTTCGCCCGGCCAGCGGTCATGCCGTCGAGGAACAGCTTCACTGCAGTGCGCGCGCGGAGGTCTATTTCGGAGGGCGTGGGCACATCACCGATTTGCAGGATCGCCTGCAGGTGAATGTCGCCGTGGAGCATGGCGAGGAAACGCCGTGCTCCGGCATCGCAATCGGTCAGCTCGATATGGCCGTCGCGAACAGCCTTCTCCAGAATCTTGGAAAGGACCGCGATCGCGCGTTTGGGCCCATGCTCGGCATAGACGCGCGTCGCCGCCGGATATCGCTCGGCTTCAAGGACGGCGGTGTAGCAGACCTCGAGAAGCGACGGCGTCATCATCGCCTCAAGGAGATTGCGGCCGATGATGGTCAAGAGCTCACGGAACGGCAGGGAGAGCTGATCGGCGCTGACCGCGAGGGCGCTGTCGGAATGCTGACTAACAACCTTGGTGAATTGCTCTACCAGAAGATTTTCGACGCCTTCACGGCGGGTATCCTTCTCACGCAGCAGCTGGCGGTACAGTCCGTGCGGCGTCCAGGTGAAGCTCCGTCGGCCGAGAACGAAGGCGGTAAGTACCGCGCAGTTCGACCAGCCTCGGACCTGGCTTGCGTGGCCGGGCACGGCTTCGCGCACTCTCAGGATGTCCCCCGTGCCGCCCCACCGCAGGAATTTGACCGCATCGGCCGGCGGCAGGACCGTCACCATCATGCGCGACCACCAAGGCTCCACGAGAATCCAGCTCCCGGTGTTCGTCGGCCGCATCGCAAACACGTGCTTGTGCTTGCTGAACACGAAGCGGTGCCACCATTGCGCTTGCAGTCCGGGGACAAAGCAGATGATCCATTCGACCGGGGCGAGCGTGACGAGAGAGCCGTTCTCGTCGGCGCTGTTGGCAAGGTCCGCCGGAACGTCGGTCACGACTTGTTGGTCGACGCTGGGGCTGTTCCTGCGACGGAGCCAAGCAGCGCGTGTTTGAGGGGTGTCGTCGCGGTCGAACATCACGCTTGCCCGCGCGCGCAGCCGTCTAGAACGAGATCAATGCTTGCGGCGACCGGCCCCGAGGCATCGGCCGGTGTCGCCGGGCCTGCAGGATGAAGCATCAGCGCTTGGTAGAGAGGCTCTCGAAGCATTCCCATGAGTTGTTCGGCCGCAAGATGCGCATCGGATACCGACAACACGCCCACGCCATGGGCTCGCGAGAAGAACTTCCGGAGCTCAAGGGCAACGGAAGCGGGGCCCGCGTCGTAGACGCGTTTTCGCAGATCGGGACTACGCGCGCCTTCCGCCATCATCAGCCGCACCAGCGCGATGATGGAGCTTGAATATTCCCCCCACGCCTTGGTGCCGAATTCAGTCAGCACAACCCGCACGACGTCGAGGTCGGCGATCCGTTGAGTGTCAGTGAGAGGCGTGATGAGGTAGGCGGCTTTGCGTTCCGCGATCGCGACGAGCAGGTCATCGATGCAGCCGAAGGCGGAGCGAACTTCCTCGTGCGAATAGCCCTCACGTTCAAGGACGGGATCAAGGCCAAGCAGTGTGCCATGTGGATCTTCGAGACTCAGAGTAAGCGAATGGAGCATCGCGTCGCGATGCTCAGTCCCCATGGCGGGGTTGTTGGTGGATTTGCTGGACACGCTAGACTCCTCCCTCCGGTGAGAGCCGCGCGCGACGTGCCTTGCCCGCGCGCGAGAGAGCGATCTTGATCGCGATGAGCACAGGTGCGGCGATCACGAAGAGCAGGGCTACTGCATTGAAGGCAGTGTTGAAGGCGATGACGGTGGACTGTCCCCCGACCGCCCGGCCCAGAAGCAGCGACGCTGCCTGGCTTGCTGCAGCGGCGTCCATGCCCCGACCGATCAGCATAGCAGTCGTGGCGGCGAGGCGCTCCGCAACTGCGGGGGTGCCAGCGCTGATGGAGGTTCCCAAAACCGCCTGATTCCCAACGACCTGATGGTCGATGAGTGTCTGTAGGGTCGCTACGCCTATCAAACCGCCCAGTTGGCGGCCGACGTTGAACAATCCGATCCCGGACGCGACGAGATGCCTGGGCAAGCTGCCGAACGCGATGAGGGTGATTGAGAGAAACAGGAACCCCAGCCCGAGGCCGCGCAACAGGATCGCGGGCATCATGTCGTCCGAGCCGCTCTGGCTGGTCGACCAGGAGAGCATCCACATCGCAACCATGATCAGCAGGATACCGAGCGGCACGGTGGCGATCGGCGGAATCTTTCGCGCCTGCATCATGAGCGCAGCGAGGAGAAGCGCTCCGATAAAAAGGCCGCCGCTCGGAAGGAGAAGTTGCCCCGCGTCAGTCGGCGTAAAAGCCAAAACCGAGACCGCGAATGCGGGAATTAGAAAGGCACTCCCGAAGAGCGCCGCCCCCGCGACAAAGCTCACGACGAAAGCAAAAGCGAAGTCGTCGGTCTTGAATGCTCCGAACTGGAGCAGGGTTTGCTGACGCATCGTGAACTGGCGCACGAGAAATGCACCCAGCGCGGCAACGGCTGCGATCGTCAGCCAGACGATGCGTGGCTCATCGAACCAGTTCCAACGGCTTCCCTGACTACAGATGTACGTTACACAGCCGAGGGCGGCCGCGAGAAAGGCGAAGCCGACCCAGTCGAAAGCGCCGGCCGGCACTGCTTCATCCGGCCCCGCGTCCGACATCAAGAGAAGGCCGATCGCGCCGAGCGCGATCGGAGCGTTTCCGAAGAAAATCCATGTCCAGGACTGATTGTCGAGTAGCCAGCCCTGCAGCGCGGGAGCGATTGTTGCTGGCGCAACCACGGATCCCATCGCGAAAAGCGCCTGGATGATCGGCTGCTGTTCGCGTGGATAGGAGAAGAACAGCAGCGTCTGCCCGGCGACCAACAGGACGCCGCCCGCGAAGCCTTGAACGACGCGGAGCGTGGTGAGAGCCCCGAGATCGACAGTGACAGCCGCAAGCGCACATGCCGCGCCCATGATGATGGTTGCCCAGAGGACCAGCTTTCGTGGTCCAAAGTAGGAGATCAGCCAAGGCGCGGCGACGAAGCCGATGAGCTTGAGGCCGGTGTAACCCATGTCGAGCCAAGCGAATTCGTCGGGCGTGGCGTAAGTGTCGCCGAGGATGTCGCTGCGTCCGAGCGAAAGCACTGTGCTCGCCACAGCTTCCGTGACCGAGGCAAGAAGGACCGCAGCGATGAGGATGCCGCCGTGGACCTGTACCGATTTCGGTTCGGACGTCGCTATGGCGGTCATGAGCCGCTTCCGCGCTCGATCTCCACGCGCGCGGAGAGACCGGGGACGATCCTGCCAGGCAAGGGATTGTTCACGAGGCGAATCTTCACCGGCACACGCTGGACGACACGAATGAAGTTGCCGGTCGCGTTGTCGGCGGGAAGCAGGCTGAAGGCCGAGCCGCTACCGGGCGCGAAGCTGTCCACGACGCCCTCGAATGTGCGATCTGGGTAACCATCGATCGAAATCCGAGCTCGCTGTCCTGGCCGGATGTTGGCGACTTGGGTCTCCTTGAAGTTCGCGACGAGCCAAACGTCATTGACGGGCACGATGTCGAGAAGAGGCGCACCCGGCGCGACGAGACGGCCGACGCGGACCTGTCGATTTCCCACCACTCCTCCTACCGGCGCGCGCACCACGGTGCTTTCAAGATCGAGCCTTGCGAGGTCGCGCGCGGCTTCGGCCTGCGCGACAGCGGCCACAGCCGCTTCGCGCTGCGTGCCGAGTACGGTGATCCGTTCTTGCTGAGCATCGACGGTTGCGGAGGCGGCCGCCACGCCGGCTTCGGCTCGTGTGCGCGCCGCATCGCTTTCATCGACCTGCGCTTGGCTGACAGCGCTCGACCGGATCAGCTCGCGGCGACGGTCGCTCGCCTTCGTGGCTAGATTCAATTCGGCGAGGGCAGCTTGCCGCTGCGCCGTCGCTTGGCGGATCGTTGCACGCTGCAACGTCGTGTCAGCGTCGGTGTTCGCAAGGCGTGCTCTGGCTGCCTCGACATTGGCTTCGGCTTGAGCGAGGCGGGCCCGGTAGTCTCGATCGTCTATCCGAAACAGGACGTCGCCGGCCCTGACGGTCTGATTGTCCTCGACCTCTACAGCCGTCACATAGCCTCCGACTTTCGGGGCAAGCGAGGTGATGTCGCCGCGCACGAAGGCGTTGTCCGTCGAGGTTTCGCCGCTCGACTTGGCCCAGGTCCACGCAACTGCACCGAGGACGATCGCGGTGAGGCACAGCACTACGCCGATGAGCTTCTTCTTGTTGGGCCGCGCCACGCTCCGCCTCCGGTAATGGGTGTTACCATTGACCGGTACGGTAATGGACGTTACCAGTCAAGGGGCTTTGAGGAAATGAGGTGACGTACGCGATGGTTGCAGTGAAATCGGATCGGACCTTGGCGCGGCGGGAAGCCCTGCTGGCGGCGGCTGCCGAAGTGTTTTTCGAGCAGGGCTACGCGGCAACAAGCATCGATGCGATCATCGAAAGAGTCGGCGGATCGAAGCGGAACATTTACAACGAGTTTGGAAGCAAGGAGGGCATGTTTACGGCGCTCGTGAGCAAATTCGCCGAGGATGTCCTATCCTCTCTAGTGATCGATGAGATCAAAGGACGGGATCTGCGAGAAACGCTGATCGCATTCGGCGAACATCTGATGGGTGCCTATATGTCGCCGGCGCTGATCGGCGTTTATCGGACGGTGGTCGCAGAATCCAATCGATATCCGACGCTCGGAAGGACGTTTTATGAGAACGGGCCAGCGCGGGCGACGGGGAGACTCGCCGAAGTCCTTGAAGCTGCAAAGGCGCGTGGCGAAATCGATGCCGAAGACTGCTTCCGAGCCGCGAGCCATTTCGTGGGCATGATCCGCGACAACCTCCACCTTCAGGTGGTTCTTGGGCTGCGACCGACCCCTGATGCACAGGAGGCACGCGTTGCCGTCCTTTCGGCCGTCGATGTCTTCCTTAATGGAGTGGCATCACGCCGGTAGCGATATTGGATCCATGAGTTCTCGACTCACGGCCTTCGCTATACGAGCATTGAGCTTGGCGAGCGCGCTCGATGACCTGCCGAACGTCGTCTGCCGTAACTCCATCGCGCTGCATGACCAACTGCACGATGGGATCGGCGAGAAGTTCATCAAGCGTCAGTTCCTTGTGGGCTTCGGCCATAGGCCCTCCCTACTTAGTCTACTGGCAGCAGCTTGAGGGGAGAGCCACATTGGGCTCTCCCCTCATCATCCTTCTGGACAAGTCAGCGGCCGTGGGCGGGACGGTCGTGGGTGATGCCCTGCGACCGTCGCGAGGACATGAGCTGCACGGTCGCGATCGTGGCGACGCAGATGCCGATAAGGACGTGGGTCCACGTCGCCGCCTGGGCGGCGCCGAAGCCGAGCGCGAACGGCGCGGCGATCGCCCAGCAGCCGAGCGCGATATTGGACCACTCCGCCCATGCACCGTAGCGACCGAGGGCGACCGCCGAGCAGCAGACGATGAGTAGCCCGACGATACCCGCGTTCCACGCCGCGGCCGGGAGCGCACCGAACGCGAATGCCGCGCAGGCGAGACCGAGCCCGAGGAGCAGATTGGTCCACTCGAGCCCCTTGCTTGGTACTTCCGCTTTCATTTCCTATCTCCTTTTATATGTGGTCCGGTAACGTACCGTACCATGCTCTTAACCTCGTAGGGGCGGATAGGGTTCCAGAGGGATTTGGGCGGATCGAGCAAAAGTGGCCGAGGTGCCGGACGTCGGCTGAGCCGGCAAGGTTCGGGCAAACGTAGCGTGGGAGACGGAACCGTACCGTCTCCTGTAGATTCAACAGACACGAACGGAGGTTAGATTTGTCGGAAAACGGTCATGATCGGCGATCAGCGCAGCGACGCGAGGAAATCCTAGCCACTGCCACCGAGGTCTTTTTCGCAAAGGGCTTTTCAAGGACGTCGATCGACGACGTGTTGGAGCGTATCGGCGGTTCCAAACGCACGCTGTACCGACACTTCCCCGGGAAGGAAGCACTGTTCACTGCCATCGTCACTACGTTCTCGGACCGGGCTTCGAATTTTGCGCCAGCGACGCAATCGGGTGAGTTGCGCCCGCTGCTGCTCGAACTGGGGCAGCACTATCTGGAAAACCTATTGTCGAGAGATGTCGTTGCGATGTTTCGAATGGCGGTGGCGGAGGCGCCTCACTTCCCGGAGGTCACAAAGGTCGTCTACGAAAATGGGCCGAAACGCGCATGTGAACTGCTGGCCAAAAAATTTACCGAGCACAATCGTAACGGCAGGGAGAAGATCGATAATCCTGCTGAAGCCGCGCAAGCGTTCCTAGCAACTCTCAGGGGCGACTTGTTCTTCCGAGTGCTATTGACGGCCTACCAACCCACCGCAACACAAATAAAGAAGAGCGTATCGGTGGCAACTGAGCAGTTTGTGAAATCCCATGTCACGAGTAGCGGGTGATCTCCTTGCGTGCGAAAAAGAGCGTCGCCGCGACAAGCGTAGCGAAGACCGGCCCAGTCGCTACGTGGATCGCAGCGAGGACAGCGGGTGCGTCGGCCAAGTAGAACATCGCTTGCAAGCCGAAATTGACGACGTTGATCGCGACGGCGGTGGCTGTCGTGATTGCGTAGATCCGTGAAAGCCTTTGCTGTTCGTGCCAGTCAGCGGGGCCGCCGACCACCCGATTGAACAGAACGCCCGTCAGGGGCTTCCGAATAATCAGTGAGCCAATGCAAACAAGCATGGCGGCCACTGGGATCAGCGCCGGTGCAAGAAAGAAATCGCGGGCATCTCCCGTGATCGCCGCCACGCCAGCGCATACGGCGGCTATCGCAAGGCCGATGACAGCTTGCTTGAGCGGCTCGCGGCGGAGGAGCCGGTAAAGAAACAATCCAAGAGCCGTAGCCGTCGCCCAGGCCAGCGCAGGCCAGAGCGAAGAGGCGTTATTGACTACGACGAAAACGACGGACGGTACGGCAGTCGCGAGCAGGCCGATGCCGCGTGAAAGCGGAGATTTCTGTTCAGACGACATCGAAGCGCGCCATCATGTCATGATCCTCATGTTCGAGATTGTGGCAATGAAGGAGATACCTGCCGCGATAGCCGTCGAAGCGCATTATCACCGTGACGGACTGGTCGAACTCCAGAGCCGCGGTGTCTTTCCAGCCGCCCTCATGCGGCAAGGGCGGCTTTCCGTCTCGTTCGAGCACCTGGAAGTTGACGAGGTGCACGTGCGGAGGATGGCACATCGTCGGAAAGATCGTCTTCTGCCGGGAGATTTTCCAAATCTCGATATCTCCGTGCCGGGGAGCAGCATCGACACGCTCGGCGTCAAAGCGCTTGCCGTTCACGGTCCAGTAAATCGGCGGAAACCGGAGAGCGAGGTAAGGCTTGGCGCCGAAGACGAACTCGCGCGTCCGCACAGCATCTTCCGGCCGCAAGCGTTCAATCCGGCTGAGAGTGCGCGGGATCGCGCTTCGATCAGTTACGGGCTCACCGAAGACGTCGAAACGCATGACCTCGCTGAGAGGACCACTGCCGCGCAGGTTGCGCAGAACGATGGACTGCCCTGCCCGGCAGGCGGCGAAGTCGATGATCACTTCGGCGCGCTCGGCCATAGCGAGAGGCAGTGTTCGAAGTGACACCGGGGTGTCGAGGAGCCCGCCGTCGGTTGCGATTTGAGTGAAGGGCAGATCGCCTTCTAGCGCCAGCTCCAACGGCTCGGAATTGTCAGCGTTGAGGAAACGTAGGCGGTACTTGCGGCGCTCGACTTCCAGACGGGGCCATGGCGCGCCGTTGGCGAGCATCATGCCGCCTCCGGCGCCCATATGGCTGCCATGTTCGTAGACCAGCTCGCCGGAGCTGCTCAGACGGCGAGTGAAGATCATGATCGGAATGTCGTAGTCGCCTCGCGGCAGGGGCAGGCGACCGTCTTCATCGTCCTCGATGATGTAGAAGCCGACCAGGCCCATGTAGGTGTTGCGGCCAGCCCCGCCCATACAATGGTCGTGATACCAGAGCGTCGCCGCTCGCTGGTCGTTCGGATAGACGTATGTCCGCGTATTGCCGACGGTAGCCTGCAGCTTTGAAAGATCGGTGCCGGGTCCGCAAAGCGATGCCACCAGTCCATCGAAGTTCTTCGGCAGGATGACGTCGGTCGGGAAACCGTCCGACTCGGAGGGCACACGGCCTCCATGGAGATGGACCACTGTGATCGAGTCGAGTTTGTTTGTGCAGCGGACGATCGCCGGAACGCCGCGCTTTGTCCGGATAGTTGGCCCCGGAAAGAGCCCGTTGTAGGTCCACGCGGTCGTTTCCAGTCCCGGAAGAATGGTGACCTTCGCCTCGCGCTGCTCGATCTCATAGTGCGCGCCAGATGCATCAATCCGGCTTGGCGCGAGCACCGGCGGTATAGGCAGGTCGCGGCGAAATCGAAGGCCCGGCGACGCGAGGGTCGCTCCGGTGCTGACGCATCCGCCCACGGTCGCCGCAGTACCGAGGGCACCCAGGATGAGTGCCTCGCGGCGTGAGAAGGTCGGATCGTGCGGCTGGGTCATAAAGCGCCTCGTCTAGCGGCGCGATGCTTCCTCGATTGGTTCTCGCTGCCGGCTGATGCTGCAAAGAGCTATCGCGGCGAGATGCAATCCGTCCAATCGATGGTCGGTATAGCGTGATATTTGCGCAGAAAATATTAGATAAGACGCTGGCTATGCGCCCCCAAGATGCAGTCCTTGGATCGTGGCCCGCACGTGCTGGACGGCGACATCAGCGTCGTGGCGCGCGTGCCAAGCGATATGAATGGGGAATTCCTCAAGCGGGATCGGCGGCGGAAAGATTGCGAAGTCCTCGCTGGAATCGAGCGGGAGGCTAAGCGTCGGGATCACGCCGATGAAATCGGAGCGTCGAACGAGTGGCGCTACCATCAGAAAGCTCGGGACAACGAGCCCGATCCTGCGGTTACGGCCGAGCGCAACGAGCTTATCGTCGAGCGCCGCCCGAATTTCGCCTCGGCCGGACACACTGACGTGCGGATAGGCAAGCCACTGCTCAAGGTCGAAGTTCTTCGCTGCCGGATGGCCCTCGCGCATGATAACCCGCCAATGCTCCCGCATCAGCTCCTCGCGCGTGATTGGCGGCGTCGCGGTCGGAAGGATGGAGATCGACAGGTCGATCGCGCCCTTGGAGAGAGCCTCTAGGGCGCCTGGTGCGCCGTGATATGGCTGAAATACGAGATCGATTCCGGGGGCGCTTTGGGCCAGCAATCCATGGAGCTGGTCAGCGACGCGAATTGCCAAATGATCTGCAGTTGAGATCCGAACGACCTTCTGGATGTTCTGCAACGCCTCGGGTTGTAAATCGAGCAGCGCATGCGTGTCTGCAAGAAGATCCTTGAGGCGGCCGCGTAGCGCCTCGGCCACGGGTGTCAGCCGCATTGCGCCCTCCGCTCTTTCTAGCAGGGGATCGCCGAACAGCTGGCGCAAGCGCCTGAGGCTCGCCGATGTCGCAGGCTGGGAAAGGTTCAGCCGGTTGGCGGCGCGCGAGACATGCGCTTCGTCCAGTAAGGCGTCGAGGATGACGAGGAGGTTTAGGTCGACAGAGCGCAGATTCATGCGCTCACTATAATCAAATCAGATCACTTGTGGAGTCAGGTATCCGTTGAGGGGATATCGCGGGCCGTTGATTGGAATGACCATGATCGCTGCGGCCGATGGATGGTGGACGGCAATATTCGCTAGACGAATGGCGGTACATAGCAAAAGCCGATTGGGAATGGCCCTCGCTTTTTGAGAGGAAAAGCTCGCTCGACCGTTCGAAGTCTCTCGGCCGAAGCTAGATTCGCCGGAGAATATAGAATGATCCAGGACGTCGTCGCGCCGATTACTACTAGCGCAGCGCAGCTCGTTCAGTTGATCCGGTCAGGACAGATGTCGCCGACCGAAGCGGTCGAACAAGCGATCGGAAGGGTGAAGGCACGAAACGCCTCTCTCAACGCCGTCGTTCACTTCGATCCGCAAGCGGCGCTGGAGTCCGCGCGTGGCGTCGAGGCACGCCTCCGTGCGGGCGACCCCGTCGGCGGCCTGGCCGGCGTGCCGACGATGACGACCGACTTGTTCAGCAGTTATCCTGGATGGCCAGGCACGCTCGGCGGCATTCCGGCGATCCGGAAAATCGGCGCCAATCGTTCGATCTACCCCAAGCGGATGGAAGCCGCTGGCGCGGTGATGCTCGGATACACGAACTCCTCGCCGCTTGGCTTCACATCGGTATGTGATAACCGCGCCTTCGGTCCGACCGCCAACCCGTTCGATCTGACGCGCAACAGCGGCGCAGCAGCAGGCGGCAGCGCCGCGGCAGTGGCTGACGGGCTGGTGCCAATCGCCGGAGCCCTCGATGGCGGGGGATGGATCCGCACGGCGGCTGCCTGGTGCGGCGTGTTCGGCTTTCAGGCATCGCACGGCCGCATCGTGGCCTGCCCCCGCTGGGTGATCCGGTTTCAATGTTAGTGCACGGCGGTCTCTAACGCCATGTTTGGGGTGGGCGAGCGCGCGCCCTCAACGGCTGGCGCGCTCGCCCATGGCACGATGCCGCCG
>Ga0247725_1001223_pt1 | contig 13722 bp, 13 predicted proteins | sample OKSTACKMCFT3sol_FD_183021 | JGI IMG/M metagenome (GOLD analysis project Ga0247725, IMG submission 183021) | Subsurface sediment microbial communities from gas well in Oklahoma, United States - OK STACK MC-FT3-sol | ecosystem: Environmental > Terrestrial > Deep subsurface > Rock core/Sediment... | reverse complement strand
TTAATACTTTTTGTGAACATTTGATATTTTAAGTATGCAGCTGAACAAGTCAGCCGGCACCTTCATCAAACGCCCACACTTATCGACTGTTAATTTTTAAAGAACTTTATTCGGTGCTGCTTTCTGCTGTGTGCTTCGAAGCGTTGTGTTCGTCAGCAGCAGAGAGGCGAGAGTATGAAGTGTTTCTCATTTTTCGTCAACCTCTTTTTTCTCTTCGCTATCGCTACCGTGAGGTGGCGTCTGCGTCGAGGAGCGAGACTATAGCAAGCCGCAGGCCGGCTTGCAAGGTTTACGATTGTGATATCTTAGCCGCCGCATTCAGCGACCTTCTCTTACAGACCCCTATATGATTCCTAAGATCGTCCCTATCGCCGACGCCGCCCTCTCGCAGTCCCTGGCGGACGCCATCAATAACAAGACCAAACCGCTCGGCAGCCTGGGGCGACTGGAATCGCTTGCCGCCCAGCTGGGCCTGATACAACGCTCAACCAGGATCACCATCGACCAGCCCGCGATCCTGGTATTCGCGGCCGACCACGGCGTCGTGGCCGAAGGGATCTCCGCCTTCCCGCAAGACGTCACCTGGCAGATGGTCGAGAACTTCCTGGGTGACGGCGCCGCCATCAATGTGTTCGCGCGCCAGAACGGCTGTGCGCTGCACGTGGTCGACGCCGGCGTGAACCATGATTTCGGCAAGCGCGCCGGGCTCGTGCACCGCAAGGTCGCCAATGGCACCCGCAACTTCGCGGTAGAGCCCGCTATGTCCGCGCAAGAGTGCGCGACCGCACTCGAACACGGCATGGCCCTGGCGCGCGACCTGCCCGGCACCGTGATCGGCTTCGGCGAAATGGGCATCGGTAACACGACGTCGGCCGCAGCCCTGATGCACAAGCTGACCGGCCAGCCGGTCGCACGCTGCGTCGGCGCCGGCACCGGCCTCACGCCGGACGGCGTCCGCCACAAGGCCGACGTTGTCGCGACAAGCGTCGCGCGTCACGCGCATGCGACGCAGCCGCTCGAGGTGCTGGCCACTTTCGGCGGCTTCGAGATCGCGATGATGGCTGGCGCCATGCTCAAGGCGGCCGAGCTGCGCAAGGTGCTGCTGATCGACGGCTTCATCGTGACCAGCGCCCTGCTGGTCGCTGCACGCCTGCAGCCGAACATCCTCGACTACTGCGTGTTCTCGCACTGCTCGGGCGAACATGGCCACGCCCTGCTGCTCGAAGAACTCGGCGCCCGTCCGCTGCTCGACCTCGGCCTGCGCCTGGGCGAAGGGACCGGGAGCGCGCTTGCCCTGCCCCTTCTGCACGCCGCCGCCAACTTCGTCAACGAGATGGCCACCTTCGCCTCGGCCCAGGTCAGCGAACGCTCGGCATGACGCACCAGCTGCGCCTGTTCTTCATCGCGCTGCAGTTCTTTACGCGGTTGCCGATTCCGCGCTGGGTCGGGTTCGAGCCAGGCTGGCTGAATCATGCCTCGCGCTACTTCGCGCTGGTCGGCCTGGTGGTCGGCGCCATCGGCGCCGCCGTCTACCTGGTGGCCGCGCAATGGCTGCCGGCGCCGGTGGCCGCCGTGCTGTCCACCGCCGCGACCATCTACATCACTGGCGCTTTCCATGAAGACGGCTTCGCCGACACATGCGACGGCCTGGGCGGCGGCATGACGAAAGAGCGCGCGCTCGAGATCATGAAGGATTCGCGGGTCGGCGCCTACGGGGCGATCGGCATCGTGTGCATGCTCGGTGCGAAGCTCGCCGCGCTGGCCAGCCTGCCGCCGGCCAGCGCCATCGCCGCCCTGCTGCTGGCCCACCCGCTCTCGCGCCTGGCCGCCACCTCCCTGATCTGGCAAATGGAATACGCGCGCGCCGAGGGCAAGGCAAAGCCGCTGGCGGTGCGCATGAGCGACAAGGAGTTCGGCATCGCCGCGCTCAGCGTGCTGCTGCCTGCGCTTGGCCTGCTGGCCTTCGGCCTGCTCGACCTGGCCGCCATCGCCGCTGCCGCCGTCGCGGCCCTGCTTGCGACCTGCTGGCTTGCGCGCAAGTTCACGCGCCGCTTGCAGGGCTATACCGGCGACTGCCTCGGCGCGGTGCAGCAGTTGGCCGAAGTGGCGATCTATATCGCGGTGCTGGCCACGCTCGGCCGCGGCGCACTGGCCTGATGCGTCTCTACCTCGTGCGCCATCCGCGGCCCGAGGTGCCGGCCGGGCACTGCTACGGCCGCAGCGACCTGGCCGCGAGCGCGGCCGACGTCGAGCGGGTACTGGCAACGCTGAGGGACCAGGGCCTGCCCGGCGCCATGCCCGTCCATGCCAGCCCGCTCCTGCGCAGCGCCGTCCTGGCGCACCGGCTGTCGCCAGCGCCAGCATTCGATGTGCGCCTGGCCGAGATGGACTTCGGTGCCTGGGAGCTGCGCAGCTGGGACGACATTCCGCGCGACGAGATCGACGCCTGGAGCGCCGACCTGCTTCATTACCGCCCTGGCGCCGGCGAAAGCGTGATGGACGTGGCAGCAAGAGTGGCCGGCTTCGATGCCGACATCCGGCGCTTAGCGCAGGCGCAGGCGCTCGTCATCTGCCACGCCGGCACCATGCGCCTGCTCCACGCCCTGCACCAGGGCGGCACGTTGGCCGAGGCCGCGCTGCGTGCGGCACAGGCGCCACACCGTATTGACTACGGCGAAGTGATGATGCTGGAAACCTGACAACGCCTTATAATGGGCACGTTTTGGTGCTCGCGCCTGCGTTCGCAGTCGCAGTTAAACGGGAAACACGAAGCCTTCATCGAGGGCCAACGTGTGCTGCCCCCGCAACGGTAAGCAAGTGCTGCATGCTCTCCACGAGCCATGCGGCAAACCGTCTCCTCATACCACTGTGCGTTTGCATGGGAAGGTCGGACGGCCATACTTGCCAGCCCGGATACCGGCCAAAAGGTGGCGTCGCGCCAGCGCGACGCCGTTCAATCTGGCCTACGGGGACGTCGGCTGGTTGTCCTTTATAAGAATCGATTCATGAATTTTCCAGTCACCCGGCAAGCCGCCGCGGTCTCGCTCGCCCTCGCCGTCATCTCGCCCGCCGCTGTCGCAGACGTTCCTTCACCCGCACCTGACGCCATGCCCACCGCCGACACCGTCGTCGTCACCGCGACCCGCAGCGCGCAGCGCGCCATCGACGTCATCGCCGACACCACCGTCATCGGCGCCGAAGAGATCGCGCGCTCGGGCGCCGGCTCGGTGGCCGACATCCTGCGGCGCCAGCGCGGCATCGAGATCTCGCGCAACGGCGCGGCGGGCACCAGCACCAACGTCTTCATCCGCGGCGCCAACGCCAACCAGTCCGTGGTCCTGGTCGACGGCGTGCGCTTCGGCTCGGCCACCACCGGCACGGCCAGTTGGAACGCCATCCCGCTGGGCGCCATCGACCGCATCGAGATCGTCTACGGCCCCCTCAGCACCCTGTACGGCGCCGACGCCATCGCCGGCGTGATCCAGATCTTCACCCGCAAGGGCGAAGGCGCCCCGGTCGTCACCGGTTCGGTCGGCGTCGGCAGCAATGCGACCCGCCAGCTTGATGCCGGCATCTATGGCAGCAGCGGCGGCCCGAACGCCATCAGCTACGCGTTCGGCGCCGGCTATGAGGATTCGGACGGCTTCTCGTCTACCCGTCCCGGCGCCTCGGGCTACAACCCCGACGAAGACGGCTACCGCCGCCGCAACGCCAACGGCCGTGTGACGATGGCGCTCGCGCCCGGCCACGAGATCGGCGCCCAGTTCCTGGCCAGCCGCCTGTTCAGCCGCTATGACAGCGGCACCGCCAACTACGACGTCCACAGCGACAACGACCTGAACACCGCCGCGGTCTTCATGCGCAACCAGGTCCTGCCGAACTGGCACAGCACGGTGCAATATGCGCGCTCGGAGGACAAGTCGGGCAACTTCACCAACGCGACGCCATCCGGTGCCAGCCAAATCGACACCGAACAGGACGAATTCAGCTGGCAGAACGACATCACCATCGGCCGCGACACCCTGCAACTGCTGTACACGCACCGCAAGGAAGACGTGCCGACGATGAATCGTTCGCGCATCACCAATTCGTATGCCGCCGCCTACTCGGCCAGGCGCGGCGCCCACCTGGTGGACGTCAGCGCTCGCCATGACCGCTCGGTCTATGGCAACAAGAACACCGGCGCCGCCGGCTATGGCTACGACTTCGGCAACGGCCTGCGCGCCACCGCCAGTGTCGGCACCAGCTTCCGCGCACCGACCTTCAACGAGCTGTACTTCCCCGGCTTCGGCCTGGAAACCAACCAGCCCGAAAAAGGCCGCAACCGCGAAGTGGGCCTGCGCTACGACGGCAATGGCTACCAGCTGGACGCCACCTACTTCCACAACCGCCTGACCGACATGATCGTGTCGAGCACCCCGTGCCCGGACGGCATCAACCGCAGCTGCGCCTACAACGTCAACGAAGGCAAGCTCGAAGGCTTCTCGCTGGCCGGCGGCGCCCGCCTCATGGACGTCAACCTGCGCGCGAGCCTCGACTGGCAGGATCCGCGCGACGAGACCACCGGCAAACAGCTGGCGCGCCGCGCGAAAAGACATGCCAGCTTCGGCGCCGACTACACGGTGGGCACGCTCAAGACCGGTCTCGAGCTGACCGTATCGGGCGAGCGCTTCGACGACGCCGCCAACAACCGCCGCCTGGGCGGCTACGGCCTGCTCAACCTGCATGCGACCTGGCAGTTCACGCCCGACTGGTCGTTGCTGATGCGCCTGGATAACGTCGCCGACAAGAACTATGAGATCGCGCGCAACTACGGCACCAGCGGCCGCACCTGGTTTGCGGCCCTGCGCTACGGCATCCGTTAAGCTGTCAACCTCGCGCCCGCGGCAGCGATGCCGCGGGCAACCGATCAACCACCAGGGCCAGCATGCAAGCATCCGTCCCGCCACTACGCCAGCGCGCCACGCTCATCGTCGGCGCCATGCTGGCGTTTTCCATTGCCACCCTCCTGTTCGCGGGCATGACCGGATCGATCCGGGTGCCGCTGCACGAGATTCCCGACGCCCTGCGCCAGCTCGCCAGCGGCCAGCCCGATTCGCTTTCCGCCTCGCTGCTCGAGCTGCGCGCCAGCCGCGCGCTGGTGGCGTTCGCGACCGGCGGCGCGCTGGCCCTGGCCGGCCTCATGATGCAGGCGCTGCTGAGGAATCCCCTGGCCGACCCGTATGTGCTGGGCGTCTCGTCCGGCGCCTCGGTCGGCGCCCTGCTGGCGCTGCTCCTGATGACCTCCACGCTGATGGTCGATGCCGCCGCGCTGGCAGGGGCCATCGGCGTGGCGATGCTGCTGTACCTGCTGGCCCGGCGCGACTTGCGCAGTGGGCAAGCGGCCGAAGGAGGCGCGTCGATGCTGCTGCTGACCGGCGTGATCGTCTCGGCCCTGTGCGGCTCGGTGGTCACCCTGATGCTGTCGATCGCGCCTGAAGGCCGCCTGCGCAGCATGATCTTCTGGCTGATCGGCGACCTGGCCGGCGCGCCGCTGCGCCTGCTGCCCTGGCTGGTACTGGCCGGCTGCCTCCTGTATGCCATGCGCAATGCGCGCGCCATGAACATGGTCGCGCTGCACGCAGAGAATGCGGTGACGCTGGGCGTGCGCGTCGGCGCGCTGCGCAAGGGACTGTTTTTCGTCTCGGCCCTGCTCACCGCCAGCGCGGTCACCAGCGCCGGCTCGATCGGCTTCGTCGGCCTGATCGTGCCGCATGCCTGCCGCTTCGCGTTCGGCCCCGACCACCGCGTCCTGATCCCGGCCGTCGTGCTGGCTGGCGGCGCCTTCCTGGTGCTGTGCGATACGCTGGCGCGCACCATCGTCGCGCCGCAGCAGCTGCCGGTCGGCGCCATCACGGCGATGATCGGCGCGCCGGTCTTCCTCTACCAGCTGCACCGCCTGCGCAAATGAACTCGATCTCCACCCACGACCTGCTGCTGTCCATCGGCCAGCGCACCCTGGTGCGGGGCCTCGACTGGACCGCACGCGCCGGCGAATGCTGGAGCATTATCGGGCGCAACGGCGCGGGCAAGAGCACCTTGCTGCGCACGCTGGCCGGGCTGCAGCAGCCGAACGCCGGATCGGTGCAGGTGAACGGTCGCGCACTTCCCGACTGGCCGCTGGCCGAACTGGCGCGCCAGCGCGCCTTCCTGGCCCAGTCGCGCCACGACGCTTTCGCCTACACGGTGCTGGAGAGCGTGCTATCGGCGCGCCACCCCTATCATGCGAACCGCTACTGGGAAGGCAGCGATGACCACCAGGCCGCGATGCAGGCGCTGGCGTCGATGGAAGTGGACGACCTGGCCGCGCGCGACGTGCGCACCCTGTCCGGCGGCGAGCGCCAGCGGGTGGCGATCGCCGCCCTGCTGGCGCAGCAGACGCCGTTGCTGCTGCTCGACGAACCGGCCAACGCGCTCGACCTGGCGCATCAGGTGAGCGTGATGGGCCTGCTGGCCCGCCTGTGCCGCGAACAAGAACGGACCGTGGTCATGATCGGCCACGACCTGAACCTGGCGGCGCGTATCTCGACCCACGTACTGCTGCTGATGGGCGACGGCCGCTGGACGGCCGGCGCCAACGACCAGATCATGCGCCCGGCGCTGCTGGGCGACTACCTCGGCCATCCGATCGACATGATCGAGCACGAAGGCCGCCGCATCTTCATTCCCAAGGAGGGCACCGCATGACCGATACCACACCAGGCCAGGACATAGACCCAAACGCCGCCCTGAACGAGCGCCACCGCGCCCGCATGGAGCGCAAGAAGGCGGTCATCGACGCCAAAATCGCCTCGGCCGACAAGGAAATCGGCATCGTCATCGTCAATACCGGCAACGGCAAGGGCAAGAGCTCGAGCGCCTTCGGCATGGTGGCGCGCGCGCTCGGCCACAACATGAAGGTAGGCGTGGTCCAGTTCATCAAGGGCGCCCTCTCGACCGGCGAGGAAACCTTCCTGCGCCGCTTTCCCGACGAGGTGAGCTTCCATGCGATGGGCGAAGGCTATACCTGGGAGACGCAGAACCGCGAGCGCGACATCGCCAAGGCCGAGGAAGCCTGGGCCCTGGCCAGGCAGTTCCTGTCCGACCCGGCCATCGGCATGGTGGTGCTCGATGAACTGAACATCGCCCTCAAGTACAAATACCTCGACGTGCACACCGTGATCGCCGACCTGCTCGACCGTCCGGTGATGCAGCACGTGGTGATCACCGGCCGCGGCGCGCCGCCGGAACTGATCGCGGTGGCCGATACGGTCACCGAGATGAACGTGGTCAAGCACGCGTTCAAGGCCGGCATCGCGGCCCAGGCGGGGACCGAGTGGTGACGGGCGCCCATACCCGTGCCGTCCTGGTGGCCGCGATGTCGTCCGGCCAGGGCAAGACGACGGTGACCGCCGCGCTGGCGCGGCGGCTGGTCCGCATGGGCAAGCGCGTGCGGGTGTTCAAGTGCGGGCCCGACTTCATCGACCCGATGCTGCTCGAACGCGCCTGCGGCGCGCCGGTCCACAACCTCGACCTGTGGATGGTCGGCGTCGAGGCCTGCCGCCAGCGCCTGGCCGCTGCGGCGCGCGAGGCGGATGCGATCCTGGTGGAGGGCGTGATGGGCCTGTATGACGGTTCGCCGTCGGCGGCCGACCTGTCACGAGAATTCGGCATCCCCGTGCTGGCGGTGCTGGACGCCGCGGCGATGGCGCAGACCGCCGGCGCGGTGGCGCAGGGCCTGCGCGACTATGGCCCGGTAGAGATGGCGGGCGTGATCGCCAACCGCATCGCCAGCAACGGCCATGCGGCGATGGTGAGGGAATCGCTGCGCGACATCCCGCTGATCGGCACCCTGGCCCGCCAGGACGCGCAGCTGCCCGAGCGTCACCTGGGCCTGGTCGTGCCGGGCGAGGTCGAAGAGCTGGACTGCATCCTGGATGCGCTGGCCGACAGCATCGATTTCGACGAAGCCGCGTGGGATGCGCTGCCGGTGATGGCGCCCGCTGCCACGGCCGCTGCGCCGGCAGAGCCGCTGCTGGCCGGACGCACCATTGCGATCGCGCGCGATCCCTCGTTCGTGTTCGTCTACCCGGCGAATATCGACCTGCTCGAGCAGCTCGGCGCGCGCATCACCTACTTCGCTCCATTATCGGACGAGCCGGTGCCTGAGGAAGCCGATGCGGTCTACCTGCCGGGCGGCTATCCCGAACTGCACGGTGCGGCGCTGCAGGCCGCCCAGCGCTGGCGCGACTCGATCCGCGCGGCGCACGCGCGCGGCGTGCCGATCGTCGCCGAATGCGGCGGCATGATGGCGCTTGCCGATGGGCTGACCGACGGCGAGGGACGACGCTACGAGATGGCGGGCCTGCTCCCGGGCGAGGTCAGGATGCAAAAACGCCTGGGTGGACTCGGCATGCATGCAATGCCGACGCCACAGGGCGAGATCCGCGGCCATACCTTTCATTATTCCTTGCTGGGCTCCCCTGTAACACCGGAAGCTCACACCGTGAAGCAGCGGACCGGCGCCCAGGGCGAAGCCGCCTACCGGGTCGGCTCGCTGTTCGCGTCCTACTTCCACGGCTACTTCCCATCCAATCCGCAGGCGGTGGCCGCGCTGTTCGGGGCGACGCCGTGAGCGCGACGCTGATCCTTGGCGGCGCGCGTTCGGGCAAAAGCGCATACGCCGAGCGCCTGGCGCAGGATGCGGGCAAGGAAGTCGTGTATATCGCCACTTCGCGCGCCGGAGACGGCGAGATGGCCACGCGCATCGCCCACCACCGCGAACGGCGTCCGCGCGAATGGCAAACGGTCGAAGAGGAACTGGCGCTGGCCCAGGTCGTGCGCGCCTGGTGCGCGCCGCAGCGCCTGGTGCTGGTCGACTGCCTGACGCTCTGGCTCAGCAACCTGATGTTCTGCGACGGCCGCGACTATCCGGAAGTCGGCGCGATCGAGCTGCCGCCGCGCTTTCATGCGGAGCGCGCCGCGCTGCTGGACCTGCTGGATGAAGGGCTGGCGGGCGACGCGGTCTTCGTGTCGAACGAAGTGGGCATGGGCATCGTGCCCTGGGGCGCGATCTCGCGCAGCTTCGCCGACGAAGCCGGCCGCCTGAACCAGGCGGTGGCGGCGCGCGCCGATCGCGCTGTGCTGGTGGCGGCCGGCCTGCCGCTTGTCCTGAAAGGTCCCCAGTGCTGACTGGCCTGTCGCTCTCCACCATCGCGATATTGCTCGTCGTCGGCATCGCGCTCGACCTGCTGCTGGGCGAGACGCGGCGCTGGCATCCGCTGGTCGGCTTCGGCAAGCTGGTCAACTTGGTCGAACGCAGCCTTAATCGTGGGCAGTCGCGCCTGGTGCGCGGATGCCTGGCATGGACGCTTGCCGTCCTGCCACTGAGCCTGCTGTTCCTGGCGCTGACCGACCTTGCCGGCCTGTGGCTGCATGCGGTGCTGCTCTATTTCTGTATCGGCCTGCGCAGCTTGCGCGACCATACGCTGCCGATCCATTCGGCGCTGTGCGCCGGCGACCTGGCGCAGGCGCGTTTGCTCACGGCGCGCATCGTCAGCCGCGACACGGCGCACGCGGACGAATCCGACCTGGCCAAGGCCAGCGCCGAATCGCTGCTCGAGAACGGCAACGACGCCGTGTTCGGCACGCTGTTCTGGTTCATCCTGCTGGGCGGGCCGGGTGCGGTGCTGTTTCGGCTGGCGAATACGCTCGATGCGATGTGGGGCTATCGCAGCGAACGCTTCAACCTGTTCGGCCGCTGTGCGGCGCGCATCGACGATGCATTGAACTATGTACCGGCGCGCCTGACCGCGCTGTCGTACGTGCTGCTGGCGGGCAGCGGCCGCGCGCGCGCCTGGCAATGCTGGCGCACCCAGGCCCCGGCCTGGAACAGCCCGAACGCCGGGCCGGTGATGGCCAGCGGCGCCGGCGCCCTCGGCGTGTCGCTGGGTGGCGCCGCCGTCTACGATGGCGAAGTCGAACAGCGGCCGCCGCTTGGCGCCGGGCCCGCGGCATGCGCCGGCGACATCCTGCGCGCATGGCAGCTGGTACTGCGCACGACACTCCTATGGGTCGGCGTGGCCTGCGTGCTGGCGATCGGAGTCTCCCATGCTTGAACATGGCGGCAACTTGCGCGACGCGGCGCGGCATTACGGACGCGACGACTGGATCGACCTGTCGACCGGCATTAACCCGCATGGTTACCCGGCGCCGGCACCCTCCAGCGCGGCCTGGCATCGCCTGCCGGAACCCGATCCGGCCCTGCTGATCGCGGCCTGCGGCTATTATCGCGCGCCGCAATTGATGCCGGTCGCCGGCACGCAGGCGGCGATCCAGGCCCTGCCGCGCCTGCGTCCGCCATCGCGCGTCGCGGTATCGGCGCCTTCGTATGCGGAGCATGCCCACCACTGGGGGCTGCACGGCCACACCCGGCGGCTGGTGCCGTACGCAGAACTGGACGCAGCGATCGACGACAGCGACGTCGTGGTGGTCGTCAATCCCAACAACCCCACGGGCGAGACCGTGGCGTCGACGCGCCTGCTCGATTGGGCGGCGCGACTGCATGCGCGCGGCGGCTGGCTGGTGGTCGATGAAGCGTTCGGCGATACGGCGGTCGACCTGAGCGTCGCTTCCCATGCGGCGCAGCCGGGATTGATCGTACTGCGCTCGGTCGGCAAGTTTTTCGGACTGGCCGGATTGCGGCTGGGGTTTGTCGCGGCCCACGCGCGCGTGCTGGCAGACCTGGCCGACCTGCTCGGACCGTGGGCCGTCAGCGGACCGGCTCAGGAAATCGCGCTGCAGGCGCTGCGCGACACGGGCTGGCAATACGATACGCAGGTCCGGCTGGCGCACGCCGGCAATCGGATGGCGCGCCTGCTGCAGGAGCATGGCATCGCCAGCGCCGGCACGCCGCTGTTTCGCTGGTGGCCACAGGCGCGGCCCGAAGCCTTCCATGAACACATGGCCGCGCGCGGCATCTGGTGCCGGCTGTTTCGCGAGGCGGCGCGCGGCATCCGCGTCGGCCTGCCTGCGGGCGAGGACGAATGGCGGCGTCTCGAACAAGCACTTCAAGAATGGAGCAAGCAATGAAGAAAACGATGCTGCTGGCCGGGGTGGTCGCGGCGGGCATGGTCGCCCAGGTGCAGGCGGCGATCTCCGTCAAGGACGACGCCGGGTTGACGGTCACCGTCGGCAAGCCGGCGATGCGGGTGGTATCGATGGCGCCGAGCGTTACCGAGCTGCTGTTCGCGGCGGGCGGCGGCAAGCAGGTCGTGGGCGCGGTGAACTACAGCGATTATCCCGAAGCGGCCAAGCGCATCCCGCGCATCGGCTCGAACCGCGAGGTCGACATGGAGCTCCTGGTCTCGCTGAAGCCCGACCTGATCGTGGCCTGGCGTCACAACAGTTCGGAGCGGCAGATCGAGATGGTGCGCCGGCTGGGCATTCCGGTATTCCAGAGCGATCCGCAGACGCTGGACGGGATTCCCGACAGCGTACTGCGCCTGGGCCAACTGCTGGGCACCGAGGCCGAGGCCAAGACGACCGCGACGCAACTGCGCGGCCAGCTTGCCGGGCTGCGCGCGAAGTATGCGAACCGTTCGCCGGTGCGCACCTTCTACCAGGTCTGGGACAAGCCGCTTTATACGCTGAGCGGAAAGCATATCCTCACCGATGCGATGGAGCTGTGTGGCGGCGAGAACATCTTCGACAAGCTGACCGTCACGGCGCCGATCGTGTCGATCGAGAGCGTGTTGCAGGCCAATCCGGAGGCGATCATCGCCACCGCCGAGAAGAACTACGGCGGCGTGGATTTGTGGAAGCCATATGGGATGCTGGCCGCGGTGCGCAGCAATAACCTGTTCACGCTGGACGGCCACCTGCTCAACCGCGCCGGGCCGCGCATGGTCCAGGGCACGGCGACAATGTGCGAAGTGCTCGAGCAGGCGCGCGAGCGGCGCCCGAAATGAGCGCCTTCCCTTACCGTACCCTGATGGTGCAGGGCACGACCTCGGACGCCGGCAAGAGCACGGTGGTCGCTGCGCTATGCCGGCTGCTCAAGCGACGCGGCGTCAAGGTCGCACCGTTCAAGCCGCAGAACATGGCGCTCAACAGCGCGGTGACGCGCGACGGCGGCGAGATCGGTCGCGCGCAGGCGCTGCAGGCAATCGCCGCCGGCATCGAGCCGCATACCGACATGAATCCGGTGCTACTCAAGCCATCGAGCGATATCGGCGCCCAGGTCATCATCCATGGCCAGGTGCGGGCCGACATGAACGCGCGCGATTATCACCAGTACAAGCCGGTGGCGATGGGGGCAGTGCTCGAATCGCATGCGCGTTTGCTGGCGCAGTACGGGACGGTGATCGTCGAAGGCGCGGGCAGCCCGGCCGAGATCAATCTGCGCGACCGCGATATCGCCAATATGGGCTTTGCCGAAGCGGTCGATTGCCCGGTGGTTCTGGTGGCGGACATCGATCGCGGCGGCGTGTTTGCGCACCTGGTCGGCACCTTGTCCTGCCTGTCGCAGTCGGAGCGCGACCGGGTGATCGGCTTCGTCATCAACCGTTTTCGAGGCGACATCAAGCTGCTCGAGCCAGGGCTGGATTGGCTCGAGACGCAGACCGGCAAGCCGGTGCTGGCGGTGCTGCCCTATCTGCACGGGCTGTTCCTCGATGCCGAGGATGCGGTGCAGGCGGCCCAGGCAAACAAGGGGGCATTTCGCGTCGTCGTGCCCAGCCTGCCGCGCATGAGCAATCACACGGATTTCGATGCGCTACGCGCGCATCCGGATGTCGACCTGCGCTTCGTGCGGCAGGGAGAAGCGATACCTGCCGCTGACCTGATCGTTCTACCGGGGAGCAAGAACACCCGTGGCGACCTGGCCTGGCTGGAGGCGCAGGGATGGCGCGAACAGATCGCGCGCCATCTGCGTTATGGCGGCAAGGTGATCGGTGTTTGTGGCGGGTTCCAGATGCTGGGGCTCACCGTGCGCGATCCGCATGGGGTCGAAGGTGTGCCTGGGGTATCGGCCGGACTGGGGTTGTTGGAGATCGATACCGAACTGACGCGCGAGAAACGGCTGACCCGGGTTGAGGGCGTGTGTCTCTTCGAGGAGACCGGCGGGAGCGTGAGCGGGTACGAGATTCACATGGGTGTGTCGCATGGCGCAGCGACACGAACGCCTGCTTTCTCGATCGATGGACGCGCCGAAGGCGCAATGTCAGCGGATGGGCAGATTCTCGGCACTTATCTGCACGGCCTGTTCGATCATCCGGAGGCGTGCAGCGCATTGCTGCATTGGGCGGGCTCGCGCAGCGAGCATGTGGTCGACACGGCGCAGTTGCGCGAAGCAAGTCTCGAGCGGATCGCGGATTCGGTCGAGGGATTGCTGGAAAAGCTGCTTGCACTGAAAGCGTGAAAGCAAAAAACCCCGACCAGATCACTGGACGGGGTTTTTCATATAACTAGCCTGACGATAACCTACTTTCACACTGGTTGCAGCACTATCATCGGCGCAAAGTCGTTTCACGGTCCTGTTCGGGATGGGAAGGGGTGGGACCGACTTGCTATGGTCATCAGGCATGACTTGTACGAGCAGTCGCGATGTGCGCGGCTACTCTGAATCTGGAAGAAGTATTGTTGGGTTGTAGTGTTGTATCGAGCAGTTGTACTCGCTAACCCTGGACTACCAAGGTTATAGGG
>Ga0247725_1001221_pt1 | contig 13736 bp, 5 predicted proteins | sample OKSTACKMCFT3sol_FD_183021 | JGI IMG/M metagenome (GOLD analysis project Ga0247725, IMG submission 183021) | Subsurface sediment microbial communities from gas well in Oklahoma, United States - OK STACK MC-FT3-sol | ecosystem: Environmental > Terrestrial > Deep subsurface > Rock core/Sediment... | reverse complement strand
CTGGCCGGAAAAATACGTGCTGACGACGGATTACGAGATCGTCGGGCTGGGTGCTTTTGGCTCAAGTGTTGCGATTTTGACAACAGGCACGCCCTATATCGCATCAGGCACCGCGCCGGAAAACATGGTGATGGAGAAGCTGGAACTTAACCTTCCGTGCATCAACGCGCGCGGCATTGTCGATCTGGGCTATTCCGTCGCCTATCCGTCGCACCTGGGGTTGGTATCCATCAGCAGCAACGGCGCGAACGTGGTCACGAATGGCGTGCTGACGCGCGACCAGTGGCTGCAAATGAACCCGTATTCGTTCGTTGCCGGGCAGTTCGCAGGCAGGTGGATGGCGTCATATGCCTATACTGATGAGGGCGGCGAAGGTAAGCGCGGCATCATCATCATCGACCTTTCCGGCGACCAGGCATTCCTGATCCGAAACAGCGATTATGCCGACTCGATGTACTACGACATCAGCAGCGGCGCGCTGTACCTGCTGAAATCCGGCACCGACATCTATGAATGGGATGCCATCGATCAGCCGTTTGGTGAACAGCTCTGGCGGTCTAAGCGCTTCGTTATCCCGACGGAAACCAACTTCGGGGCGCTGCTGGTGGAAGGTGACGACATCACTAACGCCGCGCAGAAAAAGACGCTGGAAGAGAAGGCGAAGGCCATCATGGCGGCTAACCGGGCCATCATGAACACGAACAGGACAGGCGGTGAGATTGGCGGCGCGCCGATCGGTGCCGTGCCGTTTGGCGGGAGTCTGCTGGAGGCGGTCGAGCACGACCAGTCCTCTCTCGCGGTTTCCGTGTTTGCCGACGATAAGCTGGTTTTCACCACGTCGAAGCTGAACAAGGTCATTCGCCTGCCGTCTGGCTTCCTGGCGCGCACATGGGAAATCGAGGTGCGCGGTAACATTCAGGTGTCTCAAATCACTATGGCAACATCTGCCTCTGAAATGGCGGAGGGGCAATAATGGTCGGTCGCGCTGGACAATCCGGGCAGTTAGCCCAGGAGAAACTTGAAATCCTCTGGGGCGCTCGCGGCAACCCGCGCGATCATGCGCTGCGCCGTGGTGAGCTTGTGGACGTTCAGAAGGTCATTGCCGATGTCAGGAAGTCGCTCGATGACCTGAAGCGCTCACTGACCGAGGTGAAGGCGGATATCGATAAGCTGAATTTCGCCGTGAACGAGATAGAGGGGCGGCTTGACGTTGCCGAGCAGGCGATTAACGACCTTGATACGGAGCTGACCACGCTGGAGGGGCGCATCAGGGCAGCGGAAGCGGCACTGACGCAGGTTGAGACGGCGCTGACAAACATCAATGGTCAGCTGAATAACATCGGCAGTGATACCGCCCAGCTGCGTATAGACCTGAATGCTGTTTCTAACACAGTAACATCGCATTCGCAGAGCATCGCCCTCCTGCAAAACGACGTTTCTGGCCTGCAAACGAGCGTCAGCGGCATCAATTCCCAGCTGACCAGTTTGCAGCTCGACGTGAACGGCATTGATACGGATGTGACGGCGCTGCAAACAACCGTCGCCAGCATCAAGACGCGCGTGGGTAACGTTACAGTCCCGGCTATCACTGCCGCCACCGTGACCGCCGCGCCGACGGCCGCAGACTTCAACAAGGTGGTTACTGACCTGAAGAACCTGAAAGCGGCGCTCGATGCGATGAAAGCCGCCATCACTGGCGCGTAAAAAACGCAACTCCAGAAGCGGTTTTGCCTGTTTAATTGTTGTCGTTTTATCTATCATGTTTGCAAAAGACAAACGGGCGCGCAGCAATGGCAACTATCACCTACGAAAACCCGGAACGGCTCATTGCATGGGCCGCTGACCGTATCGGTTTCGAGCCGCGCCAGGATGTTAAGGCCATCGGCTGGACAGATGGCGACACCCTGAAGGCGGTAACGCTGTACGATGGCTTTTCCGAATGTGACTGCAATATCCACATAGCGAGCGATGGATCGCGGCAGTGGCTTACGCGCGGGTATTTGCGCGCTTCTTTCTGGCACCCATTCATTCAATGGAAATTGCGCCGGGTAACGGGGCTTGTTCCTTCCAAAAACCAGGACGCCCTGCGCTTCGACCTGCACCTGGGCTTCGAACGCGAGGGATACATTCGTCATGCTTTGCCAGATGACGACATCATAGTGCTGGGCATGTTGCGCGAGAATTGCCGCTTCATCCCGGCTGAATACCGGAGATAGCATCATGCAGTTCGAATTCTCGCTACTGTTCACGATGGCGGCGCTGGCGCTGCTGACCTTCCGGCCGCAGCTCGCGTTTGAGCTGGCCGATTTCATTTCCGACCAGGTGAAGCCGGTTAAAGAGCGGAAGGCCTGGGAAGACCTTCTGATGTTCAAGAAAGGCGGCGGTTCGGCACCATCCCCGGATCCTAACATCGGCAAAGCTGCCATGAAGCAGGCGGAGCTGGGTGAAAGCTGGCTTAAGATTGCGCAGGAGCAGTTCGCTGTAGCCAACAAGCGCCAGACCGAACAGGACAAGATCGCTAACCAGGTCACGAAACAGCAGCTCGATGCGTCGAAGCAGGCGCAGCAGTGGGCTACCGAAGACCGCGAACGCTATAAGACGGTCTTCCAGCCGATGCAGGACGAGTTTATCGACACTGCCAAAAACTGGGACAGCGCGGAGCGTCAGGACAAACTGGCATCTGAGGCGAAAGCCGATGTGATGACGAACGCCGCCCAGCAGCGCCAGGCGACCCAGCGCCAGCAGGCCGCAATGGGTGTGAGCCCCACCAGCGGGCGCTTTGCTGGTGTTGACCGTGCTGGCGAGCAGGCTACCGCGCTGACTGCCGCCGGTGCGCAGAATATGTCGCGCAACCAGGTGCGAAAGGAAGGCGTCGCCATGCGCGCCGATGCCGTCAATATGGGTAACGGCCTGGCGGTCAACCCGGCTTCTTCTCTGGGCCTGGGTGTGTCATCCGGCAGCGCCGCGATGGGAACCACCTCAGCCAACAATGCTCAGGCGGCGGGAAACAGCGCCATCCTCCAGAATGGCTACAACACTGCAATGAACGGCTACGCCAATCAGGCTAGCATCCTGAACCAGCAATATGGCAACCAGCTCAATGCGTGGAATGCGCAGCAGCAGGCGAGCGCAAGCGCTACCGGCGGGCTGTTCAGCGGGCTTGGCTCACTGGCGGGAATGGGCCTCATGGCGTTCTCTTCGACGGAATTCAAAGAGGACAAGCAGCCGGTCGAAGGCGGTCTGGAAGCGGTCAACTCGATGCCGGTGGAAGAGTGGAAGTATAAAGACGGCATCGCTGACGGTGGGCGTCACATCGGCCCGTATGCCGAGGATTTCCAGAAGGCGACCGGCAAGGGCAATGGCAAGATGATTCCTGTCATGGATGCCATCGGCGTCACCATGAAGGCAGTGCAGGAGCTGGATCAGAAGGTTGAAAAACTGGGCCGCAGCATCAAGCGCCCTGAGCGGAGGGCGTCATAATGAGTTTCGGTAATGCGTTCGGCAGCTTCGCCAGCGGCCTGGCTGGCGGGATGAGCCTGGGCATGAAGTACCAGGACAAGCAGCAGGAAAAGGCAGACACCACGCAGAAGCAGCAGCTTCCGCAGGCTCAGCAGGCAGCACAACAAAGCCCGGCACCGCAGGCGCAAGCGCCTCAGCCTCAGCAACAGCAACAGCAACAGCAACAGCAACAGCAACAGCAGGCCGGTATGGGCCTGCCGCCCAATTATGTACAGCAGCAGCCCCAGCAGCCTGCACAGCCTTCGCAACCAGCGAAGTTAGGCAACTGGAGCTTTCTGGATTCACTTATCAGCGGGGGTAAACAGTAATGGCTAACTTTGGCATTGGGCTGGGTGCGTTTCTCAACGGTGTGGCGAACGGCGCGCAGGTTTACTCGAACATCCAGGACGCGAAATCCAAGAAAGAGCTGCGCGATATCCAGATCAGCAAGATGAAAGAGGATGAGGCCGACCGGCAGGAATATCGCTCGATCCTGCGCGGTGGCGCTCAGCAACCAACAGTCACAACCGGCACCGACCAGGCAGGCAATGCGACCTACAGCGTCGGCGGTCAGAACTACGCCAGCCAGGACGAAGCGCAGAAAGCGGCAGATGCGCAGGTAGGCGGATTCCTTGACAACTGGAAAAAGACAGTCGGCCCGCGCCTTCAGCAATACTGGCTCAAGACCGGCGACATCGACAAAGCGCAGAATTTTCAGAAGTGGATGGATGATTCCAACGTTCAGGCTGGCATGAAGAGCTGGGCTAACATGGCCCGCGCCTTCCAGATGGGCGACCGTCCTGGCTTCCTGAAGCACCTCAACGCCACCCTGACGCAATCCGGCTATTACGACGGGGAAGTGCAGCCAATCAGCGCGACGGAAAAGACCAACGATAAGGGCCAGCTCATCGGCTACACCGTGAATTTCCGCGACAAGGCAACCGGCAAAGAGTCGAGTCAGGATTTCGACAGCGACGATATCCAGCGCCTGGCCGTTACCGGTCTGTCACCCGCTCAGATCTACGAGCAGGGCATGAACGAGCTGAACGCCGCCCGCAAAGCGCGCGCTGAAGCCACGAAAACGAAGGATGAGCGCCAGTGGGAAATGACCAAGATGGGAGTTCAGCAGCAGAACACGCTGGAAAGCCAGGCGAACGCGTCGCAGCTGCGCACGGCGGAGAAGGCTGACGAGAAGCGCCTGGGGCTGGGTGATGCGACGAAAGACCCGCTGGCGAAGGCCAAAGCGACCGAAGCGTGGCTGAAGTCTAAGGGATATTCTGATGACTATATCGCGAAGAACGCGCCAGCTCTGGTAGGCATCCAGAACCAGAACAAGCCGCGCTCCAGTCGCATCGATGACTATATCAAGCTGAAGACCGAGAACGATCGCAACTTCAGTAAACTGCCGGTCAGCAAGCAAATCGATGAGGCGAATTCGTATATCGATTCCGTCGATGCCGCAACCAATGGTAATATTTCGGCACCTACCGCATCGACAACCCAGCAACCCGCCGCGCAGCCTCAGGGACGCCGCCTGTTCTGGGACAACACCACCCAAAAAATGATTGAACGCTGAGGATAAAACGTGGCTAAAACTCCGCTGTCATCGTATGACCAGGCGCTGGACGAAATCGCGACCGAAGGGCTTTCGGTATTCAAGCCGCCGGTGCAGGACACTGAGCGTCGTCCTTCCCAGTCTGCTGGCTCTGTGCCTCAGAACCTTATGCCGCTGTTCGATAGCGCGAGCAGCAAATACAAGGTGCCGGTAAACGTCATTCTGGCGCTGGCCGAGCAGGAATCCGGCTTCAACCCGACCGCAGTAGGTCAGCCTACGAAATGGGGCCGGGCCAAAGGCCTGATGCAATACCTGGATACGACGGCCGCGAATATGGGCATCAACCCGTATGACCCGGCTCAGGCTATCGATGCAGCAGCCCGGCAAATCCGCGAGCGTCTGGATAAAGGCTACTCGATGGAGGATGCCGTTAAGGAGCATTTCGCAGGCCCGGATCGCCGCCAGTGGGGCGCGAAGACAGCGCAGTACGGCGTGGACGTGATGAACCGCGCTCAGAAATTCCTGAACGGTATCGCTGGCGGGCCGAGCGCGTCCACGCAACAGCCTCAGGAACAGCAGAACACCCTGGATCCGTACCCGCGCGCGAAGAGCACGATGGAGGATATGGATATTCAGCGCATGCGGTCTGAAGCTGAAGAGCGCAAGATGTTTCAGGCTGACCTTGACGAGCTGAACAAAGATGAGCCCGGCCGCTTCTCTGTCCCAACCGACGAGCAGCTGCGCGCCTATTATGAGCAACTGGCGAAGGAAGAGCAGCAGGCGAAGCCGATCGACGTTCAGGGCGAAGCGCAGAAGGCGGAAGCGCTGCGCCAGTCTATGCAGCAGCCCACCGGCCAGGAGCAGGGAAACAAAGATGCCAACCTGCTGACGGATACCGGCAATCTGCTGTGGTCAGGTGTGAACAGCGCCGCCGAGAACATGCAGGAGCTGATCCGCCGTATTCCTGGCGTAGGCCCGGCTATTGTGGAAGGTGTAAACCGCGCTGATAAGTGGCTTTCAGGTAAAACTTCCGATGAGATATTCAAGGAAACCGACAAGGCGATCGAGAAAAGCTGGTCGCCTGAAATGCTGGCGGCGCGGAAAAAGGAATTCGTGATCGAGGGCAAAGATGGTTATTCGTTTGGCCCGGCCTGGTCTGATCCGCGCGCTTACTATTCCGGTCTGGTTGAGTCCCTGCCGGAAACCGTTCTGACGATGGGTATTGCTGGCCGTCTGGCGAAGGGTGCTTACGCAGGCATGCTTGCCAGGGGGGCAACCCGCGAGGAAGCCGCCCGCCGCGCTGCGACCGTGGCGACAGTTGCTGGTGGACTGATTGAGGGTGGGCTGGGTGGTGCCGCGTCATCCCGCCAGGTGCGCGACGAAATCAACGGCATGAGCCAGGAGCAACTGAAAGACTCCGAGGTCATCAAGTCACTGATGAGTGACGGCAAAACCTTTGAGGAAGCCCGCAGTGCGCTGGCTGATGATTCAGCGACGAAAGCTTTCTTCATTGCTGGGGTAAGCACCGGCATCTTTGGCGGTATGGGCGACCGCGCGCTGGCGAAAATCATCACTAATCCGGTAATGGGGCGCGTGAAGTCTGCTGCTAAGGGATCTGTAGCCGAAGGCCTGCTGGAAGAGCTGCCGCAGAGCGCCGCGCAGCAGGCGTCAGAGAACTATGCGATGCAGGGCGCAGATCCGACGCGCCCGCTGTCCAAAGGCGTGGCGAACGCCGCTGCCCAGGGGCTTGCTGTCGGCGGTATCATGGGTGCCGGTATGAGTGCTGCTGCACCGCACGTCTCTGCCGATACACCGGCCGATCCCGCTGCTGCTGAGCCAGCAACCCAGGAAGTGCCTCAGGCCGCTGCCGAACCCGAAGCGGTGCAGCAGCCTGCACCGGCGGCAACAGAAGCGCAGCCAGAACAGCCGAAAGCATCCGGCCCGCTGGGGCGCGCGCTTGAGCGCTCAGTCACACAAGCCGCCGAAATGGGGCAGGAGATCCGCGCGACCGGCCACTGGTTCGGTGAGCCGGGCTCCCAGCAAACCGTCTCATCGCCGGGCATCGACCCGTTCAAAGCCACCGTGGAAAGCTATGCGCCGAACGGCGACGTTATTCTGCGTGATGAGAATGGCGAAGTATTGCAGGTCGGCCCTGACGAAATCGAGGCCGCGAAAGTCGCTGCACAGGAATATGTTGCCCAGCAGCAGGAAAACGCCGAACCGGCAGATGCTGAGAAATCCGAAACAGCGCCGCAGCAGGTCGCACCGGAACAGGCTCAGGCAGTACAGGAGAACGTCGATCCTGCTACCGGGGAAATCCTTGAGCCCGTTCAGCTGGTCGAACAGCAGGCAGCGCCAGCGCAAAAATCCTACGATGAGATGGATGAAGGCGAGCTGCGCCAGCGGCTCAAATACCTTGCCACCCAGGCGAAGCTGAGCGGATGGGATAACCGTCTGACGGCGGAACGCCGCAAAGTTGAGGCCGCAATCGATGCCAAAACCGCGAACCTACGAAATGAGCAGCCTGCGAATTCTGAAGTTCCTGCGCAGCCGCAGCCTGATAACACGCCTTCAGTACAACGAAATGAAAGCGGAGATCCTGTACAGCAGCCCGGAACCGCACCCGCTACCGATGAGGCTGGAGCCGGTGGCGCAGCTGATGTTCTTTCTGTACCTGCAACCGCCGACGCCAACCCTACACTGAACAAAGACGGTTCGGTTAAGTGGTTCGGCCGTCGCCAGAAGGCTGAAGACTTCATCGCGAAGAATGGCCTGGCTGACAGTCACGAAATCCGCCAGGTCGATCGGCGCTTTGAAATCCATCCGAAAGCGGAAGCCACCAGCGAAGCCGCTGCCGAACCTGCTGCGCCAGCTGAGCTGAAGCCTGTTTCTGGTCGTGTCCCAGGTGGCCCGCGCGTCAACCGCGCTCGTAAATTGGTTGGTGGCACTGGTGATACAGTGTCACCGAGTGGTGACGTTGGCAGCGCTAAAGCAGGTCAAGCCTATGAAGTTGTCGGTATCCTGCGGAATGGCCTGATAAACCTCCGCAACCTGGAAACGGGAGAAACGGCGAACGTCAGCAACGTTGAAATGGAAGCGGCTCACTCACGTAATGTGAAATGGAATAAACGCTCAGGGGATTCATCTGTCGAAATCGATGTCGCAGAAGAAAGTGCGCAGAACCAGGCAGGCAGCATGCAGGAGCTGCGCGACCGCGCCAATAATGCTACTCCAGCGGCAGCTGTTCAGGCTGAACAAAAATCACCGTTCCGAAACACCCGAAACACTGGCGCGCGCTTTCATGGCACCAGCAGGCCGCTGCCGGAAGGTGGCCCGACCAATGACGGAGTTTATGCGGGCAGCGATAAGAACATTTATGGCGAAGGATTCTACACAACCGACGCTGTAGATATTGCTTCCGGCTATACCAATAAGGGGAAAGGTGGAGATCCTACCCTTTACGAAATCAAGGAAAAGAACCCGGTAAAACTGTACGACATGGATCAGCCGATGCCGGATAACGTCCGTGAAATCGCTCAGGATGTACTGGGCGACTACTTCCCTACGGAAAGCGTCGATGATTACAACCTTGATACGCTGACCGGCGTTTACGACGAATTCCGCGCGAATTCACGCGAGGAAGGCCTGAGCACGCATGATGTTCAGGGCTACTTCAACAGCATCCGCACGCGTTTGGAAGATGAGGGGTATCGCGGCCTGTCCCACTCTGGCGGGCATAAAACCGGCAATGATGCTCATGCTGTAAAAATCTACTGGTATCCACAGGACGACCTGCAAGTCACTAAATCCTCGCTCGACAACTACCGGGGTGAAGCTGCTGCCGAAAGTGTTGCTGAAACAGAAACGGGAGTCTCGAAAAGCAAACCGCGTGACGGTATGGTAGAGAGCTATGAGCAGCTTTATAGCGTCAGCGGTCGCAAGCTATCGCGCGTTCCAAAGATCGACACCACCGGCCCGCGGAAACTGAACAACAGCCAGAAGCGCCTCAACAACTGGATGTATGAGGAAGCTGTCAAAGAGGCACAGGAAACCGGAAACGACTGGAACGCTACGCTTCTGAGGGCAATCGACCCCAACCGTATGTCACAATCAGACCAGGACACGGTAAACAGCCTGCTGTTTGGCGATCCTGATGGCCCGACGTCGCAGAACCGAGCATCGTTGCGCGCTACTGATACCGTTGCTAAAACAGAAACGACTGTATCGGAACAGGCACCCGCCACCGCTGCACCTGAATACGGCGCTAACAACAAACTGGTGTCGCAGGATCGCGCCGCCGAGCTGCGCCAGCGACTGAAGGCGAAATTCTCCCAGCTAAACAGCGGTATCGACCCGGAGATCCTGGCTATCGGTACTGAGCTGGCCGTGTTCCACATCGAAGCCAGCGCCCGCAAGTTCTCAGCTTTCGCGAAAGCGATGGCTGCTGACCTGGATATGCCGTTGAGCCGCCTGCGTCCGTATCTGCGCAGCTGGTACAACGGTGCGCGCGATATGATGGAAGATAGCGGCATCAGCGTAGAGGGTATGGACAGCCCGGAGGCCGTGCGCGCTGAGCTGGCGAAACTGGATCAAGCACCGGTCAAGGAAGAAACGCCCGCCGAACCTGCTGCTGGTGCCGAAAATCAAGCACCCGGCAAACAACCTGCCCGCAACGATAGCCTGAAGGCGCGACCCACCAGCGCACTTGATGATATGGTTGCTCAATTCGATGAAGAGGTAAGCCAGAATGTATCAAGTACCCGCAGCAGTGTGGAACAAAATAGCGGCAACGCAGACGATGCGGTATCCGGCGTTCAAGCTGCTGATGTCGATGACGGAAGAGGAAATGCTTCTCGCCCTGGACGAGCAAGCGAAGGAACTGAGTCAGAACGGGGTGCCGGAGAGCGTAATCAACGCGTACCAGATGATGGCACCGCTGCTGGCGGAGCACGAAGCGATCAGCGCATACATCAACCAAACGGGGAATTCCGACTTGAGGGCGGCGCTACCCGAAGTGCTGAACGCGCCGGAAGCAGTCGCGATAGCGGCGCAGGATCGGCTGTTGAGCGAGGAAGAGCAGAATCTATTGTTGGTAATGCTCCAAAGACTGGAAACCGGGAACTCGACCAACGTATAGCGGCCCAGCGCAAAGCCGATAAGACCCCCACCAAATGGGGCGATAAAGAGAGCATCGACGCGGCGCTGCCGCTGCTTCTGCCTGCCCAGCGCGAAGACGTGCTGAAGGTCGAACAGCAGCACGCGAAGATGCCTGGCATCCTAATCACCAACGGCACCGGCACTGGCAAAACGGCGTCGGGTATGGGTGTAGCTAAGCGCTACGCCAACGCCGGGAAAGACAATATCCTGATTGCGGTGCCGACCGACAAGATCGCCGCCGACTGGGTGAAGTTTGGCGCGATGATGGGCCTGAAGGTCAAACAACTGGAAGGTGTGGACGATAACGGCGGCAGCGGCCCGGTTATCACCACCTATGCGAATATGGCGCAGAACGACGCCCTGGCGCAGCGCGACTGGGATCTGATTATCCCGGATGAGGCGCACTACCTTTCGAGCAACGAGAAGGGCGAAAACACCGCCGCGCTGGATAAGCTGCGCGCGCTGTCGGGCCATCATGCTGGTTTCCATGACTGGATGAAGTCTCGTTATGCCAAAGAGTGGAAAGCCATCGAGGACGCCAGCGAGAAGGCGCAGAAGGGCGACAAAGAGGCAAAAGCCCGCATGGATCGCCTTCAGGAAGAATGGAACGAGCGCGCCAAGCCATTGCGTCAGCAGTGGCAGGAGCGCTGGGCTAAACAGGAAGACCTGACGAAGGTTGTGTTCCTGTCGGCCACGCCGTTCGCCTACGTGAAAAACGTCGATTATGCCGAAGGCTACCTGTTCAACTACACGCCACCGGCGGAGCAGTTCAGCAGCCGCAGCGGGGGCGGGTACAACAGCGGGAACGCCTACCAGAGCTTCTTCATGCAGCACTTCGGCTACCGCATGCGGTACAACAAGCTGACGCAGCCTGAGGCAGGCGTAAACAGCGAGCTGATGGAGCAGAACTTTAACCAGTGGCTAAAAGACACTGGCGCGCTGACCGGCCGCACCCTGGATGTGCCGCACGACTACGATCGAAAATTCGCGCTCATTGACGATGCCGCCGGGCGCAAGCTCGATGAGGCGCTGAAGTACCTGAACGAGGCCGAAAACGGCCGCTATCGCCCGATTTACGAAGAGGTGATGCGCACGTTCGACTACCAGCGCCGCATGTTCCTGCTGGAGTCGATGAAGGCGCGCGCCGCCGTGCCGATGATTAAGCAGCACCTGGCGCTGGGGCGTAAGGTTGTGGTGTTCCACGACTATAACAAGGGTGGCGGCTTCAGCCCGTTCGCTGAGGCACTGCCGAACATCAAGATTGAAATGCGCGAAGAGGCGCGCCAGCTCTTCCAGCAGCCGCGCTTCCGCATTGATTTCCGTGGGCTCTACTCCGCGATCGACACCATTACGAAGGCCTTCCCGGATGCGCTGCTGTTCAACGGCACCGTGTCTAAGGCGCAGCGCCGCCGGAATGCGGATCTGTTCAACGATGACAAATCCCGCAAAAATCTGATTGTCGTGCAGTCGGATGCCGGGCGCGAAGGCGTGAGCCTGCATGACACCACCGGCAAGCATCAGCGCGTGCTCATCAATCTGGGCATGCCGGTTAAACCTGTGGCCGCGACGCAGATCGAGGGGCGCATTTACCGCACCGGTCAGGCGTCCGATGCCGTCTTCCGTTACCTGACCACCGGCACCGCCTGGGAAGCCAGCGCCTTTGCGAGCAAGATTGCAGAGCGTGCTTCCACGGCCGAAAACCTGGCGCTGGGTACTGAGGCGCGCGGCCTGAAGCAGTCCTTCATCGACGCCTACAACGACGCCGATGTGCTGGAAGCCAGCAGCGACGACGGCAAGGGCGGCAAAGAGTACGATCGCAGCCTGTCGGCCGGTCGCAGTGTGTCGCCGTTCCAGAAGGCCAAAACCTTCTATTACGCGCAGCAGAAGAACACCAAACGCCGCGACCAGCGCGAGGGGGCGGATTACTACGCCACGCCTGAGCCGGTCGGTATGAAAATGGTGGAATGGGCTGACATCAAGCCTGGCGATAAGGTTCTGGAGCCTTCCGCCGGTCACGGTGCCATTGCCCGCTTCTTCCCTGACCAGACCGACGTGACGATGGTTGAACCGTCCTATGACCTGTCACAGCGCGCGGCGCTGGCGAACGGCACGGCGAAAATCGTCAACAGCAACTTTGAAGACTTCCACATCACGAACAAGTTTGACGCGATCGTGATGAACCCGCCTTACGGCAACGGCGGCAAGACAGCCATCGAGCACGTTGCGAAGGCTGGTCGTCACCTGCGCGAGGGCGGTCGTGTTGTGGCGCTCATCCCGCGCGGCGGCATGGCTGATCGCCGTCTGAACCAGTTCCTGGGGGGCGAGGAATCCAAAGGCCTGCACCTGGTGGCGAAAATCAACATGCCTTCCAGCACGTTCGAGCGTGCCGGTACGGCGGTTAACACCCAGGTAGTGGTACTGGAGAAACATTCGAAGGACGAAGACGCCCAGGGCATCCAGCAGCACAACATCGACCTGAGCAACGCTGAGAACGTCAACGAGCTGTTTGACCGCATCGAGAACCTGAGCCTGCCGCAGCGCCAGGAGCTGACCGCTGATGAGGCTATCGCGAACGCGGTCAATAACCCGCGCTACAGCGTATCTGATGTTCGTTCATCAATCACCAGTGGCGAGCTTGGCAGCGCTGTTAACAGCCTGATGGATGCCGGGCAGGTGGTGATCCACCAGCAAGCGCCAGAAGGCGTACCAAACGGCACTCAGGCGTGGACTGATGAACAAGGAGTTATCCACCTGGTAGCGGAGCGACTGAATCCATCCAATGCGATGAGTGTGCTGCTTCATGAGGCATTCCACGCTGGCGCTAAACCCCTGGTGGGTGAAGCCCGCTGGAAAAACCTGAACGACCGTTTCGAGCGCTTCCTGCGCGCTGCCGAGTCACGTTCCGACCTGCCGCCTACCAACGACTGGGAGCGCGCTTACGCCCGCATCATGATCGCGGAGAGTATGGGCGACCAGATGAACCGGGAGCGGGCGCGGGAAGAGCTTGCCGCCTATGCGGTGGAGAATTTCGAACGCATGCCGCCGGGGATCCGCAAGTGGGTGCAGGCTATCATCGGCGCGGTGAAAGAGTTTGTTGCCCGCCGCTTCGGTAAGCAACTGGGTGACGTGACCCCGGCGCAGCTGCGTGCGATGGCGAAAGCCGCGCTGCGCAGTGGCGCAGTCTCAACCCGCCAGGATACGACCTACAGCAATGCGGGCATGACAGCCACTGAGCTGGCTACCCAGCTGCGTGAAGAGTTTGAAGGGCTGAAACTTGGACTGACCGGCAGCGGTAAGATCATCACCCTGTCGCGCATTGTGGTGCCTGAATCAGCCCGCAACGAGGGCACCGGTTCGCAGATTATGCAGCGCATCGTGGACTGGGCCGACCAGAACGGGAAGACCATCGCGCTGTCACCAACCGGTGACTTTGGCGGCAGCAAAACACGCCTGGCGTCGTTCTACAAACGCTTTGGTTTCATCGAGAACAAGGGCAGCAATAAGGACTACGAGATCAGCGAAACGA
>Ga0247725_1001220_pt1 | contig 13742 bp, 12 predicted proteins | sample OKSTACKMCFT3sol_FD_183021 | JGI IMG/M metagenome (GOLD analysis project Ga0247725, IMG submission 183021) | Subsurface sediment microbial communities from gas well in Oklahoma, United States - OK STACK MC-FT3-sol | ecosystem: Environmental > Terrestrial > Deep subsurface > Rock core/Sediment... | reverse complement strand
ACCTCGCTCGAGCGCTCGGCGTCGTTGCGCGTGCGCGCCACCACGTCCGCGGCGCGCTTGGCGCCCGAGGCCGTCTGGCCCACCGTGGCGGTGATGTCGTCCATGGTCGAGGCGGTTTCCTGCAGGCTGGCGGCCTGACGCTCGGTGCGGCGCGCCAGGGACTGGACGGCGTCGGCGATCTGGTCGGAGCCCGCGCGAACCCCGTCGACCCGGCCTTCGATCACCGTCAGGGTATCGGCCAGACGGTCGGCGGCGGTGTTGTAGTCCGAGCGCAGAGCCTCGTAGGCCTCGGCGAATTTCGTATGCAGCCGCGCGGTCAGGTCGCCGCGCGCGAGATGCGAGAGGGCCTGACCCAAGGCGGCGATGGCCGCGTCGCGTTGCGCTTCGGCCTGCTTGTGCGCCTCCGCGTGGCTGAGGCGGCTCTCCTCTTCGGAGCGGCGGGCGCCCTCGGCGGCGTCCTGGGCGGCGCGCGCCTCGTCGAGGGCCTCCTTGGCCTTGGCGCGCTCGCCGCCGGCCACGGCGAACATGTGGTTCACGCTGGCGCTGACGGCGATCAGGGCGCCGGCTTCGACGATCAGGATCACCGCGTGGACGATCACGCGGCCCAGGCTGGCCGAACCGGGGAACACCGCCTGCGGCAGGAGATAGGTCAGGCCCAGGTGATGCACGGCGACGGTCGCGGCGGCGGCGGCGATCACCACCCCGTCGCAATAGACGACCAGCAGGGCCAGGGCGGCGAAATAGGCCATGTGCATGTCGGTTTGCCAGGCGTGACCGCTCATCGCCGCGACCAGCAGCGAGACCTGCGCCATCAGGGCCACCCCCACCAGCGCGCGGCCGGCCGAGCCCCTGCCCTTGCGCCAGGCCAGGGTCGCGCCGCCGGCGGTCATGATCGCCGCCACGGCCACCGCCAACACAGGCCCATGCACCGACAGGCGCGCGCCCAGCACCACGGGAACCATCGCCCAGGCCAACACCGCGATCAGCTTGCCGCCGACCTCGCGTTGCGCCTCCAGATTGGAAAAGACCAGCTTGAAGGGAGCTTTCATGGATTGGCTTCCGAAGAGATCGGGCGGGCGCACATCCCAGCCAGGGCCGGATCGAGCAGGAGAAGGGCGCCGGCCTCGCGCGCTCGGGCGGCGAGCCGGGTGGGATCGCCGCGCAGGATGACGATGAACGGCGCCCCGCCGGCGCCGGCGATGTCGCCGGCCTCGCCCGCCGCGCCGAAGACCCGCGCCGTCGACCACCAGGGCGGGAACACCGCCGCGAGGCGATCCGACGTCCGCGGCTGGGCCTCCACCGCCACGGCCGCGAAGAGGCTCAGAAGCACCCCGGCGACGCCCAGGGCGATCGAGCCGGCGGCCGAGAACCGGCGCCCTTGCTCAACGGGCTCTGTCATCGGGGCCGAAATCAAGGCGGACACGCTCCTTAGCGCTGCGGACGGACAGGTCCGGACACGCAAGGCACGATTGCCCGGGCGTTGGTTGGCTAAGCCTTAACTTTAACGCCATGGCGACGCTTGGTCGCAGGCGCCTGGCCCCATTATGCGTAGGCATAGGGTCCGCCGCGCTCCAGGGCGCGCTGATAGGCGGGGCGCGCGTGGATCTTTTCGAGGAACGCCTTCACGTGCGGACGGCTGGCCGCGCCGGCCCGCTCGGCCCCGGCCTCCAGCGGGAAGCTCATGGCGATGTCGGCGGCGGTGAAGTCCTGGCCGGCGAACCACGGCGACTTGGAAAGCTCCGCCTCCCAGTAGTCGATATGAGTCTTCAGCTGCGGATCGACGAAGCCGGCCTGGGCCTTGGCGGCGACCGCGCGGACAATGGGCTTCATCAGCCCCGGCGCGCGGTTGGGCAGGGCCGAGAACACCAACTTCAGCAAGAGCGGCGTCATGGCCGAGCCCTCGGCGTAGTGAAGCCAATAGGTATAGCGCAGGCGCTCGGGCGTCCCCGGGGCGGGAATGAGCTTTCCGCCCCCATGGACCCCGACGAGATACTCGATGATCGCGCCCGTCTCGGCGATGACCGTATCGCCGTCGGTGATCACCGGCGACTTGCCCAGCGGGTGGATCTTCTTCAGCTCCGGCGGGGCCAGCATGGTCTTCGCGTCGCGCTCGTAGCGCTTGACCTCGTAGGAAACGCCCAGTTCCTCGAGCAGCCACAGCACCCGCTGGCTACGAGAATTGTTCAGGTGATGGACGACGATCATGCAGCGCTTCTCCCCTCGCTATGCCTAAGAAATGACCAGCCGTTCAACGTTCGGCAAGGTTTGCCAAGTCTTGTGTCGCCCCAGTAGAGTTTGGGGGACTGGGATGGCCGGAGCGTTCAAGCGGCTTTCGCTTGCCGGAAAGCTTATGGCGGCGGGCGGGACGGCCTTGGGCGCCCTGCTGATCGCAGCCTCGCTCTTGATCAGCGTCAGCAGCGGCCAGGCCGTCCGCGGCCTCGCCGAACGCTACGCCGCCAGCATGACGGCCGAGACGGCCATGGGCGTCAAGAACGACCTGGACGACGCCGACGCCGTGGTGCGCGCCGCCGCCGGCATGTTCTCGGCCTCGTACGCCTCGGGCCAGCGCGACCGCGCCGCCTACATGGCCCAGTTGAAGCCGATCTCGGCCGCCTCCAAGGCGATGCTGGGCGGCTGGCTGATGTTCGAGCCGAACGCCCTGGGCGACGACGCCGCCTTCGCCGGCCGCGCCGAGCTGGGCTCGACCCCGTCTGGCCGCTTCATCGGCTACTGGGTCCGCGACGGCGAAACCCTCACCGCCGAACAGGGCGAGGACGCCGAGTTCGGCCAAGAGTTCTTCACCAAGAGCTTCCAGAGCGGCCGCCCGGCGATCCTGGAGCCCTATTCCGACAACGTGGCCGACGGCGGCCAGCAGAAGATGGTGCTGATGACCTCGATCACCTATCCGGTGATCACGGGCGGCAGGACCGTCGGCGTCATGGGCGCGGACCTCGCGCTGAACGACATCGCCGCTCGCCTCAACGCCATGAAGCCGTTCGACGACGGCCGCGCCATGCTGGTCTCGCCCGGCGGCCTGTGGGTCTCGCACCCCGACACGGCCCTGCGCATGAAGGCCTATGCCGATCCTGGCCTCGACGTGGTCAAGCAGGCCATGGCCGACGGCAAGCCGGCCCTGATCGACGGCGTCAAGTTGAACGGCCGCAAGGCCCAGCGCCTGGTCGCGCCGGTGCGCCTGGCCTCGGGGGCGACCTGGGCCGTGGTGGCCGACGTCAGCGAGGACGCCCTGCTCGCTCCGGCCCGCCGCCTGGCCCTGGGCCTCGCCGTCGGCGGCCTCGTCCTGCTGCTGGCCTCTCTGGCCGTGCTGGCCGTCGCCTCGCGCCGGCTGATCGCCCGTCCGCTGCTAACCCTGCGCGAGACGGTGAAGGGCCTGGCCGAGCACCGCTACGACCTGCCCGTGGCCGAGACCGGCCGCGCCGACGAGATCGGCTCGATCGCCCGGGCCCTCGAGACCCTGCGCAGCGAGCTGGCCCGCGCCCAGGCCCTGCGCGACGAGCAGGACGCCCTGCGCCGCGCGGCCGACGCCGACCGCGACCGCGCCGCCGCCCTGTCCCTCTCGATCGACGAGCAGACCGGCGTGGTCCGCGAGGTCGGCGCCGCCCTGGCCGCCGTGGCCGAGGGCGACCTGTCGCGCCGCATCGCCGGCCCGTTCGCCGAGGTCTACGAACCGCTGCGCCAGGACTTCAACAAGGCCGTCGCCAGCCTGGAGCAGGCGATCGGCGAGATCGCCGAGGCCGCCGACGCGATCGGCCAGGCCAGCGACACCCTCTCCAACGCCTCGGGCGAACTGGCGCGGCGGACCGAGCGCCAGGCTCAGGGCCTGGAGCGCGCGGCTGGCTCGCTGAACGCGGTCACCGGCGCCATGGGCGAGGTCGCCGGCGGCGCCGACGAGACCCGCCGCCTGGTCGCCTCGGCCCGCGCCGAGGCCGACGACGGGGGCGCCGTGGTCACCGAGGCCGCCCAGACCATGGGCGAGATCGACGCCTCCTCGCGCCGCATCGGCGACATCGTCGGCCTGATCGACGAGATCGCCTTCCAGACCAACCTGCTGGCCCTGAACGCCGGGGTCGAGGCCGCCCGGGCGGGCGAGGCTGGGCGCGGCTTCGCGGTCGTGGCGCAAGAGGTGCGGGCCCTGGCCCAGCGCTCGGCGGACTCGGCCAGGCAGATCAAGAGCCTGATCACCCAGTCGGGCGCCAGCGTCGAGGCGGGCGTGGCCCTGGTCGAGAAGACCGGCGCGGCCCTGCACGGCGTGGCGGGCCAGATGGCCGGCATCGACTCGGCCGCCACCCGCATCGCCGCCTCCGTGCGCGAGCAGGCCCAGGACCTGTCGACCGTCAACGCCGAGGTCGCCGAGATCGAGCGCTTCACCCAGCAGAACCTGGCCATGGTCGAAAGCGCCCGCGCCGCCGACCAGGCCCTGGCCAACCAGGGCGCGCGGCTGATGGATCTGGTCGGGCGGTTCCGGCTGGGTCGTTCGAGCCTGCGGCGGGCGGCTTAGGGACGCGCCCCTCTTCCACCGATCTCCCCGGCGAATGCCGGGGCCCAGATCGAACCCACGAGAAGCGTTCAGGACAGTGCGAAGCCAAGGCGCGTCAGCCCCAAACTCTCTGGATGAATCTGGGCCCCGGCATTCGCCGGGGAGGTCGGATTTTAAAGGCCAAACCCAGTGGTCTTTCCCGCTGCAAACCCCCATCATCCGCCCATGATCGTCGCCATCCTCCAGGCCCGCATGAGCTCCACCCGGTTGCCGGGAAAGGTGCTGATGCCGCTCGTGCGCCAGCCGATGATCGTGCGGCAGATCGAGCGCGTCGCCCGCTCCCGCAAGATCGACAAGCTGGTCGTCGCGACCTCCGAGAACCGCGAGGACGACGCCATCGAGAAGGCCGTGCTGCGCGAGGGGATCCCGGTGTTTCGCGGCTCGCTCTACGATGTCCAGGAGCGGTTCCTCGGCGCGCTGGACGCCCATCCGGCCGAGCATCTGGTCCGCCTGACCGCCGACTGCCCGCTGGCCGATCCGGACCTGATCGACGCCACGATCGAGCTCTGCCTTTCCAGCGGCGCCGACTACGCCAACAATGTCGCCGAGGGTCGGGCCTGGCCCAAGGGCACCGACGTCGAGGTCATGCGGGCCTCGGCCCTGCGCGAGGCGGCCAAGGTCGCCAGCCCCGAGGCGCGCGAGCACGTCACCTGGGACCTGCGCACCCAGCCCGAGCGCTGGCGGCAGGTGTTCCTGGCCTGCCACCCCGACCAGGGCGCGGTGCGGTGGACGGTCGATCGCCCCGACGACTACGCCTTCGTCGCCACGGTCTATGACGCCCTCTATCCGAAGAACCGCGCCTTCACCTCCGACGACGTGCGGGCCTTCGTCCGCGACCGGCCGGACCTGCAAGACTACGGGGGCGACCGGCGGGTATGAGCCGGATCCTGTTCGTCTGCGCGGCGGGCCCGAGCATCGGCGGCGGCCATGTGATGCGGTCCCTGACCCTGGCCCGGGCGCTGGCGCAAGCGGGCGCGACCTGCGCGTTCCTGGCCAGTCCCGAGGTCGCCGCGATCCTGGACGCCTTCGCGCCGGACATGGCGCGAGCCGAAAGCGACCAAGGCGTCGACGCGATCGTCTTCGATCACTATGGCCTGGGCGCCGACGACCACCGCGCCCTGGCCAAGGGCCGCCCGGCGCTGGCGATCGACGATCTGGCCGACCGACCGCTGGCCGTCGACCTGGTGCTGGACTCCGGCCCCGCGCGAAAGGCGGAGGACTATGCCGGATTGCTCCCGCCAGCCGCCCGCCTGCTGCTGGGCCCGGCCTACGCGCCGGTGCGCCCGACCTTCGCCGCCCTCCGCGCCAGGGCCCTGGCGCGTCGGGCCGAGCGGCCTCCCGTTCGACGCATCCTGGTGTCGCTGGGCCTGACCGACGTCGGCGCCATCACCGAGCGCGTGGTCGGGCTGCTGCGGCCTCTGATCGGAGACGCGGCGCTGGACGTCGTGGTCGGCGGCGGCGCGCCCAGCCTGCCGGCCCTGCGCGCGCTCGCCCAGCAGGACGCGCGCCTGATCCTTCACATCGACGCCCAGGACATGCCGCGCCTGACGCTAGAGGCCGACCTCGCGATCGGGGCCGGCGGCTCGACCACCTGGGAGCGCTGCGTGCTGGCCCTGCCGACCCTGGCCCTGATCCTGGCCGAAAACCAGGCCCCCGCCGCCCGCGCCCTGGAGGCGGCCGACGTCGCGCCTTGCCTGGACGTCGCCGCGCCGGACTTCGAGACCGCCTTCGCGCGGGAGATTTCGGGCCTGCTGGACAACGCCGACCGCCGCGCGGCGCTGTCGGCCGCCAGCGCCCAGGTCTGCGACGGCTTGGGGGCCGAACGGGCGGCGACGGCTTTTCTGGAAACGATCGCGGCCCCGCCCTCCTAGCCCACCATCGACCAATCCAGCGGTTCGCCGCGGATCAGGTCGCGCGCGGCGGGGCGGCCCAGCACCTTGTCGAGGTCGCCGGGCGGCAGGCCGGAGCCAGGGCGGACCGAGCGGATGTTGGCGCGGCTCAGGGGCTCGCCGGCCTTGACGTCGGCGGTGACATAGAGCGAGCGGCGGAACTGCAGGTTGGCGCGCTCGGCGCCCAGGACGTCGTAGTGCGCCACGCCCAGGGCCGCCCAGGCGTTCTTGGTGTCGTCGACCAGGGCCTTGAACTCGGCCGGCTCCAGGCTGAAGGCCGCGTCAGGTCCGCCGTCGGCGCGGGCCAGGGTGAAGTGCTTCTCGACACAGCAGGCGCCCAGGGTCACCGCGGCCACCGAGGCGGCCGTTCCCGGCGTGTGGTCCGACAGGCCGATCGGGCAGCCGAAGCGGGCGGCCATGTCCGGCACGGTCCGCACGTTGGCGTCGGCGAAGGTCGCCGGATAGCTCGACACGCAGTGCAGCAGCAGCACCCCCGCCGCCCCGGCGGCCAGGGCCGTGTCGCGCGCGGTCGTCATCTCTTCCAGGTTCGCCATGCCGGTCGAGATGATCAGCGGCTTGCCCTTGGAGGCCGCGTACTGGATCAGCGGCAGATCGACGGCCTCGAACGAGGCGATCTTGAAGGCCGGCGCGCCCAGGTCGTCCAGCAGGTCGACGGCGGTCTCGTCGAACGGGCTGGAGAAGATCGTCACGCCGCGCTTCTTGGCGCGCTCGAAGATGGCCGCGTGCCACTCGAACGGCGTCTGGGCTTCCTGGTAGAGCTCATAGAGGGTGCGGCCGTCCCACAGGCCGCCGTGGATCTTGAACTCGGGCCGGTCGACGTCGAGCGTGATGGTGTCGGCGGTGTAGGTCTGGATCTTGATCGCGTCGCAGCCGGTGTCCGCCGCCGCGTCGACCATCTCCAGGCACCGATCGAGGCTGCCGTTGTGATTGCCCGACAGCTCGCAGATCACATAGGGCGGATAGTCGGCGCCGATGCGGCGGCCGGCGATCTCGATGAAGGGGGCGGACATGGGCGCACTCGCGTTTATCCGCCCATGTTAACCTTGAAATCGTAGACGAGACGTCAACCCGAATACAATCTATAGGAAATTTTTCGGCGAATGCGCGTGGAGCGAGGGGGCTCATTGTCGAAAGCCGAAAAGCTTTTGCTGGCGATGATGCGCAATCCCGCGGGCGATTGGCGTATTTCCGACGTCGAAGTCGTTTGCAAGCGCTATGGCCTGACCTGTCAGCCGCCCACCGGCGGCGGGTCGCACTACCGGGTGTCCCACCCGAAACTCTTTGAAATTCTTACCATTCCAGCGCGACGCCCGATCAAGCCGATATACATAAAGCAGCTTGTGGCCTATATTGATCGTGCGGTGAGGCCAGCCAATGATCCGTAGACTTAACTACAGTGTCGTTCTGAGAACGCTGTCGGACGAAGATGGCGGCGGCTATCTGGCCACCGTTCCAGATCTGCCTGGCTGCATGTCTGACGGCGCGACCGAGGCAGAGGTTCTCAAGAACATTGAGGACGCGATTGCCCAATGGATCGATCACGCGCTGTCCGAGGGCCGGAAGATTCCGGAGCCTGACAAGCACTATCGGTACGGCACTTAACAGCCCCGTCTGCTTTAAGAAGAACCCTATTCCAGGTGTGGCTCATAGTCCGAGAGCGGCGGCCGGCGGCTGCGACGCTCTTCGTACTCGCGCTTGCCGACGAGGGCGGAAACCCCGGCCAGGGCGGCGAAGATCGCGATCAGCGCCAAGCCCAGCTTGACATCGCCGATCCAGAAATTGGCCACCCCCGCGAACAGGACGACCAGACCCACGCCCAGCATGACTCCGAGCTTCATGAGTTTTTCCTCCGGTGGCTTTTGTCGCCACTGGTTGGAAGTCCACACCAAAACCGGGGTTATGTCTACGCACCTTCACCGTGACATGACACCGCGAGCCCGCGGAAATCTGGCGCGCGAGCGGAATCGAGCCTAGATATCCGCCATGTCCACGACCGCTCCCCGCCAAACCCGCTGCCTGATCATCGGATCGGGCCCCGCCGGCTACACCGCCGCCATCTACGCCGCGCGCGCCCTGCTGAAGCCGGTGCTGATCGCCGGCATCCAGCCCGGCGGCCAGCTGACCATCACGACCGACGTCGAGAACTATCCGGGCTTCGCCGACGTGATCCAGGGTCCGTGGTTGATGGACCAGATGCGCGCCCAGGCCGAGCATGTCGGGACCGAGCTGGTCAACGACATCGTCACCAGCGTCGACCTTTCCCAGCGCCCGTTCACGGTCAAGACCGACAGCGGCCAGGACTGGATCGCCGAGACGATCATCATCGCCACCGGCGCCCAGGCCAAGTGGCTGGGCCTGGAAAGCGAGAGCAAGTTCCAGGGCTTTGGCGTCAGCGCCTGCGCCACCTGCGACGGCTTCTTCTATCGCAACAAGGAAGTGGTCGTGGTCGGCGGCGGCAACACGGCCGTCGAAGAGGCTCTCTTCCTGACCAGCTTCGCCAGCAAGGTGACCCTGGTCCACCGCAAGGACGAGCTGCGCGCCGAGAAGATCCTGCAGGAGCGCCTGCTGGCCCATCCGAAGATCGAGGTGGTCTGGGACAGCGTCATCGACGAGGTGACGGGCGAGACCGACCCCATGGGGGTGACGGGCGTCCGCCTGAAGAACGTCAAGACCGGCGCGACCACGGACCTGGCCTGCGACGGCGTCTTCATCGCCATCGGCCACGCGCCGTCGTCGGAGCTGTTCGCCGGCCAGCTGGAGACCGGTCCGGGCGGTTATCTGAAGGTCAAGCCGGGCACGGCCTCGACCGCGATCAAGGGCGTCTACGCCGCCGGCGACGTCACCGACGACGTCTACCGCCAGGCCGTCACCGCCGCCGGCATGGGCTGCATGGCCGCCCTGGAAGCCGTCCGCTTCCTGGCCGAGGAAGACCACAAGAAGGCCCACCACCCGATCAGCCACGTCGAGGCGAATAAGATCGGGGTTTGGTGAGGGCGCTTTAGTTCCTCCCCCGCGATGCGGGGGAGGTGGCCCAGAGGGACGGAGGGGGCTCGCGCGGCATAGGTCTAGCTTGCCCCCTCAGTCGCTCCGCGACAGCTCCCCCGCATCGCGGGGGAGCATCTCGAAGATCAATTCAACGGATTCAACAAACTCGGCGGCCGGGGCTTGGGCCTGGGCGGCGGAGGCGGCGGCGCGGGGGGCGCCGTGACGGCGGGCGGCTGGGGTTCGGACACCTCTTCCAGCGCCTTGTTGATCTTGGCGATCTCCTCGGCGGTGGGGATGCGGCGGCCGGCGACCACGCCCTGGGCCACCACGCGCTCGCCGTTCGGCGCGTTGGCGTCGGGCACGGTGACCAGGGTCGCGCCCGGCAGGACCAGGTTCGAGACCCCCAGCATCTGGGCCACGGCCTCGGTCGCGGCCGGCGGCGCGGGGACGGCCTGGGCGGCCAGCACCTCGGGCGGGGCGGCCTCCAGCGTGCGCGGGTCGGCGGCGTACAGGATGTCGGCCGAGACGGTCTCGTTGCCGGAATAGCGGCCCTTGAACGCCGCCAGCATCCCCGAAGGGCCGGTCCAGCGGTAGAAGATGTGCTGGCCGAACTGCTTCAGCTTGACCAGGGTCGGCGCCCAGTACGGCGCCACATAGTCGGCGTGGTAGTGGGTGGCGGTGCCCACCGGCTTGAACACGAAGCCCTTCAGCGCGCGCCGCGCCACGGCCTCGGCGTTGGCCCACATGGCCGCCGCCGGCTCGCGCGCCAGGGAGCCGTCGCAGGCGAAGCTGAACTGGCAGCCGGTGGCCCGCGCCGCGCCTTCATAGATTACCCCGCAGATCGACTTCGGATAGCCCGGATGGCGCATGCGGTTGATCACCGTCTGGGCCACGGCCATCTGGCCCTCGCCCGGCTCGAAACCCGCCTCGTAATAGACCGCCTGGGTCAGGCACCTCAGCGCCTGGGCCCGCGCGTGGACCGAGCCGGTCAGCACGAAAGGCTTGGCCGGCTCAAGCCCGTCCGGAGACATCGGACGCAGGGCGTTGATGATCCGCGCTTCCTCGAAGTCCGGCTCGCGGTCGCCCAGGCGCGGAATAGCCTTCAGGTCAATGACCTCCCACCCCTCGACCCGACCCCAGTAGTCGGTGTGCGGACGCGGGTCGTGACGCCTGGCCAAGGCCAGCATGGCCGGGTCGTAGTCGGCGACATAGCGGGCCAGGCCCTTGTCGCTGAAGCTGCCGGTCACGCGGAAAAGGCCGGCCTCGCGGCCTTCGCCAGCGGCGATGTAATAGGTCGTGGTCGAGCACGCGCAAAGGCCGCCGACGACCAGAGCGGTCGCGGCGGCCTTGCGGATTGAAAAGGCGTCCAGGGTCCCCACCCCGCCCTCTGGCGGCTACTTTCCGCCGAGCGTGGAGCGAAGCATCCAGGCGTGCTTCTCGTGCGCCTGCAGGCGCTGGGTGAAGAGGTCGGCCGTGGCCTCGTCGCCGGCTTCGTCGGCGACCGGGAAGCTGTCGCGCAGAGTGCGGATCACCGTCTCGTTGTCGGCCAGCAGCTCTTTCAGCATGGCCTCCCAGTCGCCTTCGGGATTGCCGTCCTTGATGCTCGAGAGGTTGCCGAAGGCGGCGTAGCCTTGCGGCGCCAGCTCGCCCAGGGCGCGGATGCGCTCGGCGATGGCGTCCAGCGCCGTCCACTCCTCGGTGTATTGGCCTTCCAGCAGAACGTGCAGGGACTGGAAATTCGGGCCGCGAACGTTCCAGTGATAGCCGTGCGTCTTGAGATACAAGGCGTAGCTGTCGGCCAGCACCTTGTTCAGCGCCGCGGCGATGTCGGAGCGTTGCTTGGCGCTCAATCCGGTGTTCAGAGCATCGGCCATCGTGATCTCCCGTGTTGCTTGTCTTAGGTAAGCGTGCCCATCTTTCGCGCAAGACATCTTTGCCGGGACGAAGATGGAGAACAAAGACGCCCCGTCCCTTGTCTCCGAGGAGCAAGGACGCATTCACGGCCTGATTAGCGCATGGCTGATCCCACCGGTTCCCCCACCGGCGCCGCTTTGCGCGCTGGCCGCGCTGATTGGCGTGGGAATGGCCGTCCTGATCCGCGTCGCGGTGCTGGGTCTTAGCAGCGGCGTGGGCGCGACCCTGCCGTTCTTCCCGGCCATCATGATGGTCACCCTCTACGCGGGGTGGCGCTGGGGCCTGGTCCCGACCCTGGGCGGCGCGGTGTTCGGCTGGTGGCTTTGGGGCGGCCGCGACGGCGCGCGCCTGTCGCAGGACGAACTGGCCACCGTGGTGATCTATCTGATCTGCGGCGCGATGGTGGTCACCGTCGCCGAGGGTCTGCGCGGCGCCATGCGCGGCCTGACCCGGACCAGAAAAGACCTCGATCAGGCCGAGACCCGCCTGCGCGTGACCCAGACCGCCGCCGGCGTCGGGCCCTGGGAGTTCGATCTGGAGACCGGCGAGCTCCATTTCTCGCCCGCCGCGCGGCGGAACATCGGCGCGCCGTTGGAAGGTCCGATCCGGCTGACCGACATGGCCAAGTACGTTCATCCCGACGACCAGGAGATGGCCCGCGAGCGGGTTCGCGCCGCTCTGGCCGGGTCCGAGGAGTACGAGGTCGAATACCGTCTGGCCGACACCAGCCATGGCGAGCGCTGGGTCCATGGCCGGGGCGAGGTGATCCGCGACGAGACCGGCAAGCCGACTCGGATGATCGGCCTGAACTTCGACGTCACCAACCGCCGCCGCGCCGAGGAGCAGGTGCGCGAGAGCGAGGCGCGCTTCCGCAGCCTGGCCGACAGCGCGCCGGCGCTGATGTGGACCACGCGGCCGGGCGGCGCGCGCGAGTTCGTCAACCAGGCCTATGTCGACTTCGCGGGCCTGTCCTACGACGAGGCGCTGACGCTGGACTGGCGCTCGCGCCTGCACCCCGACGACCTGCCGAACATTCTGAAGGCCCAGATCGCGGGCGAGGCCTCGCTGAAGCCGTTCAGCCTGGAGGGCCGCTACCGACGCGCCGACGGCGAATGGCGCTGGCTGAAATCGTTCTCGCAACCGCGCCTGGATTCCAGCGGCGCCTTCTCCGGCTTCTCCGGCATCGCCTTCGACATCACCGACGCCAAGCGGGCCGAGGAGAACCTGACCAACATCAACGAGCTGCTCAGCGAGCGGGCGACCGCGGCCGTGGCCGAGCGCGACGCGGCCCAGGCCCAGCTGCTGCAGGCCCAGAAGCTGGAGGCCATCGGCCAGCTGACCGGCGGCGTGGCCCACGACTTCAACAACCTGCTGACCGTGGTGATCGGCGCCTTGGACGTGGTCATGCGCCATCCCGACGACGTCCAGCGACGCGAGCGGATGATCGGCGCGGCCCTGGCGGCGGCCAAGCGCGGCGAGAAGCTGACCCAGCACCTCCTGGCCTTCGCTCGCCGCCAGCCGCTAAAGCCCGAGGTGCGCCGCGTCGACGGGCTGATCGCCGAGAGCGAGGAGCTGCTGAAGCGCGCCCTGGGCGACGCCTACGGCTTCAAGCTGCGTCTGGGCGCGGGCGTGCGCTCGGCGCGGATCGACGCCGGACAGTTCGAGGCGGCCCTGCTGAACCTGGTCGTCAACGCCCGCGACGCGACCCCGCCCGGCGGCTCGGTCACGATCGAGTCCGGCGCGGTCACGCTGACCGAGCCGCGCGGCGAGCTTGAGCCCGGAGCCTATCTGAAAGTCTCGGTGCGCGACACCGGCTCGGGCATGGACGCCGCGACGATCGCCCGCGCGGTCGAGCCGTTCTTCACCACCAAGCCGCCCGGCGAAGGCACCGGCCTTGGCCTGTCGCAGGTCTATGGCTTCGCCCGCCAGAGCGGCGGCTCGGTCGAGATCGAGAGCGTGGTCGGCCAGGGCTCGACCATTTCCCTGCTGTTGCCCGTGGTCGAGGCGGTCGCGCCGCGCGATCAGGCCCAGAAGATCGACCACATCCGCGCCCAGACGCCGTCGCGCGTGCTGCTGGTCGAGGACGATCCGCAGGTGGCCGAGCTGATCGAGGCCATGCTCAGCGACCTCGGCCACACGGTCGTCCGGGCCGGCGGGGTCGAGGACGCCCTCTCGCGGCTCGACGCGGATCCGGCGGTGGAGCTGGTGCTCAGCGACGTGATCATGCCCGGCGGCAAGAGCGGCGTGGATTTGGCCGAGCAGCTGGCCGCCTCGCGCCCTGGACTGCCGGTCGTGCTGTGCTCGGGCTATGTCGGCGGCGATCAGAGCCGCGCCCGCGCCGGCGACTGGCCGTTCATCTCCAAGCCTTTCTCGCTGGA